>FWPU01004570.1_pt1 | contig 31960 bp, 15 predicted proteins | sample 2228361 | NCBI WGS metagenome assembly FWPU01 (sample SAMEA103939777, study PRJEB20133) | metagenome
TAGATTTCGAACCAGGTGATACTAATTTAGAAACCTTATCACAAGAACTTAATTTATATGAGGGTTTTGAACTATTACAAAATAATGATAGTCAAATTGAAATATTAAACTTTTCCAAAGTATACCAATCAGCAAATATATTAAGAGCCAAAAACCCTAATACCGTTTCATTGGTTGAAAACTTTATCTTAGATAAAGATAAAACTGATATTCATACCTATAATAATAATTTATTATTTCTTAATGGTGAAAAATATATTTCAAATAAATCAACCATAAATAATAATATCTATATACTGGTAAAAGATATTAGTGATGCTAATATATTAACAGAAGTATTGGTTAATAGTAGTGAGTATGTTAATAAAGATAATGCTCTTTTATATCATATAACAAAAGCCATTGCCGTTAAAAATATATTACCTGTTCCATTAAATGAAGGTTCATATGTTGGTATAGGATATATAGATAATATTGAAATGTTTAATATAAACACAGTAAGTATTGTTAGAAATGATGAAGGTAAATATGAATTTAAGGTAACCAATATAGATAAAAAAACAATTAAACAAGATACTAGCTTTTCCAAAAAACCACATCTATTTATTAGAAATGGTAAATCTATATTTGTTATAAAGGAATATAATGATTTGTTAAATGAATTAAATCAAAACATAGATACACTGGTAGAATCTTATATTAAAAACAAAGATATTAACCCATCAGAGACATATATTGTTTATGAATATGTAAAAGAACCTAAACTATCAGAATTAACTACTCGATTAACAAATATATTATTTGATAAACCATATAATAATACAATTAAGACAACTTTACCATTAGAACAAAAACCACTTGAATTAGTAGAATTAAAAGTTGATAATATATTTAATATAGATGAAGATAGAAAAAATGCAATTACTACAAATATTTTATTAACAAGTTTAATAGATTTAATATAGATGAAGATAGAAAAAATGCAATTACTACAAATATTTTATTAACAAGTTTAATAGATTTAGTACACAGTGATATTAAAAGTGATACAAGTAGAATCCTACCAAAAGTTAAAAATAAAGATAAAGTTAAGGAAAAAATAGATAAGTTAAGAAATGACTTATATAAATCATTTAATGAAAGAATCATTTATAAATTAAATAATATAGATTATATAAATAATGTAATAGATTATAATAAGAAACTTTTAATTGAATTAACCGATGCTACAAATAAAACAATATTAGATTTATTTGTTTTATTAGATATTGATTTTAATGATATACCTTCATTATTAGATAAAGTAAAATCACATATAGATAGTTCAAATATTGATGAATACTTAAAGCAATTCTTAATAGAACAAATAGATAATTTAAATGAATATAGTACATTAAAAGTAGAAGTAAATAATATAAAAGAGAATACAGAAATAAACGAAGAAGGCGAATCAGAGGCAACAGTAAGTGAAAATATACATGAAGAAAAGCCAAAAGAAAAAGAAGCTTCATATGATTTAACCATAGATGAATTACTTGGAACAAAAACAAAGATAGTAGATTTTATTTTATCCGGTATTGTTACAGATATAATGGATAAAAGGTCTAGGTTTATAATGTTATATTATCAACAATTAGAAGAATTAAGAAAAACTACAGACGAGAAAGATTTATTAAATGTTTTCTTAAATAAATTAAGAGATGATATATTTAAATATAAATCAGACATATCTATTATAGGTAGAGTATCTATATACTTTGATGCTTATGACAACGATGATTCTACTGAATCATATAGTTCAAATAAAAGATTTGCCAGAATATCAAGTAATGAAAATTTAAATAAAATATTTGGTGCAACAAGCGTAGATAATATTATATATGATATTGATAGAGGTTTTAGAGTTAATAACTCTGGAACAAACATATTAACAACTAAAATGATAAGTGATTCAAATGCTGCATTTTATTGGTCAATTAAATATTTAAAATCAAAAAACGATAATGAGCGTATTCTTGCATTAAATAAATTATCTAAATTATTAGATTCATTTAATACTAATTTAGATAACAAAGCAATATTGGATGATGATTTAGTTATATCTAAACTATATGAGCTTCATAAAGATAAATTTGATGAGTATATTAGTAATTTAGTAAAAACACATTTGCGTTTAATATTTACTTATATAATTAATAATATTGAAAATCGTACTAAGTTTTATCCATATTTTGAAGAAGAACCAGAAATTATAGATAAAGAATTAAGTAACTATAAAATAGATAAATCCAAGATAAAAGTCAAAGTATCAGCAACAGATAATAAAAATCTTACAAAAGTAAAATCTAAAATATACATCACCACTAGAGATGAGAATTATAAATTGATGTATTTAGATAAAGAATCAATTGAAGAATTTGTTAATTATATTTATGATAGGATTGTAAAATATAATAAAACATTAATTGTTGACCAGGTATTTAATATATCAGACAATACATTAATGACTCTTTATTCAGATGATATTAATGATGTTACAGATAAAGATATAATAACTACATTTTCTCAAGAAGATAATGTTGTATCTTATACAATAAATATAGCCAAGTATTATTCATATTTGGCTGCAATATATAATTCTACTACCTATTTACTAAAAGATGTTAAGGATAAAAGTCAGGCATCTCCAGTATTAAATGTATCTGATAATACATTTACAACGACAGTTAGAGAGTTTAATGCAAAACCAAAAGATAGAAGCACATTAATTCCATTGTCAGGAATACACGCTAACTTTAAATTTAATGGAATTAAATTAGGATTTGCTAAAGTTCATAGAATAAAAGATGGAACAAACTATTATAAATTAGTTAATGAAGTAAACAATTTAGTTGCTAATTTTCAAACAATTACGAGAAAAGGAATGCCATTGATAACTATGGGTTTAGGTAGTAGTTCATCAATAGTAACGCCAATACTGAAAGATAATGAATATAATAGTTTATTAGGTACTAATAATAATATGGTATCTGGAACTAAAGATGATAGTTCAATATTATCTATTACAGAATATGCTATGAAATTGGCAGGTATTAAAGTAGACCTTATAGATGAAAAAAGATATAAATTTATATATAGTCGATCATTTGGTGAATTTGGGTCTGTAGTTCCTTTAATAAAAATAAATGATAGAAATATTGATGCATATAGATTAAAGGCAAACTTGTATACATCATTATATAGTGAAAAATTAAAGACAGATTTATTAAATGCTTTTGCCGGATTTATATTATATAATCTAAATAAAGATAATAACATATATACATCTGATTTATATACTAACAGTATTGCATATAAACACTTTAGATTAATAGAAGATATAGTAAATAATGTAGAATTAGGTAAAGAAAAATATGAAGATATTTATACTTATAGTGTATTACATTTAGTATATGATAGCAAAAATAAAAATGTACCATATAAAATAGATAAAGAAAGAGTCAGAATTATTACAGAGACGATTAGCAATATAGTATCTGTAATTTTAGATAATCTTAAAATAGATGAAAATACAGATTTAAATAAAGAATTATCAAATATTGTGGATAACAATGTAGGGATATATAATACTATAATTGATTATATTATCAGAGGTAATTATTTATATGATAATAATAACAAACTACAAGTATTAAGTAAGGAAAGAATAATAGAAATAATAAAAACAGAAAATAGAAATAGAATAAACATCACTGATTCAGATATACAATTATTACAACAAGGCAATTTATTTGAAGTTGAAACAGTAACTTCAATAATAGATAATAATACATATACTGCAAAACAAGCATTTGGCAAGGGTATTAATATATCTAAAAACAATGAAGGCATTCAATTAGTATATGATAAAACATATATCCTTAAATTATCTGATAATCCTATTGAGGAAATTAAAAACATTAATGAATTTGCAAATAAATTAAGAGCAGCATATATATCTATAAACCAAGATTTAGAGAATATTATATATAAGTGGTATACTGAAAATGTAAAACAAAATGAAAAGTTGAAAAGTTATTATACCTATAGTAATTTATTAAGAGATATTGCACATAAAAAAGGTATAAGATTTTTACCTACCAGTTTATTAAATCTATTTAATACTACATTTACTGCCAATGACGATATTGAAGGTAATAATTTAGGCAGTAGAAATATCAATTTATTTACTAATATATTAGATTTACATCAAAACATACTATATACTAAATCTACATTTGAAAAGAATGCATTTGAAAACTATTTTAAAATAGATATTAATGATATTGAAAAACAAGAAAGTAAGACTATTAAAGCCAACAGTAGTGAAATAATTAAGAAAATAAATAGGAATAAAGAAAAAAACCATGTTACTGAATTTATACCATATTTAACAAACTTAAATGCATATGATATAAGAAAGGATATAAAAGATGAAAATATAGAAGACATATTTAATTTAGTAAAAAACTATGAAGAAACAAATAAAAACATTCAAAGGGGCAAAGAAGTAAAAGAACCACAAGTCATAAGTCAAATCGTATATGGTTATTTTATAGGAGATTTGCAAAATAATTTTAATAGATTTATTATAGGAGGTATAGCAAAATCCAGCGATGCTATCAAAAGAGATAGTTCAGCAACAGGTGTTCCTACCTCTTATCATTTAGTTAATCTTAATTTACACTATAAAGATAATAGAATAAAAGATTTAATGGAATTATTAGCACAAAACCGATTAAGAACATTGGTATTATCTGAATTAGAATTAGGTATTGAATTAAAAGGAGCATTAAACGAATTTTTAAAAGATGCTTCTACTTTTGGAAAAGAACCACATAAAGTAACAGATGGATTTGGATTTATTTTACCAGAAACCGTAGAGCAGGTATATGAAGTAAATGGTGATATTGATGGGGTGGATGGACTATATAAAGCAAGAATGGCTTATCAAAATCCAAACATGGATAATGAATTAACATTCTTATTGTCTAATAAGAACGATGCAACCGGTGTTAAACCATTACATACCGGACCAGGTAATGATAAAACTGTATTTGGAGTAATGCAAAATAAATATTCGTTGATGGTATTAGATCCAAACATGTATCCATCCTTAAATAAACCCTTCATATATAATGGTGAAAAAAAGACATTGTTAGAAGTTTTGAGAGAACTAATGTTAGAGACAGATTCGCATATTTTAACTGTAGAAAGTGCAAGTAAGTTAAGCAGAAGAATAAATATTAAAAAAGATGCTGATGGAAAAATCAAAGAAAATAAGATAACAATATTAGATGTAGCAAAAATATCTGAACATGATAAAGTTCCGGCACTATTAGATGATAAAAATAAGGTTTCTAATATCAAAAATTATATGGTATATGAAACCAGGTTAAGTCAATTTAGGATAGTAGCAGAAAGGTCTAAAAAAGTTAAAGATAAAGCATTTGTTAATAATAAGATATTTCCTTTTATTACTAATTTATTAGATAATAATAGGATGATATATGAAGACATTAAAGATATTAAAGATGTTAATAAATTTAAGAATATTTTAGAAATACATGACGAAGCAAATATAGTATATCAACATTATATAGAAAAAGGCAAGACGGAAGAAAAGGCAATGCAAATAACTAAAGACACCTATAAGCAAAATGTAGAATTATTAGAAGCATTTGTTACAGCTAGTTCCCAACTATTTAAGAGTTGGTCCAAAACAATGAAAGAAAAATATGGCTTCAGTACCGAAAATAATAATTTAGGAGATATATTTAAAGCACTTAAAAAAGCTGGTTCATTAGATGAAATAGAAATAGAATTAACCAGATTAGCGGATAGATTAAATTTAGCAATAAGTAATAATAAATTAACGAATAAAGTATTTAGACTAGTAAACTTACTATCTGATATTAGGAAAATTAATGGTTCTGCATTTCAACAAACACCACACTTTGTTATAGACCAAAGAGATACTAATCCTAATATAGCGGATTTACAATCTAATGGATATAATATAATAAATGTTACTAATCCATACAACAATAAATTAACATTTAGTAATATACATATATCTACAAAGAAATATAAATTAAATGAAAGAATATCTATTGATGGATTTGATTATGAGATAACAAAAGAAGGAATATTAATAAAAGATAAGAACAGTTTAGAGAAATTAATACCAGACAATATAAAAGGAAAGTTAGATAGTATAGAAAAGAAAAAAGCATATTTAAAACAGAAAGGATTAAGTGATGAATTATTATCTGCATTATATGATGAAAATGCTGTTTTAGGTAATGATTTATATGTATATCAATTAAAACACACTGATAAGATATATGCAGAATTTAATAATGTAATAAAGGTATTAAAAGATGAATTTAAGGAAGATGCAATCGAAGATGATAAAATATATTTAGTATATGATGTAGAATCTAACACTAATAATCCAGTATTAATATTTAAAGATAAAGTATCTAAACAAATAATCAGAAGCAATGAAACGGATATTAGATATAATAGAATATATGAGGGATATAGAAATGAATATTTCACATCTAACAATATACCAACCCACATTTTATATTTCAAAAATGATACATCTAAAAGTATTTTAGATAATCTTATTAATGTAGGTAATGTATTAGCATATAATAAAAAAGATAAGACAACATTAAAAATAAGTGGAATAGTAGAATATATAAGAAGGGCAGATAAGATGGATAAAATATTTACAGATAATAATGAATATTTATTTAGTATCATATATAGTTATGTATCAGCCCTTGAAGAATTAGATTTGGGTGATGTTAGAAAAACATTTAATGTTAATTTATTAGAAAAGACAAAAAAAGATATTGCTAATGAAATGATTAATACAATATCTGATAATATATCTGATGATAAAAAACAACAAATCATAGACATTATTAAAAACAATCAAGATGTTTTAATAGATAATATAGGAGATATAATTATTGAATTAAATAAGATATTAGCATCGTTAGAAAAGAATAGCAAACCATATAAAGATATTGAAAATTTAAGAGATTATTTAAATAATTATAAAAGTCGTATTGTAGATGTTAGTCGTATATTAGATGGTATAAATGAACTAATAAATCAAGGACAGGAAAATCTAATGTTAAAAATAATGTTTGCACTCGCTAGGATTACTGTAGATGTTCAGATAAAAGAACACGAAGTTATATCAGTTATTAGTCAAGTAGATACATCACAAAAGATTGGCGAGTTTCCAGTTACATTAGCAATGATAAAGAATAATAAAATAACACTTAAAAAACTACCTAAAAAGGGAACAATATCTTTTAGACCAGAATTATCATTTATATATCTATTAAAAGTAGATGGAGAATATATTAATTCTATAAAAGAGATAAATGTATATTTAGATTTTGCAAAAGAAGTATTATATAATATGTGGGCTGAAGATAAGTTTGACCCTATAATAATATATAATAAATTTAATTCAGAAAATGTTATTATTAATGGTAAATCAATTAAACTGAGTGAATACAAAGATTATTCAGTTATAGAGAAAAATAATAAATATTATTTAAGGTTTAAAATAAATGGTAAAGAATATGAGAAAAGTATAGAAAGTGCATATAATGTTGCAATGGAATTTAATAATATTTATAAGATGATAGGTCAAAGAGTACCATTACAACAATTATCTTCTATTGATACTTTCTTTATTGATGGTATAACCTATTCAAAAGAACAATTCTTTGTAGACCCTAATCTTGTTAGAGAGAATGGTTCTGATTATGACTGGGATAAAGTAAGTGCATTATTTACTGATATATTTGTTAAATTTGATATAGACACATATAATAAAAAGATTAAAAATAATATACCAAAAGTATATCAAAAAATCATAGAAAAATATATTGAAATAAAAAATGGGTTTGTTTATATCAATATGTATAAATTTACACATGCTATTGCTAAAAACAATAAAGATTTTCCAAAACTAATATTGTTATTTAGAGATAATGTTATATCAATAGATAAATATTCATCATCACCAGAAAATAATACAGGTTCGTTATTTGTAGATAGTTTAAGTAAATCTTTAAGTATATTTACAAAAAACAGATATCCTATTATTAAAACAGAAGTTAGTACTTTATTGGAGTTATTAGCGGTTATTCCAAAGCAGGGAGAAAAGATGACTGTCAGTGTAGCAAATATGGCAAACATTGACCAATTTAATTTAGTACCTGCTATTTCAAAAGTATTAACACCTTATGTATATGGGCAAAACTTACAAACAGCATATAACAATGTATTATTAAATTCATTCTTAACGGATGGTATTTCTTATCTTGTAGATATTAAAAAAGATTTAACATCAACTTATGCTATTCAATATTTCAATAATCCAATAGTATATTCATTTATTGAATATTCTACTATAACAAAAGATAAAGAACTATTTATTGAGAATTTAGATTATCTTATTGATTATATTGATATACGGACAGATTTAAAAGATAAATTAAATAAGTATATATTAGATGAAAAAATAATAGGAGCAGAGAAAAGTGTATATGATTATATAATAAAGATTAAAGAATCAGCCAAGAATTTATTAGAATTATTAAAAGACCAGGAAAAAGGAAATGATGTTTGGAAAAAGGTGTATTCTACCTTTAAGAATGATATGTATGGTGCTAATAAGAAAGGATATATAAAAGGAGTAGACATGTCATTAATTGAGATAGCAACAGCTTTATATTATTTACCATTTATGTTTAATGAACAATTAGATAAAACATTAACAGCATTAAGAGAGACAGATGAAAAAGGTTTCTTAAACTATAATATACGATATAAATTTGATAATACGTTTAAAAAGGTTAATAATATAAATAATAATACTTGGTTAGATAAAGATTTAACATATAGTAAGTTAATTAAAGAAATAGATTCTAAATTAGCAGGTAAAAAGAATATATTAGATATTATAAATGCAGGTATAGATTTAATAAAAGAATATAATAAGAAATATGAAAATATAATAATGGCTCAAGTATATGCTAAAATATATACATCCTATGAAGATGCTGTTAGGTTATTACTTCCAACTCATAGTTTTACTGTTGTAACAGGTGTTTCTGGTATTGGTAATATATTAACTGGGGTATCACATTTAACTCAAATAAGAAACTTAGCATCAAGAATAGCAATGGTAGGAGGTATTCAGGGTAAAGTAGTATATGCCGATAATGAAGATTATGCAATGACTAAGATGCATGATATATATAGACATTATATTATTAAAGAACTTGCAAAGAAATTAATTAAAGATGAATTTAATAATGAACCGATTAGAGTAATATATGATTATACTTATGAAAGTGCTTTTAAATATCTAAAAAACAAAGAAGAATTAGTATATGTTACATCAGATAATATTGATTTATTACCAGAGGGGATACTTGTTCAATTTATTCTATCAACCATACTGCATAAATATGTAAAATCAGAAGGTTATTTAATAGAACAATTAAATATAGTGAATAGTAAATTAGATATAGCAAATAAATTAACTGAAGATGAGAAACAAATATTAGAAAAGAAAAAGGATATATTGAGTGATTTAATTAAAAAAGTAAAAGTTGTATTAGATAACTTTAAAATAGAAAACAATGATTTTAACAATGGTGTATTGATAAATCCAGAATGGTTCGTATATGATACAAATGATATTAAAGTACACGAAATGGTTATTAACATATTTGATACAATGATGAAGTATTTGGCTATTGAAAATAAAATAGAAACCACTGAAACAAATAATATTTATATTAGACCTGTAAAGAACTATTATTATATTTTGAGAAAGTTAGGTGGTGATAATATAGCCAATCAGTTAATGGCTCAATCCACTATAAACAAATTAAAGAATATCGAGAACGAGGATACCACTAATGATTTTTATAAATCAATAAGATTATTAGTCAAATATGGTATATATGCTGATGGTACTTATAATTTAAATTATAGTAGTATTGATATATCAGATAATGATGTAGCTACAATTATTAGTAATACTACTAATATGATTTTAGATAAATATGTGTATGTTAAATTACTATTTATTGATAAGATAAATAAAGAATATCAAAAACAAAAAGGACTATTTGAATTTAATCCGGTAGTTAAAATGATGGGAGAATTATTATCATCAGATATGAATCTATTATATTATAAGATAAATATTATTGATAATAATCTAAAGAGTGATAAAGGTATAGATTATATATTAAACTATATTAATTATTTAGACCCTACATTAAAAAGCGTTTTATTGGACATGATTGCTAATATAAATAAGTATTGCAATAGATATAAGAAAACTTATGGTGCATCTGATTTTGTAAATGTAAATAACTATTTTAGTAGAAAGATATTTATTTTAGAATATATAAAAAATGTTAAAAAGGTAGATATATCTTTATTAAATACAGAACAATTAAATGAATTAATTACTGAAGCGGTTAATGAAATATATCAATTATTGTTAAGTACAGAGAACAATATGCAAGGTATTAATGAAAATATTAAAAAAGGAATAACAAATTATGTGAGATATATGATATATTTGCTAACCGGACATTATGTTATAAACGATGATAACCCATTTAAAAAGGTAAATTTAAATACAACTGTTATAAGTGAATTGACTAAAGATATAAATAATAGCACATTTGAACAAAGAATATACAATTCTAAAAAGTTAAAAGAAGTATTTTATAAAGAAGACAATAAAACATTTATAGGAAAAGATTATTTAATACCTGCCATTATTAGAACATATTTCAATTTAAATGAGCAATTTATTGATAACTCTGATTTAGCATCTATAAGTTATTTATATTACTTATATTCTGAAGATCACACATATAATGAAGAAACTAATAAACCAATATATGATTCTAAAACGATAATGGCAAAAGATATTATTTACTTGCAATCTATTAATAATAAAATAGATATATTTTATAACGATGAAATAAATAAAACAATTAATATATTTGCAGAGCTAAATAAACTAGATTATATTAAACATATTATTATTGAAATAGTTACAGAATTACAAAGCAAATACTCAAATTATACTAATACATTAGATATCTTAATAGAAGAAGCAGAGAAATTAAAACTTGATAATATATCACCTATATTAAAAGATATTAAAAACCCTAAATTAGATAATGATAATGAAATACAACCTTGCTCATAACCCATTATTAACACATATCATTACTATATAAACCATTAAACTATGCCAAAAATATGTAACTTATTTGAAAATGCTTTAGAGTCAGGTAAAGATATATTAAATATTAAATCATATTTACCTGAAAGTTTTCCTAATGCAGATATATATGCTGCTAAAGGAACACATAATTGGGATAGGTTAGAACCATATATAAATAAGATAGCAAAGAAACTTGAATACGACTATGAATTATCTAAACTAAAAACAAAAGTTTCTAAACAGTTTATTATTGATAAGTTCAAAGATAATGTAAGAGGACTAACATTACAAGACGATAATCCTTCATTAGAAGTATTGAATAAAATATTGATGGCGTATACTAAAGAACATAGTATATTTAATAATAAGATTAAGAAAACAAATAATGAATTAGATAATATATTAGATAATATATTATACCATACACTAAATGGTTTAAAACCAGAACAAGCAATAGAGAACGCATTAAGAGAAATTGTTACATTAGATAATAGTAACTATAATAATATATATGATTTAAGTTTTATTGATTATAACAATAAACCAATAACTTCAAGTTTATTAACATTTTATTTTTATAAGTTTATTAAAGAGAAAGGTTATATTCCATTTAATGAATACAAGTTAAAACAAAAGAAAATACATCCATTGACAAAGAATGATATAAATCAGGTTAATGAGTTATTAAGAGAAAAACCAATAGAAAGCACAGGTATTGTTTTACCTGATAGTAAAGAGCATATATCTAATTTATTAAAAGAATTAAAAGAGGGTTTAAGTTTTCTTGATATAGAAAATAAAAAGAATTTAATAAGGTATATTATTTTCTTAAGGAAAAATAATGATAAATTAAATGATATATTAAATCAAGTAATAAATGATAATGAAATAGATTTTATTAATAGTATATCTGATTATACTTATTTTATATTAAAGGAATTAGTTAATAATGTAGAAGAAATAAGAAACAGAAAAGATATTAGTAAAGAAGATAAAGAAACATTAATTAGAAATCATATTGCAAACATTAATGATATTTTAGTTACAATAATTAGAAAGTATACTACTATAGAGTTAGAACAACTTGATAATTTAGAAATTAAATATAAAATAGAGGAGGACGAATCAACAAGAAAATCAAGGACAGTAAAGAAACTATCAGAAAATGTTATACTATCTAATTTATCTGATAAGGTGGGGGGTATATTTAATTATACAACAGGCATTATAGAATTAAATAGTAAATTAAAACCAGAACTTATTAAATCTACATTAGCACATGAGTTTATACATTTATTATTTGCTAATTATATTGCACATAATGGAATTAAGTTTACAGAAACATTAAGAAAACTATATGAGAAAAAGATTAAAAATCTTTCAGAAGAACAAATGAAGAAAGTATTTAATATCTTAAATAGTTCATTATATTCTAAAGGTACTATAGGAAGTTATAAATCACAAATAGAAGAATCAATTATATTGTTATTTGATTTATTAAAAGAAGGTGATAATACGGCTGAACAAATAGCATCGGATATTTGGAGTTATATTATAAATATATTAGGTAGAATAATCAGGTTTATATTAGGCAATAGATATTATATCTTAAATGATACAGATTTATATTTAGAATTGAAAAGAAACTATAAAAAAATATATAGTTCTAAAGAGACATTAGAAGATATAGTTAATAAATATGTTGAACCTATTATACAAGAATATAGAAATGATTTAATAGAAAACATATCTAGAATAAATCAATTTACAATATATTTAAATAACATGTATGTTAATCCTCGTAAATCATTATTAAATGATTATGTTGGTATTGATTTAAAAAGAACAGGTAGTTTGTTTGAAAAGGAACAATATAGTATAAATGTTCCAAATACGCATGTCATACAAAAGTTAGCGGATGGATTGTCTATTTTATTAGATGAAAACGATGCAATATTTATTGACAATAGAATAAAAGATGATAATAATTTTAAAGCAAATGTATTACTAAATATCAAAAACATAAATGATAAATTAAGAAAGTACGACCAGATATTATATAATTATGGGGTTAATACTCATTTGGTTCAAAATACATTTAATCAATTAAGAGTTTTAACTAATGCATTAACAACTATAAATATATATAACACAATAAGTCAGACAATACTGACAGGTGAACTAAAAGCAGAACACTATAAAAATCCAAGTGCTTTCATTACAATCATCACAAATAAGATAGAAGGGTTTGATAAGGCAGATATTGAACTTAAAAATGAAATAGAGAATGCTATTGAAACTTTATTTAATAGGATGCAAAACATTAGAAAGAATAAAAAAATAAGTAGTCAAGTTGAAGCAGAAAGCAATCATGCTTTATTTACAGCAATGAATGAAAGTATAAATATTATATTTAAAAATGTAGAAAGTTTATTAGGTGCAGGTAAAAACATTCAAACACTCAATAATGATTTAAGTAATATACAAACATATTTATTAGAAATCAAAAAAGTATTATATACTTATAATGACAATCCGAAAATAAATGAAATTGTAAATTATATAACTACTATTAATTTAGAAATAGATAAAATAAAATCTACAATAGAATTAAATAAAGGGTTTTTGTTTAATAGATACTATAATATTGGAGAAGAAAATTATAAAAGTTTACATAATGATTTATTAGTTTCAGATATCCCAACAAGAAAAACAATATATGGTTTTTTTGATTCTGATATATCAACATTAAACAAAGACACATTAAACCCAATAAAAGATTTGAATACAAATATAGAAATTGGTAATAATGTTATTATTGATTCTGCTGATAAGAAGGCATATCTGTTTGAAGTATTAAATATATTATATAGTAACTATATTCAAGATAATGATTATGTGTTTGATTTAAATGATTTTGAATTTGATTTAAGTGATGAATTAACAGAACAAATTAAAAAACTTAATATTATTGAATTAAGAACAAAAGATGATAAAAATATATTTGTTGATAACTACAAATTTTATCACCCTATTATTAGAATAAAAGAGAATGTTCCTAAATCTGCTGATAAGGTTATAGCATTAACCACTTATGCAGCATTTAATTTCTTTGATTATTTGACTGATAGATTAAACAGATATCAAGAAATAACACCAACCGAAGCAATATTTTTATTAGATATAATTAATATAATTAATGGCACACAATATAAATTAAATTACGATAAAGGTCAATATCTTATATCAAATATTAATGAGGAAGCAAAATCAATTAAGATAGATGATAATTTCTTTGAGGCAATAAGTAATAAAATCAAAGATGAAAATATACAAAAAAGATTTGCTAATGCTTTAATCAAATATATTTCTACAACATCTTCATATGAAAATGTAATTCATTCTGATGGCTCTAAAATTACTGTAACAAATAATGATTTATTAATGTCATTTACTAATGATAATACTAAAATTAGTTTAAATAAAATACCTATATATTTTAATATAAATAAATCAACAGATATCATTAGAAACAAAATAGAGAAAATATACGAGAATAATAATATACCAAGAGCAAATATAATAATCAACACTGAATCTAATCCAATACTTAAATTTAGATTTCACACCATTCCTTTATTTAATTCTGTGTTAAAAGAAACAAAATCCTATAATGCATTTTCAGATATAGCTTTGATGCGTAAGTTACAAAACAAGATATTTGATGCACAAAGAAAAGCCGAGCATGCATCAGAATTTACACATGAATTATTAAGTGGTTTAAATACAATAGGAAAAGTAGCAAGAGTTCAATTAGAATTTAATCCTAATTTTAATTTTATATTATTAGGGGACAATACTGAATTAGTTAATACTATTAAGTCAAACATTGAAATCATAAATAAAGACATTCAAAATAAAACAAAGAACGAATCTATTCCTGTACAACCAATAAAAGATATTGTCAATGCTATATTTAATAGAATAAACAATTATATTAAACAAACGGAAGTGAGTGAAAATGAAATACACACATTAAAATTAACATTGATTGAAAGTATATTTAAAGGATTTAATATTGATAAAATAACAAACACAACAAAAGATGAAGATATTAAAGATTTATTAGTAGAACATTTAAAGTTTCAAATAGAAAATAATTATAATGATTTAACTTTTATATCTGTAAAACCAGAATTTATATTTAATAATGAAGCAATAGATAAACATATCATGTTTTCATCTGATATGTGGTTTAGTAAAAAGATAGAAACATATATTAATATATTACAAAATATAACTGACAAAGATGATATAATAAATAAAATAATCAATATCGTAAATAATATAGATAATATACAAACAATTAAATCAGATTTAGATACTATATATAATTATTATAAAGACAAATATGGTGTTGCAAATATTGATTATACGGTAAAGCACAATATAAATGAAGCATTAATTTATCTTAACTATGTAATTAATCATGTCAATAATACATTAAAAGAAACATATAAGGATATAATAGATAAATTTAATGATTTCTTAAATGCAACTAAAAAGAATAATCCCAAACTATATTTACAATTTTATTTATCAGTATTTGATTTAGAACATTATAGTAGTTTACCAAAGGACTATAATGAATTTAATACACTGATGAATAAATATAGAGAAGAGATTATTAATTTAAATAATGTTGATGAAGAATATAAGAATCAATTTATAGAATACATGGTATTAGGAATTACAACTCTATTAGATAAAATGAGTAAAACATCTACAGATTCATTATATAGACCAAGAACTAATAGATTGTTTTCTTATGCTGCAGATAAATCTATATCAACAAATAAACATATTGTAACATTAAATAAAGTATTTAGAATACCAGAAATAAACTTACATGTAGAAACAAAGAAAGTATTTAATCCTACATTATTTGTAAAAACATTTCATAATTTGACAATTGAATACAGAAGAGATAGTAAAATAAATGCTAGAAATTCTGTACAGATATTTAAGAGAAACATATTGGGTAATAACTTTATTATAGATAATACAGATGGAGATTATGTTCAACACCATATTGTAAGACATTTAAGAACAAACAAAAATGAAATACATTCTTTATTTAGAGATAATGGTTCTTTGTTAAAACAATTTAAGAGATTATTAACAGAACAATTAAAGAATAAATTTGCTGATTTTGATACAATAAAACTTAAAAGATTTAAGTCCATTATATGGAATTTACCTATTGATTATAATAAAGATTTATTTATTAGAAAGGATAAGCATGTTTTTAATGATGATGCTTTTATACAAAGCGTTATTGATTATTTAGAAGTTAAAAATAGTGTGCAATTTCCATATTATGATGAAGTATCCTATAATTCTATTAAGCAAGAATTAGATAAAATAAAAGTTCATTATGATTTATTTAAAGATATTATATCTGATATTAATAAAGACAAGATAGATGAATATATTAAAACAATAGAGGAATCTGACAATATAGTAGATTTATTAATAAACTATCAAAACATCATTAATGATTTTAAAAAGAAATATGATATTAATTTATCTATAAGAGAACAAACAGAGGCAATAAATAAAAATATTGTAGACATTAGTAAACATTTATATGATGACCTTTATGATATTATTGATAGTGTATTTATAGATTTTATTAAACAACAAATTGAAGATAATAACAAAACAAAAATAACATATCGTGGAATTAGTATTAAGAATAAGAAGATTGATGCGAAAGAGTTTTTAGTATATATGTATTCTACAATAATAGGATTACCTGGATTAGATTGGAGTAATTATTTAATAGATGTATACCCAGATTTTGTTAAAAATATTAAATCATATTTTTATGGTATGGACACCTATAATATTGAAAGCGAGATAAATAACTTTTTACCTGAAACAAATGAAATACTTTCTTCGTTAATAGATATTAAACCAGATGGAAATAAAGATATTAGATTAATAAACTATATTAGAGAAATAGTAATCAAAATATTATATTCTAATAAATACTTTCATCATAAATACTTAATTGAATCTTATATTGAATATACTCATTTAGATGACAATATAAAAGAAACATATAATAGTTTTGCTCAATACTATATTGAAAGTATACTATCAGATATAATTAATGATAAAGAGCTTAACAAATTATTTAATGAGGATATTCTAAATCAGATTAAAACAAAAATAAATAATAGAGTTAATAAAGACATATCAAATAATTTAGATGATAGTAATTCTATATTTATAAAACATTTCAAAAACTTAATGGATAATGATGCTGAAAGTTTATATTATTTATTAAAGATATTACAAGTTAAATTATTGGATAATATTGAAGATAAAAAAACATATAAGAAATCATTTAAAACAGAATATAAATTTAATATTTCAGATTATAGTTTTTTACACGATAAAGATACAATATATCAGGACTCAGATAATAAATTTATAATATTAAGTGGTTCAAAGAAAAAATATAGATATTATAATTCCGATATTGTAAAATATGGTATTGATGGTTCAATGGTGGACGATAATAATAATTTATCAAAACATATTGTAAATAACTATAATGAGGTAAAACAATTATATCCTGGATTGGGGGTTAAGACTGGATTTTATGAAAGAGTAACTCAATATAAAGATAGTAATACATTACCAGTATTATATGTTAATGCTTCTAGAAATGGTTTATTTAATAATAAAATACTAACATCAAAAGATTTAACTGCAGATAAATATGATGAATATATAACACAATGGTTTAATGAAATGGATGAATTAACTGATAATGATAGGTGGTTTTATGGATTGATACCTTTAGTTAAAGAAGGCGAGATGATATCTTTACATGATAAAATATATAAAGAATTAAAAAGAATATACTTTAGTAATGGGTTAATAAATAAAAAGATATCACCTAATAATATAATTAACCTTAATAAATCATTATTATTTAAAAGATTAGGTATTCAAAATAAAGGAAATAGTAAATCATACATATATGACAAAAGTATTATTGATAAGATTAAATTAAATATAAATTCGGTAGATGATTTCAAAGCTACTAATTTATTTACATATTTTGACAAAATGAATAATAATTATGAACCTATAAAAAATACTGACGAACTATATGATGATACCTTTACCCTATTAACAATGATTATATTTGATAATATATTAACATCAAACAATAATAAAGATATATTCTTAAATGATTTAAATTTAGATAATGTATATAAAGATGTAGAAGAAACATTAGATTCTATAATAGAATTATTTACAAATTTATTTAAAAATGAATTTGATAAAGTAAAGTTCAAACAAGAAATTCTAAATACTATTAAATTACAAACCAATAAAGGATATTTATATGATATTTTCTTATCGTATATATTTAATACCTATAAAATAATAGAGGATAATGTTTATACTGATATGTATAAAGATATTCAATCTATTAAATATATCAGGGAAATAAATGATTTATCACAAGATATATACAAGAAAACAAAGATTACTGATATAACAAAAACAGATTTAATTAAATTGCAAAATACTTTTATTAGTGTATTTAAAAATACATATAAGAATATAAAGGATAATTTTGCAGATAGACCTGAGAACAAAATAAAAGGCAGAGCAATCAGAACATTATTTGATTTAATGTCTTCTCTTATTATATCACCATATGATATTATTTATGATGAGAGGTCTGATGAATATATGGTGTTATTGCAAAAACTATTTGGAGATAATAAATTAAATAGATTAAGAGACAACTATTATTCCTATCCTGTTAGTTATTATAATGTATTTACAAAACATTATTTATTAGATGATGAAACTAAAAAGAAATTAAAGTATAGAGAGATTCTCAATATTTATTATGATAGATTTTATAGTGAAAAACCAAATACATTTAAGACCGTATTATATGACCCCTATAAACAATCAGATATTAATGCTAATGTTCATAGTTTAAATATATTTACTAAAAGAATATTTCATAACTTAAAAGCAAGATTTAATAAATTTATAGGTAAATATAAAGAATCAGCTAAGTCAATTCAAGCTGTTATTTTAGAAACAATAGAAGAAAATAAGACAGGTGCTATTATTAACCCATATGGAGTAAATTCAGTTTCATTTAATTTATTATCTGAAGCAGAAAATATAAAAAGAGCCACATATAATGGCACAATAAATAAAACAGTTGGAAGTATATTTTATGAGTTAGTAGAAAACACTAAAGAACTAGATGAAAGTAAAAAGCAAAAATTATTATATAACTTAATTGAAATGTTATTTGGTAATACTAAAATGAAATATTCAGGTTGGATAAAATTTGCAAATGATTTTATGAATTTTCTTTCATTGCTTCTTTTAGTTCAGATTTTTGGTTTGGATATATTTAAGACAGCAGGTAATATAAGTGCTAATTTGTTTATTATTTTTGGTATATATTATTTTACATATTTGTTAGAAATTGTTAATATAGCAAGACAAAATAAAACAATTTATGACAAAGCAACAAACATTTTATATTCAATTTTAGATACATTTTTAATAAAACCTTTAGTATCTTCAGGGTCGTTATTAGTATCAATACTACAAGCATTTTTTAATTTATCCACTTATACATATACAAAAATATTTACTAGAAAAGAATCATTGAGTAATCAGATAAATCTATTAGAGAAATATTATAAGTCATTAGGTAAATATAGATTAACAAAAAAATATAGTAATTTATATGTGTTATCAAATACAATCAGATTAAAGAAATCACCAACTTATCAAAGCATTGAACAGTTACTAGGTAAGATAGTGTTTGCCCCTATTGAATTAAAAAACACAATGGAAAACATGGTATCTAATGAAGCATTAGTTAGTACATTACAAAGAAAATTAGAGAAAGGACCATTCCAGGGATATAGTTTTATTGATTTAATAGAAAGCCCAGATGGTATAATTATGAGACCTACTAAATTATTAGAAGATTTAGCAAATGAAAAGAAATATAATGAAAACAGATTTATGTTTAGAAAGTTATATAATGAATTGATTGAAGGTAAACTTGAACAAGCTTTTATGGGTATTATAAATCAAGTTAAAGAAGAAGCAAATAATGCAGCATTTGCATACATTGCACCTGAACAAAAACCATTAGCAAATCCATTATTCTTAAAATGGTTTATGAGTTTTAGAATATATTTTTATGTATATCTAAATATGATATTTAAACAAATAAAAGAAATATATAATAAGATATATTACATGGGACGTAATCTTGTTGTTAGTGGTTTAGATTTCAGACAATTAGGACATAGTAGAATCAAAACTAAATCTATTAGAAGAAACATATCACTTTTGTTTTATAGTTTAATAGGAATACCATTTATTGATAGATTGTTGAATTTTGAGTACTATTATATCTTACAATTATTTTCAGAATCTGTGAAAGATTTCTTAGGTAGAATGTGTAAACACATTAAATCATATAGTAATTCACAATACTCTTCAATAGCATCTTATGTTTTTAGTGATAATTCTGGAATTAAGAATGTATATGTAAATATAGATAAAGATTTAGTTAATAATATTAAAGAGATAGGTGAACCAGTAAATGATATTGCTATTTCGTTATATATTGCTGCAACAACCGGAGTAGCTAATGGCACAATGGAATATGATAGTTTTATTAAAGGTATACATAATATAAGTAAAGACGTTGATAGGATATATTTAGATGTAATTAAAGATGAAAAAGATAATAAACCGGAAGTACTTCAAAAAATAACATCACCCAAAGCACAAGATAAATTAGTTAATAATTTAAGAAAAGTATTATCTGCCCCATATAAACGATTTCAAAAAATATATGCTTTTCCTTTATACATGAAATATATAATTAGTGGAAATAATTTTAGTGTTGATAGTTATACTAATATATCAAATGAGTTAGGATATATATCAAATAATCTTTTAAGTAATTTAAATAGTGATAATAATTATACTAAAAATGATATAGCTTCATTAGTATACAATAGGATAAAAGATTATAATTCATTAAATGCAAATGAAAAAAGCATTATATTAACATTGATGATGAGTGCTATCGATTTAGTCAAAACATTTCAACCTGTTAGTGATTTACCATTAGATAAAGATTATATAAACATTGGAAACTTAAGAGCTGTTGTGCAAACAATGAGTAATCATTTAAATAAAGAAGTAAAAGGTAATTTAATAAATAGATTAAGTTTTGGAGGTGGTGATACAACAAACATATTATATAGTATTTCAACTGATAATAAGCCTATATTTCTTAAAGGATTAGCACCCTTTGAACAAGGATATGAAACATATAAACAAACATTACATGATAACTTAGTAATTAGCGATTGGATATATACTGGCTTTGTAAGCGGATTTAGAAATTTACAAAATAAAGACAATGTATTAGATGTAGACCTTCCTGTATTAGGTGAGGAAATATCCAAAAGAGAAAACACTTATGATAAATTTGTATCTATATTAGGTAACATAACACCATTAGGGTTAAAGACAGAGTTAAGAAATTTATCTAAAGTATTACCAGATTTTGATAAGAAAGAGGATGTTAACTTTAAAGATTTTGAAGGATATAATTTATATAAAGTTTATAAAACCATTGAATATAATAGAGAACACTTTATAAACGATAAAGATTTAATGGCATTATTTAAAAAGGATTATAATACACTTGATTTAAAAACAGCAACACAGAATATCATATCTGATTTTAAAACAAGTATTACAATAGGTATTGATTCTTATGGGTGGATAACAGCAGTAGAACACCCTATTATGAAAGAATTATCAAAAGCAGATAGAAACAATGAAGCTCTTATAAATGAATTAATTAACGGCTTTAAGAAATGTTTAAATGAAATAAGTAAATCAGAATAACTATTTGATAAATAATAAATGAATAAAGTTATTATTATTTAAAAAGGTTATAGGATTAACATTAGCATTTAACAGGTATGAATATAATTTATTTATTTTAACAATATCATTATTTAAAGGTGAATATATTATTTCTTTTAGTAAGTTTCTATCAGACAATAAGTTACGAGTATAATATATGTTATTAGAGTGTTGTATAAAAGATTCAAATATTCTTATCTTTTCTATTGATGGTTTAACCGATACATAATAATATAGTTTATCGGTATGTTGTTTAATAAAGAATATATAGGTTGTTTCTAACCTGGAATATGATTCTGGATTATAGGATATTTTCTTTTTATGATATGCTTTTAATATAGGATGATAAAACTTACTAACGAAATGTAAATAAGGCGATACAGATATAATAGGGTTATCTTTATTGTTTTTAATTGAACCTACATTATCATATAATTCATTAACTTTATTAAGAATATTATTTCTTAATTCTTCATTATTTATTTCTGATGGAAGTATTGAATTATATTCTGATGAACTTTTAATATTATCTTTTGATATAGGGTTTCTGGTTCTAATAATACTAACATGTAAGATATCTTTATGCAGTTTGATATTATATAATAGCAGATTGTAATCAACTAATTCCATAGTGTAATAGTATTATTAAAAGGTATTACATTTTGTTTTAATTTATTTACAATAGATTTATTAGTTAATATTATACTCTTTTCTTCTACATCATAGTTCTTACTATATCTATTTAATATACCAAATCCTGATAAATATAATGGTAATGATTTATAGAATGTATTTATCTTTTTAGTTCTTTTACTATGACCTATAAAGTATATAGATGATATATTATCTATATTACCATTGCATTCATATTTAGTTGTACAATTATTAATTAGTATTTTATTAAATATATTATTAGTATTATCCATAGGTAAAATGTGGAAAACATCTTTATTTAAATGTAATGAAGGTATATATAATTTATCTTTAATAACTCTTAATGATACAATTAATGAGTTAGTGGATAATGTATTATCTGCTATTAGTTCATTGATAGTGTGGTTATTGAATATAAAAGGGATTATAGATAATATATATTGATACATATTGTTACCTCTATAATCATTTATCTCACCTGGAATATAAAACATCTTTATAACGATATATTGTTTTTCAAGGGGGAATATAAATTTAAAATAAGATTCTTTATTGTTCTCTTTTAAACATTGTTTTACTAATTCATTATATTTACTTTTATCATGGTCTTTATCAAACAGATATATTATTTTCCATTTAATATAAAATGTTCCTTGTTCCGGATTATATTGTTGAATTGACTTATAATGATTTGAATCTTTAATATATTCTAAACCTTCAAACAGTTTATCTGATACATTAAATATCATGTTATTGATTGCTTTTTAAAAATCGATATATCTTACTTCTCAATAATGGTTTGCTATTTATGTATTTTAAAACATATACCGATTTATCATAATTGTCTATATGTTTTTTATTTTCTTCATTACATATGCAATCAAAGAAACCATCCAAATTTCTATTAACACGCTCATATTCTTGTATTGTTATTTTTCTATTTATTAATTCACTCTTGATAGATTCATGAATTGCTTTTTTTAATACGGATGCAAGTTCATTGCATTTATCAATATGTGGGTCGGTAGTATTATTATCAACTGATATTTTATATTCAAATTTATTATATCTGTGTTTATCTTCATTATAATATGATAAGTTATTCAACCTGATATATTCTGCTTTTTTAGGAAATACTCTTTCCATTATATAATTAGGATTGAAATGTATTTCATTTTCTGTCAATGAATATAATACAATATCATTAATAATCGGAATACATTTATCTATTATTTGAGAATATATTTTAACCTTCATTTTAATTTCTTTATATGAAGGTAATTCATAAACACTCTTAAAAGTATTTAGATAATCAGTAAGTTGTTTAATTGCTTTCTTAAATTTAATATAAGACATTGGGCTATATATATCATCCTTCTCTTCATATCTTAACATTTCTGCTTTAACATATATAGCAGCGTAGGTATAAAACTTAACACCATAATTTATATTATATTTCTGTAGTGCCTTTAATAAACCTATATTACCCTCTTGAATATAATCCATCATCTGATATTTATCCTTACACATTTGAGATGCAAAACTTATAACCATATCTTGATTGCACATAACAATATGATATAGACATTGCTGACTACCTGATACTTTATAACACTCAATATATTCTTTTTCTTTAGACCTATCAATCTTTTTTTTATATTCGTCTAATTCATTTGAGTAACGATAATAAGAACGGATGTCCCGTAGATATAGGACATCCGCATTATTATCTTTCTTATTTTTACCAAATGATAGTTTCATGGATTTATGTCCTTATAATAACGGAATGCTAAATAATGAACAATACCTTTTTCTATATAAGTATTTTCATCTAATATGCATATGTCAATTATTTGATTATTAGAATTATCATAAAAGTTTATTTTATTCGGTATGACATCTTTAAGTTCATTATATCTATGCATATTTCTTATAAAAATGACAGGAGAAAAATCTGTATATAATGTAATTGCTTTTTTACCTATAATACATTTAACTTTATATTTATATGATGATAAATATTCTTTTGATAATTCTAACATCTTTTTTCTTCTGCCCATAGTATATAATTTTATTTGTTAGTTGAACCAAATCCCTCCTCACCAGGAAAGGTTTCATCTAATTTCTCTACCTCTTGCCATTTAATAGTTTCATAGTTTAAAATAACCATTTGTGCAATTCTATCACCATCATTAATTATATATTCTTTTTCAGATAAATTAATTAGTATAACTTTAATTTCACCACGATAATCAGAATCAATTGTTCCAGGTGTATTAAGAACCGTTATACCATGCTTTATAGATAGTCCGCTTCTTGGACGGATTTGTGCTTCATACCCTGATGGTAATTCAATATAAATACCTGTTGGAATTAATAATCTTTCCATTGGTTTAATAGTAATTGGATTATCTATATTAGCATAAAGGTCCATGCCAGCAGAACCTGATGTTTGATATGATGGTAAAGGGTGTTTGCCTTTATTAATTATTTTTACTATCATAAATTTTTAGTTTGCAAATTTAATAAATTTATTTCATTAAATGGTAAATAAATTTACACCTACTTGTTCATGTTGTATAGTTCTTATCTTTGAATTAACCATAGATATAAACACCTTCTTGTTGATTTTGTTAATATCATTTTTATCTACCTTCATAAATATACTAACATCTGGATATTCTTTATCTAATATAGTTAATCCGTTCTTACCTTTTCTATATACTTTATATTTGGGTTCGTTATATGTATAACTATAACGGATTATCTTTTGATTCCAATCTATAAATTCTCCCTTATTATTTTGTAGGACCATTTGAGTATTACTATTAATTCGTTCCATTCCTAAAAACATAAATATATCTTGTTCGCTCATTATAGTTTCTGTAACACTAATAGCCTTCATAAAGTAATTACATATGGCTTTTGGTATAATCCTGAATGAATTATTCTTATGTAATTCTATATCGTCTTTAGCCCATACAAATTCACCTTTACATTTCATTGTCATCAGATATCCATCTTTAACAAAGTCCTTATCTCCTAATGGTTCACCTTCATATTTCTTTACTATTTTGGAAGCCACATAAGAATTGACATTGTTTCCTACTAACTTATCATAGTATGTAAATTCCAATTTAACACCAAAGTAATCTTGCCACCAATCGTATATTTCTTTTACCTTATTTTCATCATTTCTTTTTCTCATTATTGTTCCACCATCAGTATTAACAGATACTATTTCAATACCTCCTAATTCTTTTAATTTATTTAATAGTATATATAACATTAACTGACCATTAATCGTAACTCTAAAGAAGAATTGAGGGTCAAAGAACGGAGATGAATCAGATGGAAAATTAGATTTACCCACTGCACTATTAAGTGATTCTTTAAATCCTTTATTAAATGGATGGGATTTAGGATATTTAAATCTTTCTTCTTTGATGGTTTTATATACATTTAAAAATACTTCACCAATACGAGATGGATAGAAACCAAAGGATTCAACAATAGATGGATAATAAGATGCTACATCAAAATCTTCTATGATATATTCATCATTAGATTGTAATACAATGGGATTGCTATAAAAACCATGACCACCACCTTTTGCTAGTTTGATAATAAAAGGTTCTTTTGTAATAGGATTATTCCATACAATAGAATGTTCATGTTCTTTATTACGATGAACGGTTGTTTTATAATAGGGTTGTATTTCTAAATTACCAGATGCTATTATTTTATCTAATTCTTTTTTAACTTTTTCATGGGCTATTTCTGTAGGAATATCAAATATATATTTAACAGATGGAAATACTTTTACATCTTTTAGTTCAGGTTTCATTTTATAGACGTAGTCCATAATAATACTTGAACCAACAGATGTATTAGACTGAGATAACAAGTTATATCTTTTGCCTTTGAATAGTTTATTATTTATCTCTGTTCGCATCTCAATATCCTTCAATGAATATTTATATACTCTTTCTGTTTCTAATAAATCATTATAGCAATACTCAATAACCTTTTTTAATTCCTCTTTGTCTTTAATGTTGTGTTCAATACCAAAAGGATTAGACATTACATTAGTAAAATTAAGGTTCATTGCAACCCATTTTAGTGATGCCCTTCTACTATCATCATCCCATTTATGTAATGTATATAGGTCAATAAGTTTTAGTTTCTTAATGAATGAATAATAATCCTTTGTTTTATCTTTTAAATAATGTTTTAATATTTCTCTTTTATCATTACTATCTTTATCTATTATTTTATTAGTTATATCTACAATATCAGATTGTTTAATATCAGGATTAAGTAATGATATTAGGATAATTGGAATATCAAAATTTAGAATATTAAAACCTACAAAGATATCCTCAGTATTTAACCATTCTGATATTTTATTTCTATTTCTTAATAAATTAAGATATTGAAATTTAGGGTCATCTACTTTCTTATATAATAAGAAGGATAAGTTGTTATATACCTCTATATCAAACACATAAGTATTACTCATAGATTTTATCTAGTTTTAGTTTTTGAATTATCCAACTACAAGTATATAGAATTTTAGATAGTTCTTTTTGTTCTGGGGTTATTCTTTTAGGTAAGGTAGGTTCTTTAAATAAATCTAATGTTTCAAAACACATAGAGTTATTAGAATCATGAGTTAATATAATTTCAAAAGATTCAGGCAAATCGGTTTTTTTGTTATAATATATTCTAACATTAAAAGAATCACCATCATTATTAAAACAATTATCAGTAGTAAATGTTTTTACATTTGGATAATCAATTATCTTTTTCCATCTTATTCCCAAGAATGTTAAAGTTTGTATATTATCTTTGTTCATGATATTAATATAAAGATTATTCTTTCTTTTTACTAACTGGTTGATATCTAACAATTTTATTTAAAACATATAATAGTTTTTTAGCATAATAATAATTATATCCGTTTTCTTCCAGGACATCTATTATTTTCATTATAGTTTTAGATTTTAATTGTTATTTAGATATATTATTTATATGTTTTAAGGAGTTCATTATAGTTAATATCATTTAATGAGTTATCATCTAACCCAAATATATCAGAATATAATCTTGATAGTAAATCATTTGTCTTAATTATATCATCATTCTTTCCTTCTAATTTAGGATGATATAATATAATGTCTGGTATAAAACATATAGCCCTAAGTACATGACCTTCAATAGTATCTTTTTTCATAATGTTTATTTCTTTATCTATATGTGTAAATACTGATATGGTATTTAAATAGAATTGTGAATATATCTTTTTTAATCCACTATGAATAATATCTTTAATATCACCTTGTTTATTTACAATATAATTATATAACTTATATACTGAAGTATCATCATATTCTAATAATGCTTCTATTTGATATACTTTTTGTGTTAATGATTTATCTTTATTATGATATTCGTTTTGTGATATACTAATGATATCAATGTTTTTTAAATTATGTCTTATATTAACATTGACAAAATCTTTAATATCATATCTTGACAAATCATATTTAGAGAGTGAATCGGACAAATATAAGTTACATTTTAATTCAATAGTGCAGGTATTATCTGTATTAGAATGAGGTTTAATACTTATATATTCTGTATAAGAAGTGTTCATTATAAGTTGTGTAATTTCATCAGAACCTTGATTTATATTCTTTGCTATATGTTTAAGTATTCTATATTTGTTTGCTAACATTATATCGTATTTATATATAACAGGAAATAGATATAAGGAGAACAAATCACCCTTAAATTCAATAAGTTCATTATATTTTATAGAAGGATATATATTAAATTTCTCTTGTTTTAATACACCTTGTATTTGTAATATATTAACAAATAGTGCAGATAGTGCTGTATTATTTAATGTTTCTTTCGCATATATTTCTGCTAATGATTCATTAGATATAATGTTATTATTTTGATTATCTTGTTTCTGTTGATTTGATTTATCATGTGAATGAAATGAACTTGATTTATTATTGTTAATTAGTTGTAGGAATCTCTGCCAGATGTTCATACATTATTTGTTTTAATTGTTCTCTTGTTTTTTTAACTCTGCAAATATCGGCAACATCTTTGTAATTTGTATTATGAATTGTGTTAATTTCTTTTATAATTTTTGTTAAATTAATATAACCATATTCTGTTAATTTATTACTACTCATAATTCCTTTAGAATCATTATCATATATTACATATTTAGTTATATGTTCAGGTAAAGGTATATTATTATTGGGGTGTTCTGATAGATTTGTAATTGCTATTATATTTCTATCTATTTGGTTTAATATATTTTGCATACATACTGTATCTTTAATAGACGAGCATCTAATAATTGCTTTTGTATCTTTATTAACTTTATCTATATTATATGTTACTGAAATAAAGGTATGAAACTTTTTAGGATTTGGACAATATAATTGAACAGGTGTTCCAATATTATCAGTATATAAATAACATATATTATCTCCTGCAAATTCATATAACCTACCTTGTATAATTCCAAATTTCCATATATTGTTTATTCCATGCTCCATAAAATATTCAGACTTATAACTATTGATAGGAATAAAATTGTCTAATAGATTTTCCTTTCTATTTAATTTTAGATAATTGATTAGGTTTATAGTTTTAGATTTCTCATGTATTAGACCATTGGATTGTATTTCATTATTGACTAGTTTACTTAGTATATCTTTTAATGCTGCTTCTATATTGCCATTAAAGTATTTATGTGCTACATATTCATATACTTTACCACCTTTACCAGATGAGAAATCCTTAAACATATAATCTTTATATTCCTTATTATAATATATATACTGACTTGGAGTATCTTCTTTATTATACATGCTATATTCCCTATGGGAATCTACTATCTTTTTTCCAATGTAGTGTTCAAATATATCTTTGTCTTTTATATCCTTATTTAACTTTTCTTTTTCAATTATATTCTTAATAATATTTAAATATAACTTATTCATTTGTTATTTATTTATTAAATAACTTATTCATTATCAATGATTTGTGATGTTATTATTTCTGATGTTTGAGCAAATTTATAATTATGCTTATAAACAAATCTATAATAATCATCTTGATTTTCAATTGTCCAAACATCTGTTATATCATATGGAATATATTCTTTACATCTAAATATCTTTTCATTATTATTTAATGATATTAAAGATTGATCAACTATATCTTCAGTGGTTACAAAACTAATAATTATAGGTTCACTATTATTAAATATCTTTTCATTTATATAAATAACTTCACCTTCAATATAAGAATATTGTTGGTTATCACCTTTTATTTTAATTCTATTCTTTTTCTTATCATACATTATAGATGAATATAATCCTTTATCTATATCATATATACTTTCTTTATTGATATAAGAATTATTAATGTCTAATATAAACTTGCATATTTGTTCTTTTGTTTTAGAATCATATAATAACCATATTCTATTTACATAACCTATTTGTTTATTGTGTATAAATGTTTTATATTTACCTATGTTAATATCTAATAGGTTAAATTTATCCTGGCTATATGTATATATGTTTTCTTTAATAATACTATAATTATAATTAGGTAATAGATTTAGATTCATTTTATATAATGTATCTTTCTTTAACAAACCATCAATTAAAAGAAAGATATTATCTTTAATATAATCTGTAATATTATTTATACTGGTATTTATCATATCATAAGTGATGCCATATAACCCTAATAGTATGTTTTTCTTTTTATATTTGATATAATACCATACATGATAGTTTTCATAAAAGTAATTATTATGATATGATAATAAGAAACTATTAGAAATATTTAGTTTGTGTTCTATTTGATTAGATATAATATAACCATTTAAGACATGTGTATAATATGGTATAAGATATGGACTTATATTATTATCTTCAGTGTTCTTATATTTGTATATTAGTTCTTTATATTTATTAATACTATTAACATCTACCTGAAAGATATTTGTTCCTAATAACTTATATAAAGTATCAGATGCTTTTTTCCTTACATCTGACCTTTTAATTATTTTAGATATGGTATTAGAAAATAAAACATTATACATAAATCTTGAATAAAACTTATCCACATGTTCATTGTTAATATAGAACCCTATATCTGGAATCGTATTAACATTTTTAACATAAGCATATACATCAGATAATATACCTTTCTTTTTATTATTAAATCCTTTATAAAAAGTTTCTAAGTACTTTACATTAGAAGGTATCATTATAGATTTATATCTTTCTATCTTATCAATAAAGTGCTGATATGGTATGTTTCTAACATATTGAACATCCCATATATTAACAGGTATATTAATATCTTTGTCTGTATAATATAATAAAAGACCTATAGCTTCCATGTTTCAAAAATAGGTTTTGTATCTTCTCTTAAGACAGTAATACCTTTACCTCTTAATTTACCTTCAGAATATATCATTCTATTTAATATATCTTCCTTTGTTAATTTCTTTGGTTCTTTTTTATTGTTATCATCAATGATAGGTATTTTACCTAATAAAATATTAGTATCATCTTCAAATATAAATTCATCTTCATATATTTCTTCATTTGTTATTTCAATTATAAAAACACTTTGTCTTTTATTTGGGTATTCTATTATCGTTTCTTGTGCGTTTATTACTTGAGTTAATATATTATCATTAGGTCCTGTATCCATTATAATATACTTACTAAATAATAATTCTTCAAATACGTGTATTTTATATAATCCATTTACTAATTCACATATTACAAAATCAATTGAATAATGTTTTGCTAATTGTTTATTTTTACTATCAAGTGCAAAATGATTTATTATTATATATGTATTATAATAATCTTTTAT
>FWPU01004571.1_pt1 | contig 31955 bp, 23 predicted proteins | sample 2228361 | NCBI WGS metagenome assembly FWPU01 (sample SAMEA103939777, study PRJEB20133) | metagenome
CCCCGCCCCTAACCCGTTCACCGTCCACCGATTGTCCCCCGCCTGACCCCCCGGCGGGGGAGAAGTCCGATCCTTGTAGAAGTCCACCACGAACGGGAGTGTTGTTGCCCCCCCTTGATTCTTGACCACAACGGTGGCGGTTAACTGAGTCCCCGGCGTGGACGTGGTAGGAGTCACGCCCAGAGACTGAATCGTTAGGTCGGGCGGGTTGGCGACGGCTTGGACGGCTTTGAAGACGTTGAGCCGTCCGCCGGAGGCGACCACACCGTTCCATTGGGGCAGTTTGTCCACGTTGTCCATCAGGAGGTTTTTGATGCCTTGGACGGTGAGATTTGGGTCTTGGGCGAGCATGAGCGCGGCGGCGCCGGCAACATGGGGGGGTGCCATGCTGGTGCCGCTGCCCGTGCCGTAGCCGCTGCCGACGGTGCTGACAATGTTGGTGCCGGGGGCGGCAAGGTCGACGCTGGTCGCGCCGTAGTTGCTGAAGGAGGCGCGGTTGTCGCTTTCGTTGGAGGCGGCGACGGCGACAATGCTGGGCGAGTCATAACTGGCAGGGTCAAAGGGCGCGGTGTCGTTGTTCGTGCCGCTGTTGCCGGCAGCGAAGATGTTGATGACGCCCGCATTGCCGGCGGCGTCAATAGCGTCCTTGAGGGCTTGAGACGGCGGGTTGTTACCGCGCGCGTCGCCCCAACTGTTGCTGGTGACGCGGACGTTGACGCCGCGATTTTTCATGTCCACGACGTATTCAAAGCACTTTATCGCGCCTGCGTCCGTCCCCACACCGTTGGCGCCGAGGAATTTGAGCGCCATGATTTTGACGTTCCAGTTGACGCCGACGACGCCGATATTGTTGTTACCCACCGCGCCGATGGTGCCGGCGGTGTGGGTGCCGTGCCCGTTGTCGTCTATGGGGTTGCCGCTGCCGGTGATGGCGTTGATGCCGTGAACATCGTCCACGTAGCCGTTGTTGTCATCATCAATACCGTTGCTGGCAATCTCGCCCGGATTCGTCCACATATTGGCGGCGAGGTCGGGATGGTTGTAGTTCACGCCGGTGTCAATGTCCGCCACCACGACGTTGGGGCTGCCGGTGGTGTAGGTGGTCCACGTTTGCTGCGACTGGATTTGGTTGATGCCCCACAGGTAGGTGTTGTTTGCTGTCCAATAGGGGTCATTGGGCGGCTCAGGGAACGTCGCGCGGCGGATGTAATTGGGTTCAGCGTAGAGCACGGCGGGGTGGGCGCGGAAGGTTTTTAACGCCTCCGCTACGCTGGCGCCTTGCGGCAACTTGATATGATGGACGCCGAAACGGTTGAACGCGCGCAGGAGTTTGGCGCCAGAGGCGGCAAGCACCGCGCTGCGCTTTTGAGCGTTCGTAGAGGGCTTGAACTTGACGAGAAGTTCGCCGGGGACGAATTCGGGTTTGAGCGTTGAAACGTTGGGACGTTGCAACGTTGTGAGAGGGGATTGCTGCGCCATCCCGCCGAGGGTGGCGAGACAAAGTGAGAGAAGCAGCCAGGAGCCGTAACGCGCCCAAGGCGCAGGACGCTCCTGAGAGCGACTGAAGTCGTTGCTACGCTCATTACGACGGTGAGGTAAATGATGCAAAGGATTTGTCATGTTACTCCCCCCTCGGTGGTTGGAAAGTTCAACCTCTCTGTGCGCGAATTGCCGTCCCTGAGGATTGAGACTGTCCTTGCACGTGGCGGCTCTTATTATAGCACAAATTCGCAGAGGAAGGGAAGGGGAAAATTTCGTGACTACTGACCACGGGACTACTGACCACTGACTACTAATAAGGGCAATGGCATGAGGTTAAGGAACGCAGGCTGTTCTTACCGACCAGGTAGGGCCTCCCGGCACGTCAAATCGCCGACCACGCGCCAGGAGGCGATACCTTGTCAGGCTTAACTTCATGCCGTTGACCTTGAAGGGCAATGGCATGAGGTTAAGGAACGCAGGCTGCTCTTACCGACCAGGTAGGGCCTCCCGGCACGTCAAATCGCCGACCACGCGCCAGGAGGCGATACCTTGTCAGGCTTAACCTCATGCCATTGACTTTTAAGGTCTGTTGTCCTGTGGTCTCGTTGTCCTGTGGTCCGTCAGGATTTGCAGCCATTTCAGTCGTTTGTGATAGAACTCGACGGGATAATACGCCCGGTGCGGGTAGCGGCGGGCGAGGCGTTTTCCGACGTATCGTTTGTGGCTGAGACGGCGCAGGCAGTCGTCGTATTGAACGGCGGCGGCAAAACGTCCGTCGCAGAGTTGGTTTTGGTAGCGGCGGGCGGTTTCGCCGATGCTTAACGTTTCAATCGTTTCATCGCGGGCGCAGCGGGCGACGATGGATTCTAATTGCTCCAGCGAGACGTTAGCGTATTGTCGGGCGAGCGCGTCGTCGCTGTCGAAGAAACTGAAGTGATGAAACATCATGACGATGACCACAGGACTTCTGACCCCTGACCTCTGTCCTGTGGTCTCCTTGTCCCGTGGTCTGTGGTCTGTGGTCTGAACTTTCCTCGCTTCTTTCAGGGCGTCGTCGAACTCCGAGAGGGCGCAGGTGCGCGGGAGGTAGACCAATGCAGTAGCCTCTCCCTGACAGGTTGAAAGTCCCGACTCATGAGGGACGGTGCTCAGGGAGGCGGACAAGGCGCGGATGTGGACCGCGTCCAGTGCGCGCACGGTTTGCTCGTCGTACGTATTCCACGGAGGAATGAAGGACACAATGGGCGTCTCAAGCCACTCTTCGAGCGCTCGTTTGCCCTGCTCTATTTTCCTCAATTGCTCCTCAAACTGCAATCCCATGAATTCTGAGTTGCGTTGGGATGCCGAAGGCAATGGGGGCGACGGGGAACGATAGGGAATAACGGGGTGTTGTTTTCCGTCGTCTCCTGTCGTTTCCTGCTGTCTCCTGTCGTTGCCAAGCGTTCTATTGTTTTGATGTTGCCAGCCGTGCAGGGCGGGTTCGACAACGCCGCGCGCGATGGCGGCTTTCAGAGCGTTCAATTTTTCATGGTCGTCGGCAAGCGGAAAATATCGTTGAGCGTCTGGGGTTTCGTAGTCCTCCGCTACGTTCGGCACCACGCCCATCGTGAGCGGAACCTGATGACGCGAGAAGATGTCGAGCAGGCGGCGTTCAATCTGCGACTTGCTCGCCTCTTTCGCGCCGCGGTCGGCGTGGTAATCATCGTAGCGGAAGATGACGACAGGCATTCGTGTTGGAGTGTTGGAGTGTTGGAGTGTTGGAGGGATGTGTTTTCTTCAACACTCCATCACTCCACATTGTCATGCTCCGCGAACCTGTTCATACATTTCGATGAACTGCCCGATGTTCCTCTTCCACGAGAATCTTTCGATAGAGGCGCGGGCGTTGGCGCGGAGGGAGCGATTGAAGTCGCTGCGACTGAGAACGGCAACCACCGCGTCGGCGAGCGCATGGGGGTCGCTGGGCGGGACGAGGAGTCCGTTGTAGCCGTTTTGGACGACTTCGGGGATGCCGCCGACCTGCGTGCCGACGACGGGCAACCCGCACGCCAACGCCTCGGGCAACACCTTGGGCAGTCCCTCGCTCAGAGAGGGAATGACGAGCGCATCGGCTTCAGCGTAGTAGCGCGGGAGTTCATGGTGCGGGACGGCTCCGACGAATTCGACGTGTTCATTCAAGCCGTTCTGGTTCACCACGTCGCGCAGGCTGTGTTGTTGGCTGCCTTCTCCGATGAGGCGCAGGCGCAGTTGCGGCAGCCGCTTGAGCATCTGCGGCAGGGCGTCAATTAAAACGTGCGCGCCTTTTTCGGGGGAGAGGCGACCCACATAAAGCAGTGTGGGAAATTGGGAAACTGGGAAATTGGGAAACGAGTCTGCACCATTTCCTGATTTCTCAATTTCCCGATTTCCCTTGTCGCTTGCCGGTCGGAACTCCTCCGTGTCCACGGGCTCGTTCATCCAACGCACGCGGTCGGGGGGCGCGCCTAATTTTATTGCCCACTCGGCGAGCCGCCGGCTGATGCAGGCGATGCAGTGAGCGCGTTTGATGTAGAAGCGGGTATTGATTTTGTAGGTCGTCGCCAGCGACCACGGATACATGTCGCGCTTGCCGCTTTCGAAGATGCAGGCGTGCATGAACATGATGACGGGCACGCGGCGCAGACGGCTGAACAGCCACGCGCCGTAGAAGGCGGTGGAGTCGTGAACCTCCATCACGTCGAACGGTTGCTGTTTGTGCGTCGCCAAGAGTTGTTGGCACACCCGCGCCGCAAACGCGAACCCGCCTAAATCAAACGCCTTGACGCGACGGAACTTCACGGGCACATAGCGCAGATTCTCGGTGGAATCCTCCGCCCGCACGTCCGACGCGAAGGCGACGACTTCGACGCCCTGCCGCGAAACGTGCTTGGCGATGTGGCGCATCGTCAGCGGGATCGCGCCGTCGGTCCAGAGGTGGCGGTTGATGAGGGCGAGGGTCACGTCAAGTGGAGTGATGGAGTCATGGAGTATTGGAGGGTTGTGCATTGCTCCACGACTCCATCACTCCAACACTCCCGTGCTTTTGTTTGCGTTCGAGGGCGGCGGTCAGCAACTCGTGCATCTGCCGGCTGACCACGTCCATCGCGTAGTGCGTCTGAATGCAGCGCAGAGCGGCGGCGGAGATGGACTGCCGCAGCGCGGGGTCTTGCAGCAGGCGAACGACGTGAGCGGCGAACTCGCGGGCGTTCCTGCCCACCAGTATCTCTCGTCCATTCTGCGCCCGCAATCCTTCAACGCCGTGCGGAGTGGTGACGACGGGCAGCCCCAGCGACATCGCCGTTTGAATCTTGACCTTCGTGCCGCCCCCCATGCGCACGGGCGCGACGGAGACGACGCTGCGCGCGAGGTGCGGCTTCACGTCGGGGACGTTCGGCAGGAGCCTCACACTCCCGTCGGCGCACAACGCCATTACCTCCGCTGGCGGTTTGCGTCCGATGATGTTCAACTTGACGCCGGGCACTTGTTGCTTGACCAGCGGGTAGACCTCGCGGTAAAAGTAAAGCACCGCGTCCACGTTGGGATAGTAATTGAGCGCGCCGACGAACGACAGCAGGTTTTCCTCTTTGGGCGCGTTCAGAAAGGGCGCGCTCTCGGCGGTGTCAACAGGGATGGGCACATATTGGATGTTGGCGCGGGGCGACCAGCGCTTCAGAATCGCCCCATCGTGCGCCGCCAGCGCGATGCAGACGTCGAACTTCGCCACGGACTCCGCCTCATAGCGCCGCCAGCGGCGATATTCCTGATAGCACCAGAACTTGCTGCGCAGACCTTTCTTTCCGGCAATCGTGCTGCGATAGCGCAGCGTCTCGACGTCATGTTCGTTCAGGACGGACACACCCTCGAAGTCGTCGGGCAGGTATTGCGCCAACTTGACCGTTTCAATGACCATCGCATCAAAGTGTGTTCGCGCTCGCGCCTCACGGATGGCTTGACGCAGCGCGGGAAAGGAAAACTGCCGCACGGCTTGCGGCACGAACGGCTGGGAGGAATCGGGTTGCGTCTCTTCGGGGCGACAGCGAACTGCCTGCACGTCGCGGCAAAACTGCTTCACATACTCAACGTTCTCAGATGGCTCGCCGTTTTCACTCGCCGTGATGAGCGTGATGTCATGCCACTGCGACAGCGGACGAAGAAAGTTCATCACCCACACTTTCAGACCGCTGTTCGGAGGATAGGGAAAAATCTCGGCGAGCCAGAGGATGTGCATCAATTTCGGATTTCGGATTTGCGGGCGAACACAATCATCGAATCGCCCTGATTGAGCAGCGGCGCGGGGGCGGAGAGGGCGAGCGTCAATCCCCAGCAGACGGCGCGGACGCCGAGACGGAAGGCGCGACGCAGAACGGAAGTCCGTGAGTCAAGGGGTTCATGGGGCAATGAGTCAATGGGGCTGGGGGGCTGATTCATTGACCCATTGACCCGTTGACTCGTTGCCCCTTGCTTTTTGAGCGCGCCGATGATGGCTTCTTCCAACTTCCCCACCGTGTAAGCGGCGGGAATGGCTTCGGTGCGGCAATAAACCACATCGAAGCCGCTCTTGTTGAGCGCAGCGCGGAGCGTCTGGCGCGAGAATTGATAGGTGTGTCCCGGCGGCGTGGGGTGTTCCCATGCGCCGATGGTTCGGGCAAACAGGCGATAGGTGAAGCGCGGAAACCATCCATCAATGTTGGGCGTGGTGATGACGAGCCAACCGTCGTTCTGCAACAACTGATGCGCGGCGCGGAGGGCGGCGACGGGCTGCGGCATGTGTTCGAGGCTGTCGAACATCGTCACCACGTCGAACTCCTGTGTGACACTTGCTGCCAACTCCTCGATGGTGGCAACGCGGGCGTCCAGTTGGTGCGCTTGGCGGGCGTATTCAATGGCGCCTCTGCTGACGTCGATGCCGCTGACGTTCCACCCGGCGTCACGGGCGACGCGCAGGAAAACGCCGGTGGAACAGCCGACGTCCAGCAGGCGACCACGTTCACGTCTTGCGTGGAAATAATACCGTTCGATGAGTTGCAGGCGTTGGGCTGACTGGCGCAGGCGCTTGGCGTCGGCGGCGGCGTGGACTTGTCCTTCGCAGTAATTGTCGTCAGCGTAGAGGTCCGTCAGCACGTCAAAGGGCGGGCGCGGGTTGACGTAGACTAATCCGCACTGGCGGCATTGGACGACGTTCAGGGCGTTCTTGGTCACGAGATGTTGCGCGTTGTCGGTGTCGCAGAGGGCACACCGCACCCGTTCCATCGCGGGAGGCGCAGGGCTTTGAGTCAGGGAGGGGTTCATAACTTGTAAACGCGCACATCGTGCGCGTGGTGGTCGAACTGTCCAGAGCGGTATTCGTAACTGAGGTGTCCATACTTTTGCAGCCAGCGTTCCAACATTTTCTGCTCGTCTTTGACGAAGGATTCGCGTCTCACAATGACCACCACCCATTGCGTTCTCTTTTTTTCTCGTTGTAATTTCTGAAGTTCCTCTTCTTTGACCGTCAGCAGCTGGACGGGACGACGGAGATAATACTCCAGAGTGTAGGGCGACTGCGGCGCGAACACTATGTCGGTAGGTTGGGCGTTCTCCCGCAAGAAGGCGGCGGCGCGGCGATAATCGGCGCGGTCGCCGTCTTTATAGTAAGACAGGAGCGAGGGGAATTGAAGGCTGACCAGTCCGGCGGCAAGACCTATCCCCACCCAGCGCGGGGCGAGGCGGCGGGGCTGCACCAGGTGAACGCTGCCGTAAGCGGCGAGGAGGAAGTAAGCGGGCAAAGCGCCCACCAGATATCGCGGTCCCATGCCTGACACCAGCAGGTAGGTCGCCAGCAGCAGCAGGAGGAGAGGGATGCCCCCCACGAGCACGGCAAACACGCCAAGGGCGTCTCGGCGGCGCAGCGCCTCGCACGCCCCCCAGAGCGCCAGCAGCAGCAGCGGCGGACTAAAGTTGTAGCCGAGCGCAAACACGATATGCGACGCCGAGTAGCTGGGTTCGGCATATCCCAATCCCCACCCGAACAAAACATATAAGAAAATAGGAAGCAACAAGCCCCCGCTAAACAGGCAGGGGACAAGGAACCATCCGAACGTGCGCCAGCGCCACCCCGCTGGCATTTCAAAGCGGAGGACCCACAAGGTCAGGGGATAGGCGAGGAGAGCTACCCCGATGAACACGGCGGCAGTGTGAGTCAGCAAGCCGAGAACTAAGCAGAGGACGGAGAGGAACATCCATCCACGGCTGTCGTGTTTCAGCCCCAGATAGAAGGCGCAGGCGGCGACGCCCGCGAAGAAGAACACGACCGAATAGTAGCGCGCTTCCTGCGAGTGATAAATGTGCCAAGGGGAGACCGCAATCAGCAAGGCGCCGATGAACCCCACCCAGCGATTGGACATCTGCCGGAAGAGCAGGTAGAAGACCGGCGGAGCCGCCGCCCCGAATACCGCCTGGACGAGCCGAGCGCTCCACTCGCTCGCTCCCGCGATGGAAAATACCATCCGCATGAGCCAGGGGGTCAGGGGCACATGACGAATCTCCCGATGAAGTGAGTCAAGCGCCGGCAGCCCCCAGACGGCGTGCCACCGGATATGCAGGGAGTGATCTACCGTGTAAAGTTCGTCGTAATAAAATCCCCACTCCCCCAACTTCCAGAAGCGCAGCGCGGCAGCCATCACCGTGAGCAGCAGGATCGCCGCTACGTCTACCGCCGACCAGTGACTCCCAACCACCAGTCTGTTGTCCTGGGGGATCGTTGTCTTGCGGTCATCCGAAACTTGCTTCGGCGTCGTCATCAATTCTCCCCTGTGCCGTTGAGAAAATAGTGCACCGTGCGGTGCAAGCCCTCTTCAAAAGGAACCTGCGGCGCGTAGCCCAAATACTGCCCGGCGCGTTCGATGCTCGCCAGGGAGTGTCTCACATCGCCCGCCTTCGCCGGCGCGTAAACCACCTCAGCAGCGCGGTTCATCAGCTGTTGCAGCGACGCGACCATGTAGTTAAGCGTGTAATGCGCCCCGCAGCCGATGTTGAACACTTTCCCGGCGGCGTCAGGCGCATCCATCGCTAAGACGTTGGCGCGGACGACGTTCTCAACAAACGTAAAGTCGCGGGACTGCTCACCGTCGCCGTAAATCGTCAGGGGTTGGTTGTCCAGCATCCTCGTGATGAACTTGGGAATGACGGCGGCGTATTGCGACCTGGGGTCTTGGCGCGGACCGAAGACGTTGAAGTAGCGCAGCACGACGGTTTCCAGCCCGTAGAGTTGGTAGAACAGTCGGCAGTAATGCTCGCCCATCAGTTTCGTCGCCGCGTAGGGCGATAGCGGGTGGGGCGGCAAATCCTCGCGCTTGGGCAGCGTCGGGTTGTCGCCGTAGACCGATGATGACGACGCGAACACCACGCGACGCACTTTCGCGTCGCGCGCTGCGACCAGCACGTTGAGCGTGCCGTCCACGTTGACGGCGTTCGACGCGATGGGGTCGGCAATCGAACGCGGCACGGACGGCAGGGCGGCTTGGTGGAACACGCAGTCCACGCCCTCCACGGCACGGCGCACCGCGTCGAGGTCGCGGATGTCGCTCTCGACGAACTCAATCTGGGACATCACCTCGTTCAAGTTCTCCCGCTTACCCGTCGCAAAATTATCGAGAACCCGAACGGCGTGCCTCTGACGCAGTAAGTATCCCGTGAGGTGCGAGCCGATGAAGCCCGCACCTCCTGTAACCAAGCAAGTCGCCATAATGACTCCTTTGAGAGAGCTCGCGGATTACGACAAGGGGCGCAGAACGGGGGGGTTGGGACACGGCGTAGCACGAGGGAACGGCATGTCGAAGACTCTCGGCTTGCCGGAGGCGTCCGTTCCCTACTTTTTTCTGCTGAACAGCATTTTGAAGGGGGTCATGAGGAAGATTTTCCAATCGAGCCAAAGGCTCTGGTTATACACGTACATCAGGTCGTACTTGATTTTGTCGTGCACGTTTACGAGATAGCCCGCGTTAATCTGGGCTAACCCGGTAATCCCCGGTCGGACGGTGTGCCGCTGCGCGTAGGCGGGAATTTCGCGTTCGTATTGTTCCACGAACACCGGACGCTCCGGGCGCGGTCCAACGATGCTCATCTCCCCCCGCAACACGTTGACGAACTGGGGGCACTCGTCAATTTTGGTGCGGCGCAGAATGCGCCCCAAAAACGTCGCGCGGTCGTCGTCCGGCGAGGACAGCACGGGACCGGTGTGTTTTTCGGCGTCCTGGTGCATGGTGCGAAACTTGAAGATCATGAAGCGCTTGCCGTCTTTGCCCACGCGTTCCTGTTGGTAGATGATGGGACCGCGCGAGGTCAACTTGATGAGAAGGGCGGTCAACAAGAAAATCGGCGAAAGCAGCGTCAACATCGCAAGGGAGATGGCAATGTCGTTGATGCGTCGTAACCGCTCCATGAGGGGGGTGGTGCGCGTCCCATTGAGGCTCAGGAGCGGAATTTCGTCCACCTGCGTGAAGCGAACCTTGCTGATCATCGTCTCGTACAGGCGCGGAACGACCTTGACTTCTGGATGCTTGCCGCCGTTCTGGTCGAGGACACTCTCCAAGAGGGTTTGATACCACGTCGGCACGTAGGCAACGACCACCTCGTCCACGTTGTAGTCTTTGAGAACGGCTGCGATGTCACGGGTCGTCCCCAGAATGGGCACCCCGGGCAACCCCTCGCGCTCCGGCTCGTCGTCGAGGAAACCAATCACTTCGTAGAGATGGGCGAGTCGCTGCATCATCGAGAGGGCAATGATATGACCGGTTTTGCCCGCGCCGATGATGAGCACCCGCTTGCGGGGTTGCACCAGTTTCAGCGTGCGGCGTTGAGAGGCTCTGTCGTCCGAAGCCTGTGTTGGCTGCGATGAAGATACTGCCGCGATAGTGGATTCAGAAGAGGCAGTCCCGACGAGTCGGGACATCTCCGATTTCATCAGGTTATCCGCCTCCTTTCAACTGGGACAGAACGAAGTAGACGACCACGCCGAGGACAGCCACGACAATAATGAACGCGAACAAGAGGCGTGCCCGGCGGAGCGCAGAAGGTTTCTGCTCTATCACCTCTGACACGTCGGCAGTGTCCGACGGCACGGAAGACGTGGTCGTTTCTGCGATGTCTTCTGTGATCATGGACGGAGCCGCCGTTGTTTCAACGGTTTCAGACTCCACGAATTTCGTCGCCGCCGATTCATTGGCGGATAAATCGGCTGTTTCTGGGGCGACAACTTCGATCTCAGGCACGTCCGGCTCCGGTTCAGCAACGGTGGTCGCCGCCGCTAGCGATTCCGCCGATTGATTGACGGATGAATCGGTTTCATCTGTCGGTTCGTCCTGCGGCGTTGTCCCCTCGTCCTCCACCACCGGTGTTGCCTCTAACTCAATGGGAGCGGGCAGAACACTGCCGCCGTTCTTTCCATTGGCGTAAAGGCTCGCTGCCTTTGCGTGGCGTCTTTTGGTTTCGTAGTAGGTGTAATGGTAGTAGTAACTGTCGCAGACGTCCGGCTCGACGTTGGTGAGGATGATACCCAGCACGTTCGCCTGCATGGCCTCCAACTGGACGCGGGCGCGCACGTCGACTTCGCGCGGCACTTGCCGGGCGCGGTAGGCTAAGATGACGGCGTCCACCTCGCGCGACAAGATGAGCGGGTCGGAAAAGGCGGAGACGGGCGGCGTGTCAATGAATACCATGTCCGACTGCGAACGCAGGGTGTCCAACAGTTCGCGCATGGCGCGCGACCCCAGCAATTCAGCGGGATGCGACGGCGGCGTGCCGCTGCTAAGGAAAAAGAGGTTCTCAACGCCCGTGGGCTGGAGGACTTCGGTCAGCGTCGCTTCGCCCTTGAGCACCTCAGCTAACCCGGCGCTGTGATCCAGGGCGAAGAACCGATGGAGCACCGGTCGGCGCATGTCGCCTTCGACCACGATGACGCGCCGTCCCATCTGTGCCGTCACGATGCCCAGATTGGTCGTGACCGTGCTTTTGCCCTGACCGCTGCGCGCGCTGGTGACCATAATCGTCCGCAGGGAGGCAGGGTATGCCAGTAAGTTCGTCCGCGCGATACGGTACGCCTCGGTGTAAGGGGATTGAGGCGAGAGATTATTCACTAAGTAATGCCCATTGCTATTCATGAATCACCTTCTCAAGTGGTAGCGCCGACATCCTGTCGGCAGGATGCAGGCAGGATGCCTGCGGTTCAATGTTGGCTGTGCGACTACTGATCGTCTCGCCCGCCGGGGAGCATGCGCGTTACCCGGTCACGCCACTCTGCCACACGCGCCGACCAACCTTGATTGCGACGCCACGAAGCCGGGTAGGTCTCGCTGGCGGGGATGATGCCCAGGATGGGGAGTTGCAGTAACGTCTCCACGTCCTGGGGAGTTTTCACGCGGTTGTCGAGGTAGTCGAGGGCGATGACCACGCCCAATCCCGCTCCTAGCGCCATCATCAGAGCCAAGACCAGATTCTTGACCACCGATTGCAGCGGACCGCCATACACCAGCGGCGGTCCCATCAGCGTCAGGCTGCCCAACTTGTTTTGCCTTTTCTCCTGCACGCGGATTTCGTCCACCTGCCGCGCCAGACTCATGTAGGTCTGCTCGCGGGAGTTGGCTTCCAGGAGGAGGTTGTTCAGTTTAATCTCCTCAATCGGCGCATTCGGCTGGAACTTGATGAGTTGGTTGAGGTTCTCATTCACCTTGTTGATCTCCGCCACCAGCGATTTTTGCTCCGCCTGCAACTCGCCGATTTTTCGAACGAGCAATTCGTAGGTCTCATTGGGACCCTCAATGGTTTGCTTAACGACCATGCCGGGTTTGGATTCTTCTTCTTTCAGTCTTTTCTCCAACTTCTCCAGATAGGCCTGCGCCCTCTTCACATCGGGGTGTTCCTCAGTTTTGGTCACCTGGAGTCGCGTGATTTCCACCCGTTGGGTATCGCGCTGACGCCTTAAATCTTCAATCTCCGGTCGGACCTGCTGGATGACCTGAATGGGCTTAGTCTTCGGCGTCCTCGCCAACTGGTTCCCCAAATCGGCTAACTGCGCCTTGACGCTGACAAGGTGCTGCTGTAACGCGTGCCTTTGTTGTATTCTCTCGCTGATGCGTCGGTTAAGTTCCTTTGTCAGGTTGGATTTTTCAGACGACAGTTCACTGAAGTTCACGACCCCGGGCGGAATAGCGTCTCGGAAACTACCGTAAACAGGCGACGAGACGTTCACCCTGAGCGATCCGCTTTCCATTCCGGCTGCCGTCGCGATGTGCAGGGGACCCATCTGGTATTCATACAGCCTTCGTCTCACGTCCAGCAGATCCTTCTTGGCTTGGTCGAATTGCTCTTCGAGGAAGGTGCGCGTCGTTTTGACCTCCTGCTTGTTCAACTCGTCAATGTAGGCGAGGAATTCTTCCCCCAGCGTTTGGGCAATCACCTTCGCCTCTCGGGCCTCACTTGCCGTGACCCGCACGTTTAAGATCCCCGTGCCGCCTTCCTGACTGATGCTGACGTTACGTTCCAGCTCCTGCACAGTCTCTTGCAATTCCAGTTTGCGGATGACGGCTTGCAGCACAGGTTGACTGGAGGCTAAGGTCAGCAGAGTGCCTAAATTTGACGCAGAGGGCAAGTAGTCTTGCTGAATCCCCGCGGGCGGCGTGGTGAAGATGCGCAGCACCGCCGTATAATTGACGCCTCCGCCCTGCAGCGAGCGAGAGATGGCGACCACGGTAAACACAATGACCGCAATGCCTGCGAACAACCCAATGCGCCGTTTCAGAATGCGATAGTATTTCCAGAATTCCATCGAGATGCCCCTCGTCAGAGTTGGGGGCTGGGACGCCCCAGCGCCCAACTGCTTGATGACCTCGTTAGCGCCATCCGCCCATCCACCAGAAAATCATAGCCGCCTGCCCCGCCATTCCCAAGGCTTGTCCCCAATTAAAGGGCGGCTTGCCTTCGCCCACATATACCACATCGCCCGCCAGAAGTTTGGGGTCTTCAGCTTCGCCCTTCTTAATCTTCTGGAAGTCGAACGTCAACTGCTCCACTTTTTTCGTCTCAGGATTCATCCGCATGATGCTGACGTCTTTTTTGCTGTACTTCGCTGCCCCCCCCGCCATCAGAATGCCCTGAAACATCGTCATGTCCTTTTCAAACTTGTAGATGCCAGGGCGCGCCACCCCGCCCGTCACGTAGAAGGAGTTTTTCAACATAGACAGCTTAGGAACGTAGATGCGCTCGCCGCCCTTTAGTTTGATGTCCTGCTCTGGGTCCGCGGTCCGCAAGAGTTGGTCGACGTTCACCGTCCTCTTGGTGCCATCCTTAGAGGTGACCTCCACCTTCTCTAAATCTGCGTTGTCGTTCCCGACGGCTCCCACATCTTGCAACAACTCCAGCAAATCCTTCGGCTCAGTTAGTTTGATGGTGCCGCGCTGTTTCACCTCGCCGAAGACGGTCACCTTGGGCGTCTCGCTGGCACCACCGCTCACCTCGGTCCCTGCGCCAATGGGCACGAAGAGCGTATCCCCCGGCTGCAAGTCCACGCTGGGTTTTTCGCCTTTGAGAATGGCTCCCAGATCAATAGCAAGGGTTTGTCCCTCAGCCTCTCGAATAATCTGCGCCTTGGTCAGATCGGCATTGGGCGCATATCCCCCCACCTGATTGAGCAGCGACACGACGCTGACCTTATCCTCCGGCGTGTAAACTTTCCCCGCTTTGAGCACGGCTCCTTCAACGCGGATGGCTTTGAGAGGCGGAACAAGGATGGAATCGCCCGGCTGGATGGTAGGGTTGCCCGTGGGATCGCCATACTGGATGGCGCTCAACACGTTGACCGTGATCTTCGGGCCGTTGGCGCGGGTAATCTCCACGCGGCGCAAATCGGCGGAGAGCAGAGCCCCGCCCGCCTGCGTAATGACTTCATACAGATACAGTTGCGCGCCCCCAGAGATTTGCACCGTGCCCGGTTTTTCCACCGCCCCCATGACCGTCACCCTCTGCAGCTCGGGAACGAAGAGGATATCTCCCGGCAGGACGATGATGTTGTCCACCGGATTGCCTTCGTCGTAAAGCCGCTTGAGGTTCAGGGTGCGCGCCTCTTTGTTGACGGACTCTCGTGTCAATTGCACGCGACTAATGTCGGCGGATGGTTTGATTCCCGCCTGTACAAGCCACTCAATCACTTTGCGCTGCTCGCCGCGTTTGATGGGATAAATCCCCTGCCTTTCGACCTGTCCGAAGATGGAGACCGTCCCAATGGCTCTCTCCGGGCGCTGCTCAAGCGTGACTCTGACTTCGGGGTCTACAAGGAACTTCGCCAGATCCTTGGTCAACTTCTGTTTTAACTGGGTCGGCGTGAGTCCCGCCGCCCGCACTTTGTCCAGCAGCGGCATCGTGATGAACCCCTGTTCGTTCACCTGATACGTTTTGCTCAGGTTATCCTCGCCCAACACATCCAACGCAATGACGTCGCCCGGTTGGAGAAAATCCTCGCTATTCGCCGGAGTTTTGTCCGCGTTGGCGTTGGCGTCGTCATCCGTTTTGTTTTTCTTCTCCTCCTCTTTTTTGCCGTTGCCCTCCGCAGAGGCGGTCGGCTTTTTCTCCGCCGCGTCGCTCGCGCTGCCTTCGTCTTTGGGAGGGCTTACAAGGCACAAAATCAGGCGAGTCCCCTTCTCCGTCACCACGCGCAAAAGGGTTGCCCCGTCTTTCTGCGCTGCGATTTGGAGGGTGCTGGGGGACAACTTCGTGACTTTGATAATCTTGGCATCGTCCACCGAGCAGCGCGTCAGACCAGATACTTCCAACTTCTGACTCTGCCCCACGCGCAGTTCTACCTTGTCGGGAACTGAATCTGCCCTCCCCCGGTCGCAGAGGGCGAGGCACAGAGAAATAAAACTAACCAACGCAACTTTTTTGAACGTCATTGGGGTTCACCTCCGGCTTTTCGTTTCCTGTCCCGACGGGTCGGGACCAGACAAAAAACCTATCCCGCAGGGACGGGACAGGGATGGGTGCGCGAATGATTCAGATGGCGTGTGAGAACCTCATGGGCAGGGGCAAAGCGGAACCGCCGCAGCAGAGCGCGCAATTTTTCCGCTGTCTTGTGCAGTCCGCCATAGCACCGCCACGCCCGCAGCCGCGACATGGGCAGGCGCGGCTGGTGCGGGTCAAACTCCCACGGGTGCAGATAGACAATGGCGGGCTGCTGACGACGATTGAGCCAACGGATACCCGCCGCAATACAGGTATAGGGCAGCAGACGAAAGTAGCCGCCGCCGGAAAACGGCACGTTCTTTCCGAACATGCGGACCGTCGAGATGGGAAACTCGTGAATGTGCCTGCCGTTCACCTCAATCGTGTGCGGCAAACGCTCGCTTTGGGGCATCCCGTAGCGGTGATGGTGAATGGGAAAGATGCTGGAATCGTACTGAATATCCAACTGAAGGAGAATCTCCAGCGCCCACCACGAACGCTGCGTGATGGAGAAGGACGCCGCCCGATGACCGGCTGGCACCTGTCCCGTTAACCGCTCCAGCACCGAAATCGCTCGCTCCATGTCGCTGGCAAACTCGGCAGGGCTTTGATTGTAAACGAGCGCGTGGCGATAGCCGTGCGTGCCGATTTCGTGACCGTCCTGCTGGATTTTATGAACCACTTCCGGAAACCGCTCCGCGCTCCAGCCTAAAATGAAGAACGTCGCCTTGGTCTGATGTTCGCGCAGAATCGAAAGAATACGGTCCACGCTCGGCTCTAACCGGCTCTCGCAATCTTGCCACCGATGATAGCCAATCATCGGGTCGAGATTGGACGGTTGATACCAATCCTCCACATCAAACGTCAGGGCGTTCACTACAGTGTGTTCCTTATCGGAGCAATGCAGTAGCCCTTCCGTTACAGGATACAAGTTCCCGTTCCTGTCGGATGACACAGAAATCTCCTCTGTTAGGTTGAGTTGGGGACTTTGACGCACAGTGCTGTGATGTCGACTATTTAATTGGGCCACACTTGCCTTCAAAAGCAGTCAAATTCTATCGCAAAACCTGTGCCACGTGCTGCGAAATGAAATAACCGCTTGCACAGAGAGATTATAAGATATTATTCCAACTCCGCAACTAAAAACGTCAACTTCACGTTACAAAATTTGTCAGATTGGGTAAACTTTTTTTGCTCGCGTGCTGTTCGGCGTCGCTTTTTATGCTATACTAATGTTTGTTGGCACATCGGTCAACGAGGGCTTTGGGGGAATGAGGTGAGGATGGGAGAAAGAGAAGAGCGGCTCTGTGCTTGTTCAGAAACAGCCGGTTTATTCCTGACTCTCAATGACAGTAAAGCATCGCAGTATTCGCAGGGAAAGTGATCAACAGCGCGAGAAGAGAGGGGCTTTATGGTATATGTGCATCGGGCATGGAAGACGTTAATGCTCAGATGACTTCCGTGGGGGTCGGGACAATCAGGATGAAGCCCGGCGGGTTTCACCGTGCCATGGGGCGCTTCCACCGTTAGAAAGGAGAGCAACATGGGTAGGTCAACTCGGCGTGGCTCGTTGGACGAGTTGCGCAATGCTTGCAATGCGCTCAACTCAGCCCGGGATGCAGATGAGTTAGCGACTGTCCTTGCAAAATGTCTGGTCAATGGGTTAGGGTTTGAACGGGTTGTCTTTCTGATTCCTCAGGCGGAGTCGGAGATTCTCTGTTTGACGGCGGCTCGTCATCGGGAAGGAGATGTGTCTCCGCCCTTGCGCTTTCATTCGGTCTGTCAGGCGATGACGCCGGCTGACCAAGCGTGGTTGGACTACGCGGCGACGACGGCTTCGCCGGAGATTGATGCGAGTCTCAGTCATACCTCTCCCCTTTATCAGATTTGCCTCCACCAGCTGTCGAGCCAAGCGCTCCTATGTTTTTCTTTGCGATGCGGTCAGCACCTTTGGGCGGTCTTGATATTGCCCGAACTGACCGGGCAGCGGCAGGAGCGTCAGCATGTATTGTCCTTGCTGACGGTTTTAACCCGGTACGCGGAGTTCGTCCTCGAGCACGTCCACCCCGCTCCCCCGGAACCGCTCCGCAGCACCGCGCAGGAGTACGATGGCAACGAGATCGTTGGCGTTCTGGCTCACGAATTGCGCAACCCTCTCAACTCTATCAAAGCGGCGGCGCAGTTTCTCCGCGCCAAGTACAACGACCACGCCTCGATTTACAAGTTCCTCAATATCATTATTGATGAGGTCGACCATCTGTCGAACCTCACAACGACGCTGCTGGAATTTGCGCGACCTCTGCAATTAGAGAGGGCGCATCACGACGCCAATGCCCTCATTCGCCACATCCTGCACTTTATGGGGCACGTGTTCACCCAGCATAATATCGAGGTCACCACCGCATTGGCGTCAAATTTGCCCTACGTCAGCATGGACATCAAGCAGATGGAGCAGGCACTACGAAACGGACTTCTCAACGCCATCGAAGCCATGCCGCGCGGGGGCAACCTGCACGTCGCCACCCAGTGCGTGGACGGGCGCAAGGTGCAGATTCACCTGATTGACAGCGGCATTGGCATCCCTCAGGACGAGGCGGACAAAGTGTTCGCCTCCTTTTACACGACCAAACCCAATGGAACGGGTCTGGGACTCCCCATCATGCACAAAATCGTTCGCAGCCATGGAGGGGGCATTTCACTGGAGAGCAAGCCGGGTGTCGGCACCTCGTTGACAATATGGCTTCCTGCCGCAGACGTCACCTCCACGACGAAGTCCAATGAAGCAGCAACATTCAGCAAAGCAATGGAAGTTTGTGAGACGCTCGGCAAAACCGAAGGCGTCGTTCCGCCCGTTGAAACGCCTCGATCCTTCGGAGTGGAGGTCACCCGACCATGACGCAACTCAAAGACACTTTGCTGATTGTTGATGATGACGCATCGCAACTGTCTGTCATTGCTGCTATCTTTGAAGAACAAGGATTCCGCGTTCGCACCGCTCCCAATGGGCAGTCGGCTCTGCTGCTGCTCAAATCGCAACCCGTCAGCGTGCTCATCACTGACCTAAAGATGCCGGGTATGGATGGTCTGAGCCTTCTGCGCGCCTGCCGCGAAATCAACCCTGGTCTGGAGGCGGTTATCCTGACGGCACACGCCAATACGACGACGGCTTTTCAGGCGGCGAAGTTGGGGGCGTGTCATTACATCGAGAAACCCTACGACATTCAGCAACTCACGCACGCCGTGCAAGAAGCCATCAGTCGCAGCAGCAAAGGCGCGCTCCGCGCCTCAGCGCAATCTCCCTCCACCGTGGAGGTGGGCAGACGTTCTCCCTACGAGAACATCATTGGCACATCCCCCAAGATGCAGCAGGTCTTTCACCTCGTGGAGCGCGCCGCCAACAGCAAAGCGACCGTGCTGATTCGGGGCGAAAGCGGAACCGGCAAAGAACTCATCGCCCGCGCCTTGCACCAAAACAGCCCCCGCAAAGACCGCCCCTTCGTCGCTCTCAACTGCGGCGCGATTCCCGAAACGCTGCTGGAAAGCGAACTGTTCGGTCACGAGAAGGGCGCGTTTACGGGCGCGATCATCCAGAAGAAGGGGCGTTTTGAGTTAGCCGATCAGGGAACCTTGTTCTTGGACGAAATCGGGCATCTCTCCCCTGCCTTGCAGGTCAAACTGCTGCGGGTGCTTCAGGAAAGAGAATTTGAGCGCATCGGCGGCACGAAGACGGTGAAAGTCGACGTGCGCGTGATTGCTGCGACCAACGTGGACCTCGAACGCGCCGTCGCCGACCAGTCCTTTCGTGAAGACCTTTACTACCGCCTGCGCGTGATTGAAATCTGGCTGCCGCCTCTGCGTGACCGCCGTGATGATTTGCCCGCGCTTGCGCATTATCTCATCCAACGCTATAACGCGCAGAACGGCAAGCATATCACCACGCTGTCCGCCGACGCGTGGAACCTGCTTTACGAACACTCGTGGCCCGGTAACGTGCGCGAGTTGGAGAACGCCATCGAGCGCGCCATCGTCTTGTCCGACAGTCACGCCGACACCATCCACGCAGATTTGATTGCTCCTAACCTCGCCCTCCGAAAGGCGGTGGACAAAGAACAACGTGCAGCAGACACACCAGCGATCGCTGCCGACTTATCTTGGCATCTTCCTGAGCGCAACGGCGGCAACGGTCGCCACGGCGGCAATGGACACGCGGACGAAGTGGATTCCATCTTCGAGCAAACGGTGAACGCGACGGAGAGGCGACTTCTTCTCAAGGCGTTAGAGGAGACCAACGGCAACCTGACGCGCGCCGCAACGAAGTTGGGATTGAGCCTGCGTTCTATGCGTTACTACATGAAGAAACACTCGATTTCCAAACACAATTGGCTTCCGATGTTACGCCAAGAAAGCGATCTTCTCCACCGGGGAAAGTCCTCATCTTAATAGTGTGGCGGAGCCGGGAAGGTCATCCGTAACGTCCCGACGAGTCGGGACGCCTCATCGCTCGACGCTCTACCAGCCGGCAGGCGTCGTTCTGACGAGCATCCCAGAATGGAATCAAGGCAGACGTTTACTTCTTTGACCCATAACCTGGGTAGTCAGGCTTCAGAATGAGGGAATCCCTCAGGCCGACGGGTCGGCACCACGCCGCATGAAAATCGCAGACCGGGAAGGTGAGGCTCCCGCCAAATCCCGACTCGTCGGGACTCCGCAGGAGCGTCACCCTCCCGCATGGGCAGTTATTTTCGGAGGAGAACATTGCTACTTCAGCAAACACAGGAGCAGAAGTTAGTCCAGCGACCTGACCTTCGGTTGCTCATGACTAACACTATTTTGCAGATGACCACCCTGGAACTCGCGCAGCGCGTCGAGCAGGAATTGCTGGAAAACCCGGCGTTGGAGTTAGCCGAAGAGGCGGTGTGTCCCGCGTGTCAAACCGTCATGATGGGCGACGATTGCGCCAACTGCGGCTACCGCCCCGACCGCGAACGCGCCTTGACCGAGTTCTCGCCGTGTGAGTATCTGTCGGCGCTGCCTTCGTCGCAAGCCAGCGATGACGAATACGAAGACCCGACCATGAACATCGCCACGCCCTTCACTCTACACGAACACCTGCGCTGGCAGGCGCAGATGGAACTGTCCGGTGAGGAATTAGACGTTGCCGATTATCTCATCGGCTGCATCAACGACGATGGCTATCTCGAAGGCAATCTTTTCGACATTGCCGCGCGCATCGGGGCAGAGGCGATGCAGGTCGCATCCGTTCTGAAAACCATCCAAACCTTTGAGCCGGTGGGCGTGGGAGCCAGCAACTTGCAGGAATCGCTCCTCATCCAACTCAACGACCTGCGCGAGCAAGGCGTCTGCTGTGACCTTGCCGAGCGGATTGTTCGTGACTACATTGACGACCTGGCGCGCCATCGCTACCAGCGCATCGCGAGCCGACTCTCCGTGCCCTTAGAGGCAGTGACCGAAGCCGCGGACTTTATTGTGAGAAACTTGACGCCCTACCCCGGACGACTGTTCCGCCCGCCGTGGAACGTGAAGGGTGTAGAGGGGGACCTTCTGGCAAAACCCGAAGTCGTTATTACCCGCAACGGCGACCAGTACGAAATCGAAATTTTGCAGTTGAAGGATTCGCTGCTGCGGGTCAATCAGTTCTACCGTCACCTCTATCAGGAAATGCAGCGGAACCGAGTGCAGTACTCGGAGACGGAGCGACATCACGTCGCGCAGTGCGTCAAACGCGCGGAACTGTTCATCGAGAACCTGAATCGGCGTCGCGCAACGCTGTTGCTCATCATGGAAGCGTTGATTGAGTGTCAGCGCGATTTCTTTGATAACGACGGGGACCGCGCCTATCTGAAACCCCTGACCAAAAAGCATCTCGCTGAGTTAGTCGGGCGCGACGTGTCCACCGTCAGCCGGGCGACCAGCAACAAGTTCGTGCAGATTCCCCCCTACGGACAGGTCGTCAGCTTCGACATCTTCTTCGAGGCAGCGCCCGACGCGAAAGACTTCCTGCGGCAACTCATCGCGCAGGAAGACCCCGCCCATCCCTTGAGCGACCAGGAGATTGCCAAGCGGTTGCAATCTGCGGGCTTCGAGGTGGCGCGGCGCACGGTGGCGAAATACCGCCGCCTGTTGAAGATTCCTTCAACCCTCAGTCGTCGCACCGCCCACTAAGCCGGGCGGACATCAGCGTCGCAGGACGTTAGAAGGCAGGGTTGCTTTTATTCTTTCATACATTCAATGCAAGGAGAGTCCCGACCCTTCGGGACTCTCTTTTTTCATTACGACCACCGATAGGTTTTGACGCCTTGCGTGGCTGCCAACGCAAACATCCATCGGTCGCGCCACGTCGCGTAGTCGTCCTGCACCGTCGCCGGGCGCAGGCGACTTCTGACAATAAAGGACGGATAAAACGGTCTGCCCGTCGGCACCGCCGCATCGTGATAGCGCAAATCGAAACTCCAGCGCACGGTGTCGCTTTCGTTGGGACGCGCCCGGTGCAGTGTGTAGTTGTGGAACAGAATAGCGCCGCCCCGTTTCACCGGGAGTGGGACGGGATCGCCAGCGGGGATTTCTTCGGGAGGAATTGTGAGTCCGTGCGGCGTCATCTGATGTCGTCGCAACCCCAGCCGATGGGTTTGTGGTAACACTTCCAGACACCCATTTTCCAGCGTTGCGTCCACAAGGGGAATCCATATCGTCAGGATAAAATGCGGGTCGGCTTCGGGCCAAAACACTCCCGCATCCTGGTGCCACGGTGTCGGATGCGCCCCCGTTGCCTGCTTCAAGGGCAACACCGCCCGAATGTGCTGCGTGGGATTGCAGACGATTTCGCCCCCGACCATGGACTCAGCAATGTCCAACACTTTGGGGTTGAGGAGAAAACGAAACGTTGCCTCGCCGCGCACCTGCATGATGTCCAGCCCGCTTGCCACCTCGGGCGCTTCGGCGGCGAGACGCGCCAGCCGCCGCTCAAAAGGCTCGTCTGCGTAAAGCGAACTTACTTTCCCTTCCGCATAAAGCCGCCGCGCCCGCTCATCAATGACGGCGGAGTACTCCTCGACGACGGGATTCAGGTCATCCTTCATCAGCACATCTTCCAGCACGAGATAACCGTTTTCGTGAAACGACGCAATCTGGGCTGCTGTCAACATCGCTGACCTTACCTCCTTCTAATACGGAAACGTCTCGTCCATCTCCGCGTCCGACAACTCCTTGACAAACTGCGCCAGTCGCTCCACGATGACGTCAATGAACTGCTTGCCCTTCTCCCGCGTCGCTTGGCGCGGGTCGCCGACCGTCGAATCTTTCGTCAGCAAGTGCCACGGGCGCGTGATGGTCGCCCAGCCTTTGTTGAGGGCTTCAAATCGCGTTCGGTTCACGCCACCATCACCCGCGTCGGCGAGGTGAACGAGGTGCGGCTGCAACTCCAACATGCACGAGGCTTCCATCTCGTTGGCGTGGTCGCCGCCGTGCGTGAAAATTTCGTGCGCCACGTCATCACCCACGCGCCACCAATCCACAAGAACCATGAACACCATCGTCCGCCCGTGCAGGTCGCGCAGTAGCGGCTTGAAGTCGTTGCCGCCGTGACCGTTGAGGAGGATGAACTTGCGGATGCCATGATGCTCCAGCGCGTGAACGATGTCGGTCACGACCTGGTTGAGCGTGGACTGCTTCACGTCCATCGCTAACGGAAACTCCATCATGTTGCTGTCGCAGCCGTAGGGAATCGTCGGCAGCAGAATCACCTTCGCGCCCAAGTTGTGCGCCGCCTCGCATACGCGGTCGGCGATGCCCTCCGCTTCGTAGTTGTCCGTGCCATAAGGCAGATGCAACCCGTGCGGCTCCGTCGCGCCAATCGGCAGCACCGCCACCTCATACCGCCGCTCGCGGACGAGTTTATACGTGACCTCCTGAAGTTTCCATTCTCGCATCAAGAACGAGATGGGTCAATGAGTCAATGGGATGACCTCATTGACTCATTGACCCATTGACCCATGACGAGTGCATTACGTAAAATTTGCAACCCTGGTAAGGAGGTAGGAGGCAAATTTTACGTCCTGCGCCCCGCTGGAAAAAGGCAGGCGTCGGCTTCCGCAGACTTCCGTTCCGCCGTCTTAGACACCGAATTCGACTCGGTGACAGCCCTCATTCCGCCGAATCGAATTCCGCCGAGTCGAATTCGGCGGCTACAACGGCTACAAAGCCTGCTCAAAGCAGGCTGAACTGCAAACGAGTCTGCTTCCGCAGAGTTTCGTTCTGGCGTCTTAGACACCGAATTCGATTCGGTGGCAACAGGGCGGCAAATTCTGCGTAATGCACCCACTCATGACTATTATACATCCTCAGTCCCACAGTCCGGTGCTGAAATACCGCTCGCCGGTGTCGTTGAATGTCGTCACGATGCGCCCTTTTTTCGCGTCCTTCGCCGCCTGCAGCGCGCCCCAGAGATACGCGCCCGACGACTGACCGACGAAAAATCCTTGTTTTGCAAGTTTGTGGGACATCGCGTAGGCGTCTTCGGTTCTGACGTGCAGCGTGACGTCCACAATGCTCTCATCAAAAATCTCCGGCACGATGTCGCCCGGATGTCCCAACGGCTTCAAGCCCTCGACGCCGGGGAACTCTTCGGGAATGATGCACCAAACTTCAATCTTCGGGTTGTGCTCTTTCAATCGTCGCCCGATACCCGTAATCGTTCCACCCGTGCCAACGCCGGCGACGAAGTGCGTAATGCGCCCGCCCATCTGCTTGAGAATTTCCACCGCTGTCGTCTCGTAGTGTGCTTTCCAGTTATCCTCATTGCTGTATTGGTCGCAGAAGAAATACCTCTCCGGGTCGCTCTCGTAGCGGCGGCGCACCTCGCGCAATGCCTCGTCGTAGCCTTTGAGCGGGTCGGTGAACACGATGTTCGCCCCGTGCGCCCGCACACGTCGCTGGCGTTCCGCGCTCGCGTTGCCGGGCATCACCATCTCCACCCGATACCCCAGCGCCGCGCCAATCATGGCATACGCAATCCCCGCGTTGCCCGACGTCGAATCCAAAATCGTCTTGCGCGGCGTCAAACGCTCGGCGCGAATCGCCTCCGTCAACATCCGCAGCACCGGTCGATCCTTAATCGAACCGCCGGGGTTCAACATCTCCGCCTTCGCAAATATCTCCACGTCGGGCAGTTCTCGCTCAAACAGATTGATTCGAATGAGCGGCGTGTTCCCGATGAGTTGCAGTATCGGATAGCGTGAAAGGTCATTCAAGTCCCGCTTCGTTGCTGCCATCTTGTTTGCCTCCTCCAAGAGGAGGGAGAGCAAATCCTTTGCCAACAGAGGCAATTGGGAGAGGGAGAGATCTGACAAATCTGTTTTTTTTCAATTTTCCAATTTCCCAATTTCCCAATTTCCCAATTTCCCAATTTCCCAATTTCCCAATTTCCTCTCGCTACCACGGCGTCAACCACTCCTCCTTTATCTCCAGCCCAAACCCCGGCGCGTCGTTCGGCACCAGCCAGCCATCCTTGGGCACGGCTTGACCGGGCAACCGCCATGCTTCTTCCAACGGGACGCCGGGGGCAGTGCCCACGAAGCACTCCAGCCACGGCACCGACGCCATCGCGTAACTGTAATGCTGCCCGAACGCCGAATTGCCGCCCCCGTGCAAGATGACGCTGACTCCCCCCGCGTCGGCGGCGTGCGCGATTTTGACGCAAGTAGAAACGCCACCGCACCAGTTGATGTCGGGTTGCAGGATGTCAACAACGTGGTGATTCACCGCCCACTGAAACGGGAGGTGCGTATACCAGTGTTCGCCCGTTGAGAGCGTCTGCCACGGCAACCGCCGGCGCAGTTCGATGTGCGCGTCGAAGTCTTCGGGAATTAAACATTCTTCCATCCACTTGAGTTTGTAAGGGCGCAGCGTTTCTGCGAGTCGCACGGTGTATTCGACGTCAAACGCCATCCAGCAGTCGAGCATCAACTCACAGTCGTCGCCGATTTGCTGTCGCGCTTGAGCGACGAACTCTTCGTTTTTGCGGATGCCGTCCAAGCCGTCCGCAGGACCATAAGGGCACGCCAACTTGAAGGCGCGGAAGCCCAACTCCTGATACCAGTCTACGTCGTTGCCCGTCGCGTAGCAGAAAATTTTCTCCTTCTGCGGTCCGCCTAACAACTCGTAAACTGGCTTGCCCAGCAACTTGCCCTTCAAGTCCCACAGCGCCAAATCCATCGCGCTGATGGCGTAGGACGCCAATCCCGTTGAACCGTAGGGCTTCGTCAGACGGAACATCATGTCCGCGATTTTTTCCGTCGCCATGCAGTCCTCGCCCTGCAACTGCGGGGCGAAGTGCTCGTCAATGACTGCTGCCACCGCTCGTCCGTGTGCGGTTGAACCGATGCCCCATGTTCCGTCTTCCGCCGTGACCTTGCACCACACGCCCTCCCACTTCGGCAGCCACAACCCGCGATGCCGCTTGACTTTCGGATAACGCGACATCGGGTTCGCCACCTCCGCGTCCTGCGCCCACGACGGACGACGCGGCGGCGTCTTCCGTAAGCCCGGCGGCGAGGGGATGTTCAAACGCATTGCCTTGATTTCCTTGATTTTCATCGAAGTCCTCCCCGAAAGTTTTGTGGTTATGATAACATCAAGACGGCACGAAGGCAAATCCACGAAGAACACGAAGGACACGAAGTCTTTATGCTCTTTGTATCCCTTCGTGTCCTTCGTGGATTGCATTTCATTCCTTGCCAACTCACGACTGCATCAGTTACAATCAACCTCAAAGGAGGCTCACCATGAAAAAGACAATTCAGGACGTTGACATCACCAACAAACACCTCTTCGTCCGCGTGGACTACAACGTGCCGCAGGACGAAAGCGGGCACATCACCGACGATGCGCGGATTCGGGAGACGCTGCCGACGCTGCGTTATCTTCTCGAACGCAACGCGAAGATTGTTCTCGCGGCGCACTTGGGAAGACCCAAGGGCAAGCGCAACGAGAAATATACGCTCAAACCCGTCGCGGCGCGGCTGCAAGAGTTGCTGGGTCAACCTGTGCAGTTTTTGAACGATTGCATCGGCGATGAAGTTGTCGCTGCGCGGGAGAGGCAGCGAGCCGGCACGGTGATTCTGCTGGAAAACCTGCGCTTTCACGAGGGCGAGGAGAAGAACGACGCGGAGTTCGCGCGCGCGTTGTCCGTTGCAACAGAAGTTTACGTCAATGACGCCTTCGGCGCGGCGCATCGCGCCCACGCTTCGACGGCGGGCATGGTGTCGTTCGTCAAAGAGCGCGGCGGCGCGGCGGTCGCGGGACTGCTGATGGCGAAGGAGATTGAGGTGTTGGGCAACCTCCTCATGAACCCGGTGCGTCCGCTTGTCGTCATCATGGGCGGCGCGAAAGTCGGCGACAAAATCGGCGTCATCAGCAACCTGATTGACAAAGCCGACACGCTGCTCATCGGCGGCGCGATGGCGTATCCCATTCTCAAAGCGATGGGCAAGCCCAACATGGACAAGTCGCTGCTCGACCCCGCTGACGTGGACAAGGCGAACAAACTGCTGTCTACGCTGCAAGCGCACACCAACTGGCGTCTGCCGACCGACGGACTGCTCACCGACCGCGACGCCGAAGACGCCCGCGTGGAGTTCTATTCGGTGGACAACTTCCCGCCCGACTTGCGCGCGATGGACATCGGACCGGAAACGATTCAGGCTTACACCGACGTCATTCGCGGCGCGAAGACGATATTCTGGAACGGACCGATGGGCAGATTTGAAACCAAATCGTTCGCCAACGGCACGCGCGCTATCGCGCAGGCACTCGCCGAATCCGATGCCACCACCGTCGTCGGTGGCGGCGACTCGGCGGCAGCCGTCCACCAGATGGGCTTCGCTGAAGCCATGTCCCACATCTCCACCGGCGGCGGCGCAAGCCTTGAGTTTCTGGAAGGGAAAGAACTGCCGGGCGTGGTGGCGTTAGAGGACAAATAGACGGCTTTTGAACCACAGAGACACGGAGCGCACAGAGATAAAAAGTCGTTCCCCGTGTCCTCCGTGTCTCTTTGGTTCAATCAACCCAAGAATCTCAGGGAGGAAAACCGCAAGGCACAGCGAACAAATTGGGCGGTGAGCGAAGATGGATGCATTGCGTCAGGAACATCTGGACAACTTGCTGCGCGACCTGCGCGAGGGCACGACAGAGCAGCGATTAAAAGCTGCGAAATCACTGCGCGACTATGACACCCACGCGGTTGAACCATTGTGCCTTGCACTCAACGCTGAAGAGATTAACGTGCGCGTTGCTGCCGTAGAATCGTTGGGACATATCGGCGATGAACGGGCGGTGCAGCCGTTAGTCGAGGCGTTCAAGCGATGTTTCGTGGGACGCTCTCTCTGGCGGCAAATGCTGGTCAGTTTCGTTGTTTTCGTGGTTTCTATGGGGCTGGCAATGATGTTCCACGAGATGAGCAGGGGGAAGAGTTTTATTGTAGCCATCTTCTTTATTCTCTGCCAAATGATAGCGTCAGCAATTTGGTTTGCCTACTACGGCGAGCGCAAGGAAGTCAGGAAAACCTGCCATGCTATCGCTGAGGCTCTCACGAGCATTGTCGAGCGTACTCCCACACCCGAACTGCGCGCTATCCTTCCCGAACTGAAAACCATTGCCTTTGACATCGTTCACCAAGACAAGTCCACACGCGCCGCCTCTCGCCAAGCCGCGCAGCGAATCGAAGCCTTGACGGAGCAACTGAAGAACCTTTCGCTACCCGCGTCCGCGCCTGCATCGGACGCCGCGACCTTGCCGCGCGCTGTGGAGGCAACGACGCCGGACGTGGAGACGCTCCCGCGTGTGGGCTAAAGGAGAAGCCAACGATGGACGCGCAACTTCAACCTTCGTTCGACAGACTGCTTGCCGACCTCCGCAGCCACGACGCGCAGCGGCGACGGATAGCCGCCAGCAATTTGCGTGAACATGGCTCGCGGGCGGTGGCGCACCTGTGCCGCGCGCTGCACGATAGCGATTCCATTGTGCGCCTGTTCGCCGCTGAATCGTTGGGACATATCGGCGGGGAACAGGCAATCCAGTCGTTAATATCGAGATTCAAGTCTGAGTCAGAAACTTCCGTGCGCGTCAAAATCGTCCATGCGTTGGGACAACTCAAATCTCCGCAAGCCATTGAACCGCTCTGCGCCGCGTTGCAGGAGAAAAACCGTGAGGTGCGGCTTGCCGCCGCCGAAGCGTTGGGCGTCATCGGCGAGCACGTCGGCAGCGCGGCAATACTGGAGCCGCTGCTGAAGGCTTTGCGAGCGTGCTTCACGGGCTGGCGAGCGCGTTGGCCTTTCATATTCAAGGGCATCTGGTTTTCGTTTCTTCTACTCAAGACTACGAGTCTGTTATTAGGCTTCAGCAAGTTTACGTTGGATGATGTACTTTTCTATATTCTCATGTTGTGTGTCTACGGGCTGGGTTATATCTTTGAACGCGACTCCCAAAGCAAATCCTGTCAAGCCATTTTGGAATCCCTGCTGCGCATCGCCGAACGCAACCCCATCCCCGAAATCCGCGCCGCGCTGCCGGAGTTGAAATCCATCGCCCGCGACGTGGTGCAACTCAACCGTCGCGCTCGCGTCACATCGCGTCAGACCGTGCAACGGATTGAGGCGTTGACCGAGCAACTCAAAAAACTCCCGCTGCCTGCGTCTGCGCCTGCGCCGGACGCCACGGTCTTACCGCGCATTGCCGACACGCCGCTGCCAGACGTGAAAACGTTGCCGCGTGTCGAATGAATCATCCGCCGATGATACAGATTCTCGCGGATTTTTTGATTTGAAAGAATCCGTGCAATCCGCGTCATCAGCGGATGAATTGTCGTTGCCATGAACGCCCAACCGTCTTTGAAAGACTTGACCCGTCAACTCCAAAAATCTGCCGCGTCGCAAGACCGCCAAGAAGCCGCGCGGGCGTTGTGCGCGTTCGGGACGCAGGCGGTGGAGCCGTTGTGCCGCGCATTGGCGGATTCTTCGCCGGACGTGCGGGCGGCGGCGGTGGCGTCGTTGGGAGAGATGGGCGATGCGCGGGCGGTTGCGCCGATTTGCCGGGCGATGGCGGACAGCAGCCCCATCGTGCAGCAGCGAGCGAAAGAAGCGTTGGGCAACCTCAGCGCGTCGGGCGCGGTGTGGCAGGCGTTGGAGTCGGTCAAAGTTTCCGCGCCCGTCTGGTTGGCGAAGGCGTTGAGCAAAATCGGAGCGCCCGCGGTGGAGCCGTTGTGCCGGGCGTTGACGCTGCACCGGGCGTCCAGCGTGCGGGCGATGGCGGCAGAGACGTTAGGAACGATTGGCGAGAGACGAGCGGTGGATTCTCTGTGTCGGGCGTTGAGCGACCGCGCCGTTGCCGTGCGGGCGGCTGCCGCCGAAGCGTTGGGGCGCATCGGCGATGAACGAGCGATTGAGCCGCTGCGTCATGCGGCGGAAGATGCCGACGGAACGGTGCGCGTGCGAGCGTCCATCGCGCTGCAACAGTTCGGAGCCGAGGGATTCACGAAATCTCTCATCGCATCGTTAAAAGTCAAAACTCCGTTGGCGCGGGCAGCGGCGGCGCGGCAGTCGGGACAACTCAAAGACCGCGCCGCCGTTCTGCCCTTGTGCGCCGCGCTCAAAGACCAAGACATCGAGGTGCGGGTCGCCGCCGCCGAAGCGTTGGGCAACATCGGCGATGACCGCGCTGTGCAGCCGCTCATTGACGCCCTGCGCGACGCCTTCACGCTGCGCTCGGCGTGGCTCAACTTCGTGGTCGGCGTGTTGTTGCTCGTCGGCTCCGTCCTGTTGGGCGGCGTTGTGATAGCATTGTTGCTTATCGTCGCGCTTGTTTGTGTGGTTGTTCTGTTCATGTTGATTAAAGAAGCGGCAGTTTTTATCGTGGAGGTAGTGGCGGGATTGTGGGAAGCCTTTTCATCTCTTTTCAGCAAGAGCATGAGGTTCTTCCGCCTGCCGCGTCGACGCGACCGGCTGTGCTTTGCGATTGCCGAAGCGCTGGCGAAGATTGCCGAACAATCGCCCACCCCTGAACTGCGCGCTGCCATCCCGGATTTGAAAGCCGTCAGCGCGGACGTCATTCAGCAGGACGAAAAAACGCGCACTGCTTCGCGCCGCGCCGCGCACCGAATCAGAGTCCTGACGGAGCGACTGAAAAACCTCCCGCTACCCGCCTCCGCGCCCGAACCCGACACCGCCACTCTGCCCCGCCTCGCAGATTCTCCCAAGTCGGACGTTGAAACTCTGCCACGAGTGGAATAGAATTGAGACAGGAGGAACAGGACAATGCCAAATTCGAAATCCGAAATCCGAAACAGATTCCAATGACTGAACATTCAAAATTCGAAACCACGCGCTACCGTACGCTGGTTGTAACGAAGAGGTCTGGGACATTGAAATTTTGAGTTTCGGAATTGTTTCGAACTTCGTGCTTCGAATTTCGAATTTCACATCGTTACGTCGCATCCTGTCTAAAAAGAAGGGGTGTCCCTTGCGTAAACCTATCATTGCCGCGAACTGGAAGATGTTCAAAACGATTGGCGAAGCGCGAGAGTTTGTCGCGCAGTTCGTGCCGCTGGTCGCGGACGTGAGCGATGTAGACATCGTGTTATGTCCGCCGTTCACCGCGCTGTCGGCGGTGGGCGAAGCCGTCAAGGGGTCAAACGTTCGACTCGGCGCACAGGATATTTTTTGGAAGGAGCAGGGCGCATACACGGGCGAAGTGTCGCCGCTGATGCTGAAAGACGTCGGCTGTGATTACGTGATTGTCGGGCACTCCGAACGTCGCGGGCGGTTCGGCAAAGCGGAGTTTTCGGCGGAGTTGGCGAGGGTGTTTGGCGACAACGACGCGACCGTGAACGTGAAAGCGCACGCCGCGCTCGCGCACGGACTCACGCCCATCCTCTGCGTCGGCGAAACGATTGCGGAACGGCGGGCGGGCAACACCGATGGCGTGGTGTGCGAACAGGTCAAAGTCGCATTGAATGGACTGAATTCGGGGGACATCGTGTTCGCCTACGAACCCGTCTGGGCAATCGGCACGGGCGAGGTGTGCGACGCGCCAGAAGCCAACCGCGTCATTGCGCTGATTCGGCAGACCATCGGTGAGGTGTTGGGCGCAGACGCCGCAGCCGCGATTCGCATTCAATACGGCGGCAGCGTCAAGCCCGACAACATCGCGGAGTTGATTGCGCAATCCGACATTGACGGCGCGCTCGTTGGCGGCGCCAGTCTTGAGGCAAAGTCGTTCGCGGCAATCGTCAAAGCGTGCAGCAGAAACAAGTTTTGAGTGGGTGCATTACGTAAAATTTGCAATCCTCGTAGGGAGGCGCTGCTCCGACGGATGTTGGTCAGGAGGCAGGGGGCAAATTTGACGTCCTGCGCCCCGCGGGAGCCCTCCTCCCGCCGAATCGAATTTGATGCGGTGGCGTCCCGCGTCCCGCCGAATCG
>FWPU01004573.1_pt1 | contig 31943 bp, 22 predicted proteins | sample 2228361 | NCBI WGS metagenome assembly FWPU01 (sample SAMEA103939777, study PRJEB20133) | metagenome
CGCGCTGCCAAAAAGCCCCTATTCGCCTGGAAAAGTGCCCCTGACCGCCCCAAAAACGGGCTGCTTTATGCAACTAGGGGGCGGACTTTCGCAAGTGCGTCGCAGAGCTATGCTGAAAAATGCGGGTCGTGGCACGCTTGCCATGCCCCACACAACACCTTCTGATAACATGTCCAAGACGCGGCACCTTTGTGCAGTTCCGAACTCACCAGTTGGCCCGTCCTGGGGTCTAGACGCAGCTTAGGCGCCGGCAAGACGAACAGCCAGCAAAATTCCCGACACACCCCCCGCCTTGCCGGCGACGGCGCTGGGCAGGGTGGCCGCACCATAGCGGCCCGGTAGGTTTCGCTCGTGCAGGGCCTGGACCCGCCACAGGCCTACCCGCAGCTCCGATTTGACCGCCTCGGGGCACGCAGTTCAGCGGTTAGCCTTCCCAGTGCCGTGTCGGACCATCATTACGTTACTTGCGCCGTCGAGATCCTGGAACCTCAACGGCGGACACTCCGACACTCGAAGGCTGGCGCTGCATCGCAACAGGGCGATCCAGCGGTACGCGCCCGTCAGTTGTATGATCGCCCGCGTATGTCGTTCCGGTCAGGACCACCGGCAGCCGCTTGGGGCGGCGGGTACAGATCGCCCTTTCGATCCACCGGGATGGACGTGCTGCACGAGTTGGATAACGAAGAGCAGGGGCCGCTTGTGAGTCGGGGCGCTCACGTGCTGCTGTACCGCCAAGTGAGTGAGAAACCGGTTGATTTCGTCGGCGCCCGTCTCAGCGGTGTGACTTACCGTGGAAGAAGCTGGCCCGCGCTTGGCAACGTTGCAATGGCGCGCGTCTGGCAAGCCGGTGCGCAGCGCATCACGGCTCACCGCGCCAGGGCGCGCGGCGCACCGGCGGATGCCGACGGGGTCGGTGCAGAGCAAGCCGGGCTGAACCGGCGAATGATCGCTATTCAGAGTGCCCGCGGTGCGGCTGGGCACCTTCGGTCAAACCGCGGTGTCTAGTACACGCCACGGTGCGCCCGGACGCCGCAGAATCGTAGATGCTATCCAACAGCGTAAGCGTGTCCAGCATGCTCTGCGGCGTGTTGCGGCAGGCCGCGCCAGTCGCTGCCGCGTGCAGCCAGTCTCGCACCAGGCGCACGCCGCGAATGCCGCCATACCCGGGCGTACGATCGGGCGGGAGCACGAACGTCTCTTCCATGGCGTGCCACTGGGGCTGCGGTCCGTGGATCTCCAGCACGCCGTTGGTGCCCGCACGGCTGGGATACCAGTGAACCCATCGCTCCGAGCCATACAGGCTCCAGCGGCTTTCGCCGGACCATCGCGGCAGCCAATATCCTCCGAAGAGGCTCGCCAATGCCCCGCCTTCCAGCTCGAACAGGGCCACGCCACCATCTTCGACCGGCAGGGGCGTTGCGCCGTACACGCCCAGCCGCGCCGTAACAGATGCCACCTGCTGCCCCGTGATGTAACTCAGCAGGTCGATCCAGTGGCAGCCCAGCCAGTTGAAAAAGCCGCGGCCGCTGGCGATAGGGTCGAACAGGTAATGGTCGGGGCCCCTTCGCCGTGCGTCGCTGGTTACGTATTGCATTTCTACGGCGATCAAGCGGCCGAAGCGGCCTTCTGCCAGCATGGCCCGCAGTCGCTCGGCGGCCTCGTCGTAGCGCCACAGGTAACCGGTCTGGAAGGCCACGCCGCTTTCGAGAACAGCAGCGGCCGCGGGGCGTGCGTGCGCTGCACACGCAGCCACGGGCTTTTCAGCCAGGATGTGTTTGCCGGCCCGCGCAAGCTGGGCCACGCATGCGGGCGCCTCGCAATTGGACAGTGCAACCAGGGCGCCGTCGAACGCGGCGTCCGCGAGCAGCTCGTCTACCGTGGCAAAGCGTGGCAGGTGCGCGTAGCGCTCTTCGAGGCTGGCCAGGCTGCCGCCAAAGGCGGGGACCATGGCTACGACTTCGACCTCGTCAGCCAAGGTTTGCAAGAGTTCCCGCCAGCCGGCGCCGTGCGGATGGTCGATGCCCACGATAGCCAGGCGAAAAGGGCGTGCCGCTGCCATCAGGCCTGTCCTAGGGAGAGCGCCGGCTGGGGTTGCGGGGTTGGGGCGAGCCACTGCCGCTGCCACAGTTCGAGCACCATCAGCGACCAGAGTCGGTAGCTATGGTCGAAGCGGCCGGCCTGGTGGTCATCCAGCAGTTTTTGCACTGCCGCGGGTTGGAAGAAACCTCGCGCCAAGGTTGCGGGGTCGAGGAGCACGTCGCGTGCGAAGTCTCGCAATTCGGCGCGGAACCAGTGATCGAGGGGGACGCCGAAGCCCATCTTAGTTCGGCGGCGTACGGCGGGCGGCAAGAGGTCTGCGAAGGCGTGCCTCAGGATCCACTTGCCGCGGTCTCGCCGCAGCTTGAGCCGCAGGGGCATGGCGGCGGCCAGCTCGACCACGTGGTGGTCGAGAAAGGGGCAGCGGCACTCTAAGCTGTGAGCCATGGAGGCGATATCGACCTTGTTTAGCAGGTCGCACGGCAGGTAGGTCACGAGGTCGGCCAAGGCAGCCTGCGTCACCGGGTCGCGGCGCGCGGCGGCGCGGAACGCGGCCGCGAGCGATTCGCAGGGGTCGCGGTCCGGCAGGGAGGCGAGAAAGCCGTCTGAGTAGAGGTTCGCACGGGCCGCCTCGTTGAAGATCGAGACTAAGTCGAAATACCGCGGCACTGGGGGCTGGGCCAGCGCGCCGGCGAGCCTCTTGAACTTGCGCAGCCAGGACTTCTGCCGCGTACCGGCGGGCAGGCGCTGCCAGAATCGCCCGGCAAGAAGTTGGCGCAGACCGGCCGGCAAGCGGTCGTGCCAGGCAGCCACCTGCACGGCCAGGTAGCGCGGGTAGCCGCAGAACAACTCGTCTCCGCCGTCGCCCGTAAGCGCCACGGTGACGTGCTCGCGCGTGAGCTTGGAGACATACCAGGTGGGGATGGCCGAGCTATCGGCGAACGGTTCGTCGAAGTGCCAGACGAGCTGCGGCAGTATGTCCACGGCGCTGGGTTCGACGCGGAACTCGCGATGTTGCGTGCCGAACCTCTGGGCCACGGCGCGTGCATAGCGCGTCTCGTCGTACTCGGCCACGGGGAAGCCGATGGAGAACGTACGCACGGGCTCGTCACACAGGCGGCTCATCAGGCCGACGACGAGCGAAGAATCGATGCCGCCGGAGAGAAAAGCCCCCAGGGGTACGTCGCTTTGCAGGCGTTTGCGCACGGCGGCGGTGAGTCGCTCGCGCAGCTCCTGGACATATGTCTCGACCGGCAGCTCCTGCTCGTAATTGAAGTCGGGCCCCCAGTAGCGGTGGATGGAGAGCGCCCCATTTCGATAGACGGCATAGTGCGCCGGAGGCAGCTTGCAAATTCCGCGGAAGATGGTGTGGGGATGCGGCACGTACTGGTATGCCAGGTAGGCGTCAAGCGCGCCGGGATCCAACTCCCTGGGGACGCCCGGCACGGCCAGCAGGCTCTTGAGTTCGCTGGCGAACAGCAGCCGGCCTGGTTCCAAGCGGTAGACAAGGGGCTTCTTGCCCAAGCGGTCTCTTACGAGCACGAGCTGCCTTCGACGGCGGTCCCAGATGGCTGCGGCGAACATGCCTTCCAGGTGCCGCGCGAACGCAGGACCTTCGTCTTCGTAGAGGTGCAACAGGGTCTCCGAATCGCCGCGCGTGCGGAAGGTATGCCCCGCACCTTCCAGCCTGCGGCGGAGCACCTGGTAGTTGTAGATCTCTCCGTTGAAGACGAGCCACACGCTTCCGTCTTCGTTAGACATGGGCTGGTGGCTGCCGGCGAGGTCGATGATCGAAAGGCGGCGAAAGCCCAACGCCGCCCCCACCGTCTCGCCCAGGTCGCCCAGGGCGAGCACGGTGCTCTCGTGCATGCCGTCTGCGTCCGGCCCGCGGTGGCGCAGCACGTCTGTCATCTGCTGCAACACCTGACGCGCAAGCGGCTCGGCCCCTTTGCTCCACGCTGCTCCGGCAATCCCGCACATCGATCGGTTGGTCTCTCCCTTGGGAACCGCCCCTAGTGTATGCCACCCAGCAGCTCGTTGTACAACGCCTCGTAGCGGTCGAGCATGGCTTGCAGGCCGAAGTGCTCAGCCGCCCTTTCTCGGCCCGCCTGGCCCAGGCGGCGTGCCAGTTCCGGAGATTCGAGCAGCCGCAGGGCCTCGCGCGCAAGCGCCGCGCGATCTCCCACCGGCACGAGGTAGCCCGTGACGCCCGGCACCACCAGGTCGCGCGTGCCCGGCAGGTCCGTGGCCACCACGGGGATTCCAGCCGCCATAGCCTCCAGCACTGCATTGGGCAGGCCCTCGTATCCACTGGCCAGCCACAACAGCTCGCAGTGAGCGAGTAGCTGCGGCACGTCTGGCCGGTCTCCCAAAAAGTGCACACGATCTTGCAAGTCTGCCTGCCGGCAGAATTGCTCCAGCCGAGCACGCTGCGGCCCCTCGCCGATGATCAAGAGATGCACATCGTCTCGCACAACCTTGAGCAGGTCGGCTGCCCAGATCAGATCCTTGACTCGCTTTTGCGGCCAGAGCCGATTCACGGCAGCAATCAGCCGCGCGTCCGCCGGCAGCCCCAACGAGCACAGCAACTGCTCGCGCGAGACGTTCGGCTCGGGTGCCGGCTCGACCGCGTTGGGGATGACGACGAACTTCTCCGCCGGCAGGCCATGGCCTACGTAAAAATGGCGCACGCCGCTGCTGTTGACGACAATCCGCTGCGTATGGCGGGCCAACCAGCGATCGATCGCAAGCTCGTGGCTCGCCTTCCAGGGATCGCACGACCGCTCGCTGGCCACAATCACCGGCACGCGGGCCGCGAGCGCCGCCGCACGTCCATAACTGTTCGCGGCGAACAGCCAGGTCTGCACGAGCTGGGGCCGCACGCACCGGATGTAGCGCACCAGCCGCCACCATGCCAGCGGATCGAGCTTGAACCGCTTGCCCAGCACAGTGCAGGGTACGCCCGCCTGCGACAGATACGTTGCCCACGGACCCCCACGCGAAAGCACGCACACCTCCACGTCCCAGCCTTTTGCGCGCAGTCCCGCAGCCAGCAGCGCAAGCTGCTTCTCTGCGCCCCCCCGCACCAGCGTGGGAATGATGTGCACGATCTTGCCCGCACAGGCCGACACCACTCTCACCCCGCGTCTGCAAGAATGCGGCCGAACAGCTCCAGGTGCCGATCGACCATGAGGTCGAGCGAGTATTCGGCCTCAACGCGCTGGCGGGCCTGCGCTGCCCAGCACGCCGCGCACTCGGGCCGGGAGAACACAAATGCCACTGCTTCAGCCAACTTCGCCGGATCGGCAGGCGGTACGAGCCGCCCGTGAACGCCATCGGTTACCAACGCCCGGTTGGCGGCAATGTCTGTGGCTACCAGCGGCAGGCCCAACGCCATGGCCTCCAGCAACGCAAGCGACATCCCCTCCTCCAACGAAGGCAGCACAAACAGGTCGGCTGCCCGAAGCACGTCTTCCACGTCGTCGAACGAGCCAGCCAACACTACTTTGCCCTGTAGCCCCAGCGCGCCGATTTGGCTGGCCAGCTCGGCCTCGCACGGCCCCTCTCCAACAAGCCAGAGCCGTGCCCGCCGTTGCTGCTCCAGCACAAGAGGCCATGCGGCCACCAGGTGTTTCAGGCCCTTGCGCTCGTGCAGCCGCCCGGTGTAGACGGCAAGCGGCGCCCCCTCGGGCAGCTCCAGGGCTGGTTGGATCTGGGCGAGGGACTCTCGGGCCTCGCGGCGGGCCGCCGGCGTTACCATCGGCATTAGAGGCACGCCATTGGGGATCAAGTGAATTCGGTCGCGCGGATATCCTGCCGCAATCAGCTCGCGCTCGATGGCCGCGCTAGGCGCCACCAGGGCAGCCGCCCGCTGGCACCTGCGGCGAATGCGCCGCCCGCAACGGGCCTCCACCTGCCAGAAGCAATCCCCCGTCACGCCAGCGCCCTCGGCACGCAGCACCACCGGCAGCTTGCTCCCTGCCGCCCCCAGTACAGCGTAGGCGTCGTGCTTGAGCATGGAAACATAGGCCAAGTCGAGTGTCTCAGCATGCCGTGCCACCCAGCGCCCAACAGCCTGCATATAGCGCAGCGTCCCCCAGACGCGTGTGGCCGGTTGGGGAACCCGCACCACGCGCACTCCATGATGCTCGATCGTCTCAGGCCAGTCGGTACGCCAGCGGGCCGTGAGCAAGGTAACGGCAGCGCCGCGCTGCTTGAAGGCGGCTGCCAGGCGAGCCATCACCACCTCGGCACCGCCCACCAGCGGCCAGAACCGGCGGGTGACCAGCACCAGCCGGGGCAGGCTCACGGCTCAGGTCCCCCTGCCTGCTCCGCCGCCTCCAACGCCGCGACGTAGGGAAGATTGCGGTACATGTCCTGGTAGTCCAATCCATAGCCTACCACGAACTCGTTGGGAATCTCAAAACCCACGTGGTCCGGTACAAGTGCCACCCGCTGCCGTCCCGCCTTTCGCAACAGCACGAGAGAACGGAGGCTACGCGGGTTAGACTCGTCGAGCTGCGTGACCAGTTCCAGCAGCGTGTGGCCTGTGTCGAAGATGTCGTCCACCACCAGCACGTCCCGCCCACGCAGCTCAGGCAGGTAATCGGCGTTTATCGCCAGGGGCCCAGGCTTCGTGGCGGCACCACGGTAACTGCGCGCCTGTACCACCCCTACGCGCAGCGGCATGTCGAGCTGGCGGATCAAGTCTGCCAGCAAAACCACGCTGCCCGTGAGCACGCCGATGATCGTGAGCGGGCGGCCGCCGTAGAACGCAGCCACCTCGCCGGCCAGGCGGCGCACGCCCGTTTGGATCTGTTCTTGGGTCAGCAGCACTTTCACTCGCACATCCCCGGCACCACGGACATGTAAGGGGCAACACGATTCTACGGCAATGGCTCGACCACGACGGCAGCAAGCCCAACTGCCTTGGGGGTCAAACTAGCGGTCATACACCGGCATCGGCCGTACCGGCGACCAGTGTAGCACTATCCGCCTCTTTTGGGGGACCATTCTTGCACGAAGACTTGCAACAACCCGCGCATTGTGGGGGCCTACAGGCCGCTCAATCGGTTTTCAAGCAGCTCTTCACGGCCGCATTCAAGAGAGTGGCACACGCTTGACGCACAGCGTCAAGCAGGGTGTGCCTGGAACCCCGCCACCACTGCTCTCGTGTGCCACTGCTTGACGCACCGCGTCAAGCAGTGCGGTCGCGCCAAACCACGTTTCACCTTGGGGAAGCACTGCTTGAATGCGGTCGTGGTGGATCGATTCGGTTCCCGCAGGCTCACCCGCGCCCGCATTCAAGAGAGTGGCACACGCTTGCCGCACAGCGTCAAGCAGTGCAGTCCGCAAACGACGTTTCGCCGTGCAGGAGAACTGCTTGCATGCGGCCTAGGAGGCTCCATTCGATTCCGCGAGCCGGATCGGCGATTGCATTCAAGGGAACTGTCACACCCGTGGCTCGACTGGGGGCTCCGCAAACGGCCCGGGCTTCCGGCGGCTGGCGAGCGATGATTTCTTTTGTGATTTCTTCCAGCGACATGCCCCGGTTGTCGCCGAAAACCGTTCTCCGTGTGCAGACCAGTTTTCCACGAAAACCGGTTCGAATCCGGAACGATTAGCCGAGTTCTTGAGAGGGTCGCTTCACAAGCGCCATCTTTGTTCAGGATCACGATTGTGGGTTTGCCGCCAACACGGGGTCCCGATAGGCGCGAGAAAGGCAAGGATCCCGTGAACGGTTACCGGCCGAGAGCTTTTATGAGCCTCTCCCTACGTTGTTCGCGCGGCGGCGGGGAGATACAATCGCGCTACACACCCCCCAGCCTCAAGCTCGGAGTTTACGCGTGCGAGCCCCCCTGCACTGCCTCTGGCTGGCGTCGCTAAGCTGGCTGTTCAGCACCTGTTGGGCAGAGGAACCGTTTGCTGCGGCCCGCATCGTGCTGGAGCAGCGGTGCGTCTCGTGCCACCATGGCGACGAGCCCAAAGGAGGGCTGGACCTGTCCCGCAAAGACGGAGCCGAACGCGGCGGCCAGAGCGGCCCAGCCATCGTGGCGGGGGATGCAGCAGCCAGCCTGATCATCCAGTACGTGTCGGGCAGCGAGCCGTTCATGCCCAAGGATGGCCCGCCGTTAGGCCCGGATGAGATACGGGCACTCGAAGCGTGGATCGCCGCCGGCGCGCCCTGGCCAGACGATGCCGTGTTGGCAGACCGGCGATGGGAGCAGCCCTGGTGGTCGCTGTCTCCCTTGGCCGAAGTGGCTCCGCCCGACCTGCACGATCCCTGGGTGCGAAACCCGATCGACGCCTTTGTACTCGCCAAGCTCCGCGAGCACGACCTCGGCCCTTCTCCGGAGGCCGATCGGCGCACGCTTATCCGCCGCCTTACGTTCGACCTGCATGGCCTGCCGCCCACACCCGAAGAAGTTGCGGCGTACGAAACCGATGCATCGCCCGATGCGTACGAAAGACTGGTAGACCGGCTGTTGGCCTCTCCGCGCTACGGAGAACGCTGGGCACGCCACTGGCTCGATGTGGTGCATTACGGCGAGTCTCACGGCTACGACAAAGATAAGCCTCGTACCCACGCCTGGCCTTACCGAGATTATGTGATTGCGGCCCTGAACGCCGACATGCCCTACTCTCAGTTCGTTCGCGAGCAACTGGCGGGCGACGTGCTCGGCGAACATCCCCGCGGCGTGGCAGCCACAGGCTTCATCTCGGCCGGCCCGTGGGACTTTGTGGGCCACGTGGAGCTGCGCGAAGGCACGGTCGACAAGCTCATCACCCGGGCGCTCGACCGCGACGACATGGTGATGACCACCATCTCCACCTTTCTCAGCCTCACCGCGCACTGTGCTCGCTGCCACGACCACAAGTTCGATCCGATCCGCATGGAAGATTATTACCGCTTGCAGGCGGTGTTCGCGGGGGTGGAGCGGGCCGACCAACCTATGTTCGCTGACGAACCGACCTACCGCCGCTGGCAAGCCTTACAAGGCGAGTTGGCGTCGCTCTCTGCCCGCCTAAAAAGCGCACAACAAGCGGCAGAGGAGCGAGCGCCAGCAGTCTCTGAGCTGGACGCGCAGGTATCGGCGCTCCAACGCCGTCTGGAGCTGATGCCCGCGCCAGATGCCGAGCAGAGCCGCACCAACGGCTACCACGGCGCCATTCTTCCTGCCGCCGATACGGTCCAATGGGTGCAGGTCGATCTAGGACAGAGCCTGCCCTTAGAGCGCGTAAGGCTGGTTCCGGCGCGTCCCGTGGATTTTCCTGATACGCCCGGCTTTGGGTTTCCGCTGCGGTTCCGCATCGAGGTGAGCGACGAGCCTGAATTCGCCCAGCCGTGGCTGTTGGCCGACCGATCGGCAGAAGACTTTGTCAACCCGCTGGACGTACCCGTGGAATTCGACGCCGGGGGCCGGCCGGGCCGCTACGTGCGCTTGGTGGCCACGCGGCTGTGGAAGCGTTTGGACGACTACGTGTTGGCCCTGTCGGAGCTAGAGGTTTACAGCGGGGGGCGCAACGTGGCCCTGGGGGGCGACGTCACCGCCCTACACTCAATTGAAGCCGGCCTGTGGGGCGCCGCCTGGCTCGTGGACGGCTACTCCAGCCGCGTGCGCCTGGCAGACGAAGCCGCGCTAGCCGCGCTTGCAGCGCGTCGAGAGAGGCTGGTCCAAGAGCTGGCACGCCTCAAGGCAGAGCGGCAGGCGCGGCTGCTGGAGTTGGTGCCGCCCGAGCTGCGCGGCGAGTTGCAGCGGCTGCCTGCCGCCATAGAACAGGTACAGGCGCAGCTCGAAGCCCTGCCTCCGCCTCAGTACGTGTATGCAGTGCAGAGCATTCCGCCGCGGCCCATCCATCTTTTGCGCCGCGGGAGCGTGAAGGAGCCAGGGCCGGAGATGGCCCCTGGCGGTCTGGCGTGCCTGCCCGGCATGACGGGCGAACTGGAGTTGAGCGATGCTGGCGACAGCCGTGCGCGGCGTGCCGCCTTTGCACAATGGCTCACCGATCCGCGCAACGTTTTGCTGCGGCGCTCGATCGTGAACCGTGTTTGGCACTACCATTTTGGCCGCGGACTGGTCGATACGCCCAACGACTTTGGGAGGATGGGTTCGCTCCCCACGCACCCTGAACTCTTAGACTGGCTCGCGGGCGAGTTCCAACGCCAGGGCGAGTCTTTGAAGTGGCTCCATCGGCTGATCGTGTGCAGCAGCACGTACCGGCAGGTATCTCGGGACCATGAGGCTGGGCTGGCAGCGGACGCAGGCAACCGCTTCTTGTGGCGGGCTAACAGGCAACGATTAGACGCAGAGAGCCTGCGCGACGCCGTGCTGGCCGTCTCCGGCAAGCTCGACCTGCGGATGGGCGGCCCCAGCGACCAGCAATACTGGTTCAAGGACGATCACTCACCCGTGTACGACTACGAGCGGTTCGACGTGGAAAGCCCCCTCGCCTTCCGCCGCAGCGTTTACCGCTTTATTGTGCGCAGCGTGCCCGACCCATTCATGGAATGCCTCGATGCGCCCGATCCCTCGCTGCTGGCCCCGAAGCGCAATGCCACGCTTACGGCCTTGCAGTCGCTGACCCTGCTCAACAACCGATTCATGCTCAGCCAGTCGCGGCATTTTGCCGAACGCCTGGCCGCCCTGGCGCCAAGCGTGCAAGAGCAGATCGAATGGGCTTACCGGCTGGCATTGGCACGCCGGCCCGATGCAGTCGAACTTACATTACTTACCGACTATGCCCGCCGGCACGGCCTGGCCAATGCCTGCCGCTTGATCTTGAATAGCAACGAGTTTGCCTTTGTCGATTAGCCCCCGTCCCTTGGGCCGCGCGGGCCGCACCCAATACCGGCCGAGAATGACGAGGCCTGCCATGAACATGCGACAAACAAGACGGCAAGGACCCGACGGGCAAGGCAGCAGCCTGCCTAGGGCAATGTGCCCGACGACCAGTTCTGCGGCCGTGGTTCGGCGCGGCTGCACCGGCCAAGCATCCGGCCGAGGCCTAACCCGGCGCGAGTTGCTCTGGCATTGCGGCGGGGGTTTGGGAGGGATTGCGCTGGCACACCTCTTGGGGGAGTCCGGCCTGCTGGCAAGGCCCGGCGAAGAGCGGCCGCCGTTCGACGGTTTGCACCACCCCGCGCGTGCCCGCCGTGTCGTGCAGTTGTTCATGTCTGGTGCGGCCAGCCAATGCGACCTGTTCGACTACAAGCCGTTGCTCATCGAGCGTAACGGCCAGCCCTGGGATCCGGGCGAGAAGGTGGAGCTATTCCAGTCGACGCCTGGGGTGTGCATGCAGAGCCCCTGGAGCTGGAAGCAGTACGGCGAGTGCGGCAAATGGATGAGCAGCCTGGTGCCGCGGCTGGCCGAGTGCGTGGACTGGATGTGTTTCATCCCGTCGATGGTGTCCAAGAGCAACGTGCATGGGCCGGCCACGTTCTTGCAAAACACGGGCTTTGTGCTGCCGGGCTTTCCCAGCGCCGGGGCGTGGATTTCTTATGCGTTGGGGAGCATGAATCAGGACTTGCCCACGTTTGTAGTGCTTCCCGACAGTCGGGGTTTTGCACCCAACGGGCCGGCGAACTGGTCTGCGGGCTTTCTGCCGGCGGCGCACCAGGGAACCATGATCCGGCCTGGGGCGGCGAATCCCATCATGGATCTCTTTCCGGCCGACCGCGAGCTGGTGACGCCCGAGAGCGAGGCGGAAGGCCAGGAGGTGCTGCGCCAGCTCAATCTGCGGCACCTAGAGGGCCGCGAGCAGGATTCTCGCCTGGAGGCCCGCATTGCAGCCTACGAGCTGGCGGCCCGTTTGCAGCTCAGCGCCCCCGATGTGCTGGATACCAGCGACGAGACCGAATACACGCGGCGGCTGTACGGGCTGGATGAGCCGGATACGGCCGATTTCGGCCGTAACTGCCTGATCGCACGCCGGCTGCTGGAACGCGGCGTCCGCTTTGTGCAGGTGTGGAGCGGTGCCGATAACGGTTTTCCGCGCCGGAACTGGGACTCTCACGAAGACATCGCCAAGGACCACGGAGACATGGGGCGCAGCATGGATGGTCCGGCGGCCGCGCTGCTTATCGACCTGCACCAGCGGGGCCTGCTGCAAGACACGATCGTGGTCTGGACCACGGAGTTCGGCCGCATGCCATGCAGCCAGGGGAGCAAGGGCCGAGACCATAATCCCTTTACATTCACCACATGGCTGGCAGGCGGCGGCATCCGCGGGGGCGTGACTTACGGCGCGAGCGACGAGTGGTCGTACAAGGCCGTGGAGCATCCCACGGAAATCTACGACCTGCACGCCACCATCTTGCACCTGCTGGGAATCGACCACGAGAAACTGGTGTTCAGGCACAATGGCATCGACCGCCGGCTGACAGACGTACATGGCCATGTGATCCGCGAGATACTGGCTTGACCGTCGGCACGGGCGGTGCCTCTATTGGGGGATGCGCCCATGGCAAAGAATGCAGATGTGGCGGCCGCGGCGCGACGGGGCGTTACGCTATTCGAGCTGTTGGTGACGGCAACGATCGTGGGCCTTTTGGCAGCCCTGCTGCTGCCGGCCGTGCAGCAGGCACGCGAGTCTGCCCGCCGCGTACAGTGCAGCAATCATCTCAAACAGATCGGCTTGGGCCTGTTGCAGCATGCCGACCGCCGCGGCACGCTACCCTCCAGCGGCTGGGGTTGGAAATGGCCCCCCTATCCCGGCCGAGACGCCGAACGCCAGCCGGGAAGCTGGGTGTACGTCATCTTGCCACACCTGGAGCAGGGCAGCCTGCAATCGGCCCAGATGTTGAACGAAGAGCGGCTCGCCACCCCCCTGTCGCTCTTCTACTGCCCCAGCCGCCGTTCGGCTGGGCTCTACCCATGCGTTAATACCGCCATTTACGACCCCTGGGTGCCGCGCGTGGCCAAGAGCGACTACGCCGCCTGCGCCGGCGATCACGATAACCCCAACGCACCCGGGCCAGGCGTGCCGTTCAACCAGCCCGCCACGCTGGCCGAGGGAGACGACCCCGATTGGTGGCTCAGCCGCGGCTCGGTTCTCACGGCAAGCGGCGTCGTCTTCCAGCGCAGCGCCATACCGCTTTCCGACGTGCGCGACGGCACCAGCAACACCTATCTCGTGGGCGAGAAACAGCTTGACCCGCTCCACTATACCGATGGTGCGGGTCAGGGAGATATGGAGAGCGTCTACCACGGTGCGAATGACGACACGACCCGGGTCGTCTGGCCTGGCTACGGCGGCTTGCGGCCCGATACCCCAGGCTACGACAACCGCAACGTCTTCGGCAGCGCGCATCCGGCCGGCGCGTCGTTTGTGTTTGTCGACGGCTCCGTGCACCTAGTGAGCTATGCGATCGACATCGAGGTGCATCGCCAGCTTGGCAACCGCCGCGATTCGCTGCCCGCAGGCTGGCCGCTCTGGTAGGTCGGGAATGCAAACGCTGCTGCCGCACTGTCTCGCTGATCTATTGGCGTTGGAGCGCGTGGCTGGCGCCAAGCGGCAACAACTCCCACGGCCGTTGCATCGGCTCGAACGCGTATCTACCATTGGGCGTCGGCACGCGCGCGCCTGGCCGTGCTGTTGAAACGCCGTGCTGCTGAAACAAGGAGTCTCCCATGCCCCGCCGCGCTTCTGCTTCTCGCCGCCGTTTCTTGCACACCGCAGCGGCGGCCACCCTGGCTACTGCTGCCGGTCCGGTCATCCTCGGGGCCGAGCGCAAGTCGGCGAGCGGCCTGCCGGTGATTGGCAGCGGCGAGCATACCTACGAGGTGCAGCACAACTGGGGCGATCTGCCCGAGCACATCGTATGGGGCGACACGCACGGCGTGGCCATCGACGCCGCCAGCCTGGTTTACATCAAGCACCGTTCCGACGCGGCCGAGCCGATGGACGCGATCGTGGTCTTCGACCCGACTGGCAAGTTTGTGCGTTCCTTCGGGAAGGAATACCACGGCGGGGGCCACGGCATCGACATCCGCCGCGAAGGCAATGAGGAGTTCCTCTACCTGAGCGACATCCACAACCGCCAGGTGGTCAAGACCACGCTCACTGGCGAGGTGGTCTGGAAGCTGAGCTTCCCCCAAGAGCCGGGCGTGTACCAGAACGTGCAGCAGTATCGTCCCACCAATGTAGCTTTCCATCCCGGCGGCGGCTTTTACGTGGCCGATGGCTACGGCTCGCATTACGTGCACCAGTACGATGCCCAGGCGAACTGGGTGCGCACCTGGGGCGGCGAGGGAGACGCCCCGGGCAAGATGCGCACTCCCCATGGTATTTGGCTTGACGACCGCCCTGGCCGCGAGCCGGCGCTGGTGGTGGCAGATCGAGCCAACGCGCGGTTGCAGTATTTCACGCTCGACGGGCAGCACATCGGCTTTGTGACCGACGTGAGCTTCCCCGCGCACTTCGACATTCGCGGCCGCGAGCTGCTGGTGCCCGACCTGCACGCGCGTGTGAGCGTTTTCGACATCGACAACCGGCCGATCGTGCACTTGGGCTATGACGCGGACTGGACCAAGGCCGTGCTGGCCGATAGTTTTGCCATGCGCGGCGACCCGTCCCGCTGGCAAGCCGGCCGATTCATCCATCCCCACGACGCCTGCTGGGACGCCGCTGGCAACATTTTCGTGGTCGAATGGGTCCCCACCGGCCGCGTGAGCTTCCTGCGCCGCGTGGCGTAGGGAGGGGCCAAGAGTTGAACGAGGCGGGCAGAGCGTACAGGCAGTCGAAGGAGCGCTCACATGGCCGCTCGTGCGAGGCACAACGAGCCGCCGGCTTTACGCCGGCGGGGCGCCCTGCTTGGCCCGGCGGTGTAAACCCCGCCGCTCGTAAGAGCCCGCAATGCGCCGCCGGCCTATCGAGTGCAGTGCGGCTTGGTCGCCCAGCGCCCCTGTCAAGCCGGGGCCGCCCCTTGCAAACGATGACTCGCCGATCATGCTATACAAGTGCCAACATCAGAACCCGTAGCAGAGGAGGATTTGCATGCGCTACTTCGCCTGCTTGGTGGGGCTGCTCTTTGCCGCTGCGCCAGCAGCCGCCGATACCTCGGAGCCGATCGCCAACTCGATCGGCATGCAGCTTGTGCTCATTCCCGCCGGAGAGTTCCAGATGGGTAGCAAGAACGAACTGGGCCGCAACGCCGACGAGGAGCAACGTCCCGTAAAGATCACACGGGCATTCTACATGGGGGTGTACGAGGTTACGCAAGGCGAGTATCAAGCCGTGATGGGCACAAACCCGTCGTACTTCTCCGCAGGCGGCGAAGGCGCCCCAGCCGTAGAGGGCATGGATACCTCGCGCTTCCCGGTCGAGAACGTTACTTGGGACGAGGCCGTCGAGTTCTGCCGCCGCCTCTCGGAGCTGCCCGCAGAAAAAGAGGCAGGCCGCGTGTACCGCCTGCCCACCGAGGCCGAGTGGGAATACGCCTGCCGCGCTGGCACCACGACGCCATTCAACGTGGGCGAGTCGCTCGCTTCGACGCAGGCCAACTTCGACGGCAACTACCCATATCTCAAGCAGGAAGACGTGTACAAGGGCGTCGATCCGGCCACGCTCAAGGGCCCGTTCCTGCGGCGGACGACTACGGTCGGCTCGTATTCCCCCAATGCCTTCGGGCTGTACGACATGCACGGAAACGTGTGGGAGTGGTGTGCTGACTGGTACAGCCCGGTATACTACAAGTCGTCTCCCGTCGAAGATCCGCCAGGCCCCGAGAGCGGCACGCACCGGATCGTGCGCGGCGGCTCCTGGTACTGGTTCGCAGCCGGCTGCCGAAGTGCCGCGCGGAAGGAACGCAACCCGGCCGAGCGGCGGAACACTGACGGGTTTCGCGTCGTGTTCACGGCCCCGTGAAGCGGCGGCCCTGCCCCAACTACAACCCGAATTGACGCACAAGGTGCCCGAATCGGTCTGGTCAGGATCCGTATGCGCTATCGACACCTGTCGCCCGCTGCCGGCTCGCTGGCAGCCTCACTCACGCCGCTGGCGTTGCTTATGGCCGTGCCCTGCTGGGCACAGTTGCAGCCGGCAACGCGTGAACCAGAAGGAGCACTAGCCTTGAGCGAGGCCGAGTTTGGCAAGCTGCCGGATGGCACTGGCGTGCAGCTCTACACGCTACGCAACTCACACGGAGTACAGGTGCGGCTTACCAATTACGGCGGTATCGTCACGTCGATTCAGACGCCGGACCGCGACGGCAACGTCGGGGAGATCACCCTGGGCTTTGACACGCTTACGGAATACCTGGCCGGCCACCCCTACTTTGGCTGTCTGGTGGGCCGGTACGCCAACCGCATTGCAGGGGGCCGCTTTACGCTCGACGGCAGAGAGTACACGCTGGCCACCAACAACGGAGCGAACCACTTGCATGGCGGGGAGGTGGGATTCGACAAGGTCGTCTGGCAGGCCCGGCCTTTTCGTAACGGGCGTGCGGTGGGCGTGCACCTGCTCTACGTGAGCAAGGACGGAGAGGAGGGCTATCCTGGCAACCTGCGCGTCGAAGCGACTTACAGCCTTACCGAGCAGAACGAGCTGCGCATCGACTACCGGGCCACCACTGACAAGCCGACCCCGCTGAACCTTACGAACCACACGTATTGGAACCTGGCCGGACCTGCCCAGGGCCGCATCGACGATCATGAACTCGTCATCTTCGCCGACCACTATTTGCCGGTCGACGAAGGGCTGATCCCCACCGGCGAGCTGCGTAGCGTGGAGGGCACCCCCATGGATTTCCGATCCCCCCACACCATCGGAGAACGCATCGACCAAGTGCCGGGCGGATACGACCACTGCTACGTCCTTTCGCAGCGCGCCGAGAGGCCGGGCGAATTGATATCCGCCGCCCGCGTGCGCGATCCGCGCAGCGGCCGGGTGCTGGAAGTGCTGACGACCGAACCCGGCATACAGCTTTACACCGGAAACTTTCTAGACGGCTCGCTCGAATCTCGCGGCGCGGTGTTCCAGCAGCGCACGGGCTTCTGCCTCGAGACGCAGCACTTTCCAGACAGCCCCAACCAGCCGGGATTTCCCAACACTATTTTGCGCCCGGGGCAGACGTTTCGCTCGACGACAGTGTATCGGTTTTCGGCAGAGCCATAGGCAGGGTGCAACCTCGCTGGAATCAGGTTCGGAAGCGGCCCACGATCGAAAAGGCTGCCGAAACAAGGTTCGTGCTGCTTGAGGGCAACAGCCCCCGCCGCGCCGTGACCCAAGGGGAATGGTGTCAAAGCACGCGGCCTTTGTTCACGGCTACTGGGCTGCCGTGGCTGCCGCAGCGAGACGCTGGCAGGCCTGGTACGAATGAGAGAGGAGCGAGTCGTATTCGCTCGCCTCGATGTCTTCGCCCAGCAGTTCGACGTCGAAGTAGCCGTTAAAGCCGCCCGAGGTAAGGGCGGCGACGAACTCTGCCAAGGGAACGACGCCGTGGCCCAGGCGGCAGCGGTTCTGCTCCTGCTGGGGCGGTCCCCGGCCGTCTCCCAAGTGTACCACGGCAATGCGGTCTGCCACTTCGGCCACGCGCTCCATAGGCGGGGGAGCAAAGCCAAGCTGGTATGTGTCGAACGCAATTTTGAGGGTCGGGCTCCCTAGGCCATCGATGAAGGCCAAGGCTTCTTCCAGCCCCGTGAGAAAGGTCCACTCAGCCGCACATGCCAGGTGCATGGGCTCAAGTGCCAAAACGACGTTCAGCTCGTCGGCTTGGGGCAGAAGTTCCTTGAGCGCATCTCGCACTAGCCGGCGTGCATGGTTGTGCGTGTGGCCTCCGCGCGGACCGCTGTAAACCACCAGCGTGCCGGCACGCAGCAGGTGTGCCAGCCGGATCGCCTCGGCGGCGTCTTCAATGCTCTCCCGCAGGGTACGCCCGTCGTGGCCGGTAAATCCACCGGCCCAAAGCAGGTTCGAAACGGCCAGCCCGCTCGAGGCCAACAATTCCTGAGCACGCGCCTCGCCGCAGTCGGAGAGTTTCTGCCGCCAGATGCCGATGGCAGAAAACCCCGCCCGGGCGTATGCCGCCACGTCCTGTTCGAACGACCACCTGAAAGTGGTCATCTCGTTCATCGACACGCGCATCTTGCCAGCCTCTTCTGCACCGGCATCCGTGTTGCCCTGCGTGGGGCAGCCGGTCCCCGTCAGGGACAAGTAGGATTTGCCCCGGCCGCCATGCCTAATGCGCCACGGCCCCGGAGCACGGCAGCTAGTATGGAGCGTCGCGGCCAACCTGTAAAGCAGGCGCAAAACAGAGATCGCCAGCCCAGGGCGAAAGCCGACACAACCGCACCTCACCCCAGCAAAAGGTTCCCTGGGCAGCCTAAGTGCGGAGACTCGCGTTTAGCATCCGCCCCAGGGGCCCGCATGGTCGCAGAACCGGCATGGTCGCAGGGTTGCGGCGAATGTAGGGGTGGCGAGACCGGAGGGTTCTGGTCCCTGTGGCAGCCAGACTCGAGATGCGCGAGGGCACCGGAGCGATCGCCCTGCTTTCCCAGCATGCTATGGGCCATCACGCGATGGGCAGGTGCAGATACCCATCCGCCGCGTGAACATCTGCCTCACTTGCGCGGCCAGGCCGGTATCTGCCACAAGAGCACGCCCAGTAACACGAGCACAAACCACGTTGGCCCTCCCCACGCCAGCAGCAGGTCTCCGAGGGTATCGCCCGTGAATTCACCGGCCGAGAGCGGTCCCAAACCCGCCAGCACAGCCGCCACGATCCAGCGCCACCAGCCCAGGCCCTCGACCAAGCGTCGCGACACCAGTATGCATGGCAGCACCAGAATCACATAGTGCGCCTTGCTGCTCATGGGGCTGGCGAGCAGCATCAGGCAAAAGCAGATCGCCATCTCCCATGCCAGCCGCTGCTGGGCGCATCGGGCAGCCGCGCTGGAGGGATCGGCTCTTAAAGATTGCGTCTTGGGCCGCCCGGGCGGCATCATCCGCCAAGCCGTAAGCATGCCGAGCAGGGCCAGGCTGCCGTAGGCCAAGCAGCGCAACGCCGTTACCACCGTGGCCGTAGGTACGAGCGGTCCCGAGGGCAGATCGGCTGCACTCAGCGGTAAGCCAATCTGTATGTACCGGTTCCACAACCCGGCCAGAGACTGGTTGAGCAGCAGATCGCTATACCAGGTGCCGGGTGCCGTGCGGCCGAGCGTGCCGAGAAAGACGTGCATCCAATCGGCCAAGTAGCTGCCTCCGCTCGCTTGAGGCAGAAGCAGGTCCGGCAGCCGATTCAATGCCAAGGCCGCGAGCAGCATGCCAGCCGCCGCCGTCGCACGGCCGCGCCAAAGAAGGTAGGGCACAAACAAGAGCGGCGTGCACTTCATGGCGGCCGAGGCCCCCAACCAGCAAGCGGCTGCCAGCGTCCGCCCCTCCACCAGCGCTGTACAGCCTAGCATGGCCAGTGCGGCAATGATGACATCGAACTGCTGGTTTTCGAACGGCGCCAGGCAGAAACGGGCGGCCAGCAGTGAGGCCAGCCAAAAGACAAGCTGCCAGCGGCGGTCCCACGTGCCCGCTGGGGGACCGCACGCCAGCCGCCATGCCGCACGCAACACAATCGCCATAGCTGCAAGGTTGATCAAGCACCAGACGGTCAACCCCCAGCGTATACCCAGTTGGGAGAGCGGGACGGTCAGCAGCGCCATCAACGGCGGATATGCATACGCGTCCTGCTCATCGTGATGAATGGGTTCGCCGGCAAGCATGCGCTGGGCTGCGCGGTCATACACGCGGTGCCACTCGCCATCTTCCACGTGGCGAAGAAAGCTGACTGCCAGCGCTGCTGCCGCCACGAGCGCCAAAAACTCCAGCCCCGTGCGCTGATAGTGACGAACGGTTACCCGCTCAGCGGCAGAGGCGGCAGCATTTACGATGCGCATGGCGGTACGGCTCGCGCGTTCATGGCATGTCGCCCCGCAGGCCGGCAGCCTTCAAGCGTGCGCACGGGCTAGATGTGCCTTGCCGGCGCACGCTCCATCCACCGCCTATCCCGGGGTGGCGGAGCATACCCGTGACCCGGCTCAGCATGCAAGACGACTTGGCATGTGCAACAGCGTGGTCCGACGGTCCACTCCCGCTGCTATACCTGGGCAATGTGCGCCTTGCGGACGCTAGACGCTCCACTCTGATAGCGACAGCACGTTCGACTCGAGCTGTTCGTTGCTAAGGCGAGACTGCGTGAGCACATCCAACAAGAGTTCCTGCATGCGGCTCGCCCCAGTCACCAGGCTGGGGATAAGGTACTCGGGCTCGCGATACAAGCTGTTCTTGAGCTTAGCGGCCTCGAGGACCAGCGCATCGACCGTTTGCTGGAGTTGGGCAGGCGCACCCGACTGTACCAGAGCTGTGGACGAATCGGAGGCCGGCACGTTTTTGTTCAACTGCAACCAGTAGTGGAACCAGCGCAAGAGGTCGGCCCGGCCCACAACCCCCGTTGGCCGGCCCTCGCGCGTGATCAGCACGCGGCGGATGGAGACCCGGCAGAGAAATTCGTAGATCTTCTTGACGGGCGTCTCCTCGTCGTACGTGACGACGTTCGGCTTCATGATGTCTGAGACGCGGCGGCCCCAGGCGTCTGGCAGCAGCATCACGGAGAGCAGGTCCTTCTCCGATACAATTCCCGCCAGGCGCCCGTCATCTGCCACGACCGGTGCCGAATTGATGCGATAGTGACTGAAGAACTCGGCCGCCTGCGCCATCGTGGCGTTGTCTCGCAGCGTGGCCACCGGGCTGGCCATCACGTCGCGCGCCACCACGCCTTGCAGAGGGCAGTCGAGCGCCTCGGCCTGAGGGAGCGCGGTATCGTCGACCAGCGAGCTGTAGCGCACCACGCGGTCTCGCCCCGATTGCTTGGCGACCAGCAACGCCTGGTCGGCGCGGTCGATCAGCGCTTCAAGCCCGGCGGCCTCGTCCGTCAACTCGGCCACGCCCAGGCTGATCGTAATCCGCAGCGGATCCCGCCCTGTCGGGAATTCGAGTGCAGCAGTCAGCTTGCGAAGCCGGTCCGCCCAGGCGGCGGCCCCTGCCTCGTCTGTTTCTGGGAGGAGCACGCAAAACTCCTCGCCGCCGTACCGGCAGGAAACGTCCGAACTTCGGCACTGCTCGGACAAAAACGCGGCCATGCCCTTGAGCACCATGTCTCCCGTAGGATGGCCGAATGTATCGTTGATCCGCTTGAAGAAGTCGATATCGAGCACCACGCAAGAAAGCGGATTTCCGTACCGCTGCGACCGCTCCAGCTCCACCTGCGCAGCCTCTTGAAACGTGCGGCGCGTGGCCAGACCGGTGAGCGGGTCGAGCCGCGCCATGCGACTCAGCCGCCGTTCCAGCTCAATGACTCTCACGCCGGAACGCAAGCGCGCGAGCAGCTCTTCCCGATCTACGGGCTTGGCGAGAAAGTCGTCGGCTCCAGCCTCCAACGAACGCACCAACGAGTCCCGCCCCCCGTTCGCCGTAATCACGACGCAATACACGTAGTGCGACAGGGGAAGCTGCCGCAGCGCGCGGCACAGTTCCACCCCGTTCAGCTTGGGCAAGCCGAGGTCGGCCAGCACGATATCGGCACAACCTCGCTTCAAGTGCTCCAGAGCCGCCTCTCCGTCGCGCACCACATGAATCTCATATCCTTCGCCTTTAAGCATGCCGCCCATCAGGCGCAGCATCTCTTCGTCGTCGTCAACGACCAACACGCGGTAGCAAGCACTCATCCTGCTGGGCCTTTCGATCGTGGCTGCACGTGCACCGCCTGCTATCCCCTAATGCCTGACCGCTTTCAAGCACCGGGGCACCTGTTCTTACATAGCACACTGCGGGACTCCGTGCCGAGCACTGCATCTGTACGCTGCGTGACCGGCCGATCGCGGAATCTTTAGCCAGCAGATGCCACTTCGTCCCAAGCCGCAGGTCATACATGCGGTTTACCGTGTTTGACGCATCTCCCGCAGTACCTTTGGCAACCTCGAAACTGCTGCCCGCACATTGGGCCGACGGACTGCCTCCTAGCAGGCCCCCACTACCGCTATACTCTGCGCCATACTCCTCGTACTCTGTCGCGCAACACATGCGGCCCGTCCGCACAATTGGCCGTCCTTGTTTGATTCCATGCCACTCGATCCTTATGCCCAAGCCTTTCTGACAGAACTAGCCCGCTCGGGCGCTGCACCATTTAACGAACTCGGCGTGGCCCAGGCCCGCCAGCAGATGCTCGCAGCCAGCCAGCAGCTTGGTCCGCCCTTGGGCAAGGTGGAGAGCTACGACCTTTCGATCCCAGTGGAGAGAGGCAAGCTCGGCCTGCGGTTCTACCGCACGCGCCCTGAACCCCTTCCGGCGGTGGTGTTCTTTCATGGGGGCGGCTGGGTCATGGGCAGCATCGACACGCATGACGTGTTCTGCCGAGACCTCGCGCACGCTTCTGGCATGGCCGTGGTCTCCGTCGACTATCGTTTGGCGCCGGAACACAAGTACCCTACGGCGGTCCACGATGCATACGCGGCACTGAACTACGTACATAACCGGTCCGAAGAGTTGGGCTTCTTGCGTGGTGCGCTGGCTGTGGCCGGAGACAGCGCGGGAGGCAACCTGGCTGCTGCCTGCGCGCTTCTGGCGCGAGACCATGGCGGCCCGCCCCTGGCCATGCAGGTGCTCATCTACCCCATTCTGGACTTTGACTTCAACACCCCTTCCTATGCAGAATGCGGCGAGGGGTACTTTCTTACGCGAGGGGTGATGGAGTGGTTCTGGAGCCAGTACCTGCCTGATGCAGCAGCGGGCAGGGAGCCGACGGCCTCTCCACTGCGTGCAGGCCGCGTGCATGGGCTTCCGCCCGCGCTGGTAATCACGGCTGAGTTCGATCCCTTGCGAGACGAAGGCGAGGCCTACGCGCGGCGGCTGAAAGAGGCGGGCCTGCCCGTAGTTTTGCGACGCTTCGAGGGCACCATCCACGGCTTTATCCGGCGTACGCGGACCTGGCCCGCGGCCCATGCTGCCTTGAAACTGATCGCGGACGAGCTGGCGGCGTTGCACCGCCGCATGTAGGTGCCGCCTTGGCGAACCTGGAGTCCATCCGTGCTGCGGCCAGAGCGCTCTATCGAGCTGCTGATTGTCCGCCGGAAGGCAAGGGGTGGTGCCCGGCATCGCGCGACATTTGACCCATGCTGCCGCAACGTGTTCGAGCTATCGAAAAGCAAACCGCTCTCGGGGGGAGCGGGCCTATGTGTCTGAGCACCATGCTAGCGTTCTACGTCGTGGCCAACGCGATGCAAGGAAGAGTTCGCGGTTTTCAGCTCGTACGAGCAACCAAGCAGTGCGGGGAAGATCGCGGACGAACGGGGCATCGTGGGCCTGGAGTCGAAGCAACCTGCGTGACGCTATGTTGACCAAGCTTACGATCCGCAATTTCAAGTTGTTCGAGCATGTCGAGGTCGAACTTGGTGAATGTGTTGTGTTTATCGGGCCGAACAACGCCGGGAAGACGTCGGCCTTGCAGGCCCTTGCGCTTTGGGAGGTTGGTACAAAGCGCTGGCTGGAGAAACGCGGCGGCGGTGCCGTGCCTGAGAAGCGCCCGGGCGTGACGATCAACCGGCGCGACCTTATCGCCGTGCCGGTTCCTGTGGCCAACCTGCTATGGCGAGATCTGCACGTGCGTGAGGGCAGCCGCGCGCACGGTAAGACGCGCACGCAGAATGTGCTCATCGAGATTAGCGTCGAGGGTGTGAACGAGGGTAAGACCTGGGTCTGCGGTCTGGAGTTCGATTACGCCAACGAGGAGTCCTTCTATTGCCGGCCTCCGCGTGCAGCAGATGGGCAGCGACTGCAAGTGCCCTCGCATTTGGCGGATCTTCGGCTGGCGTACCTGCCCCCCATGTCTGGGCTGTCGCCCCGTGAGGATCGGTTGGAGATTGGCACGATCAACGTGCGGCTTGGCGAGGGACGCACAGCGGAGGTGCTGCGCAATCTGTGTTGGCAAGTGCTCCAGTCGGAGAACGGGCAGCAGAAGTGGCAGCGCATCGTCGAGCGGATCGATGCATTGTTTGGCGTGCGCCTCCAGGAACCGCGCTATATCAAAGAACGGGGCGAGATCGTCATGGATTATCGCACGCGCGACGGTATCACGCTGGATCTATCCGCCTGCGGGCGGGGCCAGCAGCAAACGCTCCTTTTACTCGCGCACATGGCGGTTAACCCGGGCGCTGTGCTGCTGCTGGACGAACCCGATGCGCACTTGGAGATCCTTCGGCAGAGGCAGATTTATCAGGTGCTCACCGACCAGGCCGCCGAGACGGGCAGCCAGATCATTGCAGCCAGCCATTCGGAGGTGATCCTTAACGAGGCGGCTGACCGCGATACTGTGATTGCCTTTGTCGGCCAGCCGCATCGGATTGACGACCGAGTTTCGCAGGTGCTCAAAGCGCTGCGAGACATTGGATTCGAGCAATATTACCTCGCGGAAGTAACTGGCTGGGTACTATATCTGGAAGGCTCTACCGACCTCGCAATGTTGCGTGCTTTGGCCAACGTGTTGGGACATCGCGCAGCGCAGCACTTGGAAAGACCCTTTGTGCACTACGTCGCCAATCAGCCGCGCAAGGCGCAGGAGCACTTTCATGCTTTGCGCGAGGCGAAGCCCGACCTGGTCGGCATCGCCATCTACGACCGGCTGGAGGCGAGCCTGCCGTCGGATCCCAGACTTCAGCAACGGATGTGGTCGCGGCGCGAGCTGGAGAACTACCTCTGTCAGCGGGAAACTCTGTTGCGCTTCGCAGAGGAACAGGGACGCAGGCAGCATGGCACGCTCTTCGCCGGGGTGTGGCGCACGGCCATGGAAGAGGCGATCCGGCAGATCGAGGGCGCATTGCGGACGTTGGGAAAGGATCCCTGGAGCCCGGACATCAAGGCAAGCGACGAGTTTCTCCAACCGCTCTTTACGCAGTTCTACAAGTCGCTCGAGTTGCCGAATCTGATGGGTAAGACGGATTACCACGGGCTTGCCGCTTTCGTGTCGGCAGAGTCGATCGACGCGGAAATCAGGCAAGTGCTCGACGCCATCGTGGATGCGGCAAACGCTGCGAAACCGCGCGGAGCTACGTGCTGAGCAATGCCGCCATCGACCGGGCCATCATCGGCGCGACCTACGAGGATTCGTGGCAACACGCGTGCGGGGGCCGAAATACACGCAGCCGCGTTTGCGCTGATCGGGCATGGGCTGTAGCACTGCGCGGCAGCCCCCGGCGAATCGCGGGGTGCGCCCAGCGGAGGCCACAAGAGATTGCTGGTTCAGCGTGTCCCGTGGCGTGACACGGCTTGGGACAACGTGGAATGTGGATGTGTGACCAGCCTGAACGAACACCTGTTGTATGCCATGGCGAGCGCGACCGTGGCATAGCCGCAGCGGTCTTTTTTTCATGCCGCTCATGGCCCACCCAGAAGTTGAGCGGCTTGATCGAAGCACCGGCCTTCGGGCGTGTTGGCATCTGAATGCCCGGCGAAGAGGACCGCTTCGTCCCCAAGAGCTGTAACATGGCGGCCGGCACGGGCGAGGCCCATGCCACGCCAAGCCGGTTTATGGCGTCCAGCCAGATTTAGGCCATCCTCATGGAGCCGGCGGCTGCTACAATGAGCTGGCAAGTGTTAGTTTCAGCAATTGGTACGGTGCATGGCGTGCGGCTGACCGTGAAACCGGTATCCCCACCGTTCTTCGTGTTCGGTCGCAGATGCCGGTGCGGAGCGTGAACCGCGGGTAAGCTGGAGCAGGAGCGTTGTAGTGTCTTTGCGAGTGGTTTGCGTGCACTGCGGTTACCGGTATGTGCTCAACGAGCGCTATGCCGGCACTACGGTGCGGTGCCGCACGTGCGGGCAGGAGTTTCGCGTGCCGCACCCGGGCGAGCAGGAGTTGCTCCCTTCGACACCGCTTTCTCAGGGCGTAGAGTCGAGATCGGGCCTCCAGCCGCCTACTGGCACGGTTCCACCGCCAAAGGCTGCTGCGGCAGTGACGGAATCGGGTGCGGGCACGGATGCTGCTGGCGGTCTTGGAGTGGCGCGGCCGGAGGGGACCGGCCAGGGCCGCCCTACGTCCAAACCAAGTGAAGCGGCAGGGAGCATGCCTTCAGGGGGGAGCATGCCTTCAGGGGGGAACACGCCGGCTGGGGGAAGCACGTCCGCAGGCGGGGGCGCGCCCGCAGCAGGGGGGCGTGCCTCTTCTCCGCCGGCTGGCCAGCGACCCACTTTAACGAGCAAGGGTATGCACAGTTCGCTGAATCCAGCGAGCGGCGGCCAACCGCCGGCAGCAGAGCCACGGCAGCCGTCAGGGCAGCCGCCGATGCAGGCTGGTGCGTTCGGCGGTAGCACGCAAGGATACGTACCGGCAAAGGAGCAGCAGCACAGCCGCGTCACGGGACCAATGCCTGGCGTTTCGGGTGGGCACGGCTTGCCCTCTGGACAGCCCAGCACGAGCGCCCAAGGCCAACCGCCTGGCTACGGCCAATCGTACCCGCTGGCGGGCATGCCCGGCGCGTGGCAAGATTCTGCGCAGCAGCAGGTGCCAGGTGCATCGGCCGCAGTGCCGGACGAGCTGCTGCTCATTGCGTGCGGCGCCTGCGGCCGCGAGTACAGCTTGCCTGTAAAGCTCGTGGGGGCGCAGTTTCAGTGCCGCGGGTGTGGCGCGGTCATCGATACCAGCGGTCTGGCCTCCCAAATGACGGCGGCCAGGGCACCTGCTCAGGCAGCGCCGCCTCCTGGCGGATTGGCAGCAGGAGGTGCCGATGCGCTGGCGGCCATGCTTGGGCAAGACGCGGCGCTGGCACCGGCGGAATTGGGGGGCCCTCTGGCCCCGCGCAAGCCTGGACGAAAACGCAGCTACGGCCGATCGAGCGGCTCGCTGGCCATTACCATCGTGGTGTCTATTACCGCCGTGATCTCGGCGTGCATGATCGTAATCATTGTGTCTCTAACGATCTCGACGCTACAGCGGTTGCGCTTACAGTCCCAGCAGGGGTATCCCGGCGCTTCAAGTGCCACGCCGGTTGACGGCTCCGTTGTGCTGAGCAGTGCTTCGGTGCCGACGATTCAGCAACGCAGCGAGCCGATTCCCGGGGTGCTCCAGAAGGAGCCTTCTCGAGACGAGGCTTGGCCGCAGCGTCGAGCTGGTTCGTGCCATGCCGCGACCAGCGTGGTGGTAGCGTCCGAAATCGCCGCAATTTGAGCAAGGAGTTGGCCGTGGTGTGCAAGAGGTTGGCCATACTGGCGGGGCTGATGCTGCTAACCGCTCCCATGGCAGCGGCGGACGAAGGGATGTGGCTGTTCGATCAGCCGCCGCTCGATAGGCTCAAGCAGCACTACGGGTTCGAGCCGCCGCCGGGTTGGTTCGACCATTTGAGGTTGGCCTCGGTGAGGCTGCCCAGCGGGTCGGGCTCCTTTGTATCGTCCCGTGGTTTGGTGATGACCAATCACCACGTGGGTGCCGAGGCGCTGCAAAAGCTGAGCACGGCCGAACGCGACCTGCTCAAGACGGGCTACCACGCAAAGAGCCTGGAGGAGGAGCTGAAGTGTCCCGACATGGAGCTGTTGGTTCTGTGGGCCATTGAAGACGTGACCGAACGCGTGGTGGCGGCGGCGGCCGGCGCCCCGGATGCAGCCGCGGCCCAGCGTGCCCGCCAGGCGGAGATGAACACCATCGAGCAGGAAGCACATGCGAAGTCTGGGCTGCGATGCAACGTGATCACCCTCTTTCAGGGCGGGCGCTATCATCTCTATCAGTACAAAGAATACACGGACGTGCGGCTAGTGTTTGCGCCGGAGCAGGCCGTGGCCTTCTTTGGCGGGGATCCAGACAATTTCGAGTTCCCGCGATACGATTTAGACGTTTGTTTCTTCCGGGCATACGAAGATGGCCGTCCGGCGGCGATCGAGCATTACCTGGCGTGGAGCAGGTCAGGCGTGCGTGAGGGAGACCTGGTGTTCGTGTCCGGGAATCCCGGCCGCACCGAGCGGTTGAACACCGTGGCGCACCTGGAATTCATGCGCGACCGCGCCCTGCCGCTGACGCTCAACAATATCCGCCGCCGGGAGGTGAACCTGAGCACGTACAGCAGCCGCAGTCCCGAGCATGCCCGCCGTGCTGCCGACGAGCTTTTCAGCTATCAGAACGCTCGCAAGGCCAGGCTGGGTGGGCTGGCCGGTCTGCAAGACCCGGCACTCATGCAGGCCAAGCGGGCAGACGAGCAGGCCGTCTGGCAGGCGGTACAGCACGACCCCGAGCTGCGCGAACGCTACGGGAACGCCTGGGATCGCGTGGCCGCCGCCCTACGTACCTGGGGCGAGATCTACGACGAGCACTATCTGCTGGAGCGCGGGCAGGCATTCAACACAGAACTGTTCGACATCGCCCGCACCCTCGTGCGCGCAGCAGAAGAGCGAGCAAAGCCCAACGCTGAACGCCTGCGCGAGTTTGCCGAGGCCGGGCTTTCTGCGCTAGAACGCCGGCTCTTTTCTCCAGCGCCCATTTACCCCGACCTGGAAACCATCAAGCTGGCCGACTCGCTCAGCCTGCTCGTCGAACTGCTCGGGGCCGATCGTGCCTTGGTCCGGGAGATCCTATCCGGCCGCTCGCCAGCCGCGCGTGCGGCAGAATTGGTTGGCGGCACGATGTTGTTCGATATCGACTTCCGCCGCAAACTGTACGAGGGGGGCGTCGCGGCTGTGATGGCGTGCGAAGACCCCATGATCGCTCTGGCACGCCAGGTCGATCCGGCGGCCCGCCAGCTCCGACAGCGCTACGATGCCGAGGTGGATGAGCCTCTCAAGCAGGCTTATGCGCAAATTGCCCAGGCCCGCTTTGCTGTGCAGGGTGCGAGCACGTATCCCGACGCAACCTTTACGCTCCGGCTGGCCTACGGACAGGTCCGCGGATACGCCGAAAACGGCCGCGTGATCTCGCCTTTTACAACGCTGCGCGGCATGTTCGACCGATCCGAACTGCAAGGGCACAAGGATCCCTTCCGCCTGCCCGAGCGCTGGCACGAACGCCGCTCGCGGTTGCAGCTCGACACGCCCTACAATTTCGTGAGCACGGCCGACATCATCGGCGGCAACTCGGGCAGCCCCGTGGTCAACCGCGAGGGCGAGATTGTTGGCATCATCTTCGACGGGAATATCTACTCGCTGGTGCTCAATTACATGTACACGGACGTGCAGGCCCGGGCCATAGCGGTCGATACGCGCGCCATCATCGAGGCGCTCGAAAAGGTTTACGACGCACCTGCCCTCGTCGAAGAGTTATTGCACTCGCCATAGACGCCCGGAATGCAGCGGGGACGGACCTGCCCGCGCCGCCCCTGCGTGAGAAACGGCGGTGCGCCACACTAGGCTGAGCGTGCACTACATGTGCGTGCGCCGGCTCTGCCAAACACCATGGGCGATCATCGTTTTTCGCCCGATGGCACTCAAGCTCGCCATAGGACCGAAACGCTGCCGAAACGGCCAATTCTGATGCAACTCTGTTGGTCTTCTATCCCGCCAGCAACTCACGCTTCACCCACGGCCTGCGGCAGGCGCTGCATAGCGGCGGCGAGCAGCTCGCGTTGGCCCCGATGTGCGATGAGACTCATGGCTTCTTCGACAACCGCCCAGCGCCGCTGTCTCAGCTTGTCCTCGGGCCAGGTCGCGTGTTCCGCTGTTACCAACATCAGGTAGCCTACAACCTCTAGCGGCGTTTCGCACTTGATGTAATGGTACTGTCCGACCGGGGGGCCAACGATTCGGCCCTGCAAGCCAGCCTCTTCGAAGGCCTCCTTGTATGCCGTCTGCTCGGGGGTCTCCCCTGGGTCAACGAGCCCTTTGGGAAAACCCCAGCGCCGCCGCGTGAGCGACGTCACCAGGCACAACTCAACACCATGCGTGGCAAGCCTATACGGCAAGGCACAGGCTTGCTTCAGCACTGGCAATGATTCATGGAATGAAATGGCGGTCATCTGCTGCGCCGTGTTCCTCCAATCGCGCTGGGCTGCCGGTCACTCGCGTCCGGCATCGCTCGAACCTCCACCCGCGCTGCGCCTGGTAACGCCGGTGCCGGTCTGTTGTTCACACGCGTCTGCAATGGTAGCGGGGCTGGTCCGCGCCGCAAGCCGCGGCCGCAAACCGGGCAGCACGTACGCCAAAGGCCTTGCGTCGCACAGGCTTACAATACCTTGCAGACGTGGAAACTTTGTGCGGCACCGCTGGCCAGGAGTAGAAGCCTCTCGTTGCAGACTATGCCGCGCGAGCCGTGCGGCCCGCCGCGCATGCCATAAGGCACGCCTCGAGTTCGCGCACAAAGCGCTGGGTACCGAAGCGTTCAGCCTGCTGGCGCGCCATGCCTTCATCGAATTGATGCCGATGGCCTTCAAACCAGGCCATGGCCTCGGCCAGTGCTGCGCCGGTCTGCTCTGTGAAGAAACGCCCCGTGCCTGGCCGCAACTCGTCTGCTCCCAATACCGTCTCCGCCGCCCCGCCCTGGCCGTACGCGATCACCGGCGTGCCGCATGCCTGGGCCTCTACCGGCACAATCCCAAAGTCTTCCAGCCCCGGGAATAGCAGCGCCCGGCAGCGGCGGTAATGGTCGCGGATCACCTCGTCCGGCTGCCAACCGAGAAACGTCGTTTGCGTGCCTGCCAGCCGCTGCAACCGCCTCCACTCGGGGCCAGTGCCGATGATCACCAGCCTGCGTCTCAGCAAACGGCAGGCCTCGATTGCCAGGTCGATGCGCTTGTACGGCACAAGTGCCGAGACGCACAGGTAAAAATCCTCCCGCCGCGCCTGCGCAGGCGTGTAGAACGCCGTATCCACAGGCGGGTACACAACCTGGCTGGTGCGGCCATAGCACTCGCTGATGCGCCTCGCCACGGTGCGGCTGATAGCTACGAACTGCGTCACTCGCTCTGCACTGGCGCGGTCCCATGCGCAGATCCGGTCGAGCATGCGGCGCTGGAGTGTTCGCCACGCGGCCGATGGGACCGTGCGCCCGCCGGGCAAATACTGATCGCGCAAGTGCCATGCGTATCGCATGGGCGTAAAGCAATAGCAGAGGTGGGGAATTCCCGGAGGAGGCCGCACACCCTTGGCGACAGCATGGCTAAAGCTCAACACCACGTCTAACTCAGGGGGAAGCCGCAGCGATTCCACGGCCGTGGGCAGCAAGGGCAGCAGCCAGCGATAGTACGCGGCCACGCCGGGCAGCCGCTGTAGAAAGCTGGTGCGAATCTCCATCCGCTCGATCGCCGGTGCGAGGGCACCTCGCCGGTGCAAAAGTGTGTAAACCAGAGCGTGGGGAAAGCGCTGGCAGAAGGCTTCCAGGCACTTCTCCCCCCCTCGCATGGACACCAGCCAGTCGTGAACAAATGCCACCCGCACAGCTCGATGCCGTCCTTGCAGCCTGAGAAAAGTTGGGCAATGGGCTCCCTCGCCTGCCCGTGCGATGCTCGCACACCACCCGCGGCCGCGTCAAGCCCAGTCACAGGTAACCGTCCAGCAATACCACGGTGGCGGGGATCCCAGGTCATTCTGGGGCGCGCACCGCCCGCCACGGGTGTGCCATTCCCTTGAATGCAACGAGAAAGGGAAACGTGATTGGCACGGCGGCACTGCTTGACGCGGCGCGTCAAGCGTGTCCCACTGCTTGAATGCGGCCGCGGGTGAGCCTGCGGGAGCAGAATCGACGCACCATGGCCGCATTCACGCTGTGCTGCGCCAGTGTGAGATGTGCTTGGTGGGCGGCACTGCTTGACGCTGCGCGTCAAGCAGTGGCACACCGGGGCAGGTCGCGCGGGTTAGCCGCTCGCACTGCTTGACGCTGCGCGTCAAGCGTGTGCCACTGCTTGAATGCGGCCGCGGGGGAGCCTGCGGGAACAGAATCGATGCACCACGGCCGCATT
>FWPU01004574.1_pt1 | contig 31932 bp, 22 predicted proteins | sample 2228361 | NCBI WGS metagenome assembly FWPU01 (sample SAMEA103939777, study PRJEB20133) | metagenome
CAATACATTTTAAAAAAGCCTTCATTATTATTTACTTTTTACAATAAAAACATAAATAAATTTTGTTATAGAATAAACTAATTAAAAATTATTTAACCCTCACAATTTTTTTTATCGCATTAGATGTATCTGATGATGTCCCAACTAATAATGTATATTTACCTTTCTTAACCATATATCCTTTTCCATCAACCCATTTTTTAAGTTTATCATAATCAATTTTAAATTCCACAGTCGATTTTTCATATGGTTTTAATGAAATTTTCAGAAAGTCTTTTAATGTTTTTTTTTCAATATTATCTGGAAATTTTATATATAACTGTACAGTCTCTTCACAGAATAAATTACTTTTATTTTTTATATCTACTTTTAACCTTACAGTGTCATTTTCTGTTATAAATATTTTATCTATTATAGCATTATCTATTTGTACTTTTGAATAACTTAATCCGTATCCAAATGGATATAGTACGTCACCTTTGAAATACCTATAAGTTCTATTTCTCATAGAATAATCTCTAAAATCTGTCAGCTGATTAACTGATTTATAAAATGTAATTGGAAGTCTACCTGATGGATTATATTCCCCCAAAATAATTTCTGCAATAGCAGTTCCACCCGCCTGTCCTGGATACCATGCTTCAATTATAGCAGGTATATTTTCGTTTTCCCAGTTTACCGAGAGAGGGCTACCATTCATTAACACAAGAATAATTGGTTTCCCAAGTGTGTAAATTTTTTTAATGAATTTTGATTGTACTTCAGGTAAATCCAGTGTTAATCTATCGCCTCCGTAAAATTCCTTTGATGAAACAGGTAAAGCTTCTCCTTCAAGGCGCGGTGAAAGTCCCATAAACATTATCACAAGATCTGAGTTTCTTGCAGCATCAAGAGCCTTTCTTTCTGAAATATCTTCAGGCAATGCCCACAATAGTTGTATAAATGAATACCTTGATTTTTTATACAACTCAACTCTTATTTTATATAATTTGTTTTTCTCTAACGATAAAAAATTGTATGTGATTATTGGATCAAATTCTCCGTCATATTTTAGAAATAATGAATCATTGATGTAAATTCTAAATCCATTAAATCCAAATCCTCCTATTGCATACAGTCCAGATTCTGGAGGGGTCAGGTAACCGGTCCATCTTACACTAAAACTGTCAGAATTAGTTACTGGGGACTTATCTAACCAACAAAAATCGATTAAATTATCCACACGTGAGAATTCAGGGGAGCCTATCAAATGAGAATTAGTAAAATATTCACCAATCAATCCATTTTGATTTTTGTCAAATGACGTATACAAAAACTTACTTTCAATAATATCAAACGAAGGAATTTTTTCTGCAAAGTAACATCCGCGTTCATAAAATACTTCTGAGTTTATTAATTTTTGTTGTAAAGCTTTGTACGGAGTTATTGGTTCAGAAGGAACTCCAAAATAATTTCCCAACAAACTTTCAAGATTATTTGCATTTGGGCCTACAACTGCAATTCTTTTATATTTTTTCTTCAGGGGCAAAATATTTTTTTCGTTTTTCAACAATACTATCGATTTTCTTGCAGCTTCAAGTGCTAATAATTTATTTTCTTTTGTATCAAGAAAGTTTTCATCTATATTGCTATAAGGGACCAGTTCTGGTGGATCAAACATTCCAAGTTTAAATCTTATGTAAAAAATTTTTTCAAGAGAATTATCTACATCTTGTTCTTTAATTAAACCTTTTTGTAATGCACTTAATAATAATGGATATGAATTTCCACAATCTAAATTTGTACTTGCAATTAAGGATAGAGAAATTGCTTCTTCTAATGAGTTTGTCAATTTATGTGAATTAAATATATCAGATATTGCCCAGCAATCTGAAACTACCAAACCATTAAATTCCCATTCATTTCTCAATATTTTTTTTAACAACATGTTGCTGCCACAACAAGGTTCACCGAGCAAACGGTTATAAGCACACATTATAGATTGAGCATTTCCTTCTTTAATACTTTTTTCGAAGTGCGGTAAATAAGTTTCTCTCAGGTCGTATTGATTTACAATTGCATTAAAATGATGTCTTTCTGCTTCTGGTCCGCTATGAACGGCAAAGTGTTTGGGTGTAGCAATGGTTTTAAAGTATCTTTTATCGTTTCCTTGCAAACCTTTGATAAATTGAACAGCCAATTCTCCGGTTAGGTATGGATCTTCACCATATGTTTCCATTCCTCTTCCCCACCTGGGATCTCTAAATATATTTATATTTGGAGCCCATAATGTTAATCCGGTAAAGATTCCTATTTTATTATTCTTTACAGCCTGATTATATTTTGCACGTGCTTCAGTTGAAATTACATCTGCTATTCTATAAATTAAGTTGCGATCCCACGATGCTGCTAAACCTATTGGTACAGGAAAGACAGTTGCAAGACCATTTCTCGCAATTCCATGTAAAGCTTCGTTCCACCAATTATATTTTGGAATACCAAGTCTTTCAATTGCCGGCGAATTATGAACCATTTGTGAAATTTTTTCTTCTATTGTCATTCGAGATATTAAATCACGAATTCTAAGTTCTACAGGAAGGTTATAGTTCATATAATCAGGCTTTTCTTGCCCAATTAAGGCAACAGAAAAAAATAGAATAAAAAATATAGTTTTTTGACACATGTTATTATCTTAATTAAAAATTGATTTTTAATATATCTGGATTTTCTTTGTACAACTTCAATATCATACCACCAAAAAGAGAATTTGGCCAGGGGAACCAATCTCTCGTATACTCATTGGGATTATCTTTGTTAAACGATTCATGCATAAAATATGTATTGGCATGAGTATTTTTGAGGTATCTGATATTTTGAATTACTTCATTTTCATCATTACTTGTAATAATCCTCATAATAATACTTATGTGCCATATATTGTTCTGTAATGTATGTGGGCTACCAATCCCTTCTGCATATTTCCCTTTGAAGAAGTAAGGATTGTTTTCGCTTAATATGAACTTTCTTGTTTCCTTATATATTTCATCATCTTTACTGATACATTCCAAATAAGGAAGTGATAATAAACCTGGAATATTTGCATCATCCATAAATAATCTATTCCCATATCCATCAACTTCATATGCAAGAATATTATTGTAATCAAGATGCTTACTTACCGCAAACTGATATATTGCCTTTTCAATTTCGTCAGCAAGTGTATTACACTTTCTTGAAAAATTAGAATCGTTAAATATTTTTTGGTACATTTCTGATAATTGTCTTAATGATATTACTGCAAAAAAGTTCGAAGGTATAAGAAAGGGAAAAATAGTTGCATCATCAGAGGGTCTAAAAATGGAAACAATCAGACCGTTTGGTTTAATAGGATTTCCATAACCATTACCAGGAACTGTATCAGTACTCCAAGCAGTAATTCTTCCAAATTTATATGAGCCATTACCATTTTTACGTTGCTGTTCAACAAAAGTATTGTAAATTAAATTTGTTGCATTAAGCCAATTCTGGTTAAATGGTGAAATATCAGCGGTTAACTTCCAGTAATTGTATGCCAACCTAATTGTATAACATAATGAATCTAATTCCCATTTTCTTTCATGCAATTCTGGCTTCATTTCTGTTAGGTCGTTTATCCATATACTTTTCTTAGGTTCGCAATAAAATGCATTTGCATATGGATCGATTAACACACATTTTGTTTGTCGATTTATTAATCCCAATATAAATAGTCTAAGATTATCATCTTCATTAATAAATTCTAAATAAGGCCATACTTGTTCAGTAGAATCTCTGAGCCACATAGCATGAATATCTCCAGCGAAGACAAAAGTATCGGGTAAAGCATTTTCAAATTTGAATATTACGCTTGTATCCAATGTGTTAGGAAAGCAATTTATAAACATTCTTGCTAATTCCTTATCAACTATAAAATCTGCAATTTCTTTTATCTTTTCTTCAATAATCTTACTTATAAATTTTCTTTCTTTTATGATCGGTCTTTTATTCATTTATTTTATCTTTGATTAACTTCGATTAAACCATCGTGGTATATTGTGACGGTGTATTGCTGTGTTGAAATAGAACATTTATATATATTATCAATTACTCTAAAAACTGGCTTTATAACTTTATCGTCAAATACTAATGAATTCAATCCAATTAAATCAATTCTATTAGCATATTTTTTATTTTTTTTTTTTTAGATTCTTTGTTTATAATATATCTGTCTTAAATACCACTTTATTGATTCTAAATCATTCTCAATAAAACTTATCTTTGCTTCCCCAACAATTTTTTTAGTGAATTGGACAATTCCCCACATTTCAGGATAATGCATATTAACTACACCTTGTGGACTCCATACCCAATTATCTTCAGGGTAAGGTTTATTAGTAGTTGGGTTAATTTCTTTTTCGTATTTATCATTACTTATTTTAGTTCTCCATTCAACTCGAGAGAAATTAATCTTCCATTGATCATTATCTTCTGGTGGAATATTTTTATTTGTGACTTCCTTAAATGCATCCCAGGGGAAGGCAATTTCTACAGTCCAACAACTATCTATATCAGATGAATTATTGATCGTACCATAGATAGCTACACCTGATTTTAAATCTTTAATATCGTAACCATGAATAGCAGCTTTATCAGTGTCTCTATAAGGTTTAATAAGAAATAAATCCCATACAGTATTAAGTGCATTCATTTCAAATTCTATATATCTGTGTGTATCACCATCTGGATCTATAAATACTTCAAAATCATTATCATAAAAAATAATGTCATCCCTATTTTTGAGTGTAGCCCATATATGAGGTTCAACAAGTTTAGCTGCTACATAAAAATATTTATCGTCCCATAACATTTTCACTTTTGTGCTAAAAGCTGGAGCTGGTTTAATATCACCTTCTATATCAATAAATTCTTCTGTCCATTGAGCTTTTCTCCATGATATCTCATCAAGTCTGCCATCAACATTAATTTTTTCATTAGTGTAATAGCTAACATATTTTCTGGGTGAATAATCTATATTAGGAATTGGTATTGATTGAGCATAACAACTTATAATCAATGAGAGATAAAATAAAAAAGTAAATATCAATCCTCTATTGCATTGCAGCATCGATTAAATCTCCTACAGTAGTGAATGCTAAACATACTGAAGTATCTGCAGCCCCATAATAAACTAATACTTTACTTGACAGCAAAGCAAAGCCATTTTCATCATATTCTTCAACAATAGTACCTGATGGGAAACATACATTTTGAACCTGGCCGACTTGTTCATATAATTCTCTCGGTTCAAGTATATTGTATTTACTTCGATATGTTACTATACCAGGATCATAAAGATCATGGATAGACACACCCACTTGATAAATATTTGAGGCTGCAAAATGTGTGGCAACTCCATGATATATATGTAACCAACCTTCTTTTGTTTTAATTGGAGGGGGTCCTGAACCAATTAGTTCATCCCAGTAATGAAATCTTCCATTCATAACAGGTTTTACAACTTTCCAGTTCAATAAGTCATCAGATTCAGAAATATAAATCGTATTGCCTGATAATGGACCACTATCAAGTTTCAATTTATTAGGTCTTTCAAATCGTAAATACTTGCCATTAAATTTTTCTGGGAAAAGGACTCCATTTCTGGTATCTTCATCAGCTACAATTCCGATAAAATTATAATCTTCAAAATTTTCTGTTGAAGCCAGACCTAATCTACAACCATTGTCAAGATCCATTGCAAACATTATAAAAAATTTATCTTCAATCTTTGTAATTCGGGGATCATAAACATGATAAACTTTTTCTTCAATTTTTTCGATGCCTTTAAAATGTACAATCTTATTTTCTACATTAAAATTAATTCCATCCTCACTGCAGGCTTTAACAATAAAAGTTTCTCTACCACGATTTTGAACTCGAAGTAGCAATATATATTTATCATTAAATTTTATGGCTCCTGGATTAAAAACTGATGAAACATCTACAAGATGTGGTTTAATTTCAGGTATATCTTTTCTTGTAATTATTGGATTACCATGATATCTTTGAAGCATCTATTTACCCATTATTACTTTTACATTGCATACTTTATTTTTTGAAACCGGGATTATGTTTGAATTTAGTTTTATTCCATCCAAATAAATTTCTTTTATACCTGATTCTACACCTGACGAATTATCAACATCAATAATATATTTAGTTCCTCTAAAAATTCTTTGAACAGTAAAATGTTGCCAGCTTGAAGGAATAACAGGGTCAATAATTAAGCCATTGTATGAAGCACGAACGCCCATAATGTAATCATAAAATACACGATATATCCAGGCTGCTGTACCAGTTTGCCACGAATGACTTGCCTTCCCAGGTGAAGAATGTTCGTCACTAGTAATATATTGAGAAAAAACATATGGTTCTGCATGATAGATATCAGAATCAATTCTATTAGGTAAAATTTTCTTTAGATAATTAATGGCATTATTACCTCGTTTCATTATAGCTTCTGCCTGAATTAACCAGGCTACAGGATGACAAAAAACTGCACCATTTTCTTTTTTACCTGGAACACATCTAGTAATTAAACCAATATTTGGGTCAATTTGCCTAAAAGCTGGAGTACAAATTTTAGGTCCGTATTCTGTATCTAAATATTTTTTTACACTTTCGAGTGCTGTTATTAATCTTTTTTTATCAGGTAAATCTGCAATAACAGACCAGCTTTGAGTATTAATGAAAATCTTTCCAGAAGAATTATCCTTTGAACCTATTTTCCTATTACCACTACCAAAGGCACGTATGTACCATTCCCCATCCCAGCATAATGAATCAATACTATTTACTATCTTATTTCTTAAATTTTCTACTTCATTAAAATCAATACTTAATTGTTGATATAATTCTATTAATCTATTCAACATAGCAACATAAAACATGGCCGCCCAAACACTTTCTCCACCATCATCACCACCAATATAATCGAGTGTATCATTCCAATCCCCTCTTCCAAAAACTGGCAGATATCGACTGGTTAATATATTTTTAATTAAACTAACTACTGAATTTAAGTGGGTAAGCACCGTTCCTCCTTTATTATCTACATAAGGAACTTTTTCATAAAGAATATTAAAATCCCCTGTTTCGCGAATATATTCTGTAACAGCTAAAATATACCATACAGGATCATCACAGTGTTTTGTTAATTCTCCATTTGAATCATTATAGAAATGATGATATACTCTACCATCTGAAAACATTTGTCTGGATAACAATAAAATTCTCTCTTTTGCTTTTTCGGGTAACGCAATTGTAACAGCAATTGTATCCTGTGCTGTGTCTCTGAATCCAAACCCTCTACTTATTCCCCAGTAATAAAAACTTGCAACTCTTCCAACGTCAAAAGCAACTTTAGCTTGATATGGTACCCAATTATTCATAAAAATATTTAAATCTTTATCAGGAGTATTACAACGAGTATAATTAATAAAATTTTCCCACTTGTTTTTAAGCTCCAGAAATGCGTAATTAACTGAATCGATATCATTAAATTTTTTAACAATAAGTCCTTTTTTTCCTGTAAAATCTTTCTTTGGAATTACTCCAAGTGAGTAAATTACATCCTTTATTTCTCCTGGTTTTAGTTCAATATTTATTCTTAAAACACCTACTGCATTACCAAAATCTGTATCTTTTGATGATAAATCTCCTGATTCGAGTGCAATTGGATTATTTTCGTTTCTGTAATTACCAATAAATCTCTCCCTTAAAGTTTCATATTGAACAACAGGTAAATTAACTGCAAAATAAACCCATTGATCCCATTCTTGATTTTCCTGCTGTTGTGTTCCATTGGATTTTGTAACCCAGTATGTCTTTGTTGCAAATATGGAATTGAGTTCTTTATCAAAATAGACGCGATTAAAATGTTGATCATCGCATTGATTTATTAAATCAATAAGTCCATGTCCTAACGCAAATTCGACATAAGCATATACTGATAATTTTCTAATGTTCTTTGAATTATTTTTTAGTGTGATTTTCCATAATTCTCTATTATCAGAAATTGGCACAAAAAATAAACCTTTTCCTTCAATTTCATTAACATTTGATTCTAATACACTATATCCAAACCCGTGTATTGCACGATAAGAATTTTTATTTTTTCCTACAGGTTGCCAGCTAAGACTCCAGAATTCTCCGCTAATTAAATCTTTAATATAAATGTATTTCCCAGGTCGATCAGGTGGTACTTCATTAAGTCTATATCTTGTTATTCTCCCATGAAGTGGATTATTGATGTAGCTAATTCCTCCAGCATTATTTGAAATAATAGAAAAATACTCATTATTATAAATATAATTGATCCAGGGGGTTGGTGTTTCAACGTTTGAAATAATAAATTCTTTACCATCTTCAGAAAATTCACCATAATTCATTTATATACTCCTAATGATTTTGTAAGTATATTTTTTTCAAAAAATAACTTACATAAAAATATATAAGTAAATGTATAAATTCAATTATTATTTTCAAATTATTTTATAAATATTAAAACTATGGTGATATTTTTATCTAAGTATTTTTTGCAATAATAAAAATTAATAATTATAATCATTAACTTAAATTCACTATTTTACAAGGTTTTAATGGGGTAATAAAAGAAGCTCTTTAATAAATGCTAATTCGTGGATAATATATGAAATATATGGACTAATTTAATTAAGGTCAATTAATAATTTAAGATCGTATTTACTTGATAATTCAAATTAAAAATTCACTGGATATTTATTTTGGTTCCCCTTTTCATTATTAATAATCGTATATCTGGGTTTTCTAATTACTTTATCTTTTTTCTCTGAATTATCTTTTATCACTTTAGCACTTCTTATATATCTTAGATCAATATTTGGGCTAAATGTTTCGCTAATTCTTTTATCATTTTCATTCTTTAATTTAATTATCTTTGTTGAGTCATTATAAAGCGAGTAAATATTTTCATTTACCTTCATTTGCAAGTCAATTTTTGATGAATTTGATTTTTTATTTTTATTGAAATTATATTTAGAAACTAAATAAGATAAAAGAATTACAATCATTAATAATGCAAAAAGAACTTCTAGACCAGTATATATACTCTTAATTAGTTCCATAATTTTAAGTTTTATTTATAGAATTTAGCCAAGAACGTGCCATAATTATTTTTTATTTTTCCAAACATATAGAATGTGTAATAGTAACACTTTGAGAAAATGTTTATATTTAAAACACATTTATAATATTATTTTTAGAATAAATGAATTAAGGCTTTTAAATGTCGACAATAATAGAAGTAATTAAAGGTGATATAACAAAACTAAAAGTTGATGCAATAGTAAATGCAGCTAATACATCCTTATTGGGCGGTGGTGGTGTTGATGGAGCTATTCATCGAGCTGCAGGCCCTCAATTACTTGAAGAATGTAAAAAGTTAGGTGGATGTCTTACAGGTCAAGCAAAAATTACTAAAGGTTATAATCTACCTGCAAAATATATAATTCACACAGTTGGCCCTATTTGGTCAGGTGGTAATAATAATGAAGATAAGTTATTTGAAAACTGCTATACAAATTCTCTGTTACTTGCTATTAAAAATGGAATTAAAACAATTGCCTTCCCTTCAATAAGTACAGGTGCTTATCGATTCCCAATCGAACGAGCATCAAAAATTGCTTATAATACTGTTAGGGAATTTTTAACTACCCACACAGGGCTTGTTAAAGTTATATTTTGCTGCTTTGATGATTATACATATGAAATTTATAAACAATTAATTACATCTTCATAAAACTTTTTTGAAATTTAATAATGATCATACATTTAATTTAAATTCAGGAGATTAAATGAGAACAATTGTTGCATTACCTGGCGATGGAATTGGTAAGATTGTTTTACCGGAAGCAATACGACTACTTGATGCAGCAGGTTTTAAAGCAAATTATGTTTGGGGTGATATTGGCTGGGAATTCTGGTGTAAAGAAGGGAATGCATTGCCTCAAAGAACAATTGATTTAATTGCGAAGCACAAAATTGCATTATTCGGGGCTATAACAAGCAAACCCAAAGATGCAGCTATCAAAGAATTAGATTCAACTTTGCAAGGGAAAGGTCTAGTTTATTTTTCTCCAATTGTAGCATTAAGACAAATTTTCAATTTAGATATTTGTATTCGACCATGCATATCGTTCAAAGGAAATCCCCTAAATTTTATTCGTAAGAAATTAGATGGAACTTATGAAGAGCCATTTATCAACGTTGTAGTCTTTAGACAAAATACTGAAGGATTATATTCAGGTGTTGAATGGACTAATCCACCAAAAGTTGTTAGAGATGCATTAGAGACTCACCCAAAAATGAAAGAATTTTCACACATACCTGGTGAAGAAATAGCCATATCTACTAGAATAGTAACAAAAAAAGCAAGCGAACGAATTATTCGCGCCGCGTTTGAATATGCTAAAAAACATGGTTATAAAAGTGTTACTTTATGTGAAAAACCTAATGTGCTTAGAGAAACATCGGGAATGATGCTTCGTATAGCTCAAGAAATTTCATCTGAGTTTCCTGAGATTGAGCTGTGGGATACCAATATCGATGCCCAAATGATGTGGTTAACAAAAAATCCTGAAGATTATGGAGTAATTGTTGCAGAAAATATGTTTGGTGATATAATTAGTGACGGTTTTGCCGGACTAATAGGAGGATTAGGATTTGCATGTAGTGCAAATATTGGTGAAGAAGTTGCTATTTTTGAGCCCACTCATGGTTCAGCCCCCAAGTATGAAAAATTAAGTCCTTCTATTGTTAACCCTATAGCAATGTTTATGAGTGCAGTAATGATGCTGGAATATATTGGTGAAAATGAAATTGCTTTTAGAATCAGAAATGCTATAGCAAAGGTTATAGAAGAAGGCAAGGTAAGGACCTATGATATGTTAAAACTAAAAGGTGGCCAGGATGTTATAAATAAAGGAGCCGCATCTACCCAACAAATGACTGATGCTATAATAGAAAAATTATGAATTTAATAGTCAATTTTTGTTAACTTCATGATGTATTTTAAAGACAAACTTCAACACATTACAATAATAAAGTAATTGTGGAGGTTGCTATGAGTGGGATATTCCTAGTGTTATTTGCAATACTTTTTTTTATTACTGCATACATTGTTTATGGTGGATATATATCAAAAATATTAAATATATCTAATTACAATCCTACACCAGCACATACAATGAATGATGGAGTAGATTACTACCCTGCCAAATCACCGGTGCTTCTTGGACACCATTTTGCGTCTATTGCCGGAGCAGGACCTATTGTAGGACCAATTATTGCTGCAAGCTTTGGTTGGATTCCGGTTTATTTCTGGATTTTATTAGGCTCAGTTTTTATTGGCGGAGTTCATGATTACACATCTATTATTTCTTCAATTAGACATAAGGGAAAATCAATTGGACAAATTATTGAAAATTATATCGGTATTAGTGGTAAAAAACTTTTTCTAATCTTTACTTGGGCAACACTAATTCTTGTAATTGCAGTTTTCACGTTAATCGTTGCTGATACTTTTACAAATATACCCAGCACAGGTACCTCATCTATTTTATTTATTTTTCTTGCAATCTTTTTTGGTTTAAGCGTCTATCGATTTAAAATCCCTTTGTTTTTATCATCATTGATTGGTTTAATCTTTTTATCGTTATGTATTTATTTGGGTTATTTATTCCCAGTTCACTTAGATAAAAATACATGGATAGCAATTCTAATTTTCTACATCTTTCTTGCATCTGTTACACCTGTTTGGATTTTACTTCAACCACGTGATTATTTAAACTCATTCTTTCTTTACGGTTTGATGATTGCTGGTATTATTGGTTTATTCTTTACATTACCTGAAGTACATTTAGCTCCTATTACAAATTTTAGAATAGATAAAATTGGATACCTCTTCCCCGCTCTTTTTGTTACAGTTGCTTGTGGTGCAATAAGTGGTTTCCATTCAATTGTTGGAAGTGGAACCACTGCAAAACAACTCAATAAAGAAACAGATGCTAAAATAGTTGGTTATGGTGGTATGCTAATCGAAGGATTATTAGCTGTACTTTCATTGCTTTCAATTGCATCTTTAAATCAACAACACTTCCTTGAGCTTCTTAATTCTAAAGGTCCTGTATCAGCTTTTTCTACAGGAATAGCTAATTTTATTAATAATATACCTTTATTAAATATACCTGTTGACTTTGCAACTAAATTTGCTGCATTAGCAGTTTCTGCATTCGCATTAACTTCTCTGGATACAGCTACTCGTTTAGCACGATATGCTTTTCAAGAATTTTTTGAAAAAGATGTAAAAGAAAATCATAACATTGTTGTACAAAATAGATTTATTGCTACACTAATTACTGTATTAGCAGGAGCTATTTTAACATTAAGTGGACAATCAATGACAATCTGGCCAGTATTTGGAAGTGCAAACCAACTTTTAGCAGCTATTGCTCTGCTTGCTTTAACTGTATGGATCGCACATCTTAAAATTGATATCAAATTTACATTGATTCCAATGCTATTCATGTTTGCAGTTACACTTACTTCATTACTTATGCTGGTACTGACCAATTTAAAAACATTCAACCTTGCATTATCCATAATCTCATTGTTATTATTTTTATTAGCTGTTACTTTAGCTGTACAAGCTTATAAAGTATTAAGAAAAAATCAAAAAGAATTTGCTGTAATTAAATAAAAAAATAAGAGAATCATTGCCTAATAATAGAAATGAAAATTTTATTAAGCAAAGACTGAATTGTTATTATTATTTCTATAATTCCATATAATGCCTAAACTTGTTTAAAATATATTATTCAAATAACAACTGTTAAGTTAGAAAACATGTAGTAAATGTTTATAATATAATGACACTGATATTCATACAGCTATTTCAATTTGTATATGAAAATGTTATAATTATTAACATAGGAAATCAAATATGTTATCTTTAATAAATTTAGAAGTTGTTATAAAATTAAATTCAGAAGTCTTTATTATCACTTCAATGTAGTAGTTTTAAAACAAAAATTTCATATTGTAGATTTTTATAAACGTATTTTATTGAACTATTTTTTATTTTTTTGAATTAATATTTAAAACAATTTATAAATAATATGCCACAAACATTAATTGAAAAAATAGCACAGAAATTTGCAGTAGGATTAGATAAAAATCATCTCGTACAGAGTGGAGATTATATAACCATACAACCAGCATATGTAATGACACATGATAATACGGGTGCAGTAATACCCAAATTTGAGAGCATAGGAGCAAGGGAATTAGCAAATCCTCATCAGGTTGTTATTACACTTGATCACGACATCCAAAATAAAAGTGAGAAAAACATTAAAAAATATAAGAAGATCGAAAATTTCGCAAGAAAAATGGGAGCAGATTTTTATCCAGCTGGGCGCGGCATTGGTCATCAAATAATGATTGAAGAAGGTTATGCATGGCCTGGTACCTTAGTAGTAGCTTCAGATAGTCATTCAAATATGTATGGAGGTGTTGGATGTCTTGGAACTCCAATTGTTAGAACTGATGCAGCTGCTATTTGGTCCACTGGTAAAACCTGGTGGCAAGTGCCACCTATCGCTAAAGTAGAATTAAAAGGGAAATTACAACCAGGAGTAACAGGTAAAGACGTAATTATTACTCTATGCGGTTATTTTAACAAAGATGAGGTCTTAAATCATGCAATTGAATTTGTGGGCGATGGAATCCAGTATCTTAGCATTAGTGAAAGATTAACAATAGCAAATATGACTACAGAATGGGGAGCATTAGCAGGAGTTTTCCCAATTGATGACATACTTATTAATTGGTTAAATGAACGATGCAATTATTTAAATAATAATATATTAGGATTATCATCTTCAAATATTTTTGAGTATAAATATCATCCCAGAATTTATTATGAGAGAATAAAAGAATTGAAAAAAAAATTAGATCATTTTAAAGCTGATGAAAATGCTTCCTATGCAAAAGAATTAACATTAGATCTAAGTTCAATTGAACCTCATGTTTCCGGTCCAAATACTGTAAAAAAAATACTCCCTATCTCAGTGATAAAAAAAGAACGAATAAAAATTAATAAAGCATATTTAGTCTCTTGTGTTAATTCCAGATTAGAAGATTTATCTGAAGCTGCCAAAATATTACGTGGCAAGAAAATTGCAAAAAATGTAAAATTTTATATAAGTCCAGCCTCAAGTGAGGTTCATAAAGAAAGTGAAAAAAAGGGCGATTGGAATACATTACTCGAGGCAGGTGCAATCCCTTTGCCACCTGGCTGTGGTCCCTGCATTGGGCTGGGAGAAGGTTTACTAGAAGACGGTGAAATTGGTATTTCTTCCACAAATCGAAATTTTAAAGGGAGAATGGGTTCGCCTAATGCAACTACATATCTTGCCTCTCCAGCTGTAGTAGCTTACTCAGCTTTATCCGGTTATATTAATTATGAATGGAACGGACCCCATAATAGTGTTTTTGGAGAAATTAAAATAAATCAAAAAAATATGTTAAGTAGCTCATCCGTTCAAATTATAGATGAGTTCCCAAAAATTTTAACAGGCAATATTATCTTTTGTCCACAAGATAATTTAAATACAGATGGTATATATCCCGGCAAATATACTTATAATGAAGAGATGACACCCCAGGATCAAGCAAATGTAGTTATGGAAAATTATGACCCTGATTTCAAAAATATTGCAAAAGCAGGCGATATTTTAGTCGGTGGTTATAATTTTGGTACAGGTAGTTCACGCGAACAAGCTGCTACTGCACTAAAATATAAAGGTATACAATTAGTTATTGCAGGCTCATTCAATCAAACTTATAAAAGAAATGCCATCAATAATGGCTTCCTTACAATCGAATGTCCTCAATTGGTAGAAGATCTTAAAAAGCTATTTGATATTAATAAACCAACAATTAAAACAGATTTAAAAGCTACAATTGATATCACTAAATCATTAATTGTAGTGAACAACACTAATTATAAAATAAATCCTATTGGAATGGTAGCGCAAGAAATAATAAAAAGTGGCGGACTTGAAAATTGGATAAAAACAAATTTAAAACATGATTAACCGATTGTAAACTAAAGTACTTCCCTATTCTTTTTATTCGCTAATTTTTAAATTTAAGTTTAATTATTAATTCTAATTAATCATCACAGTTATACTTATGTATCATCTAAAAAAGTATTATAATTGTTCTAACAACATACCTTTATAAATATACATATTATCATTATTGAAAAAATTTTAAGTCGTAAAGATTTTTTACAATATTTATTACTAAAAACAGGCAAAGAGTAACTAGTCTGGATTTATTCACAAAAATAATATTAAATTAAAAATTGATTTGCACAATGAGGTTCATATAAAATATTCTACCGAATTTTCAGAAAAGATATAAAAGGCTGTATCTTCTATTGTTCAATATTCTGTCTTGCTAATATTAATTTTATGAAAATTGCTTTAATCATTTTATATCTTCCCTCTCATAAGCTATAATTTTCATTCTAATGCAAATTATCACTCATCCATAGAAATATCTGTATTTCGAATTATAGTGTTGTTTATTATTTATACAAATCTATTTCAAAACAAAATACATAAACTTGATTTATGGAATTACTGAATAGTTAAATGCTTTTTAATATTGTGCACATTCATTTTTACCTATTAAGCCAGATATAAATTTGAATGAGATGATTAAGAAGCAAATTTAGATTTAATTGAGATTTGATTGATGTTATTAATTATAGTACAAAAGATTGCAAAAAAGCAAAAAGAACTAATAAAAGAAAAAACTCACATCCATAAATGATTATAAAAAATCAAGAAGTGATTGAGTATTTATCAATCATTGATATATAACTAATGCAAAATTCATCCAAAAACAGAGTATTAATTTTAGTGCTAATAATTTCGTATTAAAATAAACTCAGAAAGTTATTAAAAATTAATTCCATTTCTAATTTTATAGACTAGTTCGATTGAAGGACGAGCATCATTTATACCAAGTCCATTTCCCTCTAAAATGTTTCTATAAACAACAGTATGGAGATTTGTAAAACCTTCTGTAAATTCAAATTCCTCGTTATTAATTTTTATAGAACGATAAGTTCTTTTATTATTCTTCTTTATTTCATCAGGTAAGTCATCATAATTAATCGATAAGTACCATTTTACATTTGCATATTTTAATTCGAGTTCACCACGTGAAAATCTTTTATTATTTTCTATAACTCTGCTGTGAACCGGTTCACCAAATATCCATATCAACATATCGAAAAAATGAATTCCAATATTTGTTGCAATACCTCCAGATTTCTCTAAAATTCCTTTCCAGGAAAAATCATACCATAAACCACGAGAAGTAATGTAGTTTAGTGAAATATTAAATTTAGAATTCGGATTATTTTTAATTTCTTCATCAATATTATTTTTCAATTCAATGATTGAAGAATGAAATCTTAATTGCAGAATACTATAGACTTTTTTACCTGTTTCATACTCAATTTTTTCAAGTGCATCCAGATTCCAGGGATTAAGCACAATTGGTTTTTCACAGATAGCATCAGCCCCTATCCTTAATGCTAATCTTATATGTGAATCATGTAGAAAATTCGGTGAACAAATACTTAAATAATTAACCCGTTCAGATTCAGATTTTCTTCTTAACAAATCAAGGTGTCTTTCAAATCTTTCAAATTCTACAAAGAAGCTTGCATTAGGGAAATATTGGTCCAGTATTCCTACTGAATCATGTGGGTCTAATGCAGCTACTAAATTGTTTCCTGTATCCTTAATTGCTTGTAAATGTTTAGGAGCTATAAATCCTGCTACTCCAGTTATTGCGAAATTGTACATAATATATTTTTGAAATTATAGTAAGATTAACTTTCTTTAGTTATTATAGTAATTTAATAACAAAACCATCAAAAACAAAAACTTATAGACACAAATAATATTATGCTTTATAAACTTTTCCATCACTAAGACCTTTAATTTTAAATGCATTCCTTGTATCAAGTATTAATTTTGCATGTTTATAAATAAAATCGTAGTCGTAGTCGTCGTGATCTGTTGTTAAAATTATTAAGTCATACAATCTTATAGAATCTTTTTTTAAATCCACTGAATAAAGGTTATAATTATATTTTCTTGTTGGCGGGAGCTTAGGGAGATATGGATCATTGTAATCGACTTCGGCACCTTTTTTAGTCAATATTTCAATTAATTTTAGTGCAGGAGATTCACGCATATCGTCTATATTTTTCTTATAAGCAACTCCTAGTATTAAAATTTTGCTACCTTTTAATGTTTTATGATGTTCGTTTAACACTTCAATTGCTTTATCTACGACATGGTATGGCTGAAATGTATTTATTTCACCAGCTAATTCAATAAATTTAGTATTTATTCCATACTCGCGTGCTTTCCATGTTAGATAGAATGGGTCGATCGGAATACAATGGCCTCCCAATCCTGGTCCAGGATAAAATGCCTGAAATCCAAATGGTTTTGTTTTAGCTGCTTCAATAACTTCCCAAATATTTATGTTCATTTTTTCAAAAACTATTTTAAGTTCATTAACGAGTGCAATATTTACAGAACGGTATATATTTTCAAGTAATTTAGCAGCTTCTGCTACTCGTGGAGACGATACAGGAATTGTTTTTACTACAATCTGATTATACAATTTTACTGCAACTTCCAGGCATGAATTTGTAACTCCACCTACAATTTTGGGAATTGTACTCGTAGAAAAATTTTTATTCCCTGGATCTTCTCTTTCAGGACTAAATACTAAAAAGAAATCTTTTCCAACATTATACTTTTGAAAACTTCCCATAAACTCTGAAGAATTTGTAATCGGAGATTTTACACTTGGTGCATTTTCAAATAGCGGGAGAAGTAGTTCTTCAGTTGTACCTGGATAAGTTGTACTTTCAAGTGAAATAACTTGTCCATTTCTTAAATATTTCTGAATTGTTTTCGCTGTATCTTCAACAAATCTCATATCAGGTTCACGATGTTCATCTAAAGGTGTAGGAACACAGATGATAATTGCATCACACTCTGGCAAACGCGTAAAATCATTTGTAGCTTCAAGTTTCTTTTTCTCTACAACCTCTTTAATAAATTTACCATCTATATGTTTTATATAACTTTTACCAGAATTCAGTATTGGTATTTTATTTTCATCAATATCAAATCCTATTACCTTAAAGCCTTTATTTGCAAATGCTAATGCCAATGGCAAACCTACATAACCCATTCCAATAACTCCAACTATTGCTGTTTTGTTCTGAATTTTTTTTAGTAATTCTTTTTTGTAGTTCATATTTTTACTCGAAATAATATTAAATTTAATCAACAATAAAGAGATTATAAATCAAACTAATAAATAAGTTCATTTTTATTTTAATAAGCATAGAAAATGGTAGTAAATTTTAATATACGATTAGTTAAATCTTCTGCTAACTCGAATGTGTGTCTGCCCTTCTGAATAACCTCAATAAATTAAGTACAATAATAATGAAATATTTCTACAAAATAAATAATCAATCATTTTTAAACTTCAAAATAATATTTTCTTTTCTTCTTTTATCTAAATGTTCGGTTTTATATGTGGATTTAAATAAATCTGTTAAATTGCTGATTGTTAATGGTTCATTTTTACTTATAGATAAATTTGTTTTTTCACGGGAATTAATCTTTTCATCATCATTTTGTATCATAAGTTTTTTTCGCAAGATAGAAATAATTTCCTCTCTTAATATTTGTAATTCACTGGGAGTAGGTGAAGTTGGTTTACTGAAATCATTAACCATAACATTTTGGTAGGAGGAATTTTGACTTTCCTCCATAATACTTAATATTTCATTTTTTTTTGATTCTCCGTCAAAAATCGTATTTACAGCAGGTATTTCCAATAAATCTTTATTTTCAAATTCCTCTGCAATATAATTATCATCAAGTGCAAAAATTGCATCTGCAAAAATTTTATCGTTTTGATTTTGTGCTTCAGCAGCTTTTAAATCAAAACAATAAACTTCTGCAAAGTTTGGTTCTTTTTCCCATTTAGTTACGGACGTCAATCCTACCTGTTGAATTCTGAACCTAAAGGTATGCGGGTCAAAATTAAACTGTAAGTGTCGCAAGTCTTTAATTGCAAATATTGGATCAAAATAAATTAATTCAATCTCATCTTCTATTTTAATAAAATATCCATACTTGGTTGTATTTGCACGTATGTTTTGAACATTTGTAAGTAATCTATAAATAATTAAATTTTTGGGAGATGAATTTTTAATATAATTGCAAACTTCAAAATAGCTTATTGGATGTGGTCTTTTCACTTTTTCATGTTTAAAGATAATTTTAAAATTTTCATAAAAATTAAACTGATTTTTCGAGTATATAACAACATCATCGATTTTTAAATCTAAAGTTTCTAAAAACATAAATCACAAAAATTTATTAAGCCCATTTAATTAATCCAAGTTCAAAGTGATTAATCATTAATTCATGTTTTGGTAGTATACGTAAAGTAAATCCAAATTGACCTGTATATTTACAATCAATTTCACCACGATATGTGTAGATACTTGTTTTTTGTTTTTTAGGAATATAAGACATGTTCACATACTCAGTATAACGATCCGGTCCATTATCAACTTTACCAAAATAAATTTGAACATCGACATCATTAGGTGTTAGTTCTCCGAGGTCAACTTCTGCATATATCGGATATTTATTACCTACTTTTAAATCAACGCCCTTTTGTTCCTCTGATATACTGACAAATTTAACTTTATCCCAATTTTGTATAACTTTCTGTTTCCAGGCAGTAAATTCTTTTGCTTTTTTCCAGCTATTATTCATTAAGTATAATCTTTTCTCATATGCTTTGAAATAAAATTTTTCTGCATATTCTTGAACCATACGATGGGTATTATATATTGGTCCAAGTTTTTTCATAGAATTTTTCATCATATTTATCCATCCACGAGGGAGTTTATCCTCTCCTCTTTTAAAGAACAGGGGAATTATTTCTTTTTCAAGTATTTCATAGATTAATCTTGATTCAACCTCATCCTGATAATCTGGATTATCATACTCTTCACCATTACCAATTTTCCATCCCACATCATGATCGTATGCTTCGTCCCACCAACCATCAAGTACACTAAAATTAAGACCTCCGTTTGTAATTACCTTCATTCCTGATGTGCCACTTGCTTCAAGTGGTCGACGAGGTGTATTCAACCAAACATCACATCCTTCAACTAAATACCTTGCAACATTCATATCATAATTTTCGATAAAAACAATTCTTTTTCTTAAATGTGGTTCTTTGGTATATGCAATTACTTCCTGAATTATTTTTTTCCCTTCATCATCTTTTGGATGTGCCTTCCCTGCAAATATAATCTGAACAGGATAATTAGGATTACACAAAATACTAGCTAATCTTTCAATATCACGAAATATTAGAGTTGCTCTTTTATATGAAACAAATCTTCTTGCAAAACCTATTGTAAGAGCCTGTGCGTCAAGTACCTCCTTTGCTGCATTGATTTCTGATACTGAGCCACCTTTCTCAATTATTTGTTTTCTCAATCTATTTCTCGCAAATGCAACGAGGCGTTCTCTTCTCCTTTCATGAGTTCGCCATAATTCCTCATCAGGGATATCATCAATTCTTTTCCAAATTTCTTTATCCGAAGGATCTCGCATAAATTTTTCGCCAAGATATCGATATAACAATTCCTGCATATCATTAGATAAATGAGAATGAATATGTACGCCATTAGTTACATAATCAATCGGAATTTCATCAAATGGTATATCAACAAATCCTGCCTGCCACATTTTTTTTGATACAGTACCATGAAGACGACTTACACCATTTACAAATCCGGCCATATTCATTGCAAGGTGAGCCATGTTATAATTGCTTGGTGGTTTATCTTTAATTATTGTGCCAAGGTTATAAAATGTTTTGTCACTTATTTTTAATTCATTCCTGTAGTATGAGCCAAAATATTTTTCAATTAATTCATTCGGAAAAATATCTATACCTGCTGGTACTGGTGTGTGAGTAGTAAATACATTTGAATAAAAATTTATATCACGGGCTTCTTCGAAAGTAAGATTATATAGCTGCATTAAAAGTCTAATTCGTTCAAGAGCAAGAAAGGCAGAGTGTCCTTCGTTCATATGGCATACAAGTGGTTTAATTCCCATTGCATGTAAAGCACGAATTCCACCAATACCTAAAACTATTTCTTGTTGAATTCGTGTTTCAATTGTTCCCCCATAAAGTGTTCGAGTAATTTTTCTATCTTCTTCATTATTTTCAGGAATATTAGTATCTAATAAAAAGAGAGGGATTCTTCCAATCATAATTTTCCATATTTGAACATATACATTCCTCCCGGGGAAATTTAATTCAATTTTAAGAGGAGTTTTATCGCTGTTCATTACAAGAGTCATTGGCTGGTTATAAAAATCTGTAATTTCATATTTTTCTTGCTGCCATCCATCTGATGTTAAATATTGTTGAAGGTATCCTTCTTTATAACAAAGTCCAACACCAACAAGAGGTATACCTAAATCGCTTGAAGATTTTAAATAATCACCAGCAAGTACACCTAACCCCCCTGAATACATTTGTAAAGACTCAGTCAATCCATACTCTGCAGAAAAATAAGCGATAATATTCTCTTTATCGTAATTAAAATTTTTCTGATACCATGTTTTTTCTTCTTTATAAATTTTTAATTGTGCAGCAACACGATTCATATGTGATACAAAACTATCATCATTTGCAAGTTCATTTAATCTATCCTGACTAATCCTTCCAAGCATCAAAACGGGATTATGATAAGTTATTTCCCACAATTTTGTATCAATCCTTCTTAGTAGGTCTATTGCATCATAATGCCAAGTCCAGTATAAATTATAAACAATTTCTCTTAGTGGTTCTAATTTGGAAGGCAAAGAAGGGATTACATTAAATCTGCCAATATATTTTATCATAACTTTTTCCTTATAATTTCATAAGATCAAATTTAATAATTTATTTTAACTATTATTATTTCTAAAATTATTTTTTACTTAACAAAATTTTTGCATTTCAAAACTTAATTCAAAGTAATTATTAGAATAATTTTTTCTATTCTAATGATAAATAAAATAATCCACTATTTTATTAAATTTGTTTATAAAATAAGAGATTAATTATGACTTATATCTTGAGTGCAATAATAGGAATCATCATAGGTTCATTTCCAACTGCTTATTTATTATTAAAAAAGATCAAAAATATTGATATAACAAAGGCAGGTTCTGGAAATGTTGGTGCTATGAATTCATATGAAATTTCTCAGTCAAAGTTGCTTGGATTTATTGTTTTCATAATTGATTTCCTTAAAGGATTATTAAGTGTTTATTTAATAAAAAGTTTATTTGGCAATGAATTTTCAATTGTTATGACAGGTCTTATCGGTGCTGTCTTTAGTCACTGTTATTCTTTCTGGATAAATTTTAAAGGTGGAAGAGGACTTGCAACAGCTGCAGGAGGTGCTATCCTAATTTCAATACCAATATTAGGTCTATGGATTCTATTGTGGTTAATTTCTTTTGCATTTAGAAAAAATATTCATTTTGGTAATTTTAGTGCTACATTGCTTACTGGAGCTCTTTCTTTCTCTTCTTCTGAAATCATGAACAAATATACTAATCCCTCAGCTGATTCAAATTTAGAGTTTAGTATTTTTGTTTCATCAATGTTATTAATTATTCTCATCAAACATATAAAACCAATCAAAGAATATTTTAAAAAGCAAAGTATAAAACCAAGGAAAGAACAAAATGCATAAATTAAAAATAATTGTAATATCTTCCCTCACTACTTTAATTATTACTTCAGCAGTATATGCATTATTTTTTAGTAAAGAATTATCTGAAAAAAATTATTCCAGCACATTACTAAATAACACAAGCACATTATCTACAATTCAAAAACAAAAGATTAACAATGACATTACTAATGAAAGAGAAACAATTATTACAAAAACAGTTTCACAAGTTAGTCCTGCTGTTGTTGGTATTAACGTAATAGAAATTAGACAATATCGAGACATACTATCGATGGATCCGTTCTTTAGACAATTTTTTGGAGATCGTGTTTATAATCAACAAATAAGAGGACTTGGCTCTGGAGCAATAATCTCTCCTGACGGATATATTATCACAAATGATCACGTAGCAGGTCATGCAGTTGAAATAATTGTGACATTAACAGATGGTTCACAATACGAGGCAAAAATTGTTGGAACTGATCAGGTTTCTGATATCTGTTTATTAAAAATTGACGCACAGAACCTTCCATACATAAAACTCGGAAACTCTGATGATATATTAATTGGAGAATGGGTAATTGCTTTAGGTAATCCTTTTGGATTATTTGATATTAATGAACAACCAACTGTAACAGTTGGTGTAATTTCAGCAAAAGGAATGAATTTAGGTTCTACTGATAATAGGTACTATATTGATATGTTACAAACTGATGCAGCAATTAACTCGGGAAATAGCGGAGGACCACTCGTAAATGCAAGTGGTGAATTAATAGGAATGAATACTTTGATTTACACTGCACAGGGTTCTTCCGGTAATGTGGGAGTTGGATTTGCCATTCCAGTAAATAAAATAAAAAAAATAATAAATGAGCTTAAAGAAAAAGGAAAAGTCGATAGAAATTTTTGGACAGGCCTTAGTATACAAACAATTGATCCTTCAATTGCTAAAGTATATAATCTTAAAAGTTCACGGGGTGTTATTATTACGAAAGTTGTAAAAAATTCTCCTGCAGACAAAGCTGGTTTACAAGTTTATGATATTATTATTGGCATAAACAAATATAAAGTCAATGATGAAAATACATTAATTGGTATTCTGCAGGAATTCAGGCCTGATGATATAATCGAAGTTAAAATTCTCAGAGATAATCAATTCATCACAAAAAAAATGAAATTGGAGCGAAAATGATTCCTCGTTATACTCGCCCCCAAATGGGAAAAATCTGGGAAGATCAATTTAAATTCGAAACCTGGTTAAAAATCGAAATCTTAGCTTGCGAGGCAAGATACAAGCTTGGTCAAATCCCAGAAGAAGATTTTAATGAGATAAAAACAAAAGCCAAGTTCGATATAAATCGAATACATCAGATAGAAGAAACGACAAAACACGATGTAATTGCTTTTTTGACAAACGTTGCAGAAAATATTGGTCCAGCATCACGACACATCCATTACGGAATGACTTCTTCTGATATTTTAGATACTGCACTTGCTTACCAGATGAAAACTGCTGGAGAAATTTTACTTAATGACCTTATCGAATTAAAAAGAGTTTTAAGAAAAAAAGCATTAGAACATAAAAAAACTTTGTGTGTCGGTAGAAGTCATGGAGTTCACGCAGAAGCTTATTCAATGGGGTTAAAGTTTGCTCTTTGGTATGAAGAAGCAAAAAGAAATATTGATAGACTTAAAAAAGCAATTACATCAATTAGCGTGGGAAAAATTTCTGGTGCTGTAGGAACATTTGAACATCTATCTCCAAAAGTTGAAGAATATGTTTGTGAAAAATTAGGATTAAAACCTGAACCTGTTGCAACTCAAGTGGTTCAAAGAGATAGACATGCAGAATTTTTAACTACCCTTTCGTTAATTGGAACCTCATTGGAAAAAATTGCTATAGAAATTCGTCATCTGCAGAGAACAGAGGTTTTAGAAGCTGAAGAATATTTTTCTATTGGACAAAAAGGTTCTTCAGCAATGCCTCATAAAAGAAATCCAATTATTAGTGAAAGAATAACAGGCATTGCTCGATTATTACGCGCAAATGCTATAGCTTCTCTTGAAAATGTTTCATTATGGCACGAAAGAGATATCTCTCACTCCTCTGTTGAAAGAATAATTATTCCCGATAGCTGTATAGCTCTCGATTATATTTTAAGCTTAACTACTAATCTCTTAGAAAAATTAATTATTTATCCTGATAACATGCTCAAAAATTTGAATTTAACTCGAGGTTTAATTTTTTCTCAGACTGTTCTATTGAAACTTATTGAAAAAGGGATGACAAGAGAAGATGCATACACAATTGTCCAAAATAAAGCTATGGGTGTTTGGAAAGATAGTACAAAAAATCTTAGAGATGAACTTCTAAATTCTGAAGAAGTTAAAAAATATCTATCTCAAACAGAAATTGAAGAAATATTTAATTACAATTCATTATTAAAAAATGTTGATTACATATTTTCAAGAAGCTTAGATAAAGATGAAGTATCTTAAAAAAATTCTATTTTAATTACTTCCCTATCGACAGTTTAAACGAAACTTAAACAGATTTTTAAATAATTATAAATGCAATTTAATTTATTTTAATTATTATCAAAAAATTAAATTTTTCTCAAAAATAAAGGAATTTTATAAAAGATACCTCTTGACAAATTAGAATCAAGAATATATATTAGCACTCACTTAAATAGAGTGCTAATCAAAAATAATTAAAGGAGGTAACTCATGGCAGATTTCAAAATTAAACCTTTGGCCGACAGAGTTATTGTAAAGCCAAAAGAGGCTGAAGAAACCACAAAAGGTGGAATAATACTTCCAGACACAGCAAAAGAAAAACCAATTGAAGGAACAGTAGTCGCAGTTGGCGACGGTAGAATTACAGAAGATGGAAAATTAATAGCAATGAATGTAAAAGTTGGTGATACAGTTCTTTATGGAAAATATTCAGGAACAGAAGTAAAGATAGATGGTGAAGAATATTTAATTATGCGTGAAAGCGATATTTATGGAATTATTAAGAAATAATTCCTGTTAATAAAGTTTAATAAATAAAGGAGGAATAATATGGCAGCAAAAATTATTGAATTTAGTAGCGATGCAAGAAATGCATTAAAACTTGGGGTCGACAAATTAGCAAATGCAGTTAAAGTTACTTTAGGTCCTAAAGGAAGAAATGTTATTTTAGATAAAAAATTTGGTGCACCCACAGTAACGAAAGATGGTGTTACAGTTGCTAAAGAAATTGAATTGGAAGACCCAATTGAAAATATGGGTGCTCAGATGGTTAGAGAAGTTGCTTCCAAGACAAGTGATGTTGCTGGTGATGGTACTACTACTGCTACTGTATTAGCACAGGCAATCTTCCGTGAAGGGTTAAAAAATGTTACTGCTGGTGCTAATCCAATGGATTTAAAGAGAGGTATTGATTTAGCTGTATCAAAAGTTGTTGAATACTTAAAATCCATTAGCAAAGAAGTTGGTGGTCGTGACGAAATTGCTCAGGTAGGTGCAATCTCAGCAAATAATGATAAAGCTATTGGTGAGCTCATTGCAGATGCAATGGAAAAAGTAGGTAAAGATGGAGTAATAACTGTTGAAGAAAGTAAATCTGCAGAAACCACACTCGAAGTTGTTGAAGGGATGCAATTTGATCGCGGATATATATCACCTTACTTTGTAACTAATTCTGAAACAATGGAAGCAGTTTTGGAAGATGCCTATATATTAATCCATGATAAAAAAATATCCGCAATGAAAGACCTCTTACCAATACTTGAGAAAATAGCTCAAGCTGGTCGTGCATTATTAATTATTGCAGAAGACTTGGAAGGAGAAGCACTTGCTACTCTTGTTGTTAATAAATTACGCGGAACTTTAAAAGTATGTGCTGTAAAAGCTCCTGGATTCGGTGACAGAAGAAAAGCTATGCTCGAAGATATTGCTATTTTAACAGATGGTACAGTAATCTCAGAAGAAAGAGGTTTTAAATTAGAAAATGCTACTCTTGAATATTTGGGTAGAGCTAAAAAGATCACGGTTGATAAAGATAATACAACAATTGTAGAAGGTGCTGGTAAGCCAGATGAAATTAAAAAGAGAATTAACGAAATTAAAGCTCAAATTGAAAAAACTACTTCCGACTATGATAAAGAAAAATTACAAGAAAGACTTGCTAAACTTTCTGGCGGTGTTGCAGTACTAAAGATTGGTGCAGCTACAGAAGTCGAAATGAAAGAAAAGAAAGCACGTGTAGAAGATGCCCTCCATGCTACGAGAGCTGCAGTTGAAGAAGGAATTATACCTGGAGGAGGCGTTGCATTAGTTAGAGCAATTGCTTCACTTGAAAATCTCAAAACAGAAAATGAAGATCAAACAACAGGTGTACGTATAGTTCAGAAAGCTCTTGAAGAACCATTAAAACAAATTGCAGCTAATGCTGGTCATGAAGGAGCTGTTATACTAAATAAAGTTCTTGAAGGTAAAGATGATTATGGCTTCAATGCTCAAACAGAAACATATGAACATTTGATGAAAGCTGGTGTAATCGATCCTACAAAAGTTACTAGAACAGCACTTGAAAATGCTGCTTCGGTTGCCTCCTTGTTGATTACTACTGAGGCTGTTGTATACGAAAAGAAAGAAGAAGAAAAAACTCCTCCTATGCCTCATGGTGGAATGGGTGATATGTACTAATTATAACTTCCCTCCTTCTGAAAGTCCCGCAATTAAGCGGGACTTTTTTATTATCAACCCTAAATTTTATTCTAAAATATTATAACCATATCAAACTAAATAAAATCAATAAAGAATTGAATTAAAATAAAACTAATTATTAGTAAAAAAATGAATTGAAATACTTTTAGTATTTGGATTAATGAAAATAATTACTACATGCTATTATTATTTTTCAAAATCATTTTCTGAAAGTACTCTAATGTTAATTTAAGTCCTACTGCTCTACTAATTTTAGGTTCCCAGTTCAATATTTTTTTTGCGCGGGTTATATCTGGTTGGCGAACCTTAGGGTCGTCTACTGGTAATTCCTTATATACAATTTTACTTCTTGAGTTACACAGTTTTATTACTTCTTCAGCAAATTCTTTTAAAGTAACTTCTTCTGGATTTCCCAAATTTACAGGGTATACTTCATTTGACATAAGTAATCTAAATATTCCTTCTATTAAATCATCTACATAACAAAAACTGCGTGTCTGTGAACCGTCACCATAAACTGTTACATCTTCTCCTCTTAAAGCTTGAGAGAAAAATGTTGGTAGTGCCCGTCCGTCGTCAATTCGCATACGTGGACCATATGTATTAAAAATTCTTACTATTCTTGTATTCATTCCATGATAACGATGATAAGCTATAGTCATAGCTTCTGCAAATCTTTTTGCTTCATCATATACACCTCGTGGACCAACTGGGTTAACATTACCCCAATAATTTTCACTTTGCGGATGCACAAGTGGATCTCCATAGACTTCTGATGTAGATGCTAACAAGAATATAGCATTTTTTTCTTTAGCAAGTCCTAAGGCTTTATGTGTTCCAAGCGAACCAACTTTCAATGTTTGAATAGGTAATTTCAAATAATCGATTGGACTTGCAGGAGAAGCAAAATGTAATACATAATCAACTTTTGATGGAACGTGAATATAATTAGTAACATCCAATTTTATAAATTGGAAATTTTCATTGCCAAAAAGATGTTCTATATTTTCTATTCTACCTGTTAATAGGTTATCAAGACAAATAACCTTAAAGCCTTCATTAATTAATCTATCACATAAATGAGAACCTAAAAATCCGGCTCCACCAGTAACAACAGCAACTTTTTTTTGCATCAGGTAACTTTTACTTTATCTTTGTTAGAACCGTTTGATGGGGAAGAATAATAGTAGTAATATTTATAATATGAACCATATCCACTTCTATAAGTAAAATTATTTAGCACTGTACCTAAGAATGTAATATTATCTCTATTAATTAAATCAATCGATTTTTCAAGTAAATCTATTTCGGTATTATTTGCTGATACAACCAGAATTGTACCATCAACTATTCGAGCTAATATTTCTGAATCGCTAACAGCAATCAAAGGTGCAGAATCTAAAATGATATAATCAAAATCATTTTTCAATTTCTCAAAAAAAGAGATCATCTGAGGGGAACTCAGAATTTCAGATGGATTTGGGGGTATTGTACCAGCACTTATGTAGTATAAATTATTTAAAATTGTTTTTCTAATTATCTGGTCATAAGTAGCTTGTCCAAAAAAGTAATCTGTAAAACCAGGATACCTTTTTTCGTTAAATACAGAGTGAACCTTTGGTTTTCGTAAATCGGCATCAAGAATTAAAGTTTTATGGTTTGCAATTGCAAAACTTCCCGCTAAATTAATACAAGTTGTTGTCTTCCCCTCAAATGCTCTTGATGATGTTACCAAAATTGTTTTAAGTAATTCCTTATCAATTTTTGAAAATTTGATTCTAGTTCTCAATACTTTATAAGCTTCACTTGCACTTGCATCAGGCTTTTTTGCTATTATGAATTCAAGATCCTTATTGTTATTATTAAATCCTTCAATTTGTGGAATCCAGGCAAGTATACTAATATTTCTATTTTGCAAATCTTCTGGTGTTTTAACAGTATTATCAAAATGATTTTTGATGAAGGCAATTGATATTCCAATACCAAAACCTAAAATTAATCCTAAGATAACTATTAATGGTCGATTAGGTTTTGAAGGTTTAGTTGGTATTAATGCTGGATCAACTATTAAAACATTTCCCGGAACGGATTGTTCATTAATTATAGCTTCTTGGTATTTTTCTTCTACTTGAAGATATAATTTTTCATAAGCCGATTGTTGGCGTGTCAATCTGGCAAGGTCTATAGAGCTTGTAGGGAGTTTGCTTAAACGTTTATCATAATCGCTAACAATCTCATTCAATTTTCTATATGATGCTAATAATGATTGGTATTTTACTTCTTCTTCTAGTACTTTTTTTGTTAATTCTTTTATTTCTTCCGGACTTGCAGCTAAAATCCCAGCTCTATAAATAGCCAGTTGTGAATTTAATTTTTCTTTAAGTTCATTTATTTTTGAATCAAATTCTTTGATTATTTGATTTTTCCTCTGTGTATCTTTATTATTAGATAACGCTCGATCTTTTTGAGTCATCAAATCTGCAATTTGTAATTGTAAATTTTTTATATATGGTTCCGTAGCAAAGCTCTCAATATATTCATTAATATTTGGATCCTTTTTTGCCAGTTCAGCTTTGTATTGGTTAAGAGTTTTTTCCGTAATAGTCAAATCAATTTTTGTAGCATTCATTTTAGATTCAAAATCTGTAGTTTGTTCAATTAAAGCCCTTGCTTGTTCGGGCAATTGAACAATTCCTTTTTGTTCCTGATAACTTCTTAATGCATCTTCTACCTGCGATAATTCTGTTAGTTTTTCATTTCTCTGTTGTTCTAAAAATTTCCTTATATATGTTAGTTGTTCTCGATTATATTCAAGATTTAGTTCTTTGTATGCAGCTGCATAGCAATTTGCTATTATAGCGGCTTCCTTTGGCGAGGGAGAATCAACTTCAATCTCAACAATATCTAATCCACGTTTTTGACTAATATTTACCCTATTTTCTAATAAATCAATAATTTCTTTCTTCTCCAATAAAGCAGGTAATACACCTGTTTCATTATTAACAATCAATTTAAAAACTCTTTTATTATCACTTAATTTAAAGGTATCAATAAGAGATTGAGCAACTTTCTCTCTCAATTTGTAACTTTTTAATATTTCAATTTCATTGGCTATAAACCTATCACTTCCATAATCCTGAAATTCTGGTATCAATGGAGAGTTGAGTATACTTCCCTGTGGTTTTGTAATTTTTAATACTGTAGTAGATTTATATATATTTGGTGCATTGAGTGCATAAACTAAACCAATAATAAAACCTGTCAAACCAATGACAATAATTAGTCCAATATTCAATCTAATTAAGTTAAAATAATCTCTAAAACTGCTTGTATTCTTATATTCATTAATTAATGTAGTATTTTCCACTTTACCCTCATCATTTAACTATATTAAGAATTAATATTGACAAAGAAATTAATGCACTTAAGACAGATACCATAATACTAACCTTATCCCTTGTATAAAGTCGAGGTGAGCCTGGTACAACTAAAATATCTCCTGCCTCCAATTCCGGCGGTTTTTTATAAATTTTATCAAGATTTGATTCATACATAATATCATTATAATCAATTTTTATAAGAATCTGGGATGAATCCTCTTTTACACGATAAATTCTTAAATCATCAAGATGTGCTGCATCTGTTGGTCCACCAGCATATGAAAGTAAATCAATTACAGTGGTATAGATAGGGACAACATATTTACCAGGATAACGTACAAAACCCCAAACCGAAACTTTTATATTTACAGACTCTGGATCAGAGAAATCAAAATAACCCGATTGCTGATTATATCGTAATTGTAAACTTGATGCTCCTAATTCATACTCTTTAACTTGCGCAAATAATTGGAAATTAAAGAATATTAAAACAAAAAGGTTGAGATATTTTAATTTTGTCATTCTGCCCTCAATTATTTCCTTCCTGCAATGCTTTCAATGTAATTGTTTTTGAATATAGATAACTACCACAAAATCCCAAGATAATACCACTAAATATCGATAGCGAATAAAAACTATTAACTTCAGTAAACAATTTAATATTATTAATAATAGTAATCAATAACATATGTATTAAATACAAAATACACATACACAACAAACCAGAAAGTAATCCAATAAAAATTCCATAAAATATAATCGGAATCTTAATTGTGCTTAATTTTGCCCCAACCAGCCTCATTGTTTGATATAAATCTTTATTTGATTCTATTTGAATTCTGGTATTTG
>FWPU01004575.1_pt1 | contig 31923 bp, 33 predicted proteins | sample 2228361 | NCBI WGS metagenome assembly FWPU01 (sample SAMEA103939777, study PRJEB20133) | metagenome
CATGGGCAGGCTGGTGGCCGCAGCGGGCAGCGGGCCGCCCGCCTCCAGGTGGGCGACGTTCGACCAGCCGCTCCCGAGCGTTTGCACGACGACCGAACCGGGCGGTGGTGGCACCGTGCTCACGAAGGCGCCGGAAATGCTGAGGCGCTCATCGCGGCCGCCCCAGGGGAAGGTGGGCTGGGCCGGGGTGCCGCCGATGAGGAGCTCGACGGTGGCGCCCGGGGCGCCGCAGCCGGGCTGCTCGGCGGCGCTGCGCACCTTGATCGCGAAGGTCGAGACGGGCCCCGCGGCGATGGCCGTGGTGGTGCCGCACACCGCCGTGCCCACCCGCGCCTCGATGCTGGTGCCGCCGGCCACGTCGCGCCATTCCCGCTGGGGCACTCCGGTGATGGTCATTGGCACGCGCGCCACGGCCCCGCCGATGTTGATGATGCCGCTCCCGGCCCAGTTCTGGCCGTGGGTGGCGGGCGGTGCGGGAGTGGCGGCGGCGCGGGCTGCTGCGATGTACTCCTCCGCGCCCAGGAGCGGGTTGCGCGCGACCATCAGGGCGAACATGCCGCTCACCAGCGGCGTGGCGAAGCTCGTGCCACCCTGGAAGCCCCCGTTCGGCTCGCCGATCTCCGCGTACGGGTTCGAAAGGCCGCTGTCGGTCCGGGTGGTGGAGAGCAGGCGGTTCCCCGGCGCGGCGAAGTCGATCGCCGGGCCGTAGTTGCTGTACGTGGCCCACGTCATCCCGTCGAGGTTGTTCGCCGCGCCGACGGCGATGAGGCTGGGGTACTGGGTGTAGGCTGCCGGGTAGGCGACGCCGGCCGGCCCGCCGGGTGTGTGGTTGCCCGCCGCCGCCACGACGATGACGCCCGCATCCTGGGCGAGCTGGAGTGCCGCCCGCAGGGCCGGGATATCGGCCTGCGTGTGTGGCGGGTCCGAGGCGATGCTGATGTTGATGATGCGGGCGCCCTGCCGCACCGCGTAGACGATCGCCTCCGCCACGCGCGTCATGAACCCCTCGCCCCGGCAGTCGAGCGCCTTCACCGTCAGCAGCCGCACCTGCCAGGCGACGCCGGTGACGCCGACGCCGTTATCGCCCGCCGCCCCGATGATGCCCCCCACGAGGGTGCCGTGGCTGTTCGGCATGTCATCGAGGATGGCGCCGGTGGGGGTGGAGCTGGTGTAGCCGCACATGGCCGCGCTCACCTGTGTCAGATTGATGAAGCGGCAGCCATACCGGTCGTTGATGCACCCGTTCCCGTCGCGGTCGATGCCGTCGCTGCGGTTGTCGATCGGGTTCTCCCACAGCCGGCCGGCGAACTCCGGGTGGCGCACATCGAGCCCGGAATCAATGACCGCGACGATGACCTCGCTCGACCCTGTCATCAGGTCCCACGCGGCGGGGGCGCCGATGGCGGCGAGGTACTGGGCCTGGTTCGGGCCGCTTCCCGAGCCGAGGTAGTACGGGTCGTTGGGGATGGCCGCGGCACGCACCGGCACATCGGGCACCGCGCTCAGCACGTTCGGCGCGCGGGCAAGCTCGGCGGCGTACTCGGCCGGGTCGCGGCCGGGCGGCACCGGCAGGGAGTGGAACCCCTGCTCGGCGAGGGTGGGGGGCTGCTGCCAGGCCCGCTGTTGCTGGGCGCGCAGGGCGGTATCGAACTGGACGGCGATGTAGGCGGCGGGCTCGGCCGCTTCCCCGTCGGCTGCCGCCGGCCCGGGGCCTTCCGCTGCGAAGGCGAGGATGAGCGCTCCCGCCAGTGGTGCCAGCCAGCGCAGTCGCACGGAGCCTCCTTCCGCCCGCAGGCCCTGCTAGTCGCCGATCACCCCGATGGCCGGCGTGGGGATCGGTGTGGGCTCCACGGCGGGCCGCTCGCCGAGGAGCTTGCTATCGATGAGCACCGCGAGTTCGCGCGCCTGGTCGGTCGACATGAACGGTACGGCACCGTACGTCTGCACGGAGACCACCGCGTTCCCCCGCCGGAAGATGAAACGATGGTAGACCGACGGGATATCGCTCGTCCCGACGGTCGGGCCGCCGATGCGGAAGGCGGCCGACTGGTTGGCGAGTGGGCGGGCCTCGGCGCGCTCGCTCCCGTTCACGCCGGCGAGGCGGCGCTCCAGGTACTCGTAGGCTGCCCTCGCCCCGGACGGCGATTCGAAGAGGTAGACCTCGGCCCATGCCGAGTAGCCACCCTGCAGCACCTGGGCGGCCAGCCCCTCCGGGTCGTACTGCACCTGGTGGCCATCGATGATGCGCCACTCGCGGGCGAACGTTTCGCCCTGGGCGTTCGTATCGAACCAGTAGGAGGCGGTGAACGTGGTGATGTTCATGGTGAACGTCTCGGAGGTGTTCACCCGCATCTCCGGCGGCATCTCCTCGAGCAGCGGCGTGTACTTGCTGGCAGGCAGAGAGACCGTTGGCTCCGGGCCGCCGGCGAGGCCGCTCCGGCTGGCGGGGGTGGGTTCGCGCACATCCCCAGAGACGCCGCCGGCCGCGCCGGTGTTCCCGCCATCGTCGCCCGTGGCGAGCATGAGCGTGGCGACCACCGCGGCGACGATCACCGCCAGCCCCCCGACGAGGACGATGACGGGCTGGCTGGGGCCCCGCCGCGCCATCAGTTGCCTGCCGCGGGGGTGTAGTTGCTCGTCGGCGTCGGCTCCGGCGCGTCGAGCTGGCCGAGCGCCTTGCGGTCGCTGATGAGGGCGACCTCGCGCGCGGCGTCGACCTTCATGAACGGCTCGGCCCCCTTGGTGAGGACGACACACACGAGGTTGCCGCGCTGGAAGAGGACCTGGTGGTAGACGGCGTTCACGGAGGAGCGGCCGATGGTGCCGAGCGTCATCACGTAGGCGTTGCTCTGGTTGCCCACGGGCGTCATGCTCACGGGCTGCATGCCGGGCTGCGCCGAGGCGTAGCCGTTGAAGTAGGTGTACGCCCTGCCGGCGCCCGCCGCATCGCGGAAGAGGTGGCATTCGGTGCGGATGTAGTAGGCCCCGTTGAGCACCGCCGTGTCGCGCCCTTCGGGCGAGTAGCCGGTCTGGTAGCCGCCCACGTACCCCCATTCGCCGAGGAGCTTTTCGCCCTCGGCGGGCGAGGAGAAGACGCGCGTCTGGGCGTAGGCGGCGGCATCGACGACGAGGGTGCTCGGGATGTCGGTGATCCAGTTCGTGCCCAGGTCCTCCACCCGCACGACGTACTTGCTCGCGGGCGGGTCGAGGGTCGGGCTGACGCCGGGGTTGGTGGTCTCGGCGGCGGTCGGCGCCCCCGGTGCGGTTGGGGAGCCAGCATCGCCATCGCCACACGCGGCGGCGAGGGGGAACAGGGCGGCGAGAGCACAGGCGGCGAGCGCCAGGGCGCGGGGCATACCTAACCTTCCCGGGGGCACTGCTGGTGCGAGTGTACGGGCGCCCCCGGGTTAGCGGAAGAAAAGGCTGAAAGGTTTGCGAAAGCCCGGCGGGCGGTGTCGCCGGCGGCTTGGCGCTCGGCCGGGGGCCTGCCACCGTGCCCGGCACCACCCTTTCCCGCCGACGGAGGAACGCCCGCGTGTCACATCAGCTCCCCCTGCCCGACGTGCCGCTGCCTCTGCAGCTTCGCCAGCTCGATTTCGACCGCCTCGCCCGGTACCGCGAGTGCCTCGCCTTCTACCAGGGCGATCACTGGCGGGGCCGCGCCCGCCGCGGCGAGCGCCGCCTCACCTTCAACTACGCCCGCGCCATTGTGGAGAAGGTGACGGGCTACCTGCTCGCCGGGGCGAGCGTCCAGCTCCTGCCGGGCGACGCGCCCGGCGGTGTCGCCCGCGCCCGGGCGGCCGAGCTCGCCCTGCGCCGGGTGGAGGCCGCCAACGGGCTCGGCCAGCTCGATGCCGAGACGGAGCTCGATTGCGCCGTCCTCGGCGATGGCGCCTACCGCGTGGCCTGGGATGCGGAGCGCGGCGAAGTGCGCGTGACGGCACCCGATGTGCAGGGGCTCTTCGCCTGGCGCGATGAGGCCGAGCCCGGCAGGCTCGCCGCGGTGGCCCACCGCTACCGCGCCGGCGAGGTCGAGCGGGTGGAGTACTGGACCCCGGACCGCTTCGAGCTGTGGGAGGGCTCGGAGCGTGTCGCCAGCCTCGCCAACCCGTACGGCTTCATCCCGTACGTGATCTTCCCCAACCTGCGCGAGCCGAAGCAGACGTGGGGCGCGAGCGACCTCCCGCCGCTGATGGAGGCGAACCGGGAGCTGAACCGCGCCTTCAGCCAGCTCAGCCAGGTGCTCGAGCTCTCCGGCAACCCGATCGCCGTGCTCGAGGGCGTGACCGGCTCGGAGGACATCAGCGTTGAGCCCGGCGCCATCTGGGAGGTGCCGGAAGATGCGCGGGCCTACCTGCTGGATCTGCTCCAGGGCGGCGGTGCGGCCCTCCACACGGCGTACATCGACCTGCTCTACCGCGTCATCCACGACCTGGGCGAGGCGCCGCGGACCGCCTTCGGGCACAACCCCCAGGGCCTGAGCGGCGTCGCCCTCAATACGGAGCTCGACCCCATCGCCCGCAAGGTGGAGCGGAAGCGCCGCCTCCGGGCGGCCGCCTACGAGCGGCGGGCGTGGCTGATTCTCCAGCTCCTGGCCCGGTTCGAGGGGCTGGACGTGGAGGGCCTCCGCCCGGTCATGACGTGGGGCCCGGTCCTCCCTGCGGACCGCTCGCGGCAGGTGGAGGATGCGCGCACGCTGGTGGAGGCGGGGATCCTCTCGCGGCGGACGGCGGCCGCAGGGCTCGGCATTGACGACCCGGAGGGCGAGCGGCAGCGGGTGCTCGACGAGGAGCGCGGCTGAGGCGGCGCGCTCACTCGCCGCCGAGCCCCTCCAGCAGGCGCACCAGGCGGGAGATGAGGAGCGGCTTGGCGAGGAAGGCATCGGCCGTGCCGCCGGGCGGGCGGGGGTAGGCGCTCATGAGCACGATGCGGGGCGGCGGCGAGCGCTCGGCGAGGCGGGCAGCGACCTCGGTGCCGGGCAGGTCGGCCAAGCGCACCTCGAGGAGGACAACATCGGCCGGTTCTCGCTCGAACTGGGCGAGGGCATCGGCGCCGCCCGCGGCGGTCAGCGCGCGCCAGCCGGCGCCCTCGAGGGCGAGGCGCAGCACCCGGCGAACCGCGGGATCGCCGTCCACGACGAGGATGGTCCCGCGGGGGCAGCCGGGGCGGTCCCCCGTGGCGGGCCGGCCGGGCTGCGGCCTGCTCATGCCGCCAGTGTCGGGCATGCCCCATTCCAGCCGTGCCGCGGGCCGCGCTCACGACGTTGCATCCGCATAACAACGCGGGTGCGGCCCCGGGCCCCTGCCGGCCGGCGCAGGTGACGGGCGGGTGACGGCCGGGTGGACGCCGCGACAGAACTTCGTAGGAAGTGGGTGGCAGCCGGGGAGATCCCCTTCCCGGCGGGTGGCTGCCGTGTGACGATGCGATGACCACCCGGGGACACCCTGGGGGTTCGGAGCACACGCCATGTACCCACCCCTCACCACCCTCCTCGTCGACAGCGACGAGATCGGCCGGGAGCTGATGCGCGAGCGGATCGAGCGGGCCGGCCTCTCGGTGACGCTGGAGCGCCCGGGCGGCCTCGCCGCCCAGCAGACCATCGCTGAGTCCCACCCGGACGTCATCTTCGTGGCCGTCGAGCAGCCCATCCAGCGGGCGCTGCAGGTCATCGATTTCGCCCGCGCGCTCCTGCCCGCCGCGATGCTCGTCGCCTACGCGCGGGAGTGGTCGCCCCACGTCGAGCGGCGGCTGATGCAGGCCGGCGTCAACGATTTCCTGCACGGCCGGGTCAGCCACGACCGCCTCGTGGAGGTGGCCGGGCGCGCGACCGCCCGCGCCATCCGCCGGGCCGCACCTGGCGACCCCGCCGAGCTCCCCGTCGGCCGGATCGTGACCGTCGTTGGGCAGAAGGGGGGCATCGGCAAGACGACGACGAGCACCAACCTCGCCGCGGCCATCGCGGGCCGCGGGGAGCGCTCCGTTCTGCTCATCGACCTCGATACGCGCTACGGCGATGTGGCCATCATGCTCAACGTGCAGGCCGAATACACCGTCTCCGAGGTCGCGCTCGATGAGGCCTGCCTCGACCGGGAGGTCTTCCACCGCGTGCTGCTGCAGCACGAGAGCGGCGCCTGGGTGCTCCCTGCCCCGCGCGACTACCGGAGCTGGCTGAACGTGAGCCCTGAGCGGATCCAGCGGCTCATCCGCTTCGCCGCGACCGTCTTCGACGTGGTCATCTGCGACACGCCCGGGACCTACAACGACGTCGTCGGCGCCGCCCTCGAGGTGAGCGACCGCGTCGTGGCCGTCACCAGCGCCGAGCCGGCCAGCCTGAAGAATGCGGCCCTCCTCGTGGACCACTTCCGTGCCCAGGGCCGGCCGGACGATACGGTGCTCGTGACGCTCATCCACGGGCACAATGAGCCCGGGCCGGGCCGCGCCGATGTGGAGTTCGTCATCGACCACCCGGTGAACTTCGAGATTCCGTTCGACCCGGCGGTACGGAAGGCGACGCAGCTCGGGGTGCCGGTCGTCCGCCAGCGGCCGGGATCGCCCGCCGCGCGCGTCTACGCGGCCCTCGCCGCGGCCGTGGCCGGGTATCCGCCGCCGGCGGTGCCGACCGATGTGCGGGCCCGCTTCTTCCGCATCTTCGGGCGAAAGGGCAAGGTCGCCACGCAGCGCGGGCGGGAATCCGTCGCCGTCTGAGCCGGCCGGGCCCGGCCAGCGCCCTCCCAGCACCCTCCGCCTCTCCAGGTGGCACCGCCCCGGTCACGGCCGGGGCGGTGCTGCGTCACCACGCCGGCGGGACGATGGTGACCACGTGGCCGTCGCGGTGGTAGACGCGCGGCAGCCGGCCGGAGAGGCCGGCGAGGAGGTCCCAGGCGATCGTGCCGGCGAGGCGCGCGGCCTCCGTCGCGGTGATCCGCTCGGCGCCATCGCTGCCGAGGAGGGTGACCACCGTCCCCTCGGCGGCGCCGGGCACATCGGTGACGTCGGCGAGGAACTGGTCCATGCACACCCGGCCGATCATCGGGCAGCGTTGCCCGGCGACGAGCACCTCGCCGGCGTTGGAGAGCGACCGCCGCCAGCCATCGGCGTAGCCGACCGGCACAAGCCCGGCCCGCGTGGGGCGGGTCGCGCGCCAGGTCAGCCCGTAGCTCACGCCCTCGCCCGGTGCCACCCGGGCGATGCGGGCGAGCCGGGCCCGCAGGGCCAGCACCTGGCGGAGCGCCGGCCCCGGTGTGTTCGGTGGCAGCTCGCCGTGCAGGGCGAGGCCGAGCCGCACGCCCGAGTAGCGGAACGCCTCCCGCCGCAGGGCGGTGGCCGTGTTCGCCGTGTGCCGGTACGGGATCCAGGGCAGTGCCTCGGCGGCGGCGGCGAAGCGCCGGTGCTGCACCTCGCTGAAGGAGTCGTCGGCCTCGTCGGCGTTCGCCATGTGCGTCGTCAACCCCTCCACCTCGATGCCGGGAAGGTCGCGGCAGTGGTGGGCCAGCGCAATCGCCTCCTCCAGTTCGACCCCGAAGCGGTGGAGGCCGGTATCGACCTTGATGTGCACGCGCGCCACCGTGCCGGCCTCGACCGCGGCGGCAGAGAGGGCATCGGCGAGGGCGCGGGAGTGGCAGGTGAGGGTGAGGCGGGCGCGCACCGCCTGCGTGGCATCGGCGGGGAAGGCATGGCCGAGCACGAGGATGGGGCGGGTGACGCCGGCCTGCCGGAGCAGGTAGCCCTCGTGTGGCCACACGACGGCGAAGCGGTCGACACCGGCTTCCTCGAGCGCGGGTGCCACGACGGCAGCGCCGGCGCCGTAAGCGTTCGCCTTGACGACGGCGATCAGCTCGACCGGCCCGAGGAGCGCCTTCAGGGCCCGGGCGTTGGCCGCCAGCGCGTCGAGGTCGATCTCGAGCCAGGCATTGAGCGTGGCAGTGACCTCGCTCAGCGCGTTGCGGGTGACGGGCGGGTGCGCCACGGGCCGTGTACCGGTCCTTTCCCGGGGCTCGGGAGGCCTTTGACCGGCCTCCGCCGGCACGCCTAGCATCGACGAGGTGAGGGCCGGACGCAATCGCGCGGCCTGGGGCGGGTTCGTCCTCCTCTGTACGGCGGCGATGGGCGCTGCCGCCGCGCTTGACTGGGCCGCCGAGGGCCCGACTCCCCCCGCGGCGCCGCCCCCGTCGCCGTCGGCGACCGCGCCGGCCCCGACGGTCACGCCGTCACCCGTCCCGACGCCCCCGCCCGGCTATCCCGCATCGCTCGCCGGCGCCGAGACGCTCTACCGCGAGGGCCGCTTCGCCGAGGCCCGCGCCGCCTTCGAAGCTGCTGCCCGCGAGGCTCGCGATGCCGAGACCGCCGCCGAGGCGTGGTTCGGCGCCGGCCGGGCTGCTGAAGCGGCCGGGGACCGCGATGCTGCGGCCGAGGCCTTCGCACGCGCGGCCGAGACGGCCCCCAGCGACTCGGGCGTAGCCGTCCGTGCCCGTTACCGCTGGTTGCGCGCGCTGAACGACGCCGGGCGCTTCGCCGAGGCGGCCGCCGTCCCTGTGTCCGGGCTTGCCGGGGTGATTGCCCCCTACGCGGCGGTCGAGCGGGGGCGGGCCCTCGCCGGCGCCGGCGACGCTGCGGGAGCTGCCGCCGCGTGGGAGGCCGTCGCGGCGGATGTCGCGCTCCCGGGGCCGGTCCGCGCCCGTGCCCTCGATGGGTTGGCCGAGCTGGCGCGGGCCGGGGGCGATGCTGCCGCCCTGGCCCGCTGGCTCGATGCGCGCATCGCGCTTGACGGCGCGGCCGCCGCCCGGTACGAGCGCGCCCTGCTCGCCCGCGAGGCCGGCGACCTCGCGACCTTCGGACGCCTGCTCCGCGAGCTGCTCGCGGCCACGCCGCTCGCGCGAGAAGCCACGCTCGCGATTGGAGAGCTCGAGGCCGCCGGTGAGCCGTTCGACCAGGGGCAGGCGGGGTTCGTCCTCTACCGGCGAGGAGCGTACGCGGAGGCGGCCCGGCGACTCGCTGCTTCGGTCGACGAGCCGGGACTCGATGCCGCCACACGGACCTTCCGGGCGTACTACCTGGCGGCTTCGTACGAGGAGCTCGGCCAGGTGGACGCCGCAGTCGCCTGGTACGACATCGCCGCCAGTACGGGGACCGCGTCGCCCTTCGTGCACCGGGCGCGGTACTGGGCGGCCCGAGTGCTGGAGAACGCCGGTCGGCTGGAGGAGGCAGGGGCGCGGTACCTCGCCCTGGTGGTTGAGGGCCCCGGCGGGGAGTTCACACAGGAGGCGGCCTTCCGAGCTGGCTATGCGCGGTATATCGGAGGCGATATCTCCGGAGCGCTCGCGGCGTGGGAGCTCGCCGGCGCTGGCAGCAGCCCCCGCCTCGAGTACTGGCGCGGCCGGGCGCTCGAGCAGGTCGGCGACGCGGCCGGGTCGGAGGCAGCGTATCGGCGGGCGGTCGCACTCGACCGGTTCGATTTCTACGCGCAGGAGGCGGCGGCTCGCCTCGGCCTGCCGGGCGTCCCGGTCGCCGCCGGGTACCGTGAGCGCGACCTCCGCCGTGGCATCGATTGGGATGCCATCGCGGCGTGGCTCGTCGAACGGGTTGGCGGAGGGTGGACGGGCGCGCCGCCGACGGGGGCGTGTGAGCTTCGCCTCGCCGGGCTCGACGGGGAGGCCCGCGCGGCGCTGGAAGTGGCTGCGGCCGGCGCCGGCGCGTGGCGACTGCTCGAACTCGCCCGGGAAGCGCACCAGTGCGGGCTGCCCCACCTGGCGATTGGCTTCGCCATCCAGGTGCGGCAGGCAGCCGGCGTGGCGCCGTGGGAGGCGCCGGCCGGTCTGCTGCGGGTGGTGTACCCGGTCGATTTCGCCGGTGCGCTCGAGCGGGCGGCGGCGGAGCACGGCATCGATCCCCTGTTCCTGGCGGCGCTGGTGCGCGCGGAGAGCCTCTGGGACCCGCGCGCCGGCTCGTCCGCGGGAGCGCTGGGGCTCACGCAGGTGATACCGGCGACCGGCGAGGGGATCGCGCGGGCGCTGGGGGTCGGGGAGTTCACGCCGGGCGACCTCTTCCGTCCCGGGCTGTCGCTCGAGTTCGGGGCGTACTACCTCGGGCTGCAGCTGCGGCGTTTCGGCGATCCGCTCCTGGCGCTGGCCGCCTACAACGCGGGGCCCGGGAACGCTGCGCGCTGGGCCCCCGCCGCCGCCGCTGGTGCAGCCGCGCTGGTGGAAGGGATCGATTTCGGGGAGACGCATGCCTACGTCCGGGTGATTGTGGAGGCGTATGCGTATTACGGGCTCGCGTGGGGGGAGTGATTCGACCGTATGGCGGGGGAGTTGCTACCGTGGGAGATCCCGCGGGCGGTTGCGCGGGAGTCAGGAGGTGAGCCATGGCGACGAAGCGCACGTACCAGCCCCACCGGATCCCGCGGAAGCGGGAGCACGGCTTCCTGAAGCGGATGTCCACGCGGGCGGGGCGGCTGGTGCTGAAGGCCCGGCGATTGAAGGGCCGGAAGCGCCTGACCGTGGTGTAGGCCGGGATGGACCGTTCGCGCCGGCTGCGCAGGGGTCCAGAATTCGATACGGCGTATCAAAAGGGGATCGCGGTGCGCGGTCCCCTTTTGGTTGTGCGGGTGTCGGCGAACGGGCTCGACCGGGACCGGTGGGGGTTTGCGGTGGGGCGTCGGCTGGCGCCCCTGGCGCACGATCGGAACCGGGTGCGGCGGCGGATGCGCGAGGCGGCGCGTCGGCAGGGGGGTGTGGGTGTGGGGCGTGATATCGTGGTGATTGCCCGGGAGGGCGCGCTGGGGGCTTCGGTGGGCGAGCTCGAGCAGGAGCTGCGGCGGCTGCTGGCGCGTGCCGGGCTACCCGGGCGGGGAGGGGACGCGTGATTGGTCGAGTGCTGGCGAAGCCGCTGATCTGGGCCGTGGCGGCCTACCAGGCGACGCTCTCGCGGGTGATGCCGCCGGTCTGCCGGTTTGAGCCCTCGTGCTCGCGGTATGCGCGGGAGGCGCTGGAGCGACACGGCGCGTTCCGGGGCGGGTGGCTCGCGCTGCGACGGCTGTCGCGCTGTCGGCCGTTCGGTGGGAGCGGCTACGACCCCGTCCCGGACTGAGGAGCGATAGGTTCGGGAATGTGGCACGGGTGAGGGTGGCCGGGGTGGCGACGGAGGGGTGGGGTTCACCGGTGGTCGAGGTCTGGAGTGGGGGTTCGATGCAAGGGGACCGGGCGTCGCGCGCATGCCGAGCGGGCGTCCCGTGGGTGGAGGGGAGCTTCCGGCCCGGTGTACGCGGGGTCCTCGAGCGGCACGGGACGTCTACCCTGGTTCGATGCGATGGGGTGAGGACCCAATCGGCTCCCCGGCGGTTCCCGACGCCGAGCGCTCCAGCGTTCCACGTGAAACACCGGGTGGAGGGGAGACGAACGGCTCGGGGCTGGGCGTTCGTCGGCGCTCCCGCCGCATGCGATGGCTCGCGTCCGGTTCTGGCCGGGTGTTTCACGTGGAACAATCGGTGAACTTCCGCGGGGGCGTGGCGGAAGCCCTCGGAGATGCCTGGGTCCGCGCGTACCATCGTGCGGGTGTTTCACGTGGAACGGCGGCCCAGGGCGGCGGCAGGCTCGATTCCCCGGGGAGTCGTGGTGTTGCACGTGAAACGCGCGTACCCGTCACGGCGCTGGTGACCGCGGCGGCTGGCTGGTCCGCGTAGTATGCATCGGCCGATCAGTGGCGAGCATCCCTCGGCGCGCGGGGCTGTTCCACGTGAAACACCGCCTTTTCGGCAGGTACGGGGCCGCCGATCCCCAAGGAAGTAGAACAAACGTTCGTTGTTCCACGTGGAACAGCGACGCCAGCCCCCGTAAGCCCGAACGCTGCTACCATCCCCCCGTGATCCGCACCCGCCTCGCCGGTCTCGCCCTCGCCGTGGCCGTCGCCCTCCTCGCCACCGCCTGCGTCTCCGTCACCAACCCGGAAGGCTGGGCACCTCCCATCCTCGACGGCGAACAGCTCTACCTCACCAGCGACCACGGCCACATCAGCCGCACCACCCTCGCCCCCGACGGCCGCTCCGCCACCGCCGCCTGGACCTTCCCCAGTAAGGACGTGAAGGCCGACGACAAGATCCGCCCCAACGCCAGCTACGGCCCGCCCATCCTCGCCGACGGCCGCGTCTACTACGCCACCTTCGAGGCCGGCGTCTTCGCCCTCAACGCGGAAACCGGCCGCCCCGAGTGGCCCGAGGAGGGAAAGACCAACGCCTCCGCCATTGAGGGGAACATCGCCGGCGGCCTCGCCTACGCCAATGGCATCCTCTTCTTCGGCACCACCGAGGGTCGCCTCTACGGCTGGCTCGCCAGCAACGGCGCACCCGCACCCGGCTGGGAAACCCCCCTCGTCTTCGATTCCGGTATCTGGGCCACCCCCGTTGCCATCGGCGGCACCCTCTACGTCGCCACGATGAACGGCGAACTCCACGCCATCCGCATCAGCGACCGCTCGCCCGCCTGGCCCGAACCGTTCCGCATCTCCGGCGCCATCGCCGACCTCGTCGCGCTCGATGATTCCCGCCTCTTCGTCCCCAGCATCAACCGCCACGTCTACCTCCTCGACGCCGCCAGTGGGCGCGTCCTCACCGACTTCCGCGCCAGGGACTGGGTCTGGACCGCTCCCGCCCTCGATGGCGACCGGCTCTACTTCGGTGATTTCGGCGGCCACATCTATGGACTCGACATAAGCAAGTCGCCAGCGGAGGAGCTCTGGCCGGCCGCCTCCACCGAAGGCCACCGCGTGAAAGCGGGGCCCGTCATCGTGGATGATGTGCTGGTGGTGGCCGACCGCGGGCCCGTGGTGACCTTCATCGATGCCAGGACTGGCGCCGTCCTCAACCGGGTGCCCATCGATGGCGCCGGCACGGTGCGCGCCAACCTGCTCGCCGCCAACGGCGGTGCTTACATCCTCACCACCAGGGGCCGGCTCTTCTTCGCGAACCCGCAGAATCGCTCCGTCGTCGAAGTGCCGGTGAGCGGGGTGCGGCGCTAATGGGCGAGTTCTTCACCGTTGCCCTGCTCAACCCGATGGTGAACCTCCTGGTTCTCCTCAACAACCTGCTCTTCGATTCCTTCGGCCTCGCCATCATCGCCTTCACTATCCTCATCCGGGTGGTCACCTTCCCGCTCACCTACCGCCAGCTCCACGTTACCCGCCAGATGCAGGCGGTGCAGCCGCGCGTGCAGGAGATCAACAAGAAGTACAGCGACCCGAAGCGCCGCCAGGAAGAGATGATGAAGCTCTACCGCGAGGCCGGCGTGAACCCGCTCGGCTGCCTCGGGCCGATGCTCATCCAGTTCCCCATCCTCATCGCCCTCTACAGCGCCGTCCGTATCGCCCTCCCCAACTCGCCCGAGGCCCTCGAAAAGCTCTCCAGTCACGTTTACGATTGGGCCTACCTGCAGCACGCCCTGCCGATGCAGGAGTTCTTCCTCGGCATGGACCTGCGCCACCCCAACCTCCTCATGGTGGTGCTCGTGGGCGTCACTACCTACCTCCAATCGAAGACGACCGTGACCGTCAGCACCGATGAACGGGTCCGCCAGCAGCAGGCCATGATGAACGTGATGCTGCCGCTGATGTTCGCTTTCTTCGCGCTCCAGTTCCCGAGCGGCGTCTCCCTCTACTGGGTCGTGAACAGCATCGTCGGCATCGGCTTCAACATCCTCATCTACGGCTTCAAGCCGCTGGGCATCGAACCGTTCTTCAAGGCGCCGGCCCCCCTGCCGACGCCGGCGGCCGCCGAACCTGCACCGGCAGCTGCCGCCATCTCATCTGCCCCAGAATTGAGGACACCCACCCATGGACCAGGCCGAAGCAAGCGGCAAAACCGTCGACGACGCAGTCAATAACGCCCTCGCCATCCTTGGCGCTACCCGCGATGACGTCGATATCCACATCATCGACCCCGGCAAGAAGGGCGGCCTCTTCTCCCGCGGGCGCGATGCCGTCGTCCGGGTCACGCTGAAAGCTCGCAGCGCGCCCGTAGCACCATCCGCCGCCCCCTCAGCCGCCAGTTCGCCCGGTGGTGGGCAGCCCCGGCGTGAGGGCGAGCGGCCGCGCCGGCCCCGCCAGGCGCCACGCGCTGGCGATACCCGCCCAACCGCCGGCTCCAGCCGGGCGGTCGAGCCGGCACCCCTGCGCCTCACCGATGCCGACTTCCTCGCCCGCCCGGGCGACGGCGCCACCAGCGAGCAGCCCCCCGCCCGGCCCGAACGGCCGCGGCCGGCGCCCCGCCCACGCGCCGAGCGCTCGCGCCCGCCCGCCAGCCCCCAGCCGCGTCGCCAGGCCGAGCAACCGCACATCGAACCCGACATCAACGCCCCCGAGGTGGATTTCGCCGCCCAGGTCGTCGATGACGTGCTCCGCATCCTCGGCCTCGATGCTGAGATCTCGATCCGGGAGCCGCTCACCCCGGGCGATGGGCGCGGCTCCGTCCTCGCCGTCATCGACATCCGCGGCGAGAACCTCGGCGTCCTGATTGGCCGGCGCGGCGAGACCCTGCTCGCGCTGCAGTACATCGTCAACCTCGCCCTCGCGCGCAAGCATCCCGGCCGCGGCGGCGTCACCGTCGATATCGAGCACTACCGGCACCGGAACGAAGAGCGGCTCATCGAGCTCGCCCGCCGCATGGGCGATCGCGTCCGCCAGACGGGCAGCCCCATCACCCTCGAACCGATGAGCGCCGCCGAGCGCCGCATCGTCCACCTCCAGTTCGTCGATGACCCCGAACTGGAGACGCACAGCATCGGCGAAGGGGAGAACCGCAAGGTGGTCATCGCCCGCCGCGGGCAGGGAGGAGGCTAGCCACGCGCGTCCTGGTCGCCGGCAACGTCGCGCTCGACCGCACCCCCGATGGCGGGTGGGCGCCCGGCGGCCCTGCCCTCTACGCCTCCCGCATGGCCCACGCGCTCGGCTGCGCCGTCACCCTCGTCACCACCCTCGAGCCGGCCTTCCCCGCCGAGGTGCTTGCCGGGCTCGAGGTGCGCGCCGCCCAGGGCCAGGTGGCGCGCTACGAAAACCGCTACGATGCCGCCGGCAACCGCACGCAGCGCCTGCTCGCCCCCGGGAGCGAGCTCCGGCTGGTGCCGCACCTGGCCCCGGGCGAGGCGTTCGATGTCGTCATCTACGCCCCGGCCTACCACGAGTACACGCGCGCACCTCTCCGCTTCCGCGGCGCCATCGTGGGCGTCGCCCTCCAGGGTGCCCTCCGCGCCGTCGATGCTGGTGGCCGCGTCATCGCCAACCCGCGCCCCCTCGAAGCCGCGACGGCCCTGGTGCGCCCGGGCTGGTGCGCCTTCCTCAGCGAGGAGGATACGCCGGCGCCAGAGGCGCTCGCGGCCGCGCTCGCCGGGCGACAAACGCTCGTCGTCCTGACGCGTGGCTACAACGGCGCTACACTGTTCGAACTCGATGGCAGCAGTGCGAGCTACCCCGCCGTCCCTGCCGAGGCGACCGAGCCCACCGGTGCCGGCGATTGCTTCGCCGCGGCCTTTCTCGTGCGCCTTGCCGAGACCGATTCCGTCGACGCCGCGATGCGGTTCGCCCTCGCTGCCGGCGCGCTCGCCGTCGAAGCCCCCGGCCTCGCCGGGGTCGCGAGCCGCGCCGCGATCGAAGAACGCATGACCCGGGAGGCCGCCTGATGGGAGCTCGCATCGTCTCGCTCGTCAACCAGAAAGGCGGCGTCGGCAAAACCACCACGGCCGTCTCCCTCGCCGTGGCGCTCGCCCGGCGGGGCCAGCGCGTCCTCCTCGTCGACCTCGATCCGCAGGCCAACGCCACCAGTGCCCTCGGCGTCCTCGGCGGCGACCGCGCCGGCACCTACGATGCCCTCCTCGATGAGACGCCCATCGCGGAGTGCATCACCCCCGTGGCAGAGGAAGGGGTCGACCTCGTCCCCTCGAGCGCAGAGCTCTCCGGGGCCGAGGTGGAGCTCGTGCCCGTGCTCGCCCGCGAGCGGCGCCTCGCGAACGCCCTCCACCCGGTCCGCGACCAGTACGACTGGGTGCTCGTCGACTGCCCGCCGTCGCTCGGGCTGCTCACCATCAACGCGCTTACCGCCAGCGAAAGCGTCATCATCCCCGTGCAGTGCGAGTACATGGCGCTCGAAGGCCTCAGCCGGCTGATGGAGACCCTCGAGCTGGTGCGCCGCAACCTGAACCCGGGCCTCCACGTCCTCGGCGTCATCCTCACGATGTTCGATGCCCGCACCCGCCTCGCACAGCAGGTGGTCGATGAGGTGCGCGGTCACTTCCCGCAGACGTTCGCCACAATCATCCCGCGCTCCGTGCGCCTGAGCGAGGCGCCGAGCCACGGCCAGTCGATCTTCCGGTACGACCCGGGTGGCCGCTCGGCCGCCGCGTACGAGGCCGTCGCTGCCGAACTCTTGGAACGCGTAGGAGTCGCCGTATGACACAGCCAAAGCGTGGACTGGGCCGCGGGCTCGACGCCCTCTTCGGTGGGCCGCCGGCCGCCGCACCGGTCCAGGAGCCCCCGCCACCGGCCGAGGCGGCCGTGCCCGAACGCGAGCCGGCCCACGAGGTGCCGCCGGCGCCGCCCGCCGCCGCGGCCGAGCCCCGGCCCACCGCCCCGGCCCGCCGCGGTGGGCCCGAGCTGCTCGATATCGACCTCATCGCGCCGAACCCGGAGCAGCCCCGCACCCACTTCGAGCCGGAGCAGCTACGGGAGCTCGCTGAGTCGATCAGGGAGCACGGCATCATTCAGCCGCTCATCGTCACGCGCGACGAGCAGGGCGGCTACCGGCTCATCGCGGGCGAGCGCCGCCTCCAGGCCGCACGCCTCGCCGGGCTGGAGACCGTCCCCGTCGTCATCCGCGAAGCGGCCGACCACGAGCTCCTCGAGCTCGCCCTCATCGAGAACATCCAGAGGGCGGACCTCAACCCCGTGGAAGAGGCGATGGCCTACCGCCGGCTCGTGGAGGAGTACGGGCTCACCCAGGAGGAGGTGGCTCGCCGCGTCGGCAAGAGCCGGGCGACCATCGCCAACGCCCTCCGCCTCCTGCAGCTCGAGGCGGAGATCCGGCGCAGCCTCGTGGCCGGGGAGATTAGCGAGGGCCACGCCCGGGCGCTGCTTGGCCTGCCGGAGGGTCGCGGCCGCGTGAACGCCTGGCGCGAGGTGGTGCGCCGGCAGCTTTCCGTGCGCGACACCGAGAGCTACGTGCGGCGCCAGCTTGCCGCCTCGCCGGCCACGGCCGCGAAACCAGCCGCCCAGACGGCCCGCCGCGACGCCACCCTCGCTGACATCGAAGCGCGCCTCCGCCGTGCCCTCAGCACGCGGGTACGGGTCGAACCCCAGAAGAAGGGCGCGAAGATCGTCATCGAGTGCTACTCGGCCGAAGAGTTCGAGAACGTGGTCGCCACGCTCCTCGGGGAGTACCAGTAGCCATGGCCCACGAAGAGACGCCGGAGCACCGCCTCGCCGACCTGGGCATCGAGCTCCCACCCGTGCCGCCCGTCGCGGGCCTGTACGCCCCGGCCGCGCGCAGCGGGAGCCAGCTCTACATCTCCGGCCAGGTCCCGCGCGCCGCCGATGGGTCTGGCGTGGCGGCGGTGGGCAAGCTCGGCCAGGACATCACGGTCGAGGAAGGGGCGGCGCTCGCTCGCCTCTGCGCCCTCCAGGCGCTGGCCATCGCCCGGGCGGAGCTGGGCAGCCTCGACCGGGTGGTGCGCGTCGTGCGGGTTGCCGGGTACGTGGCGAGCGCCCCCGGGTTCACCCAGCACCCGGCGGTCATCAACGGCGCCTCGCAGCTCCTGCTCGATGTGTTCGGCGAGGCCGGCCGCCACGCGCGCATCGCCATCGGCGTCGCCGAGCTCCCCGCCGGCGTCCCGGTGGAGGTCGAGTTCCTGTTCGAGGTTTCGTAACCAGCGACACGAACGTTGCGATTCGCAAACCCGTTTCACGAGGGTATTGACAACGAACATCTTCGTGACGAATATATGAGCGAATCTCCCCTCTCCGCTTCGGTGGAAGGGTCAGGCCGCAGCGATGCGGCCTTTTCTTTTTTGAACCACCGTGAAACGAGCAGCGGCGTACATCGATGGGTTCAACCTCTTCTACGGTCTCAAAGATCTTCGGAAGGAAGACGGACGCGAAAACCGCTGGCTCGACCTCGTAGCGCTGGCTCAGGCGCTTGCACCGTGGGCCAATCTCGTCCGCGTTCGCTACTTCACCGCGCGGGTCGATGACCGCGGCGAATCTGGCCGCTCCCAGCGCCAGGATGTTTATCTGCGGGCGCTCGAAGCACGTGGGGGCGTCCACATCCATTACGGGAAGTTCGTAACCCGGAGCAAGTGGATGCCGCTTGTTCAGCCGATCGCCGGCCAGGGCTACGCCGAAGTCTGGCGTACCGAGGAGAAGGGGTCAGATGTCAACCTGGCCACCTACCTGCTCCTCGACGCCATCCGCGACGTGTACGACGTCGCTCTCGTCATCTCGAACGATGCCGACCTCGCCGAGCCCGTGCGCGTGCTGCGGGATGAGCTGCGAAAGGAGGTCATCGTCGTGTCGCCGCAGGGGCCGAACCAGAACGAACTGGAGGCCGCCGCCACCCAGGCCCGTCGCATCTGGCCCGACACGGCGGTGCGGTGCCAGCTTCCGAACCCGGTCACCGGTGCAGATGGCAGGGCTATCTACCGGCCGCCACAGTGGGTATAGGGTGGCGGCTGACGCCGCCGGGAGAGCGGGAGAACGGGAGAAGGGGAGACGCGGCTGACGCCGCCGGGAGACGCGCCTTCGGCGCGGGTTGACGCCGCTAGCGCGGCGGGTTGACGCACTGCGTGCGGGTTGACCGGGCCTCCGGCCCGGGGGAGAACGGGAGACGCGGCTGATGCCGCCTGGAGGCGCGCCTTCGGCGCGGGTTGACGCCGCTAACGCGGCGGGTTGACGCCCCTGCGGGGCGGGTTGACGCGCTCCGCGCGGGTTGATGTGGCTGGCGCCGCCGGGAGAGGGGGAGAGGGGGAGAACGGGAGACTCCCAACTCCCAACGTCGGCGCCAGCCGACATCCCGCGTCGGCGCGCGAGCGGCGACATCCCCCGGCGGAGCCGCCGCCAGGCGGCCAGCCATCCCCCGTCGGCGCGCCAGCGCCGACATCCTCCCAACTCCGAACTCCGAACTTCCTTCATCCTCCCCGCGGGGCGTGGTACCCTCCCAACCGGGCCCGCACGCCAGGGCAGCCAGCCGCGAGGGGACCGCCGGTGTACAACGATCTCGCCATCTTCTCGGGCCGCGCCCACCCGGCGCTCGCCCGGGCCATCGCCGCCCACCTCGGTCGCTCCCTCGGCAAGATCGACGTCTTCGAATTCTCCAACGAGAACATCTTCGTCCAGTTCCAGGAGAACATCCGCCAGCGCGACGTCTTCCTGGTGCAGCCGTTCGTGAGCCCGGTCAACACCTCGATCATGGAACTCCTCATCATGATCGACGCAGCCCGCCGGGCCTCCGCCGGGCGTATCACCGCCGTCATCCCCTACTACGCCTACGGCCGCAGCGATAAGAAGGACCAGCCGCGCGTCCCCATCACCGCCCGGCTCATCGCCAACATGCTCGAAACCGCCGGCGCCGACCGCGTCCTCACCCTCAACCTCCACGCCGGCCAGATCCAGGGGTTCTTCAACATCCCGCTCGATGAGCTGAACGCCCTCTACCCCGTCTCCCACTACTTCCGCGCCAAGAACCTCGCCGGTTACACCGTCGTCGCGACCGATGTCGGCGGCGAAAAGCGCGCGCGCGATCTCGCCGTGCGGCTCGACCTCCCCCTCGCCATCATCGACAAGCGCCGCATCGGCAACGCCGAGATGACCGAGGCGATGCACGTCATCGGCGAGGTGGCCGGCCGCCACTGCATCATCCTCGACGACGAGATCAGCACCGGCGGCACCATCGTCTCCGCGGTCCATGCCCTCCGCCAGCACGGCGCACGCGACATCATCGTGAGCTGCTACCACCCGATCTTCGCCGGCAATGCCGTCGAGCGGCTCCGCGCCCTCGACCTGCACGAGATCGTCGTCACGGATTCGGTGCCCCTCGGGCCGGAGAAGATGCTCCCCAACATGACCGTCATCCCGATCGCCCCGCTCCTCGGCGATGCCATTGCCCGCATCCACAGCGGCCAGTCGGTCGGCGCCCTCTTCCAGTAGCCGCCGGGCGGGGCCTCCCGCCCGGGTTGTTATGTGGTTGTAATGCGACGGGGCCGAATTGTTTCCCCACAGTCGCGGCCGGGTGTGGCAGAATCAGCGGTGCCGAATCGGCGGGTAAACCGCCGAGCGGGGGACCCGCTTCCCCTGGGGTGTATCCCGGCTCCGGCCGGGTAGGCGACTCCCCTCGCCGAACCCGTCAGCTAACCCCGCAGGCGTAGTGGGAGAGGCGCGGCAGCCGCTCAGCCTGCCACCGGTGCCTCTCGCGGAACTGGGACGCATCGGCCCCCGGGCCCACGCCCGAGGCGGTGCTTCCCCCAAGCGCCCTTCGTGGAGGCACGCATGCTTCGACCCGGTTACGAACCCTGGTGGCGCCGCTTCCTCGCGCCGCAGCCCGCCAACCCCGCCGCCCGCCAGCAGATGACGCGCACCTGCCCCGAGTGCCGCGCCGCCTACCAGCCGCGCCAGCGCTACTGCCCCGGCTGCCACACCGCAACCCCGGAGTGGCGGTACGGCTGAAGACGCCCAGTTCCCTCCTCTGGTGTGCTGCGACCCCTGGCAGCACACACCGGCGGGCCGCCACGGCACGGGCGGCCCGCCCGGCGTTTCTTGACCGACACGTGATCGTGCGCCCCTCCCCTGCGAGAATGGCACGGTGACACCCGAAGAGCCGGGCGGTGCCGTTCCACCCGCCCCCGACGAGCCCGCGCCGCCCGCGCCCCCCAGCCCTGCCGCCGGCCAGCCCGGGTGGGCGTTCTTGCTTACCCCGGCCGCGGTGCTCCTCGGCGCGCTCATCATCGCCGCTGCCATCTGGTGGCAGCCGGCCGATGACGAGGCGGCCTCCCCCGCCGCGACGCCGCCGCCCGCGGGCATGAGCACAATGCCCGCCGCCTCCCCCACCACCGCGGCGGCCCGCACCCTGGTCGATACCTTCCTCGGCTACGCGCGCTCCCTCCAGCTCGATGAGGGGCGGCTGATGCAGTGCCTGAACGACCCCCAGAACGTCCAGCTCATCAATGCTCACCTGCAGCGCGGCAGCCAGCTCGGCGTCTCCGGCACGCCCACCTTCTTCATCAACAACAAGAAGCTCGTCGGCGCCCAGCCCGCCGCCCTGATGCTCGAAATCATCGAGAAGGAGCGCTCGCCGAACCCGCCGACCTCGCTCGAGGCCTACTCCCCCCAGCTCCAGCAGCTCGCCGCCACCAATCCGCCCTCCTTCGCCATCGTCGAGGCGCGCCCCGACCTCTCCGGTGCCGCCTTCGAAGGGAACCCGAACGCCCGCGTCGTCATCGCCGAGTTCAGCGACTTCCAGTGCCCCTTCTGCAAGCGCTGGAACGAAACCACCCTCGGCGAGGTGCGCAAGCTCCTCGGCGACGAGGTCGCGCTCGCCTTCCTCCACTTCCCCATCGCCCAGATCCACCCCAACGCCGGCAACGCGAGCCTGCTCGCCATCTGCGCAGGCGCCCAGGGCAAGTTCTGGGAGATGCACGACCTCCTCTTCGCCCGCCAGGACGAGTGGGCCAACCTGCGCTGATCGCCGTCGCCCACGGCCACCCGCGGCGCTGACGCCCCTGCCCCGCCCGCTGCGCTACGATGGGAACATGCCCGAGACGCGCCGCAGCGGCGTGCGCATCCACTACCGGGTCGAGGGCAGCGGCCCGCCCGTCGTCCTTGTCCATGGCTACACGGCCAGCGGCTGGTCGAACTGGATCGCGCCGGGGTGGGTGGAGCGGCTCGCCGACCGCCACACGCTCCTCCTCCCCGACCTGCGCGGGCACGGCCGCAGCGAGAAACCCGCAACGACCGCCGCCTACAGCCGCGCCGCGCTCGCCAGCGATGTCCTCGCCGTCATGGACGAGGAGGGAATCGAGCGCGCGCCCGTGGTGGGGTACTCCATGGGCGGCATGGTCGCGCTCGAGCTGCTCGGGCGCCACGGCCAGCGGTTCGAGCGCGGCGTGGTTGGCGGCATGGGCAGCTACTTCCCCCGCGGTCGGGGCCGCTTCGCCTTCGAACGGCGGCACCCGCGCAGCCGGGCGCCACGGCGCACGCCGCTCGAGTACCTGGCCTACCTGCTGCGCTACACGGCCGAGATGGATCTCATCGCGCTCAACCGCGTCTTCCGGGGCGTCTTCGCCGATGGCGTGCCGGTCGAGCCGGAGCTCCTGCCGCAGATTCGCCAGCCGGTGCTGGTGGCGGCCGGCACCCGCGACGTGTTTTTCGAGCCGGCGGCGGCCCTGGCTCGCCAGTTGCCGAACGCGCGCTTCCTGCCCGTCCCGCACGATGCGCACATCAGCGCGATCAGGAACCCACGCTTCATCGAAGCGGTCGCGGCGTTCCTCGCGGCGCCAGTAGCCACGCCGTAGCTACGTGGGTCGCCGCGCCCCCGCTCGACACCCCCGGCGGGCGGCGCCACAATCCACTCCCGCACCCTGTGACAGCCGGAGGTTTCGCCCGCCATGGAGTTCCGCGATTCGCCCGCCGAAGCCGCCTTCCGCCGGGAAGTGCGCGCCTTCCTCGATGCCGAGTTCCCGCCGGAGTTCGCCGCTCGGCCGGTCGAGTGGGGCCTCTTCAACGGCGCCGGGCGGGCCGTGCCCGGCTTCGCCGAGTTCATGCGCGCCTGGACGAAAAAGCTCAACGAGCGTGGCTGGGGCGCCCCGGCCTGGCCCAGGGAACACGGCGGCGGCGGGCTCTCCGTTAAGGAGCAGTTCATCCTCAGCGAAGAGTTTGCCTGGCGGCGCGCGCCGCGGCCCGGTGGCATCGGCCACGGCTGGGCCGGCCCCACCATCATGGTCTACGGCACCGAGGAGCAGAAGCGGGAGTACCTGCCAAAGATCATCTCGGGCGAGCACACCTGGTGCCAGCTCTTCTCCGAGCCCGGCGCCGGCTCCGACCTCGCCAGCCTGCAGACGCGCGCCGTGCGGGACGGCGATGACTACATCATCAACGGCCAGAAGATCTGGACCTCCGGCGCCCAGTACGCCCACATGGGCATCCTCATCGCCCGCACCAACCCCGACGCGCCGAAGCACCGCGGCATCAGCTACTTCCTCGTCGATATGAAGACGCCCGGCATTACCGTCCGGCCGCTCGTCAACATGCTCAACAGCCACGAGTTCAACGAGGTCTTCTTCGAGGACGTGCGCATCCCGGCGAAGAACCTCCTCGGCGAAGAGAATCGCGGCTGGTACCTCGCCACCACCACGCTCGACTTCGAGCGCTCCGGCATCGCCACCAGCGTCTCCCACCAGCTCATCGTGCGTGACCTCGTCCGCTTCGCGAAGGAGTCGGCCATCGGTAGCCGCAACGTGGCCACACGGCCGTCGCTCCGCACCGAGCTCGCCGACCGCGCCATCGAGGCGCAGGTCGAGTCCCTCATCTCCTACCGCATCATCTCCATGCAGGAGCGCGGCGAGATCCCGAACAAGGAGTCGTCGATCGCGAAGCTCTACTCCAGCGAGCTCGATGTGCGCCTCGCCGTCACGGCCATGCACCTCGCCGGCCCCTACGGGCAGATCACCGACCGCGAGGATGCCCGGGTGCTCGGCGGTCGCATCGCCCGCTTCTACATGCACAGCACCACGAGCCCCATCGGCGGCGGCACGAGCGAAATCCAGCGCAACATCATCGCCACCCGGGGGCTCGGGCTGCCCCGCGGCTGATTGCCCTCAGCCGGCTCGCCGCAGCTCGCCCTGCAGCCAGCCGATCTCGGCGCGCAGGCGGGCGGCCTCGTGCTCGCGCACCGTCGCGGGGAAGGGCCCGGGCTCGCGCCCGCGCAGGCCGGCCTCAACCGCCGTCAGCCTCCGGGCCGCGGCCGCCAGCCGCCGGCGCAACACCTCCTCCGGCGCTTCGGCCCCGGCAGCCCGCGCCGCGGCGAGCGCCAGCCCGAACTCCGGCGAATCGACCGGGTCTCGCTCGAGTGCGGCGAGCGCCTCGGCGGCGAGGTGCGCGCGGCCCGCCGGCGTGAGCGCGAGCCTTCGGCGCAGGCGGCCGCCCGTCTCGCCCTCGACGTTGGCCTCGGCGAGGCCCTGCGCGACCAGGGCATCGGCGGCGCGGTAGAGGGCGCTCCGGCTCACCGGGATGCCAGCACTGCGCAGGTGATCGAGCAGGGCGTACGGGTGGGCGGGGGCGAGGGCGAGGGCGGCAAGCAGGGTGAAGGTCGTCTCCATGGCGCAAGCGTGCCCGCCGGGGCGCGTGGTGCCCATCGGGGATCCTCCCGATCGCCGGCGGGAACACCGCCGATGTGCACCGTTCCACGTGGAGCAACTTCCCACCCGGGAGCGGTCGCACCCGGCGAAGCCTCCCACCTGGGAGTGCTTCCCCGGCTGGAAGCCTCCCGCCGGGCACGCCGGCCCGCGCCGAGAGATCGGCCGCCGGGAGGGGCCCCCGCTTGCTGCTTCGGCCGCCGGGCGCACCTCCCGCGGTGGAGAGTTGGTGACTGCTCAGCACGCGCCCCGGGCTGAACCGGGCCTTCCGGTCGAAGCTGCTACCGTGGATCCTGTGGAGGATGACGGTCTTCGCATCGTGTGCGCCTGGTGCGGCTCCGCGGTGAGCGGTGCACGCGAGGCGCCCGTCTCGCACGGCATCTGCGCGGGGTGCGCGCGCCGCTTCCTCGATCAGCTCCCCCTGGCCTACCTGGCGAGCATCGCCGACGCCGATGGCACCGTGACCCTCTTCTCCGGCTACCGCTTCGAGGTGGCCGCGCTCGCCCCGGGCGCAGCGGCCGAACGCGACTCCGCCCCGCGCGGCACGGCGTAGCGGCGGGGTCCGCTCCCCCGCCGCCGCGGATTGGGCGCCTCCTGCGCGCGGAGCGCTCGATCAGGCCGTGCGCCGACCCGTCACCGCCCGCAGGAGCATGAGGAAGAGGACGCCGCCGACCACCGCCAGCGCCATGCTGCGGAAGTCGAACGAGCTGACGGTGCCCCAGCCGATGGCGGTGCCGATGAAGCCGCCGATCATGGCGCCGACGATGCCGATGCCGATGGTGACGAGCAGGCCGCCGAAGCCGCTACCGCCCGGGTCGTCGCCGGGGACGATGAGCTTCGCCAGCGCCCCTGCGATGAGGCCGAAGATGAGCCAGGCAAGGATTCCCATGGTGTGTACCTCCTGCGCGGGCCCTGTGGTGTGCACCTCGCCGGCGCGGCCCGTCGCGCGCTCTTTACCGTAGCGCCGGGGCCTCCTCCTTCCCGTCACGACCCCGGCCCTGTGCGTTGCATTCCCCTCGCAATCCGCCCGCCGGGGTGGTGGGCCTGCCGGCGGGCGAGGGTTTTCCCGGATTTTTGCTCCCGCTTCACCGTCTCCGTCCGCCTGGAGGCGTCCGTGACGCCGCCCCGTGGTACGGTGAGTTCGAGTAGGGCCCGCGCACCCGCTGCGCCCGGCACCTGCACCGACCGTTCATTTGGATGTGGTGTTCTTGCAGGCGGTGTCTCCGCGAACCCCGGTCCCGGCACTGACCTTCTTCGGCCTGGCGAAGTTCTTTGCCCAGGCCGGCCAGAACCTGTTCTTTGCGGCCCTGCTCGTCGTGGCCGGCACCTCCCAGCACGCGGGCGCCGGCATCTCGTCGTTCTTCGTGGCCATGCTCCTCGCCTCCCTCGCCTTCGGCGTGCCCGGCGGCGCCCTCTCCGACCGCCTGGGGGCGCCGCGCGGGTTCGCGCTCGGCAGCGCGGCCCGGGCGCTGGCAATCGCCGGGTGGGCGGTCTGGCCGGCCGGTGGGCTGGCGGTGCCCGCCGTGGTCTTCCTCTACTCCGCCGTCTCGCAGGTTTCCTCCCCCTCGGAGATGGCGCTCGTGCGGACCCTGGGCGCGCGGCGGCCGGGGGCCCTCCACTCGCTCGTGCTGACGTTGCAGTTCGCCGGCCAGGGCGCGGCCATTGCCGGGCTCGCGCCGCTCCTCTGGTGGCTGGGCGGGCCCCCGGCGATGGCCGCCGGCGGCGCAGCGGCCGCCGTGCTGGCCGCCTTCCTGGCCTGTGGCCTCATGGTGGCCACCCGGCGCACGGGGAGCGAAGCCGCCGCCCGCGGATCCTCCTTCCGCGATACCGTGCGCTTCTTCCGCCGGCGCGCCATCGCCCGCGACGCCGTCATCGCGCTGGCCCTCACCTCCATGGTCGTCCAGGGGAGCCTCGTCGCCCTGCCCCTCTACCTCCGCAACGACCTCGCCGCCGGCTCGGCCGGAGCAGCGGCCGTCCTTGCCGCCGCCGCGGCGGGGGTTGGCGCCGGCCTCCTGGTCGCGGCGCTCCGGCTCGGCGCGTTCGAAGCCGCCGGCGCCATGCGGGCGGCCGTGCTGGCCATGGCGGTGGGGATGTTCGCCCTCGCGTCGCTCGATTACGGCCTGCGCGCCGCGCTCGAGCTTACCGACGTGGGCCCGCTGGTCGCGCTCGACCTGCGCCTTGGCACGGCGCTCGCCGTGGCCGTCCCCGTCGCCTTCCTCCTCGGCCTCGCCGTGTCGCTCGCGCTCCTCGCCGGGCGGGTGGCACTCACCGCCACGGCACCGGTGGCCCACCAGTCCCGGGTGTTCGCCGTGCAGGCCACCCTCACCGATGCGGTCGTGGTGCTCCCCCTCGTCCTGCTCGGCGTCGGTGTCGAGGTGGCGGGCGCACGGCCGGTGCTCGCGCTCATGGGTGGCGCGGCCCTCTTCGCGTTCCTCGTCCTCGAACGGCGCGTCGTCATCGGCTGGCTGCACGCTCCGCCCCACGAGGAGCCGGCGGCCGTGCCCGTCCCCGTCGAGCGCGATTAGCCGCCCCCGGCGGCCGCCAGCAGCCGTTCAACCTCGGCGCGGAAGGCCGCTGCATCGGGTACGGTGCCGAAGCGGCCCAGCTCCCTGCCCTGCGCATCGATGAGCATGAAGAGTGGCGTCTCGCGCACGCCGTACCGCTCCGCAGCGGGCTCCCGGTCGACCGACTTCTCGACGAACGCCAGGCGCCCCCGCAGCTCCGCCATCACCCGGTGCGCGAACTGGAGCTGCTCGCACGCCCGGCAGGCCGGCGCGCTGAAGAAGACGAGGGTCGGGCGACCATCGGCCCGGGGCTGGGCCTCCGTCGGCAGGGGCGCCAGCGCGTGGTAGGCCGTGTGTTCGGGGCCGCGGATGGCGACCACCTCGCCGCCGCCCGCGTTCTCCCGGGCAAGGGCGAGCAGGTCGGCATCGACGTCCGACTCCCCGCGCGCCGCCAGCCCCACCCACGCGGTGAACGCGACGGTCGGCAGGACCATCGCCGCGATCACGAGCCACGCCTTCCAGCTCCAGCCGGGATTCCACCAGGGGCCCCTGCTCCGCTGCTCCGCGCTCACCGCTCCATTGTCGGGCCTTGGCCGCCGGGCGTCGCGCCCCCTAACCGCCGCCGCGCATTGTGCGCCGCCGGATGAGCGCGGCCACCTCGGCGGCGCGGGCGCCCTCCACCTCGTAGAACAGCACGGGTACGCTGGCGCGGCCCACCCGGGCCGGTTCGCCGGGGATGAGCCGCACCAGCCACCCCTCGCCCGCGACCACGCTCCCCTCGCGCCGGCCGCCGAACGTCGCGATGAGCGCGGCGATCACCGGCTCCGGGTCCAGGTTGCGGACCTCCAGGCGCTCCACCGGCTCAGCCTCCCGCGGCCGGCGGGAAGATATCGACCTCCGCCCCCGGGCGTACGGGCGTCTCCAGCACCTGCAGGTGCCGGATCTCCCGCCCGTCGACGAACACCTTGATGTAGTCGCCGAGTTCGCCCGCCTCGGTCCAGATGAGCTCGCCGATGGCGGGGAAGCGCTCGCTCACGGCCCGCAGCAGGTCGCGCACGGTCGCTCCCTCGCCGAGGTCGAAGTTCGCCGTTTTGCCGCCGGCGAGCGGCCGCAGGGTGGCGTAGAAGTTCACCAGCATGCGCTGCCCCCTCCCGGCGGGCATCATACCGCCGGGGCCGCCGCGCTACAGCCCGGCCACCTCCGCGTAGCGCCGGAGCGCGGGCAGGACCTGGTCGGCGCCTTCAGGCCGCACGCCGAAGATGACGCGATCGACGCCCATCTCGGCGTACTGCTCGATGAACTCCTTCGAAGGCGGCACGCCGAAGACGGAGACGGGGATCGGCTCCCGGCCGGCCGCCTTCGCCCGCTGCTGGAGCTCGCGAATCATCTGGCCCAGGCGCAGCCCGGAGCGCCCGCCGATCGGCATCCAGCCGTCGCCGTACTCGAGCACCCGGTCGAGCGTGTGGGGGCCGGCGCCACCGACGAGGATCGGCGGATGGGGCTTCTGCACCGGCTTCGGCCATTGCCAGATGGGGTCGAAGTTCACGAACTTGCCGTGGAACTCCGCCTCCTCCTTCGTCCAGATCTCCTTCATGGCCAGGATCCGCTCGTGCAGGATCTTCCAGCGCAGCTTCGGATCGGTGCCGTGGTTCTCCATCTCGTCCTCGTTCCAGCCGCCGCCGATGCCGAAGAGGAACCGCCCGCCGGAGAGGTGGTCGACCGAGGCCACCTCCTTCGCCGTGATGATCGGGTCGCGCTGCATGACGAGGCAGACGCCGGTGCCGACCTTGAGCGTCTTCGTCACCGCGGCCGTTGCCGCGCACGCCACGAAGGGGTCGAGCGTGTGCGAATACTCCTTCGGCAGTTCGCCACCGCCCGGCCAGGGGGTGCGCCGGCTGGTGGGGATGTGGGTGTGCTCCGGGTAGAAGACCGACTCGAACCCCAGCTCCTCGGCGGCGCGGCCGAGCTCGGTGACGGGGATGGCGTAGTCGGTCGGGAACATCTGGATGCCGTACTTCATCGGGCAGCTCTCCTCGCGGTGCGTATCGCCCCGGGATTCTACCCCGCCCCGCCCCGGTGCATCGCCCACACCACGGCGAGCTCGTCGGTGATGAAGCCGCGCACCCCGAGCGCCGCCAGCCGGGCGGCCTCGGCCGTGTCGTTCACCGGCCAGGCCAGGATGAGCCCGGTCGCCGCCCGCAGGCGGGCTGCCCGCTCCGGGGTGAGCAGCTCGCGATGGATGGCGATGGCCACCGGTGGCCGCTCGCGCGCGTGCCGCTCCATGTGTGCGAAGCGGCGCGCGCTGCCGATGGAGTGGACCACGAGCGCGGTCGGCTCGGCGTGGAACGGTTCGAGCAGTGCCCACCGCTGCGCGCTCACCAGGTAGGGCCGGCCCGGCGCCAGCTCCTGCATCGCCGCCCGCACGGCCGGCCCCAGGCGGTTCTGCCACCCCTTCAGATCGAGGTGGAGCAGGACATCGCCGTGGGCCGCCCGCAGGAGGTCGACGAGCTGGAAGCGGGGCCCCCAGCCGCGGTGGAGCGACCAGCGGTCCCAGAGGAGGGGCAGTGGGCCGGCCGTCTTGGTGTGACGCACCTCCAGCCGGCCACGGTGCAGCCAGAGGTCGGCCTCGACGATGGCGGCGCCGGCCGCCACCGCCGCGCGCAGGCGCTCCGGGTCGTTCCCGGCCCGGTGGGCGATGGCGAATGGGCGGCCGAGGAGCTCAGCGAACATTGGCCCCGCGCGGCTCGAACGGGCGCAGCCACGGGCCCGGCCGCCAGGGGGCGAACCGCCGCCCTCGCCACACCTCCACCACGTAGAGGGCGGCCAGCGCCATCAGGCCGCCGACCACGAGGTCGAGGATGTAGTGGTTCGCCGTCAGGATCGTTGCCAGCCCCATGGCGAGCGGCGCCAGCACGCCGATGGCCCGCACCGGCCGGCTGCGGCTGCAGCGGATAATCGCGAGGCCGATGAGCAGGTTCCAGCCGAAGTGAAAGCTCGGCATCGCCGCATACTGGTTCACCAGGGCAGGGGGCTGTAGCACCCGGTACGAGCGGGAGTGCTGGGTCACGGTATCCACCAGCTCGGGGTCGAAGAGGCGCGGCGGCGCCACCGGGAAGAACGCGAAGACCGCCAGCCCGGCACTGCCGGAGACGAGGAAGGCGTTCCGGATGGCGCGGTACTCGGCCGGGTGGCTGAGCACCAGCCAGGCCGCGACCACGACGATGAACGGCCAGTGCCCCCAGATGTAGACCCAGTTGGCGAGCGTGACTAGCGCGTGCGAGCCGAGGATGAGCTCCTGCAGCCGGTCCTCCAGGTGAAGCCCCAGCAGCCGCTCGAGATCGACGATGCGCCGGGCGTTGGCGTAGGCATCCCGCCCGCCACCCTCCGAGATGCCGCGGATGGCGAAGTACGCGAGCACCGCCACGAGCATCAGCCCCAGCTCGCGCGCGACGGTGCCCGCTGCCGCGGCGGCTCCCCGCCGGTGCACCGCTGCCTGCTCCCGTTCCACCACGTGGATCAGTCTACCCGGTCGGTAACCGCCGGGGAGAAGGGCGCCATGCCGCGCTGCCATACCTGCACGGCCGGGCGCGGTGCGCTACCCTCCGAGCAACTTCGTGGCCCCTGGGTGCCGCGCCGTGCTCACCGCTGCCGCCCTGGCCGCTCCCGCTGCGCCCGATCTCGCCGGGGCGCTCGGCCTCGCCCTGTTCGCGCCCGGCACTTGACGCCGCCCCGTTCAACCCCCAGATTGCATTTCGACAATCGAACAAGGGGAGGGCCCTCCCGCCGCTCACCGCGCGGGAGGAGCAGGGGCAAGCCGGTGCGAGTCCGGCGCTGTGCCGCAACTGTGAGGCCGCCAGGCCAAGCCAGAAAACCCGCCCGCCCCGGCCGATGATCCTTCGCGCGAAAGGGGTCGGTGCCATGGCCTGCATCACCTGAGCCCGCCGCCGAGGCGGGTTTTTCGTTCCCGCTCTCGCCCTGTCTCGCTTCGACTCCCCACCGGCCCGCCCGCCCGGGTGGCCAGCTCCCCACGATTGTGACGAGGACGACCGTATGCCACGCCTGCTCCTGATCTGCGCCGCCGCCCTTGCCCTGGTGCCGGCGCTTGCCTTCGCCGCCCTGCCTGCGAACGATGCCGTCATCCGCGGCGCAGCCTTCATCAAGACGGTCCAGCGCCCCGATGGCAGCTACGCCGAGGCCGCCGGCCAGTCGCTCGATGCGATCATTGCTGTCCGCGCCGCCGGCTACGACCCCCGCCTTGACCTCCAGGGCGGCAAGTCGCCTGCCGATTGGCTGCGCGCCGCAGCGCCGTCGTTCACCGCCCCGGCCTCGGCGGCCAAGGCAGCGCTCGCTGCGAAGGCCCTCGGCCTCGACCCGCGCAACGTCGGCGGGGTGGACCTCATCGCCGTCGCTCAGGCCGGCTACAACGCGGAGACCGGTGCCTATGCCGACAACGCGTTCAGCCAGTCCATCGCCATCCTCGGGCTCGCCTGCACCGGCAACACCCCGGGCGCGAAGGCCGCCGACAACCTGAAGGCCGCCGCGGTCGAGGGTGGCGGCTGGGGCTTCGGCGGCTTCGCCGACCCCGATACCACGGCCATCGCCATCCAGGCCCTGCTCGCCGCCGGCCTTCCGGCGACCGACGCGAAGGTCGCCGAGGGGCTCGCCTGGCTGCGCGCGAACCAGGGCAGCGACGGTGGCTGGGGGTACGACCCGAACCAGTCGAACACCTCCTCCACGGCCTTCGCCATCCAGGCCCTGCTCGCCCTCGGCGAGGACCCGGAGAGTGCGGCCTACACGAAGAACGGCGTCACGCCCGTGCAGTACCTGCTGAGCCAGCAGCTCGCCGATGGCTCCTTTACCGGCTACGACCCGGCCTTCGCGGCGAACCAGGTGGTGCCTGCACTGGCCGGCCGGACCTTCTGCAACGCGCCGGAGACGCCGATCACCCGGGTGCGGCCGGCCGCGCCGCCGACCCCGACGCCTCAGCCCACCACGCCGGCCGCCACGCCCAGCCCCGCGGCGACGCCGCGCCCGCCGGCCGCCGGCGA
>FWPU01004576.1_pt1 | contig 31923 bp, 35 predicted proteins | sample 2228361 | NCBI WGS metagenome assembly FWPU01 (sample SAMEA103939777, study PRJEB20133) | metagenome
ACCCGTCAGGTGCGGCTGTAGCACTAGCCGCCCGGCAGGGTAGGCATGGAGGGCGCGGTGGGGAAGGGCAGCAGCGTGGGGGTGGGCCACAGGGTGGGGGCCGGGCCGGGCGCGCCGATCCAGCGCCGCCAGTCGTTCTCCAGGTCGTCAAAGCTGCGCCCGGTGGCGAACTCCAGGGCCTCGTGAAAGTCCATCGTCACCTGGGCCTGCCAGAAGACGCGGTGCGACTCCATGCCGTAGGTCTCGATCCAGTATTTGACGAAGGTGTAGCCCAGGTCGTAGACCCAGCGGTTGCCGCCGTCCGGGCCGGGCTGGTCGACGGAAAGCTCCCGCCGCAGGGTGGGAAAATCCGGGTGGGAGGCCACGCGGCGCACGCGCGCCTCGTAGTCGTACTGCTGGACCGTCTCGAAGTAGGTGGCGTGCCCCTCGGTGAACCAGGTCGGGATGTCCCAGGCCTCCGCGATGTAGCCCTGGAAGATATGGGTCAGCTCGTGGGGCACGGTGGTGTACACCAGGTCGTGCTCGCCCCATTGCAGCGTCTGGATGGTGTAGCCCATGGAGGAGAGGGTCAGCCCGGCCAGGTATTCCTCCGCGTACTCCTGCCACTCCTGGAAGCTCTGGGCGTCCGGCATGACCACCACGTAGGGCTTGTAGTCCAGCGAGAAGCCAAAGGCGTCCTCCAGGCGGGTGATGGCGGCGTTGGCGCTGGCGAAGAGGTCGTCGGCCAGCGACTTGCGCGCCCCGAAGAGCAGCACGACGATCTGCTCGTTTTCCCGGCGGATCCACTCGCGGGTGGTATCCGCGTATTCCTGCACCCTTTCCTCGGTCTCATAAGAATTGCCCGCGCTGTCCATGGCGCGGAAGCGGAAATGAATCTGGAACCAGGGGGGGCTGAACATGCGGTCGAAGTAGACCCAGGCGCCGCGCTCGGCGTCCCACTCCAGCGGCTGGGAGGTGGCGTGGCCCTCGTTGGTCCAGAAGCTCACCCGCGCCCGCTCGATCTGCCCGGCGCTGCTGCGGACCTTGAGCACGTACTCCACGCCGCGCGGGTAGAGCGAGACCAGCTCCGCCTGCTCCACGGTGAAGTAGGCCGCGGCGGCGGTGGCCGTGGGGTTGGGCGTGGGGGTGAGCGTGGCCGTGGGGACCGGGCTGGGCGTCAGCGTGGGGATGAGGGCGCCGCCCTGCGCGGCGGAAGGCGTCCCTGGGCGCGGCAGCAGCAAAAACAGCGCCAGCGCGAGCGCCAGGGCCAGTAAACCTGCCAACAGCGGAAACCGTTTCACCGTTTGCACCGTCCTTTTCGCACTCCACTGCATCCCAGTAAAGCCAAAGCACGCCCATGATACCACAAGCCGGCAGCCCCGGACACCAGGCCGCGCCGCCATACGCCGACCCTTCCGCCTAGTGGGCAGATGCCTCCCTGGGCGGTACACTTGTGTATGCAGGCTGCGGGGGCGTCCCCGCCCCCTGCATGGGAGGAGCAACCGATTGGGCGGTCGTTGCCCATATCGTGTTGCCCCCCCGCTCCCTGCATGGGAGGAGCAATCTGTTCTGTTTTGCCGGGGGGCATAGGGCCGTCCGGGTCGGATGCCCGGAACGGATGGAGGGATAGCATGACTACCTTGCGCCGTCAGACGCGGGACAGTAGCTGGCAGTGGCTGCTCATCGGCGTGGTGCTGGGGCTGGCCGTCGCGGCGGTGGGCTGCCTGGCCGCCTACGCCGCCGGGCTGGTCAGCCTGAACGTGGCCGCCACACCGGAGGAGGAAGCGCTGGTCTCGCCAACTGTGCCGGTCAGCGAAGTGGCGGAGCTGCCCACGCCAACCCCCACCCGCCCGGTGATCATCGTGACGGCCACGCCTTCCGGGGCCACCGTGATCCAGCCCTCGCCGACGCCGGTCCCCCCCACCCCGGAGGAGGCCGAGGAGACCCCCACCGAAGCCCCGCAGGAAGACGCGCAGCCCGCCGCCCTGGGCGGCACGCCCCTCACCACGCCGACCCCGGCGGAGGTGGGCGGCATCCCGGCCCTGCTGGCCAACAACCTGACGGCCATGGAGCTGGTGAGCGGCGGCGACTTCATGATGGGCACGGACCAGGCGGAGGCGGCGGCGGCGGTTTCGGTGTGCGTCAACGAGCACAACGCCAACTGCCTGATCGAATACGCGGAGGACGCCTTCCCGCCGCACCGGGTCATCGTGGATAGCTTCCAGATGGAGGTGACCGAGGTGACGGTGGCCCAGTACGTGGCTTTTCTCAACTCCCTGGGGCCGCGCAGCCACCTCACCGGCTGCCAGGGCCAGCCCTGCGCCGCCACGCAGGCCGAGGCGGAGACCAGCCACGTCGAGTTCGACGGCGCGGTCTACACCGTGGCCGACCTCTTCGCCCGCATGCCGATGACGCACGTCACCTGGTACGGCGCGGCGGCCTACTGCGAGGCGATTGACCGCCGCCTGCCCACGGAGGCGGAATGGGAGCGCGCCGCGCGCGGCTCCGACGGGCGCATCTACCCCTGGGGCAATGAATGGAACCCCGCGCGGGCCAACACCAACCGCCGCGACGACTCCGGCCAGCCAAGCTCCACCGGGCCGGTGGAGGTGGGCAGCTTCCTCGACGGGGCCAGCCCCTACGGCATCCTGGACATGGCGGGCAACGTGGCGGAATGGGTGCAGGACTGGTACGCGCCGGACTACTACCGCCAGCCGGAGGCCAGCGGCCTGAACCCGCAGGGGCCTGCCGTGGGGACCAGCAAGGTGGTGCGCGGCGGCTCCTGGGACGCGGTGCCCTTCTTCGCCCGCACTGTGCAGCGCCAGGAGTACGAGCCGAACACGCAGGCCTTCTTCATCGGCTTCCGCTGCGTGAGCGACGAGACCCCGGTCCAGCCGGGCGGGGCCACGCCCGCCGGGCAGCCCGCCGAGGGCGAGGCGCGCCCCTCGCCCACCGCCTCCCCGACGCGGGACCCCAACATCACCCCCTCGCCGCTGCCCAGCCTGCCGCCCGGCGGCTAGGATAGCGGCACAGCCGGCGACAAGGGGAGCGGTTGAGCCGTGTGGCAGGGGCGAGGCCTGCCCGGCCTGAGCACGAGGCTGCTGGCGCTGCTGGCGATCTACGCCGTGCTGCTGGCCGGGGCCGCAGCGCGCCACATGCGCCCGGACGAGGCGATAACCTACCACGCCACCGGGCGCGACCTGGCCTTCACGGTGGTCTTCCACGCCCAGGACGTGCACGCCCCGCTCTACTTTGTGGCCTTTCACCTGTGGCAGCAGGTGGCGGGCGACGGCGAGCTGGCCGGGCGGGTGTTTTCGCTCCTGCTCTGCATGCTCACCCTGGCGCTGGTCTACCACCTGGGGCGGCGCTGGTTCGGCGCGGTGGCCGGGCTGGCGGCGCTGATCGCGGTGGGGCTGTCCTCCTACTTCTTCCGCTACGGCCTGGAGGTCCGGCCCTACGCGCTGGTGATTCTGGCCGGGACGGTCTCCATGCTGTGCTTCGACCGCTGGCTGCAACGGCGCACCTGGCGCAGCGCGCTGGACTACGGCCTGAGCCTGGCCCTGATGCTTTACGTGCACTACTTCGGCGCGTTTTTGTTCCTGGCGCAGGGGGCGTACTGGCTGCTGGCCGGGCGGCGGGCGTGGACCCTGTGGCGGCAGGGAATCGCTGCGGTCGCGGCGGCGCTCCTGTTCTGGCTGCCGTGGCTGCCGGTTTTCATCGGCCAGGTGCGGCACGTTGGAGCACTGGTGGAGGAGTCGCAGACGCGCATCCCCGGCCTGGGCATGGCCGCCACCACCCTGCCGACCGACCTGCCGACCCTGAGCCGCTTCGCGCTGCTGGCGACCAACGGCCTGCCGCTGCTCTACGCGCTGCTTCTGCTGGCCGGGCTGCTCCTGCTGCGGCGGGAGCGCCGCTACTGGCTGGCCGCAGCCTGGGGCGTGGGGGTGCCGCTGGCCGCCTTCCTGCTGAACCTGATCGTGCCGGTCTACGAGCCGCGCTACGTGGTGGTGCTGGTGCCGGGGCTGGGCCTGCTGGTGGGCGCTTCGCTGGCCGCGCTGCCGGGCCGCTGGAAGGCGGCTGCGCTCCCCGTGTTCTGCCTGGCGGCCCTGCTCACCGTCCAGTCCGGCATCCCCCAGCGGGTGCCCCTGCGCGACTACCTGCAAGCGCTGGAGGCCGCCCTGCGGCCCGGCGACGCGGTCTACCTCTACGACATGACGCTCGACTGGATGGCCGCCTACCACTACCGGCACTACGCGCCGACGGCCCTGGAGAGCCTGATCCTCGCCACGGTGGACCAGCAGCAAGACGATGCCCTGCCGCGCTGCGTGTGGTTCGTCACGGACGACTGGTTCAACCCCCAGGTGCGGGCGCGGTTTGAGCAGATCGAGGACCGGCGCCCGCTCCAGCAGATCATCGGCGACGAGCGCTACCTGCTCCAGCGGCTGTGCGCGCCGCCGGAGGGGGAGCCGGTCCTTTTTGGCCGGGCGATGCGCTTTCTGGGGGCGGACCTCGACTCCGTCGGCGAGGGGCAGATCGCGCTCAAGCTGTGGTGGGATGCGCTGGAGCCGCCCGCGCACGACTACTCGATTGGCGTCTACCTGCTGGACGCCAGCGGCGCGCTGGTTGCGCAGCAGGACGGGCCGCTCTTCAACTTCTGGCTGCGCCAGCCGCTGGAGACCTCTGCCATGCAGCCCGGCGTCTATTACATCGACTACCGCGTGCTGGCCCTGCCCCCTGACCTGCCGGGCGGGCGCTACAGCCTGGCCCTGGCCGTCTACCAGTCCTGGGACGGCGCGCGGCTGCCCATCGCCGGGCAGGAGGGGGACCTGCTGACCTTCCACCATCTGACGCTGCCGTGAGGGGCGCGCACGCAAAAGCCCGGAGCCGAACCGCTGGCTCCGGGCGCAAAGCACCTGGCCGGGCTACTGCCGTGGCTCAGTCCCTGTCGTCGCCGGTGATCAGCTTGTAGAGGTTGACCGTCTCCGGCGAGGGGGCGATGTTGAGCGTCTCGCGCAGCGATTTTTCCAGCTCGCGGAACTGCTGCATGGCCCTTTCGAGCTGCCCCTGCTGGTAGTAAAGCTCCATCACCTGGCGGTGGATGTCCTCGCGCTCCGGGGTCTCCCGCAGAGCACGGGTGTAGTGACCCAGCGCCCTGTCGATCTGGCCCTGCGACTGCATGATGCGGCCCAGCCCGATGAGGGCCTGGGCGTGCTGGGTGCGCAGCTCCTTGCGGCGCTCGACGGCCCAGGGCATGTCCAGCTTGTGCAGGAACGGGGCGCGGTAGAGCTTGACCGCCCGCTCCCAGTGAGTGGCCTGCTCCCGCTCCTCGGCCATCATGGCTTCTTCCACGGACTTGGTGAAGGCCGCCACGTCGTAGTAGATGTTCACCCGGTCGCTGTGGCTGTAGAACCCGCTGGCGTACTGCGTGAGGTCGTAGCCGAGCCGCTCGTTGATCTTCCGTTTGGTGACGTGAAAGACGTTGGTGGCCTCCTTCACGGAGAGGGTCGGCCAGAAGACGTCGAAGATCTCGTCGCGGGTGACCAGCGGATGGTCCATGAAAAAGAAGAAGAGGTTTTTGGGCAGCTCGCCATCCCAGTGGGTGACGGGAGCGCCGTTGACCAGGGTATAGCCGCGACCCAGGGAGAAGACCTCGATCTGGGGGACCTCCGGCGGCTCCTCAGGCGGGGGCGCTTCCTCCGGGACGTATTCCGCGCCCAGCACGGTGGCCTTCTTGTCGGAGACCAGGTCAAACCAGGGCAGGTAAGCCTGCTCGCGGGCGTTGATCATGATCTGGCATTGAGGCGGGATGTGCTGGGCCAGCACCTCCATGAAGCGCTTGGTCTCGTCCTTCTCCGGGAGCCGATCATACTGGTCTAGCAGCAGCGTGAACGGCTCACTGGAGAGGGCGTTGAGGTCTTCGCACAGCGCGACGGCCAGCTCCGGCGCTTTGGCCTTGGCCGCCAGCGCGGCGCGGAGGTGCTCCCCAAAGCCTGGGGTCATGGCCTCCAGATCGTCGATCAGGTTGTTGAGGAATTTCCTCAGGTTACGGTCGGAGGTCTGCAATGCATAGTAGTACAGACCTGTTTCAGGCTCCTTCAAGTAGCGAGCCAGGTAGGCGTTCCGGTAGCGGTTACGGGGATACAGCACGACCAGCGGCGACTCGCCGGTTGCTTCCCGAAAGGCTACAGGACCCTGTTGGACAAGTTCTTCCGCTTTTCCCATGCTTGCTCCACGTGTTAGCCTGTTAGTGCGCCTTTTAGATGTAGTCGAGCTTTATAACATTCTAGCCAAAATCGTTTTTTAGTGCAAGTCATATTTTGAAATACCTAAGCAAGGTTTGACGGGTAGCCAACGGGCTAACAAAAACAGATAGCCCTGCAAATCTTAGCCCATCTGATACGCATATTCTATCACATATTTTTTCCCAGCAGATTAGAATCCGCTAAATATTAAGTACCCGCGCAGGCAAGAACCTGCCAAAACCAGCGCTCAAAAGACGAAAACTTTTTAATTATGTCAGAATGCCGTCGCCTGGGCGAACAAAGGCGTGGTGGTTGCCCCGCCTGGCCCCAACCGCGCAGCCGCCCGGCCTCAGGAGAGGCGGCCCTGCAGCCGTTGCAGGCGCTGCATCTCTTCCTCCAACAGGGCCATGCCCTGGCCCAGGTCCGCCGGCGGCACGCCGCCGTGCAACGTCTGCGCCAGCAGTTGGGCCGTGCCGTGGCAGACCTCCAGGTATTTAGACTGGGCGTTGAGCAGGGTCCGCACGCGGGAGGCAGGCTGGCCGTTAAGCAGGTTGGTATCGATGCGGGGGACGAGGGGCTGCCTGCTCAGCAGGCCGGTGCGGCGCGTCATGCGCTCCACGATCAGGGCGGCGGAGAGCCGGGCGCGCCTGCGCACGACCTCCTGCAAGCGGCGCAGGGTGGCCATGAAGAGCGTCTCGTAGAGCAGGGCGTGGTAGTACTCTTGCAGGCTGCTGACGCCGGTGGCCAGGTAAGCCAGGTGACGCAGCCCGGCCACCACCTGGAAGGCCTTGTGCAGGGATGGATGCTTGAGCACCTCCGGCAGGGGGATGAGGAGGCCGGTCAGGCTCTGGCCGCTGAGCAGGGAGCGCTCCAGGGCGGCCAGGGCGGGCAGGTCGTTGGTGGGGTACTGGGTCAGGCGCAGCTTGATATCCGCCTCCAGCTCCACGAAATCCCGCAGGGCGTGCGTCGGCCCGGTATGCTCGAAGTCGATCAGCCAGGTCAGGTTGCCCTGGTCCACGAAGAAGTTGTCGCCGTGCAGGTCGCCGTGGGAGACGCAGAGGGTCACCTGGGGCAAAGCGGCCTCCCGCCCCTCCCGCAGCACCCACAGGGCCGGGTTGGGCAGCTCGTCCTCCACCCCGTGGAAGCGCAGGCGGTACTGGTCGGTATCCAGCCGCCCCAGGTTCCTGCCAATGTCCAGCGCCTGGTCGTAGAGGGGATAGAGGGGGGCCTGCGGGAGCGTCTCGCGCTCGTCCTGGTACCAGGTGACGCAGACCTCCATGAACATCCGCCGCAGCACATCCAGAACGTGGGGCGGGTCGTTGTAGGCGTAGTAGCGGCGGAAGGGGACCATCTCGCCCGGCGAGGCCCCCAGGAAGGCGTAGGCGATGGCGCCCAGCCGCCACAGCAGGGCGTGCCCTTCCAGGCGGGCCTGGCGCTCCTGGTGCAGGCGGCCATCCACGTAATCCTGGTAGTTCTGCACCTCGCGCTCGATGCGCTCCCGGCTGCCGATCTTGACCACCTTGGGCATGAAGGAGGTATGGGTGTGCGGGCGGTGCTCCCGCGCCCACAGCACCACCGAACGGCGGACGGGCGTGGCGGCGGCCAGGCTGGCCGTTTCCAGCGTCGGCAGCGGCTTGAGGTCCAGGGCGCTGGCGCGGGGAAAGGCGCGCCCCAGCAGGTCTTGCAGGTGATCCAGCGTGACGGACTGCGGAGAGACTTCCAGGACATCCGCCACCTGCCGGGCAATGTGGGGGGAGGGCCACTCGATGCGCAACTGCCGGCGCTGCCCCTGCTGGCGGATGCTCTCCAACAGCTTCCGCAGCGGGTCCTCGTGCCGCACGTAGCCCATCTGGAGCCACCCGGCCCGGTAGGCGATCTCGTCATCCGGGCGGGCGGTGTAGATGACGACGCCCGTCGGGACCAGGCGCTGCCCCAGCTCGAGGCCGGAGAAATCCTGGGGGTCGGCGGGGTTCAGCAGGCGCGGGGCGATCACGGCGACGTGGCAAAAGTGCTCCAGCACCTTCCTGTGCGCGTCGCCCAGCAGTTGCTCCCCCTCCCCCTCTGCGGCAAAAACCAGGATGCGGTGCTGTTGCAGGTTGTGGATGAGCGCCTCGCGGCGCATGGCATTTGGCTCCACAACCAGGACTCGTAACGCTTCGCTCTCGATACCCACGGCTCCCCCTCAACGCTTGACCACCCCGGCGCAGGCCCTGGCTGCCGGGTCGGGCGGTTGGCGCTACCCGTCGGGGCGGGGCTATGGCCCGCCCGGCGGCATTGCCTTCGGTTTTCTGGCTGCAAGCACCGGCGGTGGAAGGTGGGGGGCTGCTGAGGATAAACGAATGATGGCGATAAGTGCGGGTCCTTGCGCAAAGGCCGGACTGACCCCCAGGGCGGGCGATCTGCCGCTGCTAGCGCAGGGCGTGCAGGGCCTCGCCTGCCCGCCTTTCCTCCGCCAGGATGTGCTGGATACCCTCCTGTAACGCTGGTGGCGGTTGCCCATTATACACCGACTGTTGAATCTCCAGCGATTGCTGGCAGATGCGCAGGTAGCTCTGGTAGGCCTCCAGGCGGGCGGCGGCCTCCACCGCGCCATCCCCTTAAACAAACCTTATTCAAACTGCATTATAACATAATTGCCCCCTGCCCTGGGCTTCGGCGGGCCACCTGCGCATAGCCCATTGGTCATAGGCGCGGCGGGCGCTGCCCGGCGATTTGCGTTGTACGGCGGCTGGGGTATCCTACAGGGGTGCGCGCCGGGGACCACAGGGGGGCTACAGCGACACGCCCCCACAGCGGGAGCCGCCCGGCGGCCTTGAGGGGGATTATGAGGACAAGTCGGCTGGCGCGCAGCCTGACCGACCGCGTTTTCGGCGGGGTGTGCGGCGGGCTGGGCGCGTATCTGGGCATCAACCCCTGGTGGGCGCGGGCTGCCTTTGCCGCACTGGCGGCGCTTTCCGGCGGCGTGGCGGCGCTGCTCTACCTGATCCTGTGGTGGACCCTGCCGCCGGACCTGACGCCCGGCGCGCCGCACCGGGGGCGGGACCTGGGGCCGCTGCTGATGGTGGGCGGGGCCATCATCGTCACCGGGCTGATCGTGCTGGCGCGAGGATTGGGCGCGCTGAGCGGCCCCTCCGGCGCGGACCTCTTCTGGCCCGCCGTGGTGACCGTCATGGGCGCGGCGCTGCTGTGGCGGGCGCTGCGCGGGGGCGGCTAGGCGCGCCGCCAGCCAGGAGGCAATCAACCGTGCGAGAACCCACCCAACCCCCCACCTCCCGACCCCAGGGCCTGCTGTGGCCGCTGCTGCTGCTGGCGCTGGGCGGGGTGGCGCTGCTGCTGGGGCTGGAGGCCTTCCCCCCGGCGGTGGCGGACCTCATCGGGCGCGCCTGGCCGGTGATCCTGGTGGTGGCCGGGCTGGTCATCTTCCTGGACCAGAGCGGGCTGCGCCGCTGGGCGGCCCCGCTGGCGGTGGTGGTCTCTGCGGCGCTGCTGGTGGGGATCATCGCCGTGGCCTACACCACCCGCGCCAGCACCGAGCGCGAGGACAACGTGGTCTCGGTCGAGCAGCCGCTGGGGCCGGGGGTGCAGCGGCTGGTGGTGACGGTGCAGGGCCTGCAAACGCGGGTAGACATCGCCCCCTCCAGCCGCGAGGAGCCGACCATCACCGCCGAGTTCAGCGGCAGCATCGAGAGCGAGATCGAGCAGGACTACGCCGAGGAGGGCGACACGGCCCGCTTCGTCCTGCGCGAGACGCGGCCCAGCGCCATCCCCGCCCTGGAGGCCATCGGGCGCGGCCGGCTCAACGTGGAGCTGCCGCCGGGGCTGCCGCTGGAGCTGAACTTCCGCAACGCGGACGGCGCGGCGGTGCTCAACCTGCTGGGGCTGGACGTGGCCCGCCTCAACATCAACATCGCCGCGGGCGATCTGCTGCTAAGCCTGCCGGACACGGCGCTGGAGCAGCCCGGCGACGTGGTGGTGACGCGGGGGAACGTGACGCTCTTCGTGCCGGACGACCTGGGGCTGCACCTCTTCGTCAACGGGCCGGTGCCGCAGTTCGCCGCCGCCGACTACCTGCTGGACCCCAGCGACGGCTCCTACCTCTCCCGCAACTTCGACGACTTCCAGACGCAAATGGCGCTGAACCTGACCGTCTCCAGCGGCTCCATCCGCCTGGAGTAGCGGCAGCCCTACTCCCCGCTTAACTGCCCGCGCAGGGCTTCGGAGATGCGCTCGCGCTCCTCGATTTCGGCGTCGATCTCGTCCTGGTGATCGAAGTAGTAGGCCAGCGCCGCGTGGGCCTGCCCCAGAGTCAGGGCCAGCTGCTCCGCGATGGTGTCCGGTTGCCATCCCCACACCCGGTGATAGATGGCGATATCTGAGACCATGACGGTCGTCCCGGCGATGACCGGGCGTCCGCTGCGGATTTTGGGGTTGGAGACGATAGTTTCGATGGTCAGGATGCGTTCCATGGGCTGCGCTTTCTCTCACGTTCTGGCCCCATGATACCACGTTTGCGCCCTACAATGCCCGTGAGCGCGCGCCTTCAGCCGTGTAATAGCGGCGCTCCAATCTTTGGCCTCATGTGGCTGGTACATTGCTTCACACCTTATAAGGGGGACAGCAGGCAGTCCGGAGCTTAAGCGATGAGGCTCGACGAGCTGGAGGAAAAACGAGGGGAGATCCTTGCCATCGCCGCCCGACACGGCGCGTCGGACGTGCGCGTGTTCGGCTCTGTAGCGCGGGGCGAGGCTGGATCGCGGAGCGACGTGGATTTTCTGGTGGAGATGGCTCCCGACCGCAGCCTGCTGGATCGCATCGCCTTGATCCAGGACTTAGAAGACGCGCTGGGATGCAAAGTGGACGTGGTGACGCCCGGCGGGCTGCACTGGCATATCAAGGATCGGGTGCTGGAAGAAGCCGTGCCACTACAAAGCAGGCCAAACCCCTGACGATATTCCACCCCCATCTCTTAAAATCGGTCGCCCCGGCCCTTGTTGCGGCTATAATGGAGGCAGGCGCACAAGGGAGTCGGGAGGCGGGGGCATGAGCTTCTTCGACGAGCAGGTTGCCATCGGCTGGACGGAGTGGGAGCCGGTGGGGCGGGTCTACGTGGCGGCGGGGCCGAACGGCGTGCTGGCGGTCACCATGGGGCCGTTCGACGAGTCGGAGGCGGCCACGCAGGTGTGGGGCATGTTCCACATCCCGACTTTGGTGGACCGGCGCGCCACCAGAGACGCCATCCGCCAGCTCGACGAGTACTTCCGGGGGGAGCGCTGGTCCTTTGACCTGCCGCTGGACCTGCGCGTGGAGACCACCTTCCAGCGCATGGTGTTGCAGTACGTGCAGCGCATCCCCGCCGGGCGGACCACCACCTACGGGGCCATCGCCACTGCGCTCGGCAACCCCGACCGCGCCATCCTGGTGGGGCACGCGCTGGCCACCAACCCGCTGCCCGTGCTGATCCCCTGCCACCGCGTCATCGGCTCGGACGGGACGCTGGTCGGCTACAGCGGCTACGGCGGGGTGGAGACCAAGGCGGCCCTGCTGCGGCACGAGGGGGTGTTGCTCATCTAAGCCGCGCCCGTCCGGCCCCGGCACGATCCCCGCCCTGCCACCGCAAGCCCGACGGGGTAAAATAGGCGGCGCGTCGCTGATCAACCGCCGAAAGCCTGACCCATGACGGATTCCAACAGCCACAACTGGGGCCTGGTCGGCCATGAATGGGCCGTGGCCCACCTGGAGAAGCGCCTGGCCCACGGGCGCGCCCGCCACGCCTACCTCTTCCTTGGCCCGCAGGGGGTGGGCAAGACGGCGCTGGCGCTGGCCTTTGCCCGGCGGCTCAACTGCCTGCACGCGGAGGAGTCCGCGCGGCCCTGTGGCGAGTGCCGGGCCTGCCAGCGGGTGACCTCCGGCAACCACCCGGACGTGATCCGTGTGGAGGCGGAGACGGTGGGCGGCACGCTCAAGATCGAGCAGGTGCGCGACATGATGGCCATGCTCTCCCTGCGCCCGTATGAGGGCCGCTACCGGGTGGGCATCCTGCGCCGCTTCCACGAGGCCACCGTGCAGGCCGCCGACGCCCTGCTCAAGACGCTGGAGGAGCCGCCCCCCTACGTGGTGCTGCTGCTGACCGCCGAGAACCTCAACCTGCTGCCGCCCACCATCCTCAGCCGCTGCCAGCCCGTGCGCCTGCGGCCCATCCCGGCGGCCCAGGTGGAGGAAGCCCTCATCTCCCGTTGGGGGGCGGACCCCGAACGCGCGGCGCTGCTGGCCCAGCTTTCCGGCGGGCGGCTGGGCTGGGCGGTGCGCACCCTGACCGAGGAGGACGCCCTGGCCTTCCGCGACCTGGCCCTGGACGACCTGGAGCGCGTGCTGGAGGAGGGCCGCGTGGGGCGCTTCCAACGGGCAGAGGCGATGGCCCGCCGCAAGGACGCGCTGCGGGAGACGCTGATCCTGTGGCAGTCCTTCTGGCGGGACGTGGTGCTGGTGGCCACGGAGAGCAAGGTCCCGCCGGTCAACCGCGACCGCCGCGCCACCCTCAACCGCCTGGCCCGCGAGATCGACGCCGTCGCGGCGCAGGCCGCCCTCCGCGCCACCCGCGCCGCCCTGGACGACCTGGGCAAGAACGTCAACACCCGCCTGGCCGTGGAGGTCATGCTGCTGGACTATCCGGGGCTGAAGCGGGCATAACGGCGACCTGTGCCAGAATCAAACAAGACCGTACGCTTCGGAGGTAAGGCATGCAGACGGATGACTCCGGAAGCGAGCCGGTAAATCCGGAGGCCGTTGTCTGGTTCGCGGGCGCGCCGCTTTACCACACGCCCGGAATCAGGCGGTAGCGGGTCTGCTGCGCGTATTCGGCGTAACCGGGCAGCTCCTCGTGCAGAGCGCGATCCTCCAGCGCGGTGCGGATGACGAACACGGCGATGCCCGCAGCGCCGGGGATGAGGGCCGCCCACGCGCCCACCGCAATGGGCAAGGCCAGGAACTGAAGTATGACCCCGGCGTAGCCGGGATGGCGCACGAAGCGGTAGGGGCCGCCAGTCGCCACCTGCTGCCCGCGCGATTCCTGCATGCGGACGGTGACGTCGAAGTAGCGGTTGGCGACCATCGACCAGGCCAGCAGGACGAAGCCCAGGATCATCAGAGTGTTGCCGATCACGTAAACCAGCGGCGCGACGGGCGCGGACCACCCGTTGCGCCAGTCCAGGCCGGCGACCAACGGCTGGATGAGGATCATCGCGAAGTAGATCGCAAGCAGCACCAGGTCCCATCTCTTGGTGCCGACCGTCGCCTGTTTCACGCGCTGGCCGCGCTGGTTGAGCAGTTCCGGGTTGCCGAGGGCCAGGGCAATGCTGAGGCCGATCCAGCAGGCGGTGTAGACGACGGCGAAGACCCGGCCCCAGGCCCAGTCCAGCGAGCCGGCGCCCAGGAACAGCAGGACCGCCGTGAAAATGGCCTGCCCGATGTGCTTGCCGATAGCGTTGACGCCGTAGATGTTGACTTTCGGTCTGGGTGACTCGTTCTTTATCGTATGCTGGGCCATTGCACTCCCTCTTCATGACGATCTACCCCAAATACCAATTTACCACGCAGGGCCGGTGGCGCGCGGCCCCAATTCCGGGGGGTTATGCGCCTTTTTCGTGCTCCCCCTACCGGCTCCAAACGCAACGCGGCCAGCATCTCCCAGGCGCATGATCGCCGCTCCCACCCGCGCCGCCCTGGACGACCTGGGCGAGAACGTCAACATCCGGCTGGCCGTGGAGGTCATGCTGCTGGACTATCCGGGGCTGAAGCGCGGGGTATAATGGCGAAGGTAGACAGGGTAGATAAAGTGGGTGAATGTGGGGAGGGTGGACAATGAGCGTGGTGCACGAGGAACTCATTCGGGAGATCGAGAAGCTGACCGAGGAGCAGGCGACCGTGCTGCTGCAACTCGTGCGGTTTATGCAACCGGAGGAACGTCGCACACAACAACGGGGCGACTGGATAGACCGCGCGCGTGCCCTGCGCGAGCGCATCGAGGTGCAGCACGGCACACTGCCTGACGTTACCCAGACACTCGATGAAATCTGGGAGGAGCGCCTGAATGACCTCGATAGTCTGCGTTGACGCCAGCCTGATACTTAACCTCTATCTACCGCAACCCCTGAGTAGCAAAGCAGAAGCCTTGTGGCGTCAGTGGCAGGCGCAGGGATATCGTTTCGTTGCGCCTTCTTTGCTTCGGTATGAAGTGACCGCAGTATTGCGCAGAAACGTTCACTTGGGCAGCTTGACCCCAGAGATCGGCCTCCTCAGCTTAAACGAAATATTAGCCTTGCCTATTGAATATCCGTCTGTACCCAATTTACATGTCCGCGCCTACCAACTTGCTACGCAGTTGGGACGCCCACGAGCGAACGATGCCCACTATCTGGTCCTTGCAGAGACCCTGGGATGCGAGTTTTGGACGGCAGATGGCAAGTTAGTCAACGCGGTCCAGGATCATCTTCCTTGGGTGAAGTTCTTGGGCGACCATTCACCATAACGTGGCTCCCATTTTTACCCGGCTCCCAATGCAGGGCGGACAGCATCCCCCAGGCGCATGATCGCCGCTCCCTCTGAATTGCGCCTGATTTGCGCTATACTGCATGCGTAAGCTTACCAGAGACCCGCACCGCAAACGAGGGCACCCCATGACCGATGACCTGCTTCTGCTGCCCAGGCCGCAGCGCCTGGTCCGCCTGGAAGGCTCCCTGCAAGCCACCCCAGACCGCCTGATCTGGCTGGCGGGGGAGGTGCCGCTACGCGTGGCCCACGCCGTGCAGGACGCGCTGGCCGGGATCGCGCCGACCTGGGCGCTGACCGCCGCCCGCCTGGACGGGAGCCACCTGGGGGCCACCCTCCGCGTGGACCCGGCCCAGGTCCGCCAGCCGGAGGGCTACACGCTGACCATCCGCCCGGACGGGGTGACCCTCGTCGCGCACGACCCGGCGGGGGCGTTCTACGCCGCGCAGACGCTCCGCCAGATCGCCGGGCAGGCCGGGGCCGGGGGGCTGCCCTGCCTGCGCATCGAGGACTGGCCGGACTTCCCCCACCGGGGCGTGATGCTGGACATCAGCCGCGACAAAGTGCCCACCCTGGACACGCTCCACGCGCTGATCGACCTGCTGGCCGGGTGGAAGGTCAATCAGCTTCAGCTTTACACGGAGCACACCTTCGCCTACCGCAACCACCGCCTGGTGTGGGAGCACGCCTCCCCCCTGACCGGCGAGGACATCCTGGCCCTGGATGCCTACTGTCGCGAGCGCTACATCGAGCTGGTGCCTAACCAGAATTCCTTCGGCCACATGGCCCGCTGGCTGCGGCACGCGCCCTACGCCCACCTGGCAGAAGCGCCGGACGGCTTCGACTACCCCTGGGGCGGGCGGCACGAGGGGCCGTTCAGCCTGTCCCCCACCCATCCCGGCTCTATCGCCCTGCTGGCGGAGCTGTACGACGAGTTGCTGCCGCACTTTTCCAGCCGCCAGTTCAACGTGGGCTGCGACGAGACCTTTGAGCTGGGCCAGGCGGGCACGCGCAGCAAGGCCGCCTGCGACAAAAAAGGCGTGGGCCGCGTCTACCTGGATTTCCTGCGGCAGATTTACGCGCTCACGCAGAAGCACGGGCGCACCATGCAGTTCTGGGGGGATATCATCATGCGCCACCCGGAGCTGATTCCGGACCTGCCGCCGGACGCCATCGCCCTGGAGTGGGGCTACGAGGCGGACCATCCCTTCGACCGCGACGGGGCGGCCTTTGCCTCGGCAGGCGTGCCCTTTTACGTCTGCCCCGGCACCTCAAGCTGGAACGCGATTGCCGGGCGCACGGACAACGCGCTGGCCAACCTGTGGAACGCCGCCGAGAACGGCCTCCAGCATGGGGCCATCGGCTACCTCAATACCGATTGGGGCGACTACGGCCACTGGCAACCGTTGCCCGTCTCCTACCTGGGTTTGGCGCGCGGCGCGGCGCTGGCCTGGGCGGCAGAGGCCAACCGCGACCTGGACATGGCCCGCGCGCTGGACCTGTACGCCTTCCGCGACGGGGGCGGCGTGATGGGGCGGCTGGCCCACGACCTGGGGAACACCTACCGCGAGACGGGCGTGACGCTGCACAACAGCTCCGTCCTGTTCTGGCTGCTGCAGATGCCGGACAGGCCGGTGAGCGCCGGGCGGGCGGCAGGGGTGACGGCGGAGGGGCTGCGGCGGGCAGAGGCGCACATCGAGCGGGCGATGGCCCGGCTGCCGGGGGCGCGCATGTCCCGCCCCGACGCCGACCTGATCGTGGACGAGTTCCGGCTGGCGGCCAGCCTGCTGCGCCACGCCTGCCGCCTGGGGCTGGCCCGGCTGGAGGCGGGCGGGGAGACGGTCGCCGACCTGCCGGCAGCGACGCGGGCGGCGCTGGGCGGCGAGCTGGAGATGCTGATCGAGGACTACCGGCGCATCTGGCTGGCCCGCAACCGCCCCGGCGGCCTGGAGGACAGCGCCGGTCGGTTGGAGCGGCTGCTGGCGCTCTATCGGACCTGATCGACCGGGCCAGGCCCGCCGATGAGGCGGCGGTCGCCAGCAAAAGAGACTGTCGCCAACCGTACTCCACAAATAGGTTGACAGCGCACATCCATGCACTAACGGACGCTCACACCACTGATGTGTTATAATAAGATCATATGGGTTATCTCTAGCGCAACCGGACTGAGTGCATATGGCTGCTGAAACAGACAAAGAGGGTATTACAGTTCCTGTGGGATGGCCACTAGAGTTTGACTTACCCTCTCTTCACTGCAATCAGTTTAGCATCAGTAAGCCAGGTGATTCCATCTACCTGACCCTTGGTGAATTTCGACCTCCGCTGGTCATTGGAGAGGTGACGGATGAAAATGTCGAAGAACTCCGCAAAAGAGGGCCTTTTAAAATCAAACCACAAGCATCGATCATCCTGACCCCTAATGGACTAAAGTCATTGGCTACTCTATTGGCTCTAAGTCTCGATCTTGATGACTTGAAGGAACTAGCCCAGAAGATACAAGATAAGCTACAGGAGCTTGAGGCATAGGGAAGTATGGCCACCACATATCAGACTGAGACCCTCCCTCGCACTAATCAGATGGGAACAGTCGATCCATACAATTTTGACTATAGTGCTATAAATTCCCGAACGAGTGGTGAGCAGATGTGGCTTTCCATCCCCACAGAAACAAAACGTTATGTATTTATCACCTTCTCTGAAGGCGATGTGCCACGTATTTCTTTGGAAGAATACCCAGCAGTTCATATGGTTGAGATTCCAGTAGTAACGGAGGTGAAAAAACAGCCAGGCTGGGAAGAACATCTGGCGCGGGCCCGCGCCTTCCGGACGCGCATGAAAAAGCGCCACGGCTTGATGCCCGACTCCGTGGAAACCTTGCGGCAAATTCGTGAGGAACACCTGAATGACATCATGGGTCTGCGTTGACGCCAATGTGGTGCTTAAGCTGTATTTGAACGAAGAACTCAGCGAAGAGGCGGACCGTTTCTGGCACGATCGCGTGACACAGGGTTTTAGCTTTGCCGCGCCTCCGCTGGCGCTCTACGAAATAACCGCTACGCTGCGGAACAATGTCTACCGGGGCATCATCGATCCAGATGAAGGACGGGAAGCCCACCGCGAAATCTTGGGCCTGCCGCTTGATTACTCTTCCCCACGTGATTTGCACGCGCGCGCCTACGAACTGGCGACGCGCTTCAACCTGCCCACGACCTACGATGCCAACTATCTGGTTGTGGCGCAGACGCTCGGCTGCGAGTTCTGGACGGCGGATCGCCGACTGGTGAATGCCGTGGGGGAAGCGTTGCCCTGGGTCAGGTGGCTGGGCGGCTACCCGCCGCCCGCCGGCGAAGCCCCTCCCACCACCTCGTAGACCTGCGCCCCGTCGAAGTCGACCACCAGGCGCAGGTAGGGCGCGTCGGCCACCGCCGAGCGCATCAGCACCGTGCGCGTGAAGGGCGCGCGCCAGCGCCACATCTCCGCCAGCGCGTCCGGGTTGGTCAACACCTGCGGCACCAGCACGTAGTCCACGCCGTGCGCGCGCAGCAGCGCCGCGTTGCCGGGGTCCGCCGGGTCCTCCCAAAAATCCAGCAGCGCCGCCTGCTCCGCCTCCACCGCCTCCGTGTGGCGGAAGAAGGGCTGCGGGCGGAAGTAGACGGTGTCCCGCTCCGCGATGATCGGCGCCCAGTCGGCCTCGTGGGGGCCGGGATGGTTGAGCACCCGCGCGTCCGGCGGCGTGTGTGCGCGCAGCCACTCCATGGCCTGCACGTCGGCATGGGAGGAGAACGCGCCGTAAAATCCCAGCACGCCCTTGCTGAGCCGCAGCAGCGGCCCGGAGAAGACCAGGGCCAGGGCCAGCCCCGCCGTCGCCATCCCCAGCGCGGGCCAGGCCAGGCGGCCCACCCAGCGCCGCACCCGCGCCCAGCCAACCCGCCGCGCCAGCCACAGCACGGCCCGCGCGGAGAGGTAGGCGTAAGGGATGATGGGGCCGTGCCAGGCGATGCTGAAGGGGTAGTCGTACTTCAGCAGGGGGGCCAGCAGCCCCGGCAGCAGGCGCGCCAGGATGCCGGTCGTGCTGAAGTCCACCACCAGCAGCAGCCAGCCGACCATCAACAGGTCCAGCGGGGTGCGGCGGCGCAGGGCCAGGACCGCCCCGCCCAGCGCCAGCGGCACGACCAACCCGCCGTGCATGAAGACCAGCACCCGCCAGTGGTTGGGGTCGATCTCGAAGGGGGAGGCGATGCTGCTGCCCAGCAGCGGCGCGACCTGCGCCAGCCAGGGGGAGATGCCCAGCAGCGCCACCAGCGGCACGCCCGCCGCCACCACCAGCCAGCGACGCAGGGTGGGCCGGGGCCGCGCCAGCCACAGCGTGCCCAGCCAGGGCACGTAGCCCAGGACCAGGATGATGGTGGTATCCGGATGGGTGAGGGGGACCGCGCCCAGGCACACTGCCGCCGCCAGGGCGTCTGGCCAGCGCCCGCCGCGCAGGTAGCGCGTGATGAAGATCAGGAAGGCCAGGGCGAAGACCAGGGCCATGACCGTGGTGAAGTGGGAATCCATGTAGGCGGTCAGCAGGCCGGTCCCCAGCAGGCCCATGGCGGCCAGGACGGCCCCGGCGTGCCGGGGTGGGCGGGCGGCCTCCGCGCCTGCGTCGTCCCCGCCGCCGTCGTCCAGCCAGTCCTCCACCTCGTTGCCCAGGTCCCACAGCAGCCAGACGAAGACCAGGGCCAGCACCGCCGCCGCCGCGAACTGGATGGTGTGCAGCCCCCCGCCAAGCTGGCGGCTGAGGTAGGCGGCCAGCGCCGGGAAGCCCGGCGAATAGAGGTACTCCACCTCCGGATGCCAGGGGGCCAGCGTGGTGAGCGAGCCGCTCTGGCGCAGCATGAGGGCCAGGTAGCCGAAGCCCTGCGCGTCGGTATCCAGGGGGACCGGCAGCACCAGGATGGGGGCGACGAAGAGGGCCAGGACCAGGGCGAAGCAGGCCAGCTCCCGGATGCCCGGCCAGCCCAGCTCGGAGTCGGCCAGCCCGGCCTCCTCGCCCAGGGTGGTGCCGCGCGCCAGCGTCCCGCCCAGGAAGATGCCCACCAGCAGGGCAAAGAGCAGGTAGTCGATGGTCAGCGTATCCCAGCCGAAGAGGCTGGCCAGGAACAGCGCCCCGGCCACCACCAGGGCCAGCGCCAGCGCCGCCCCCAGCCCCACACGCGGGGCGGTGCGCTGGCGGGCGTTGCTGGCGGGCATGGGCAGCGCGGGGGCCAGCATCACCCCCGCGCCCAGGGCCACCGCGCCGAAGACGAAGATCACGAAGAGCGACATGGGCGGAATTGTAGCGCGTGGGCGGGGACTCGGCCAGGGTGGAGATTGCATTGGCGAGCAAGGGCGGCGGCGGGCCACCTGATGGAATCCGTAAGGCAATCGGTAGCGCTGGCGATTTCTCCTTTTGCCAGAAAGGGCTATAATGTGGGATATCATGCCGTTGTGTTGGATAATTAGGGATAATCACCACAATGGGGCGCTGGGGTTGGCGGCGGATAGCCATACTATGCGTGCTTGTCTGGGTGATGACGGCCTGCGACCTGCTTCGCCCGGCGCCCACCCTGCAACCCAGCCCCACCTCCGAAGCCACGCTGCAACTGCGAACGCGAACGGTCTCACCGCCCTCAGATACGCCGCGCGCCTCCTCCGGGGCGACGGCCCCCGCCACGCGCCCCTCGCCGCAGCCGCAGCGGACCCCTGGCCCGGCTGCCACACCGCACTTCTACACCGTCCAGCCGGGGGACAGCCTGCCCGGCATTGCCGCCCGCTTCGGCGTCAGCGTGCAGGCGCTGCGGGAGGCCAACGGAGGCGTGCCGCCGGGCATGGTGACGCCCGGCCAAATCCTCCTGATCCCGCCCCCGGAGACCGCCTTCCCCACCGGGACCTTCGTGCGCTTCCTGCCCACGCACACGCCGCTGCCGCTGGAGCTGCCGCCCCCCACCTGCTACCACACGCCTGCCGATGAGCTGATCTGCCTGGGCTGGGTGGCCAATACGCGCCCCCTGCCGCTGGTCAACGTGGCGGTGCAGGTCGCGCTGCGGGATGCCAGCGGAGGAGCCGCCGCCCGGCACGCCACGGCCATCATCCAGGCCGTGGTGCCACCGGAGGACGGCGCGCCCTACGCCGCCCGCTTCCCCGCCCCCCCGGCGTACAGCCGGGCAGAGGCCACCCTGCTCAGCGCAGAGGAGGGCGACCCGGCCACGCTGCGCGTCGTGGCGCTGACCGTTACCCGCCTCAGCAGCGAGAGAGAGGGGGACATCGTGTGGGTGCGGGGCGTGGCCCGGCAGGAAGGGCAGGCGCCGCTGGCCGACCTGCTGGCGGTGATCACGCTCTTTGACGCCGAGGGGCGCGTGACCGGCTTCCGCGCCGTGCGCCCGCCGGGGACGCTGGTCCCCGGCCAGACACTGACGGTCAACGAGCCAGTCATCCCGCTGGGCGCGGGCACGGTCCGCCCCTGGCTGCACGTGGAAGGGCGGATGGTGGCGGGGGAATGAGCCGGAAAAGGCCTATAAGCGAAGGGGCGGGCGCGGCCCGCTCCCCCCGGCCTACTCCGCGCTGTAATCGGGCGGTCTGATCATCTCCTCCGCGCTGGAGGCCGCCTCGATGTTAGCCAGCGCCTCCCCGGCAAAACGGCAGAGCAGGGTCAGCAGCGCCTGATCCAGCTCGGTAAAGGGGGTGTCGCCGGGCTGGTTCAGCACCTCCACCACGCCCAGCACGCGGCCATTGCCGATCAGCGGCGCGGCGGCGATGGACTGGGTGCGGAAGCCCACCTCCTCGTCCATGCGGGCCGAGAACCGGGGGTCGGTGCGCACGTCGCGCACCACGCAGGATTTGCCTTGCCTGGCCACCCACCCGGCGATGCCCTCGTTAGGCCGCAGCCGCCGCCCGACCAGCTCCCGCGCCGAGCCGTGCACAACCACGAACTCCAGCTCGCCGGTTTCGGGGTCCAGCAGCATCAGGGAGCCATCCGGGGCGGAAAGCAGGTCCAGCGTCTGCTGGACGATCTCGCTCAGCAGCCGCAGGAGATTCTCGTTGCTCTTGTACTTCTCCTCGGCGCTGGCCAGGGCCTGGAGGGCCTGCACGAAGGCGCGCAGGTTATACAGCTCGCTGCGCAGGGTGTCGTTTTCTGCCCGCAGGCGGTTGACCTCGGCCTGGAGCACCTGGGTGGGGTTGCTGACCATGATGTCGCCCTCCTCTACCTTTAACCTGGGCTTAGTGTAGCACCGAACGCCCTGCCAGGAAACCGCCCCCGGCACGGCGGAGAGCGGGCGGCAGCGGCGCGGGGGGCGACACCCACCCTGCTGCTCAGTCCGGGCCGATGAGCGTGCCGACCCGCTCCCCGCGCACGGCGGCGTCCAGCGTGCCCTCCGCCCAGAAGTCCAGCACGATGATGGGCATGCGCTGCTCCATGCACAGCGTGAAGGCCGTCAGGTCCATGATGGCCAGCTTGCGCTCCAGGGCTTCGTCGTAGCTCAGGCGGTCGAAGCGGGTGGCGGTGGGGTCTTTCTTAGGGTCGGCGGTGTAGACGCCGTCCACCTTGGTGGCCTTGATGATGAGGTCCGCGTTGATCTCGGCGGCCCGCAGGGCGGCGGCGGTGTCGGTGGTGAAGAAGGGGTTGCCCGTGCCGCCGGTGAGGATCACCACGCGGCCCTTCTCCAGGTGGCGGATGGCCCGCAGGCGGATGTACGGCTCGGCGACCTTGTTCATCTCGATGGCGGTCTGCACGCGGGTGGTCACGCCCAGCCGCTCCAGGGCGTCCTGCAGGGCCAGGCCGTTCATCACGGTGGCGATCATGCCCATGTGGTCGGCGGTGGACTGGTCCATGCCGCGCGCGGTGCCCACCGCGCCGCGCCACAGGTTCCCCCCGCCGATGACGACCGCCGTCTGCGCGCCCAGGTCGTGCACCGCCTTCAGCCGCCGGGCGATGAAGTCGGCCTGCGCGGGGTCGATGCCGTTGCCGCCGTTGGGCGGGGCCAGCGCCTCGCCGCTCAGCTTGACCACCACCCGTCTGTATTTGGAGACGTTGTCCGTGGCGTTCATGGATTCCTCGCTTATTCTATTATCGATTATAATATCAAACCGTGCCATGTCGCCTGGCATGAGAGGATGCTGCCCTGCCGTTGGGGCGGCGGCAGGGAGGCGACTTTTTGTTCCGCACGCCGGGGCGCGCGGCGCAAAAAACGGGGGATTAGCGGCTCCCTAATCCCCCGTCCATGCCCTTCCCGGTTGGCGGCCCTTTACTCAGTGTCGCTTTCGTCGTCGGGCTGCTCGCCCACGGCAAAGCGGGCGAACCGTGCGACCTGGATGTTCTCACCCAGCTCGGCCACGGCCTCCTGGATGACCTGGGCCACCGACTTGCCCTCGTCCAGGATGTACTCCTGCTCCAGCAGGACGAGGTCTTCGTAGAATTTGGCCATGCGCCCTTCCACGATGCGGTCCACGATGTTTTCCGGCTTGCCCTCGCCCAGGGCGCGGGCGCGCTGCTCGGCCATCTCCGCCGCCACCAGGCCCTCCGGCACGTCCTCGCGCCGCACGTATTGGGGGGCCATGTTGGCGATGTGCAGCGCCAGCCCATGGGCCAGCTCCTGAAACTGGGGCGTGTTGGCCACAAAATCGGTCTCGCAGTTCAGCTCCAGCAGCACGCCGACACGGCGGTTGTGGTGCTGGTAGGTCTCGATGAGGCCCTCGTTGGTGGCGCGCCCGGCCTTTTTGGCGGCCCTGGCCAGGCCCTTTTCCCGCAGATAATTGGCCGCCTTTTCCATATCGCCGTCAAACTCAACGAGCGCCTTCTTGCAATCCAACGGACCCGCGCCGGTCAGCTCGCGCAGCTCCTTGACCATACTGGCGGTAATTTCCATGCGATATTTCCCTTTGCTCCTCGCTGCTCTTCGCGCTCCGGGCAACGGCCAGTGCCGCGCCTAGCGGTAGTCCTCGTCCTCGTCCTCGTCGTCCTCATCCTCGTCCTCAAAGAGCCGACCGGCGTCGCGCAGCTTGGCCAGCGTGGCCTCGCCCAGGTAAGCCGAATCGTCTTCGTCTTCCTCGGCCAGCATCGATTCGAAGCCTTCGGCCTCGCCGGCGGCCATCATCTCCTCTTCCAGGTAAGCCTTGCGCAGGTCGCGGCCCTCGATCACGGCGTCGGCGATGGTGCTGGTGATGAGGCGGATGGCGCGGATGGCGTCGTCGTTGCCCACGATCAGGTAATCCACATCGTCCGGGTCGCAGTTGGTATCCACAATGGCGATCACGGGGATGTTGAGGATGTTGGCCTCTTTGACGGCGGTGGCCTCCCGGTTGATATCGACCACGTAGAGCAGGTTGGGCAGGCCGGTCATATCGCGGATGCCGCCCAGACGGTTCTGGAGCCTGGCCACCTTGCGCTCCAGCAGGAGCGCCTCTTTCTTGGTCAGCCGATCCCATTCGCCCTCGTCGCGGGCGCGCTCCATGGCCTTCAGCGTATCGATGCGCTGGCGGATGGTGCGCCAGTTGGTGAGCGTGCCGCCCAGCCAGCGCTGGTTGACGTAGGGCATCTCGCAGCGCGTCGCCTCCTGGGCGATGGTCTCCTGCGCCTGGCGTTTGGTGCCGACAAAGAGCACCGTGCCGCCGCGCGCCACCGTATCGCGCACCAGGGCGTAGGCCGTGTCCAACTGGGTCACGGTCTGCTGCAAGTCGATGATGTGGATGTCGTTGCGCTCGGTGAAGATGTAGGGCTTCATCTTGGGGTTCCAGCGGCGGGCGCGGTGCCCGAAGTGAACCCCGGTCTCCAACAGGGTTTTCATGGAGACGACAGGCATGTGGGTATCCTCCCTGGCATGGTGTTTGGTCGTTCACATCCTTCATCCCAGGCAGCAATCCCCCTGCCAGGGGACAACACCAGCCCGGTCCGGATGTGTGTGATTTGGGGGCTGGCCGTCAGCGGGCCAGCCCCGGCGCAGTATTGTATCCGATTGTGAGGGGGGATTCAAGGGCGGAGTTCTGGGCGGCCCTACGGCCACCCTCCGACCCAACTAAATATTAAAGTTAAAAGAATGCAAACTACGCTAAAAGCGCTTCAGTTGATCCTTCGCCAATTCCGGCGTAGAATGATGCCTGTCGGTTGTGCTGTGTGGTGGCTCTGCGGGGACAAGCATACGGGGCTAGACGAGGGAAAAGGTGTGCGTAAGCGAACACATGCGAAGCCGGTGCGCGCCCACGCGGACGAATGGGTGGAGCTGGAACTCACCCCGTTGGAGAACTTCCTGGACGACATGCGCCGCTACGGGCTGCTGACCGCCCTGCGCAACGTCATCGTGCCGTGGTTTGTGGGCGAGCCGGAGACTGACGAAGAGGAAGAGACCGGCCAGGCTGCCTATCATGCCGGTTACACCGGCACAGGGCCGCGCGGCCCGGACGGAGAGGAAACGGAGGCGCAAGAAGACCAGGAAGTCTGTGACGACATGCCCACCCCCAGGACCTGATCCGCACAGGGGCCTTCACGGGCCGGGGCGGGCGCCGGCGATGCGGTCCAGGGCCTGGCGGGCGGCCTCCCGCACGGCCTCCGAGCCGTCCTGCAGGGCGGCGGTCAGCGCCTCCAGCGCGTAGTCGTTGCCCAGCCAGCCCAGCGCCACCGCCGCCTTGCGCCGCACCTCGGCGTCGGGGTCGCCCAGCATGTTCACCAGGGGGCGGACGGCGCGCGCCTGGCGGGAAAGGCCCAGGGCCATCACCGCCCCAGCCCGCACCTGGGGATCGGGGTCCTGCAACAGGCCGCGCAGCGCCTTGATGGCGGAGGAGCCGATGCGACCGAGCGCCGCAGCAGCCCGCCCGCGAGTCCCGGCGTCGCCCTCCCGCAGCAGGGCCACGAGCGGCTGGACGGCCTCGCCCCCGGCCCGGCCCAGCAGGCGCACGGCCTCGTCGTGCTCGGCAAAGCTGCGGGCCGGGTCCCGCAGGATGGCGACCAGGCTCTCCACGCTGCGCTGTCGTCGGCGGGCCATTGCGCACCTCATCTAAAATCAATCTAAAATTGTCCCAGCGTTGATGCCAAATCTATAAATTTGTGCTATTTTGTACAAGGGCGGGCGGACGCTATCCTGCCCCGCCGGGAGCAGGGATGCAGCGCTGCGGGGTCTCCGCAGGCGGGCCGGGACAGGCCGCTGCCTCACGAGTCCTGTTATACGGCCTGGCGGAAAAACGGGCAACCTGGCCGGGGCTTCCGCCGGAGCCAGCGCCTTCTGCCAACATAACCAGAGAGGAGCGATGAAACTTCCAAGCCTGCATGGCCTGTGGGACCGGGACGCCCGGCTGCGCCTGGCGCTGGTGCTGGGCATCACGCTGCTCTACGCCCTGCTGTTCGCGCCGCTGCACCGGCTGATAGGGGGCGGCGTGAGCGCGCTCTCCCTGCTGCCGGTGATGGTGGCGGGCTGGTCTTTTGGGCTGCGCGGCGGGCTGCTGGCCGGCTTGCTGGCCCTGCCGCTGAGTCTGGGGCTGTTCTCCCTGGTGGGGCAGACGGACTGGGCGGCGATGCTTAAACACGGCGGCGGGCCGGGCTTCTTCGCCCTGCTGCTGGGCGGGGCGCTGGCGGGGTACATGGGCGATCTGCGCCGCCAGGCGCAACGGGAGCTGCGCCAGCGCCGGCGGGCAGAAGAAGCGCTGCAACGGAGCGAGGAGCGCTACCGCACCCTGGTGGAGAACCTGCCGATTGGCCTCTGCCGCAGCACGCCAGGGCCGGAAGGGCGGCTGCTGATGGCCAACCCGGCCCTGCTCAACATCTTCGGCTTTGACGCCGGGCAGGACATCCGGCAGCTCCGCCCGATAGATTACCACGTGAACCCTGAGAATCGGCTGGCTTTCTCGGAGCGGCTGCTGGCGCAGGGCAGCGTGACGGGCGCTGAGTACCTGCTGAAGAAGCAGGACGGGACCCCCTTCTGGGCCGCGATCACGGCCAGGGTCATCCGCGAGCCGGAAAGCGGGGAGACGGCCTACTTCGACTGCGCCATCCAGGACATCACCGCCCGCAAACAGGCGGAGCAGCAACGGCTGGCGCTGGCCATGGAGCAGGAGAAAAGCCGCGCCCTGGCGGACTTCATCGAGGCCACCTCCCACGAGTTCGGCTCCGCCCTCTCCGTCATCAACACCAACCTCCACCTGCTAAGGCGGCGGCTGGGGCCGGGTGAGCACACCACCTACCTGGAGACGCTGGCAGACTATACCACCTATATCAACCGCCTGGTGCAGGCCATGCTGAACATGAACCGCCTCAACAGCGCCGCCAGGCTGGACCTGGCTCCCCTGGATGTCGGCGACCTGCTGGAAGAAATCCGGCTGTGGGCCGCGCCGCTGGCCGGTCGCAAGGGCCTGGCGTTCACCCTGGAGGCAAACGGCAGCCTGCCCCCCGTGCTGGGCGACGCCCTCTGGCTGCGCCAGGTGTTGGAGCACCTGGTGGAGAACGCGCTGGACTACACCGAAGCGGGGGCCATCACCCTGCGCGCCGCCCCGCGCGGCGAACACCTGGCCGTCGAGGTCAGCGACACGGGGGTCGGCATCCCCCCGGACGAGGTGCCGCACGTCTTCGAGCACTTCTACCGCGTGGACAAGGCCCGCTCCCAGCGCAAGGCGGGGCTGGGGCTGTCCATCGCGGCCCGCGTGGCGCAGTTGCACGGCGGGCGCATCGAGGTGGAGAGCGCGCCGGGCCGGGGCAGCACGTTTCGGGTGCTGCTGCCCATCCCCGCAGACGGCGACGCGCCCGACCAGAACCTGCGCGCCAGCCAGGAAGATCAGCGCTCCACGCCGTGAGGCGCTGCGCCACGCTACCAGCCGCGTGGCTGGCGGCGCGCCCTACCCCACCAGGAAGGCGAAGCGCCGCCGCTCGTCGAAGCGGTGCAGGCCCGCCTCCCTGGCGATGCGCCGGGCCTCCGCCACCTCCGCCGCCGTGACCGGGCGGCTGAGCGGCCCCATGTCCTGCCGGGCGGCGCGGTAGGCCGGGCGGTACTGCCCCATGATGTTGACGTAGGTATCCCGGGAGAGACTGGCCAGGAAGCGCATGCACTCCCGCGTCCCGGCCAGGCCGCCCGGCAGCACCAGATGCCGCACCAGCAGCCCGCGCCGGGCCAGGCCGGTCTCCGGATCGATTACCAGGTCGCCCACCTGGCGGTGCATCTCCCGCAGGGCAAGGCGGTTGTGGCGGGGGTAGTCCGGGATGTTGCTGTAGCGGCGGGCGACGGCGGCGTCGCCGTATTTGATGTCCGGCATGTAGATGTCGATCACGCCGTCCAGCAGGGCCAGCGCCGCCGGGGAGTCGTAGCCGCCGGTGTTGTAGACCAGCGGCAGCCGCAGCCCGGCCCTGGCCGCGACCAGCACCCCGGCCAGTATTTGCGCCACGACGTGGCTGGGCGAGACGAAGTTGATGTTGTGGCAGCCCTGCGCCTGCAACTCCAGCATCATGGCCGCCAGGTCCTCCGGCTCCACGTCCGCCCCCTGGGCCAGGGCGCTGATCTCGTAGTTCTGGCAGTACAGGCAGCGCAGGTTGCAGCGCGAGAAGAAGATGGTGCCGGAGCCGCGCCAGCCGCGCAGGCAATCCTCCTCCCCCAGGTGGGGGAAGTAACTGCTCACGCGGGCCAGCTCGCCCGTCTTGCAGACGCCGAGCTTACCGGCGCGGCGGTCGACGCCGCAGCCCCAGGCGCACAGGTCGCAGGAGCGGAGATGCCGGTCGTAGGCGGCCTCCACGCGCCGTTCCAGCTCGCCGCTTTCCAGCAGCTTCAGGTAGGCAGGTTCGTACTGGCTCATGGCGGGTTCCCCCTGGGCCGTATGGGCGGGCTGAGGGCCGGGCAGCGCGCTAACGGTTGGCCAGGCCGGGACCGGGCTTTGGCCCCGGCGACCATTCCGGCGTGTGCTCCACGGTGACGTGCGGCAGCGTGACCAGCACCTGCGGCTCGGATTCTTCCACGTCCTTGAGGGCCTCGGCCAGCTCCTGGACCTTCCGCTTGAGGAGGGGCAGGGCTTCGTCCGGATCGTCGCACTCGACGGCGATGTTCAGCGTGATGGTGACTTTGGGCATGTCCGGCCTCCCTGGGTCCTGTGCGTGCGTCATTTTCAGCATACCGCAAAGCGGGGTGGCGCGTAAGGGTCGAGCCGCCGGGGGGAACTACCGCCCCCGCCGCACCGCCGAGGGCGGCTGGCGCTCCTTGAGGGCGGCCAGCACGTCGCGGATGCGCAGGGCCGGGCCGGGCAGGCCCAGCGCCCGCCCCAACGCCACGCTGAACGGCTCCGCCAGCCCGGCCCCGGCCAGCACCTCCGGGTGGGCGAAGACCTCCGTGGGCGGCCCATCCGCCACCAGGCGACCGCCGGCCATCACCAGCACGCGCTCCGCCTTGGCCGCCAGGCGCATCTGGTGGGTGACCAGCAACACCGTGCCCCCGGCGGCGTGGTGGGCGTCCAGCCAGGCGATGACCCGCCGCCGCCACAGGCCGTCCAGGCCGACCAGCGGCTCGTCCAGGGCCAGGATGGGCGCGCCCAGGGCGGCGATGCTGGCCAGCGCGACCAGGCGGCGCAGGCTGAAGCTGAGCACGGCGGGGGGGTGCTCGGCCAGGTGGGTCAGCTCGAACTGCGCCAGCGTCTCCGCCACGCGGGCCTCCAGGGCCGGGCCGCGCAGGCCCAGGTTGCGGGGGCCAAAGGCGATCTCCTCGCGCACGGTGCCGCCGAAGAGCTGGTGCTCCGGCTTCTGGAAGGCGTAGCCCACGTGCCGCGCCAGCGTGGCGGTGGGGGTCGTCCGCGTGTCCAGGCCGTTAATCAGGACGCGCCCCGCCGTCGGCTTCAGCAGGCCGATCAGGTGGCGCAGCAGGGTGCTCTTGCCGCTGCCGTTGATGCCGATGAGGGCCACCTGCTGCCCGGCGGGAACGCTCAGACTGATGTCGCGCAGCACCAGCGGCCCTTCGGGATAGGCGAAGCGCACGCGGTCAAACTGGATGGCGGGAGCGGACACGGGGCATCCTCTCTGGTGATGACAATGCGTTAAGTTTAGCGCAATGCGCGCAATCTGGCAGGGCCGGGGCGCCCCCTGGCCGCGAGCCGCAGGCAGGGTACAATCGGGCAGCGCCAGACCGAACACCCAACCAGGCAGGCTGCCATGCCCGATTCTGAAGCGGCCATCCATCTGCAAGACGTGAGCTTTGCCTACGCCCCCGTGCTGCCGGGGGGCGACCCCGTGCGCGTGCTGGAAGGCGTGAGCCTGGCCGCGCAGCCCGGCGAGTTCGTCGGCCTCATCGGGCCGAACGGCGTGGGCAAGACGACGCTGCTGCTGATCCTGGCCGGGCTGGCCCCGCGCCTGACCGGCGGGCATCTGCGCGGCGCGGTGCGCGTGCGCGGGCGGGCGGGGATGCTCTTCCAGGAGACGGAGGGGCAGCTCTTCAACCCCACGGTGGAAGCCGAGGTGGCCTGGGGGCTGGAGAACCTGGGCCTGCCCCTGGACGAGATCGAGCGGCGGCTGGCCTGGGCGCTGGCGGCCATGGACATCGCGGACCTGCGGCGGGCCGCGCCGGGGGCGCTCTCCGGCGGGCAGCAGAAGCGGGTGGCGCTGGCAGCCACGCTGGCCATGTACCCGGACGTGCTGCTGCTGGACGAGCCGACCTCCGGCCTGGACCCCGCCGCGCGCGTGGAGGTGATCGACGCCCTGCGGGACATGCGCCGGGTCTACCCCGTCACCGTGCTGATGGCGGAGAACGACGCCGAGACCGTCGCCACCTTCGCGGAGCGGGTGCTGGTGCTGCACGAGGGGCGCATCGCCCGCGACGCGCCGCCGCGCCAGGTATTCCGCGAGATCCCGTGGCTGGATTCCATCGGCGCGCCGGTGCCGCCTGCCGCCCGCCTGGCCGCCATGCTGCGCGAGGAGGGCCAGGAGGCCGACTTCCTGACGCTGGAGGAGGCGCTCGCCGCGCTCCAGGGCGGGCGCTGAGCGGCCCGCTCCCCACAACGGCCTGGGACAGGCAGGGGCCTGTCCCAGCTAACAATGGACCAGGGTAACCGGGTGGGCGGGGGGTCAGGCCGCCGCGCCCTGGCCCGAACGGTAGTAAACGATGATCCCGATGACCACGAGCACCAGGCCGACCACCAGGCCGATAATCTGGTTGGTGCCAAACGTGCCGGGGCTGGTGCCCAGGCCCAGCGTATCGGCCAGCACGGCCACCGCGCCGACCACGATCCCGACGATAACAAGAATGACCCCGACGGTTCGCAAAGACATGCTTTTTCCCCCTTCTTGCAAGGAAGGACGTTAATACGAGTATACACGACTTTGGCGCCGTCAGCGTTTTCTCCTGCCGGGAATGTGCTATCATCGGCGGACTTGCTCAGCGCCGGGGGCCTGCCCACAAGGGGATTGAGGAGACGCAAAGCATGCAATGGCACAACGAGCCGCCTGCCTGGCAGGCGCAGGGAGACAGGGTCACCGTCACGACGGGGCCGAAGACGGATTTCTGGCGCAAGACGCACTACGGCTTCATCCGCGACAACGGCCACTTCTACTACCGGCAGGTGCAGGGCGACTTCCGGCTGGAGGTCACCGTGCGCGGCCAGTACACGGCCCTCTACGACCAGGCGGGCGTCATGGTGCGCCGGGACGAGGCCACCTGGCTGAAGACGGGCATCGAATACGTGGACGGCGCGCAGCACGTGAGCGCCGTCGTCACGCGGGACTTCTCCGACTGGTCGGTGGTGCCGCTGCCGCAGAACCCGCCCGCGCTCTGGCTGCGGCTGACCCGCCAGGCCGAGGCCATTGAGATTCACTACGCGCTGGATGGGGAGCACTACACGCTGCTGCGGCTGCTCTACTTCCCGCCGTCAGAGGCGGTGGAGGCCGGGCTGATGTGCGCCTCGCCGGAGGGAGAGGGCTTTACCGTCACCTTTGAGGGCCTGGCCATCCAGGGCCTGTAGCAAACAACCGCGCTCAACCAAACGTTGCTGGAAAAGGAGCCTGTTGGTGAACAGCAGACGTTTTGCCATAACCCTCGCCGCGCTGCTGATCCTGCTGGGGGCGGCCCCGACCGGGCTGGCGCAGCAGCCAGGCGGGCCTGTGCTGGCGCAGACCATCGCCCTGGCCGGGCCAGCCGCCGGGCAGGACGCCGAGATCTCCGGCCTGGCCTGGTACGGGGACGCCCTCTTCCTG
>FWPU01004580.1_pt1 | contig 31897 bp, 29 predicted proteins | sample 2228361 | NCBI WGS metagenome assembly FWPU01 (sample SAMEA103939777, study PRJEB20133) | metagenome
AACAGTATCAAAGACGCTCGCACCCGCCTGGCTCTCGATTTGCACACGGCCTGTTCGATTGTTGGTATTCCATAAGAAAGAATCAGCCCTATTTCTTATCCACTCCCGCGTGATAGAAAAGCGTGCGGGGTGTATAATCTCCCTGCTATAGTAGTGAAGGGAAGGTGCTGCCCCAGCAAGGTAGCGGAAAGGTTTTGCAGGATGACCCTCGGTCTTGACTTTGGGTTGGCAGTGTTGGCTTTCTTTGTCGTGATCGGCCCCCTGATCTTTGTGCACGAGCTGGGGCACTTCCTGGCAGCGCGCCGTAACAAGATCGTGGTGGAGGAGTTCGGCTTTGGCTATCCCCCGCGTCTATTGACGCTCTTTGAGCGCAACGGCACCAAGTTCACCCTCAATCTGCTGCCGTTAGGCGGCTTTATGAAGCCAGCGGGCGAGGACGACCCCAGCGTGGAGGGTGGATTGGCTGCTGCTCCTAAGAGGGCGCGCCTGATGGTGCTGGCCGCCGGCCCGGCAGCTAACTTTCTGGTGGCATTGTTACTGCTCGTCACTATGTTCATGGTGGGCGCTCCCGAGGAACTTCCTGGCGCGTTGGTGACTGTTGTAGAGCCGGGGTCGCCTGCCGAGGCAGCGGGCATGTTGCCGGGCGATGTGATCGTCGCGGTGGATGGGCAGATCATCAACACTTACACAGACCTCACCCGTTACATCTTCAACCACATCGGCGAGACGATGGTGTTCAGCGTGCGGCGCGCGGAAACCGTGCTTGATCTCACCCTCACAGCACGCAGCGAATGGCCCAAGGGGCAAGGACCGACGGGCATTCAAATCCAGCCCATCTACGAAGTGCACCACTACAGTCCGCTCGCCGCGGTGGGGCGCTCCTTCCGAGAGATGGGAGCCTTGCTGCGGGCATTTATAGAGCTGCCTGTGCACGTTATTAGGGGTCAGATTGACCCACGTTACCTGCGTCCGGTCAGCGTCATCGGCATCAGCCAGATGGGCGGCCAGGCGATGGAAGCCTCCATCGCCCAAAATGCTGTATGGCCTATCATCCAACTCACAGCCCTCATCAGCCTCGCGCTGGCTGTGACCAACCTGCTGCCCATTCCCGCACTGGATGGCGGACGCATCCTCTTTGTGCTCATTGAGGCGGTGCGCGGCAAGCGCATCAGCCCAGAGCGCGAGACACTGATCCATTTCGTGGGCTTTGCTATTCTGATCGTGGCGATGTTCGTGTTCATGTATCTGGATATCGTGGATCCGTTGGTGAAATGAGAAACTCAGGTTTTGATCTACCCATAGAGCAACTTCTGGATGGGTTGGCCAATGAGAGTTCCCCCTTGCGTGCTGCCTTGCTTTACCGCCTTTCCGAGCCGCAGCCGGAGGACATGGCCGCCCTAAAAGAGCGCTGGCCGCTGGTGCCGGTTGAGCGGCGACGACTGTTACTCTCGCGCATGGCCGAGGCCAGCGAAACGAATTTTGAGCTGGACTTTACGGCGGTAGCACTTTTTGCCCTAGATGATGAGGACGAAGAAGTGCGCCGCCATGCCATTGAAGCCCTCTGGGCCGCCGAAGACCCCAGTGTGCCACATCGGTTGGTCAGGATGTTGCAACTGGACGAATCTGCAGAGGTACGCGCAGCAGCGGCAGAGGCGCTGGGGCGCTTTGTGCTGGAAGGCGAGCTCGGACGGCTCCCTCCAGCCCTGATAGAGTTGGTGGAATCTGCCCTCCTAGAAAGCTGGTTTGACGAGACCGACACGCTTGAAGTGCGGCGCAGGGCGCTGGAGAGCATCGCTTACTCCAGCCGCGAGGAGGTCCCCGACCTCATTCAGGAGGCCGCCGAACACTATGACCTAAAAATGCAGGCCAGCGCGCTGTTCGCTATGGGCCGCCATTGCGACGAGCGCTGGATACCGTACATCACCGAGGCGCTCAACCATGCCGAGCCGGAGCTGCGCTTTGAGGCTGCCCGCGCCGCAGGTGAGCTGGAGTTGGCCGATGCCGTGCCACGTCTGATTGAAATGTTGCACGAGGAGGACCGCGAAATCAAAGAGGCGGCTATCTGGTCGCTGGGCGAGATCGGTGGGCCGGAAGCCGAGCGTGCTCTGTTAGCCCTCTCCGAGCGCGCCGATCTGGATGAGGACCTGCTAGAGGCCATTGAAGACGCACTGAACACTGCCGCCCTTGTGGGTGGTCGGATGGGACCGTTCTTGCTCATGGACGATGAGCTAGAGGACGGAGACGAATAGGGCTACTGTGAGGGTCATAGGCATTGCAAAGGCGATGGCATGGCACGCTAAGTCTCATCTTGTTGCTACTGGCCGGCAGCTGGCTGGCAGTAAAGGGAACGCCCGCACAGGCCCAGCAGAGTGTCCTTACCAGTGTGCGACAATCAGTGACCTTTGTTTACGGCGATCGGCTGACCTTTGCACTGGAGGCTACCGCTCCTGCCCCTCTCACCGCCGCTTACCTGACCATCCTTATTGACCACCGCGACACTCCTTACACGGTAACACCCTATCTGATAGCAGGCAGCACTGTTACAATCATCCACAGCGTGCCCGTGCAGGAGTTGGCTCTACCGCCCTTCGCTGGCCTGACGTACTATTGGGAACTTCAGGATGAAAGTGGGCAGCAATACCGCACCGATCCCCAACAAGTGCGTTACGAAGACACCAGCGTTCCCTGGGAATGGAGCACAAGCCAGCAAGGTAACATCGTGATCCACAGCGACGGAGACGATCCGGCCCTTGCCAGCGCAGCGCTGGAGATCGCCCGTAACGCAGTAGCGCAGATCAACTCCCTGCTCGGCACCACTTACGGGAGTGCAGCGGGCGAGGTCCTGCACCTTTACCTTTATTCCGAACTAGCACCTCTGGCCAGCGGCCTGCGTCTGCACGGCCAGCGTGTGCAGGACTGGATCACAGCCTACACTATTCCCGAACAAGGCGTGGCGCTCATCGCTGCTCTGCCCGGCCCCCAACAGATTGCCAACCTCCAGCGCGATATTCCTCACGCGGTCGCTCATATCATGCTGGCCAGCGCAATGGGCAGCTCCTACCCGAACATGCCAGCGTGGCTCAACGAGGGACTGGCCCTGATGACAGCCCCCGAACCAGATGTTGCCCTGGAAAGCGCTCTCACTGCCGCCGTTCGTGAGGGGCATTTGCTCCCGTTGGAGACTCTCTGTGTCCCGCATTTTAGAGACCTCTCGCCACAAGAGGCAGCGCTGGCCTATGCGCAGAGTGAGAGCATCACGCGCTACATCGCCAGCCGCTTTGGTACCTCGCAGGTACGCATGCTGCTCACTGCCTACGCCAACACCCTACCATGTGAGCGGGCGGTAGAAGAGGCCCTCGGCCTCTCTTTGACAGAGCTGGAATCTCAATGGCATAATGATCTGGCACGTAGGTTGGCACGCGCACCTCGTGAAAATCCGTCACTTGTGCCCTGGCTTATCGTGTGGGGCGTCAGCGTGATTCTGGCTCTGCTCTTTATCGCCCCCCAACCGCAGCGTGTCGCAGTATCGTCTCTTCGGAGGTCGGGGATCTCAGCAAACCCGCCCCCAACAACTGATTAAGTGCGCCGTTGGTGGAGGAAGCTTGATGACGGAGGGAAGCCAAGCCGAGATATGCCGCCTGCACGCCATCGTACATGGCCGCGTGCAGGGCGTTAATTTCCGCTCCTATACCATTCAGGAGGCTACACGTTTGAACCTTACCGGCTGGGTGCGCAACCTGCCCAACGGCACGGTTGAAGCGGTGGCCGAAGGCCCCCGCCCTGCCCTTGAAGCATTATTAGCTTCCCTCCACCAGGGTCCGCCCGCCGCACGGGTGACGGCCGTGGATGTGACTTGGGAGGAAGCCACTGGCGAGTTTGAGGGCTTTCGTATGCGTGGCATCTTTTAGCCTATCCCCCTACCCTGTTTGAGCCGACCCGATCAATGAGACAAAATCCCGAACGTCTCGCCTGGCGCATTCTGTTAGCCTCTTTTCTGGTCTTTCTCGCCCTGTGCGCCAGCACCATTTACCTCACCCAATGGTACCTCTTTCGCTCCATGACCGAGATGAGGGTTACCCTCAAGGCAGCACGGGGCACGGTAACTATCACCTTGCCAACCACCCGTGAGGAGATCGCCGTCAGCGGGGAGCGCAGCGGCCTAACGGCTGGGACGACCATCCGCACCGACACCAATTCGCAGGCGGTGCTCACCTTCTTTGGTCGGCAAAGTGAAGAGCCGATCGCCTCTGTGGTGGTGCTCCGTGACAGCGAGATCGTGTTGCAGCAAGCCCTCGCCCCCCGCTTCGGACTGAACCGCCATCCTTTTACGATTGCCATCCAAACTCTTTCGGGCCGCAGCGAGGTCCTTATCCTCCCTTCCAACGAGCGCGGCCTTACCCTCACGGTGGCTTCACCCCATGCTAGCGTCGTCCTGCGTGGGGTCGGCCATTACGCCTTGGAGGTAACCGACCAGCGCACACGAGTCTCCACACAAAAAGGGTTAGCTACGGTCACCGATCTGGCCTCAGGCACTACCATCAACTTGACAAGCGGCCGCCAGACCCTTCTGGGGCAAAACAGCAGCAATGGGCCGCCCGTGTTGGAGGCGGAGATTTCTCTCCTCCGTAACAATGACTTCTCACAAGGGGTTGGCGCTGCCTGGCAGCTGACCAGTGAGGGCGATCCGGAAGGCAAGGTATATGGTGCCGTAATTGAGGGCAGGGCTGCTTTGGTACTGGATCGTTCCCAGAGCAACTGGCCTGACCTACAGCTCGATCATGGGGAGACACGGCTTACGCAGGAAGTGAACGCCAACGTCAGCAGCTATGACTATCTAGAAATACGCGGTGCCTTCTACGTAGAAGAACAGTCTCTTTCAACCTGCGGCATTGAGGGCAGTGAGTGCCCCATGATGATCCGCTTGGATTATCTGGATGCCAACGGCACGGAACGCGTCTTCATTCACGGCTTCTATGCCTACTACAACCCTGGCCTCAATTTCCCCCTTGCCTGCGACACCTGCCGCACCGAGCACGAAGGCATCAGCATGCAGACCTGGTTTACCTATCGGTCGGGCAACCTGATCAATATCCTCCCCCCCGACCAGCGCCCCGTTTACATCCAACGGCTTAGCTTCTATGCGTCAGGACATGCCTACAAGGTGTATGTGTCAGAAATGGACCTACTGGTAGCCAACCAGTAGCATCTCGCACCATGCGGTTAAAAATCGCGGGCGCTGACCGCTACGACAATGGCTGTAGGTTGTCCCCTCTCGTCACGCCAGACCTCAGCGCCATAGTAGCGCACAGCCGAGACGGTGAAAGCGAAGGCAGCTCCCACCCCTGCCTGGCGGCGCAGCAAGTTGTAGTACTGCAGATATTGACTTCCCTTCACATGAGGGCTGACATTTGGCGCTGGGTTACTGAACTCGGTGATAAGCACGTGTTTATCCGGCCACTCATCTAGGTAATGTTGCCAGAGCATCCCTCCGCTGCGCGAGAAGAGAGCGGCATCGTTGTCCCAGTAGCAATGGCAACCGATCCAGTCAGCATGAGGGATCGCGCTGGCAGCGCCTTCCAGAAAAGCATCGTGGCTGAAGCGCACGCCGGAGGCACTAGGCCCGGGTGAAAGCCCAGGCCAACCAAAACGAGCCTCAGGAAACCGAGGGCGCAAGAGTCCCACCACTTCAAGGAACCACTCTCCAAACTCACGGCCGTCGCGCCAACTTGTGCCATATCCCTGAGCAGTCAGGTTTGGTTCGCTGTACACCTCAAAGTAGCGCACGCCTTGATCGTAGAAGCGTCCCAGATCGTCCTCTACCATCTGCACGAACTGGGATGCTGAAACGGGGCGGCCAGCAAAATCTGCCGTCAGGCGCATCGCCAAGAAAATGTCAGGATTGATGGCACGTGCCCGCGCCACATCCTCAGTGGCTGAGGCAGGGTTGAGTAGCAATGCTTCAATGCGCGCTGCTTGCACTACAGCCCAATCGGCATCCTGCATTGGTCCACCGCTGCGTGCGTGCAAGCCAACAAGGCAACGCCCATAGGGCCAATCTTCCATCCCTCGCCGCGCCGAAATACCTTCCGGACGCCGCACGAGGTAAGGCGTGGGATCAATAATATCGGCCGGATAGGGCGTCTCACCTGCAGCGGTGGCACCTTCCTTTTTCAGCGTCAGATGCAGATGGCTTCCCACCGAGTTGCCAGTGCTATCGGCCAACCCGATCACCTCGCCCGCCTTTACAACCTGTCCCATGTGCGCCAGCGCTTGATTGAGATGGGCATAGATGGTTTTATAGCCGCCAGTGTGGCGGATGCGCACATGAATGCCGTAAGGATGCCCTCCTGAACCATCGTGAACCAAATAAACTTCCCCATCCGCACAGGCATAGACGTTGCTGTTGAACGGCGCGCGGATGTCAACCCCATCGTGGCCGGGCAAACCCCAACGGCGATAGATTTCCGCATGGGCGCCAAAAGGCTGCACAATGATGGGGTAATCGGTGGGCCACTGCAAGGTGATAGGACGATCAGGGCGGAGGGCAACCACCTCGCGATGACCAAAGCGCAAACCGCGAGCGATGCGGTCGGCTAACAGCTGACGTAGCTGCGCCGGCGTGAGCGCCTCCAGCACATCCAGCGCGACCTCCGGCGCATTCTGTCGGAACCAAGCGATGATATCGCCATAGGCGGGATAGCCGCCCGGCACGTTGATCACCGAGATCACCTGCTCAGGACGGTGAAAAGCGGCGGCGTTTTCCGGGCGCGGCGTGACGAACACGCCAAACTGCACCGCATACTCGCGGACGGCTTGTACCCAGTCCCAGTAGTCCTTCGCCGGCAGGAGCATAATGTGGGGCTTGGTTGCTTCAGCGGGCATAGTCCCCTTCTCCCTGTTAATGTGCGCGGCTATAGGATAGTCATCAAAGGCACTCAAGTCAAAAGTCATAGATTTCGGGCTGCGGTTGCGCTAAACTTCAGACGCTGACTATCTGGCTATCATGTAGTGAAGCCTTCCTAGTGGAGCACCTCATGCGCCCGAAAGCCTTGAATATCATCATCTTGATCGGGCTACTTGCCCTGCTCCCGGCATGTGCTGCTTTCCAACCGGCGCCCCTTGTCAACGTGCGCCGTGGCGAAGTAGAACGCGGCGTCATTGATGCCGTGGTCAGTGCTACGGGCACATTGCTGCCAGAAGAGCAAATCAGCCTGAGCTTTGAGCAGGTGGGAATCGTCAGTGAGGTGTATGTGCAGCCCGGTGATGTTGTAGTGGCCGGGCAGCCTCTTGCCCGTCTGGACACACGCCGCCTGGAAATCGCTGTGCGACAGGCCGAACTGGCCTTGCAGGTCCAACAGCTGAACCACGATCGCCTCTTCTTGCCACCCAGTGATGCCCAATTGGCTGCCGCCTACGCGGCCATTGAGAGCGCCCAAGCCGCCTACGAACAAGCTGTACAGGGCACCGACCCCGAAACTCTACGCATCGCCGAGATGGAGTACCAACGGGCCTACAACGCCTATCTGCAGGCCGATATGCAGCTCCGCGCCGTGCAATGGTATCTCCCCGAATCCCAACTGGTTCCCATCCGCGAGCAGGCCAATCAGGCGCTTCTCCAGATGGAGATCGCCCGCCTGCGGCTTGATCAACTGCAGGCCGGGCCGGACGAATTCGCGCTAGCTGCTGCGCAGGCGGGCATCGCACAGGCCCAGGCAGACCTTGCCCGCTTGCTGGAAGGCCCCTCCGACCTGGAAATTGCCCGCGCTCAGGTGCAGATCGATCAGGCGCAGGTTGCCCTTGACCGTGCCCGTCAGCAGCTGGAAGCCGCTACCTTGCGCGCCCCTATGGACGGGGTCATCGCTGAGGTTAACGTGCAGGTTGGCGCACCAGCACCCACCAATCGCGCTGCATTGACGCTGATTGACGTCTCCCATCTGCACGTGGAGGTAGCCGTTGATGAGATGGACATCGCCCGTCTGGCAGTGGGGCAACCAGCGCGCATCATGCTGGAAGCACTGCCTGCCGAGACGTTGAAGGGGCAAGTAACCGCTATTGCTCCGGCGGCCACTAACGAAGGCGGCGTGGTGACCTATCAAGTGCGCATTGATCTCATGCCAACCGATCTCCCTCTGCGTGTGGGGATGACTGCCACCGCCGAGATCATTGTCCAGCGGCTGGAAAACGTGCTCCTTGTGCCTAATTGGGCCATTCGTCTTGACCGTGATACCCAACAGGCCTATGTCAGCGTGCTGGCGCCGGATGGTGTCACCGTTCAAGAGGTGCCAGTGGTGCTTGGTCTGCGCGGGGAATCCTTCAGCCAAGTGGTGGCGGGCGTGGAGGAAGGGCAAACTGTGGCTGTCAGCATGGACCGCCGGCAGATCACATTCTTTGGGGAGGAAGAATAAGACTGTGCTCGCATCACGCCGGGTGTTGGCTATTGGCGGGGCGATAGGTGTCCTTGCTGCGATCGCGGTGGGCGCCTATTTTGTACTGCGCAACGTGCTCACCGCATCCTCGCCTCAGCAGGAGACTTACCGCAGCGCCATCGTTGAACGCGGTAACCTACGCGAGACGATCAGCGCCACCGCTCCTCTTGAAGCCCAGCGGCGCGTGGACCTGACCTTCCTACAATCGGGGCAGGTGGAGGCCGTACTGGTGGAACCCGGGCAGCGCGTGCGGACTGGTGATCTCCTTATGACGCTGGATAGCAGCCGTGCCCAGCTGGACCTTGCAGATGCCCAGCTGGCTGTTGAGTTGCAGCGCATCGCCTTAGAGCAATTGCGCAGCGGCCCCAGCCCCAATGAAATTGCCTCTGCGGCTGCTGCTGTGCAACGCGCCCAAGCTCAGCTGAACCAGATCAGTCAGCCCGTCAGTGAGGAGACCATCCGCATCGCACAGGCCAACCTGCAGCTGGCCGAATCCCAGCGGGCTATTGCTTATCAGGATTGGAGCAACCAGATTGACCTATACGGCAGTGGCTATCAGGTTGACATAGCCCAAAAACGCGCCGAGTCGGCGGAGCTGGCAGTGGAGATCGCCAAGCTGGAACTGGCTAACGCACAGGAAGGTGCCTCATCGGGTCAGGTGAATGCCGCACGGGCGGCGGTCCATCAGGCACAGGCTGCGCTGAGCCGCTTGTTGGAAGGCCCCAATGAGGTTGACCTGCGGCTGGCAGAGCTCCAGATTGCTCAAGCCGAGCTGGCACTGGAAAGCGCTCGCGCTTCACTAGATGATATGCGCATCACAGCGCCCTTCAGCGGGATCGTTAGTGCGGTGAACTACAAGGTTGGCGAGCAGGCCATTGCTGGATTGCCCGCCGTGACCCTGTTGGATGACTCCTCCTTCCACATTGACATACTGGTGGATGAGGTAGACATCGCTCGTGTAAAAGAAGGACAGCTGGCCTTCATCACGTTAGATGCCTACCCCGATGCCCAAGTCTCAGGGCATGTGGAGCACATCTCTCCTATAGCGATCAATGTGGGCGGCGTGACAAGCTTTGAGGTGCGCGTGCGGGTGGAAGCCTCCAGCGTTCCCCTGCGCGACGGTATGACGGCTTCGGTAGAGATCGTCGTCTCTGAGTTGACGGGCGTGCTGTTGGTCCCCAACTGGGCCATTCGCTTTGATCGTACGACCGGCAAGGCCTATGTAAATGTGCTCCGCTCCGATGGTACGGTAGAAGAGGTGGAGATAGAGCTCGGTGCACGCGGTGCTACCATGAGCGAGGTACGCAGAGGGCTGGAGGAAGGTGACACAGTGGTGGTGAGCCTGCAACGTGAGGGCCTCAACCTCTTCTCCAGGGAAGGGCAGTGAGAGTAAGCCTATGGTAGAAACGGGCGACGGTAAGGATGGTCGTGCACCGGTAATTGAGGTGCGCAACTTGCGCAAAGTCTACCGCATGGGCGAGGTGGAGGTCCATGCGCTGCGCGGTGTCTCCCTAACCGTTGAGCACGGGGAGTTTGTGGCCATCATGGGGCCATCCGGCTCTGGCAAGTCCACCATGATGAACCTGCTGGGCGCGCTGGATACTCCCACCGAGGGCGAGTACTATCTGGACGGCATTGATGTAAGCCGCCTCAGCGATCGCCAGCTCGCCGAAATCCGCAACCGCAAGATCGGCTTTGTCTTCCAGAACTTCAACCTCCTACCGCGTACCAGCGCCGTGCGGCAGGTGGAACTGCCCCTCATCTACGCTGGAGCGCGCAACCGCCGCGCCCGCGCCATAGAGGCGCTCCAAGCGGTAGGGTTGGGCGATCGCCTGCACCATACGCCGGCAGAGCTTTCCGGTGGTGAGCAGCAGCGTGTGGCGATCGCCCGTGCACTGGTCAACAACCCCTCTATCATCCTTGCCGACGAGCCAACTGGCAACTTGGACACCAAATCAGGCACAGATGTGCTGCGCATCTTCCAGCAGCTGAATGAGCAACACGGAATTACTATTATCTTCGTCACCCACGACCCGTTTATTGCGCAGCACACACGGCGTATCATCATGCTGCGCGATGGGCGCATCATTGCCGATCGGCCAGTGAGCAATCCTTACCGTGCTGGTGAGGTTGAGCGCCCCTCCGGACAGAGCCTCATGGACCTAGGCATTACCTTGAGGGGCGATGTATGAACCTGAGCGAGAGTTTCCGTGTGGCATGGAGCAGCCTGCTGGCCAACAAACTGCGCAGCGCCCTGACCATGCTGGGCATCATCATCGGTATTTTTGCCGTCATCGTCCTCATTTCTATTGGGCGTGGACTGGAGGCCATCGTCAACGAACAGTTCAATGCCATCGGCTCCAACCTGCTCTTCGTTTTCCCCATCACGCCGGGGGAGCGGGCTATGAGCGGCCCGCCCCCCACACGGGGCAGTCAGGGCCTTAGCAACGCTGATGTGGCTGCCCTGCGCGATCCCTTCCGCGCGCCTAGTGTGGCTGCTGTTGCCCCTATCGTGCGGCGCAGCCGGTTGGTGACTTATGGCCGCGAGGAAACTGAGACTACTGTCACCGGCGTAACGCCCGAATACGAGTATGTGCGCAATTCACCCGTTGTAGAAGGCTCCTTTATCACCGAAGAGCATATTGTGTCCGAGTCGCGGGTGGCGGTGCTGGGCCAGACGGTGGTGAAAAACCTCTTTCAGGAGTACGAAGACCCCATTGGGCAGACCATCCGCATTGAGGGCATCCCTTTCCGTGTTGTGGGCATTCTAGCCGAGAAAGGCGGCGGCTCCTTTGGCGATGAGGACGATATTATCCTCATCCCTCTCTCCACCGCTCAGCGGCGTTTGTTCCAGAATCGCAGCCGCAGCGGTGAGTATCTGGTAGACATCATCTTTGTTGAGGCTTTGAATGAAGCAAGCATGGATGCCGCTGCGCTGGAGATCACCGAGGTCTTGCGCGATCAACACGGCATTCGTTTTCGCGATGAAGACGATTTTCAGGTGATCACCCAGCAGGAGATTCTCTCAGCAGCGGGGCAAATTACTGGTGCAGTGACGATCTTCTTGGGTGTCATCGCCGCCATTTCGCTGTTGGTGGGCGGCATTGGGATCATGAACATCATGCTGGTCTCCGTTACCGAGCGCACGCGGGAGATCGGCCTGCGCAAGGCCGTGGGGGCCAAACAGCGCGACATCCTTATCCAATTCCTGATTGAGTCCATGCTGCTCGCAGTGACAGGCGGCGTGATCGGCATTGCGCTGGGTGCCTTAGGGGCCGCCATCGCCGAGCGGCTGGTGCAGGACCTCAAGACGGTGGTCAGCCTAGACACAGTGGCATTGGCGACGCTCGTTTCGGCGGCCATTGGCATCTTTTTCGGGATTTATCCAGCCTACCGTGCTGCTCGCCTCAACCCCATTGATGCCCTGCGTTATGAGTAGGTGGCAGAGATCCTATGCCTAAGATATGGCGCGACTTCTTCCGGCGGCTGGGCATTGCCACTGCCCTCCTCTTGACTGCTAATCTGGCCGTGATGGCTTTCTGGTCACCACAGTGGTTCACCTATTGGCAGGTTCCTGCCAGCTGCACGATTTTCATCTGCCTATTGGGTGTCTTACTCTACGATACTCTCATACGGGATCGCCCACGCTGAAGGGGAACAGTTGACCAGCTCTCCTCCCATCCGTTATGATTAGAGCAGAATATTATTTGAGATTTCGGAACGTTCAATATGGACGAAAACTTGCAAGCAGTGCGCGATAGCATGATCAGAGGCCTTGGGGAGCTGACCGATTTCTTCGGCTTCAGCCCCGTGATGGGCCACCTCTACGGTGCGCTGCTGATGAGCCCTAAACCGCTCTCTCTGGATGAGCTGCAGGAGATTGTGGGTCGCTCCAAAGCCAGCGTGAGCATGAATATGCGCGCCCTGGAGCGCTGGAACATGGTGCGTCAGGTGTGGGTAAAAGGCGATCGGCGCAAGTACTACGAAGCCGAAGGCGACCTGTGGAAAGTCATCACCTCGGTCATTGAAAGCCGTGAGCGGCGTGAGGTGGGGGTGGCGCTGAGGGTGCTAGAGGAGAACAGTCGGCGGCTGGAGGCAGCGCAAGCACACCTTTCTGAGGAGGAGCGCCATCTTGCCGAACACTATCTAAATCGGGTGCGTGACCTGCAGCGCTTTTTCCAGCTTGCTCAGGCTGCGCTGGAGATGCTGATCATGCGTGGTGTTCCGCCGCTCTTGGATGACCTCGCTGCTGTGTACCATCACACAACCGAATCGGAAAAGGAGACGGGCAAATAGCCCACCCACCGCGGCAAAACAAGCAGCCGCAAAGTTGACAGGCTCTATCCAGAAATACTATAATCCGTTTAAAAAGTTCCGAAAGGAACAAAGTCACCCGAGGGAAGGACCCGATTATGAACCTTGAAGAAGCCCTGCGCGCCGTGGATGCCCGTATGTATGAGGTCGTCGCTAGCGAGGTTACGGTGCTGCAGGAGGCCAGTCGCCACATCATCACTGCTGGTGGCAAGCGGGTCCGCCCCAGGGTGTTGTTGCTCTCCTATCAGGCTGCTGGTGGCACCGATCTGGCCGAGGCTGTGTCTGTGGCCGCCGCTGTTGAACTGGTGCACACTGCCACACTAGTCCACGATGACATCAACGATCATGGCGTGCTGCGCCGAGGGCGCGTGACGATCAACGAGAAGTGGGGACGCACTTTCGCTCTGCTGACCGGCGATTTTCTCTTCACCAAAGTCTATGAGCTCATGGCCCCCCATAAGGACCTCAATATCACCTTTGCTGATGCCACGGTGGCGCTAGTGGAAGGTGAGACCCTACAAGCCGCGGCGGCCAAAGACAACGCTCTAGACCGTGAGACTTACCAGCAGATCGTAGCCAAGAAGACCGCCTCGCTTTTCCGCGCTGCTGCTATGCTGGGCGCGCAACTGGCCCGTGCCGAGCGCCAGATCGTTGAGACGCTGGGAGAATATGGCTTCTACCTCGGCCTTATCTTCCAGATTGTTGATGACCTGCTAGACCTGACTGGCGATCCGCGCTTGATGGGCAAAGCTGCTGGTGTGGACCTCGCCCAAGGCAAGGGGGTAGCGGCGGCCATCGCCAAAGCCACCGGCAACGGTCGCTTGCTGCAAGAGGGTGAGCCCGTAGATGCAACAGTTGAGGAAACGGCTACGGTATCCGTGGACGATCCGTTTCTGGATGTCAAACGGCGCTTGATCGCAGAAGGGGCGGTAGAAGAGGGGCGCAAGATGGCGCGCCTCATCGCTGAGCAGGCTCATGCCGTGTTAGATCGCCTCCCGCCTGGCCCGGCGGTGGATGGCCTGCGTGAGCTCATCACGCTGGTGCTGGAACGCGATCACTGATCGCCCATTGTGGAGAAATCCGGAGCGCCGCCCGGCCCAGCCGTAGCGGCGCTCTTTGATCTTTCACTGCTCACACGGTATGCTTGGCTCGCTATGTTTCTGGATGAAGCAAAGATTCACGTCAAGGCTGGCGACGGCGGCTCAGGAATCGTGGCCTTTCGTCGCGAAAAATATGTGCCCTTCGGTGGCCCGGCGGGTGGCGATGGCGGCAAGGGCGGTGATGTGATCCTTGTTGTCAACCCACACCTCCACACGTTGGCACGCTTTGAGCATCAGGTGCACTTCCGCGCTGAGCGGGGCCGCAACGGAGGATCATTTAATCGCACTGGCGCCTCCGGAGAGGACTTGCTGATTGAGGTGCCGCCAGGGACCGTCGTGCGTGATGCCGAAACAGGCGAGCTGCTCGCCGATCTGACCCAGCCGGGGCAGCGTGTTGTTGTGGCACGGGGTGGACGCGGGGGGCGTGGCAACGCCCGCTTTAAGTCGCCCACTAATCAGGCTCCCCGTGTGGCAGAGAAGGGCGAGCCCGGTGAAGAGCGCTGGCTGCTGCTTGAGCTCAAGCTAATCGCCGACATCGGCATTGTCGGCGTGCCCAACGCCGGAAAATCCACCCTTCTCTCGGTGGTCAGCGCAGCACGGCCTAAGATCGCCGATTATCCCTTTACCACGCTCACTCCCAACCTTGGTGTGGCACAGGTCGGTGACCGCGAGGTGATACTGGCTGATATTCCCGGCCTTGTGGAGGGTGCCCACCGAGGGGTGGGGTTAGGGCATAGCTTCCTGCGCCATATTGAGCGCACGCGCCTGCTTATCCACCTGCTGGACGGCGCCGGCCCTGACCCGCTTGGTGACTTCGTGCAGATCAACACCGAATTGGCGCTCTACGACCCCAAATTGGCTGAAAAGCCCCAAATCGTTGCCCTGAACAAGATAGACTTGCCCCAGGCACAGGCAATATGGCCCAAGGTCAAGGCCGAAGTTCAGGCTAAGGGCTATCCGGTGATGGCTATCTCCGGCGTCACCCATCAAGGGGTACGTGAGCTGCTAGCGCGGGCTGTGCAGATGCTGGATTCCCTGCCTAAGGAAGAACCCACCCCTGAAGTGCCTATCTTCCGCCCGCCGGAAGACGAGAAGGCCTTTGAGATCATCTTTGAGCACGGCAAATACCGCATCAAAGGCAAACGCATTGAGCGAGCAGCCGCCATGACCTACTGGGAGTTTGATGAGGCAGTGATGCGTTTCCAGCGCATTCTAGAGGCGTTGGGGGTTGCTGATGCATTGCGCCAGGCGGGCATCCGCAACGGTGATACGGTGGTCATCGGCGACGTAGAACTGGAGTGGATGGATTGATGCGCCTCGGCATCTTGGGGGGCACGTTTGACCCACCTCACATCGCGCATCTGATCCATGCCGAGCAGGCGCGCGAGCAGCTGGCCCTTGACCGTGTCCTGTGGGTTCCAGCGGCAGATCCACCCCACAAGCAGAGCATACCGATCACACCTGTTGAGCATCGTATAGCCATGCTGAGGCTGGCCATAGAGGGCCATCCTGCTTTTGAGCTCTCGTTGATTGACGTGCAACGGCCCGGCCCTCACTACAGCGTGGACATGCTGGACGAAGTAGCCCGCTGCTATGCAGGGGCGACGCTCTTTTTCCTCATCGGTGCGGATTCCCTGCGCGATCTGCCCACTTGGCACGATCCGGCAGGGCTGATCGCCCGCGCTATGCTGGTGGTAATGCCACGCCCCGCCGTGCAGGTTGACATAGCCCAGCTGGAAACCATCCTACCCGGCCTCTCCAATCGCCTGATCCTGCTTGATGCGCCATTGCTGGAAGTCTCATCCCGCACATTGCGCTCACATGTAGCCAGTGGGCGCACCATCCGCTACATGGTTCCACAGGCCGTTGAAGCTTACATCTACGAGCACGGTCTCTATCGGACTGCCGCAGGCTGACTCTATGTACCGAAGGCTTCAGCATCTAACAGCCATCTTAGCGATCGGATGCGCCACCTTGCTCATAGGATGTGGCAGGGGAGATGTCTCTGCTACAACGGCATCCACAAGTGCACCCAGTGACCATCAAGCCACTCCTACGCCCACCCGCACACCCATTCCTTTTGACCAAGCTGCGCTGACCCCTATCCCCACGCCGACCGCCCACTCAGCGCTGACCGACATCCGTCAGCGCGGGGAAGTGCGTGTGGGGGTACTCTACAACTATCCGCCTCTCGGCTATATGGCTGACAATGGTCAATTGCACGGCTATGAGGTGGAACTTATGCGACGCATCGCCGAGCGCTGGGGGGTAGAGATTACATTTGTGCAGGTTACCCGCCAAACCCGCCTGCCTATGCTGCTAGACGGCGAGGTGGACATACTGGCCGCTGCTGTACCCCATCGCCGTGAACTAGAGCAATTTGTGGAGTTCACCGAGACCACCTTCCAGGGCGGCTTTGTGATGCTGGTGCGCGCCGATACAGCCCTTGACCTAACCGCTGCCCTTGCCTCTGGCACTATCGCCGTCTTGGACGATGAAGCGCGGGAGGCCACCTTGCAGCGTGCGCGTCAGGCGGGTCTTGAGCCAACCACCCAACTATACGACACGTTGGACAAAGCCGTTGAGGCGCTTAAGGCTGGGGTTGTCAACGGCGTGGTAGGCCGTCGCGAGCGTGTGATGGTGGCAGCCCAGCCCGATAGCGGTGTTGGGATATTGGAAGAGTACGTACTGGCTGAGCCGTATGCTTTTGCCGTCCGCCGTGGGGATATTCCCCTGCGCGACTTGCTTAACCTCACACTCTACGACCTCATTCGTGCTGGCGAGATCGGTGAGATCTTCTCAGATAGCTTTTACGGCCTACCCGCCGATCTGTTCCCTACACCAATTGGCGAGCCGAGCTACGATTTCGCCTCGCTACCTGCAGACATCCCTGCCTATACGTCCGTCCTAGAACGCCTCCGCAGCGGGGAGCCGCTACGCGTGGCAGGGTTGGACCTTTCCGAACAGCCCGCCTTGTACGACAGCCAACCTATCATTGACGGCTTTAACCGCGCCGTGATCAACGAGATGGCGCGCCGCTGGAACGTGGCAGTAACAGAAATCTCCGCCAGCACAGGGCAAGCAGGCCTTGACCTGCTTTCTCAAGGTCAGGCCGATCTTGTGGTGGACGTGCGACCTGACATCGGTCTTGTCGGGCGACTCGCTTTCAGCCAGCCCTACTATGACCGCGCCCTACGCCTGATCCACCTACAGGATGTAGCTGTCGCCAACGTGCTAGACTTGGAATTCAAACCGACAGCAGTGGTGAATCCAGTTGACCTGAGCCGGCAGATCGTGGAAGACAACAACGACTTTCCCCGCATACAGGTCGCGGCTTCCTATGAAGAGGCCTTTGAGGCAATAACGACGCGCGCTGTTTATGCAGTTGTGGGTGATGAATACGCCCTGACGCTGATGGCGCGGGCCGATCCACGTATTGTGATAGACGAACGGCGCTACCGTCCTCGTGAGATGGTCATGGCGCTGCCACGCTTTGATGCCGACTTTCTGGCTCTGGTAAACTTCACCCTGCAGGACATGCAACAAGATGGGACGCTTGAGGCGCTACGTCAGCAGTACTTTGCCCCCTATTTCCCTGAAGGACAGACACTTGAGGCCTTCCCCATAGAAATCTGGCCTGGCGATGGCAGCTTCCTCGCTTTAGGAGAGCGATGAGAGTGCCTTACGACTCTGATCCCCCCACCCCTTCGTTCCACAGCCGCAGAGTGACGATCTCCGCTGGGCGCACAACAAAGCGAACGGCGCTGCGGCGGCTTACCTTGAGCAGCTTTCCCATTGGCGACTCATCAAGCCACACTCGCTCGGCATGGGTGAAGCGTAAGCCTGTGCGCAGCGTCACCTCTTCAGGGGTCTCACTCACGCTATAGCCGCGCACGATCAACCCACGTCCATCCTCTGCCATCTTGACCGTGCTCATCACAAAGGCGGGGTTATCCGTTGCGATCAGGCTACCCATAGGGGGCAACACACCACGGTGAAAGGTCGTCACTATTGCGCGCAGTGGTGACTGGAAAGCCCACGCTTCCCACCAAGCAGGTAACGGGTCGGCAGCGTGGGGGATAATGCTATAAGCCAACGTATGCTCGCCAGAACACTGTGCCAGCGGCGTCTCTACCTGTGGCCCAGCCGCCCCTCGGCGGTTGGGGAGATCGTCACGGCTCAGCCAGCCCACACAGCGCAGCAACGTCAGAGCAATCTCAACGCCCTGTTGATGCGCTAGAACGGCCACCTCCGGCAGCCCTCGGTTGGCCAACGTCAAGCCTGTATCGCTGCCCAGCAAAGTCACAAAGGCACGTTGCGGCTGGTCCGGAGTAGGTAGCTCGGCCCAGGTGATAGTCTCTTCAGCGGCGGGCAACGCCAGGGCGCGGCACACAACCTCAAAATGGCCATCCACCAGCACGTCCTGCGCCCCGGCCCCAACCGGAAAATGCACGCGCAAACGGTGGTCACGGGCGTTGTTGAGGACCGTGGTCTCAACGTCCACGCGGGGCACACCTCGCGTGATGCGGAGGGTGGTAGCAATGGAGATCGGCACGAACTGGGCAGCCAACGGAAGGCGAGCCTCCCGATCGGCGGTGAGCGTTTCAGGCAGGCGGTAGATTTGCAGGAACGTTAGCGTCTGCGTCACCGGCCCTACGCGTCGCTCCACCGGGATAGGGGTGTTGGTGGCAATGTCAATCACCGTATCCCGTGCGGGAGGGCAGGCAGTGAATAGGTCGCCGCAGTCGCCTTCGTCAACGTAGTGGTTTAGCCCTTCAAACAGGCGACCAGTGCGCTTGTCAAACAGGTTGAACGTCCCTACTGAGGCATCAAAGGTGAGGCTGAGATACTCATTCTCAATGTCCATTCCGCCATCGCTAGACAGTGCTTGAGCGCCCTCCTCCTCCGCTATGCCGCGCAAGGCATAGGTACGGTAGCCAAACGGAGGGACATTGTGCGCCACAAAGCGCACTTTCACCATCCCTGCGTGATAGGGGGAGCCATCTGGAGCCGTCTCTTGTTCAATTTCCAACGGTTCAACAGTACCCGTCTCATCTGTCACTTCAGTTGGCGCAAAACCCTCGGGGAGTATCAGCCTAACCTCAACCAGATCGGTGCGTGTATGGCCTGTGCCATTAAAGACCACCACCGGCAATAGTGGTCCGGCTCCTCTCAAACGTGTGGTATCCACCTGCTCGGCAAGCCAGGCTAGATTGCACTCGGCAACTCTTTCGGCGATCTGTGCTGCTTGTCCCAGCCGATCCTCCACCTCGCGCTGGACCCCATCAATGACAGTGCCCCGCACCGAATCGGCAGTGTGACTTTCCAACAGCAAGCGCCACGCGTATGCCAGTATGTCGCTCTGGGTGCGCAAGGGTGGCTTAAGAGAGGGGTGCTGTTGCGCCAGCAAAGTGGCCCAAGCGCTGAACGGCTCCGTCCAATGCTCAAGCACCGTCTGGACAGCATGGTTGCGCTGTTTAAGCGGCAGGCGTGCGCTGAGCACGCCGCTGCGCAGGGGGAAGCGTTGCCCCGAACGCAGCTCGCCGATCACCTGTGGATAATCCCCACCCTGGTTTTGGACGAGAGCAACAGCATCTTGCAGGCTGCCGGAGATCAGGCTGATCCCTCTCAAGCGGCGAGGGAGCAGATCCGCCCCGATCTCCTCAACAGCCTGGCCCTTGGAGCCACCCAGCAGCAGGATCACGCCGCTTGCCGTCCAATCTGCCAACTCCCTCTCCACTAGACTACGAGAGGAGGCGACCAGATCAGCGACATATCCCTCGCGTAAGTAGATAAGCAACACACGGCTTCCGTCTGGCGACTCCCACCATAGTTCGGTCGGGGCTTCCCCCACGCCGTCGCGCAGCACGACAGCCTCAATCCCGAAGCCACGCAGAATCTGCGGTAACTGGCCGATCTGTCCGCACGTATCAGGGAGATAGCCCACATCCATGCGGCGTCCTAAGCGCGCGCAAACCTGTTGACCGATGAGGAGATTGCGCACCAGTGCCTCAGGGCTGACCAAAAAGGGATCGGTCAGCACATACCAGGGGCCGATCTCCAGCCGCCCCTCACGCACAAGCTTCTGGATCGGCTCCCACTGATAGGGGCGCACGGCTAGATAATCTTCCAGCAGGATGGCTTGCCCATCCAGCAAAAAGGAGGTTTGTTCTGCCTGCGCCAGTTGATCAAGCAGATCATCCAGCAAGCCAACCAGAGCCAGACGGGCCTGCTGGAAGGTCTGCGACCCTTCTCGCTGCCACCGCACGTGCGGCACAACATGAAGGCTGAGGCTCTGGTGTGTCATAAGGGGCATTTTAGCTAGCCCATACTTTCGGTTGTCTCGTCCGTAGTTGGCTCCTCGCGGCGCGGCACAGCACGCCGCAGCTGCTGAGCAGCGACCTTGTTCACACGCCGACAGCGCGGGCACTCCAGAGAGGCATGATCCTCGCCGGGCTTCAAAGCATCCAGTACAGCCTGCGCTGCATCCCTACTAAGCGACCAACTCCAGTGGCAATTGTAACAGGTAATCTTTAGCATGGTGAAACCATCTTCCTATCACAGATTTCACGAAGCAACCTGAACAGGGTGGCTCCTACGGTGCTCTTCGGCTAGCGAGGCCAACAAGATGCCTGCCAACGTCAGAACACCACCCACTACCTGAAGCGGCCGAGGCCACTCACCCAGCAGCAGGATGGCCAACAGGGTTGACCCTATCGGCTCCCCAAGGATTACCACCGCCACAAACGAGGCCGAGAGGTGCCGCAGCGCATAATTGGCTGCCGAATGTCCCACCAATTGGGGGATGAGACCAAGAGCCACCATATAACCTACTGTAGCAGGCAGATAGCCTATCAGCGGCAACCCGGCCAGCAGCGACCATCCCACAAGCAGCACTGCCGCCGTGCCATATACCCACCATAGGTAGGCAACCAGCGGCAGCCGCTCGCGCACGCCACGCCCGATCATGAGATAACCAGCGCCAAAGATCGCACCGAGCAAAGCCAGCAGATTCCCCCAACCAGCAGAGCCGCTCGCACCACCCCCATCGGCGAGGCCGATAATGCTGCCGCCCCCCATGGCCAGCAGGATGCCGATCCATGTCAGGCGCGGCGTGCGTTCGCGCAAAATGAGGGGGGCTGCCAGCCCGATCCACAGCGGCGTAGTGGTGACCAACACAACCGAACTGATTACCGAAGTGTGCACCAACGAGGTCACCCATGTGGCAAAGTGCAAGCAGAGCAAGATGCCGCTTAAAGTCAGCGTGGCGATTAGCCTTATGTCTAACTTAGTATAGTCCTTCCACGCCTGCCGGCGAATCGCCGGCACGGCTAACGCCACACTGGCCGTCGTCAGCCGATAAGCCGCGATAACCAGCGGCGGCGCTCCATCGCTCAGCGCCCAGCGGATGAGGATGGAGGCAGAGGACATCGCTAATACGCCGATCAGCAAGGTAAGCGCCAGCTTTACAGGTTGCTTCAAATGAAACCCCTCAGGTGCTCAAGGTAGAAGGTGCCCACGAAGCTTGTGATAGTGTGTTTTCCTTGACTCCTTACCCGCGTATGCTAAAATCACATGCACAGAAGCGCGCGGCACCTGGGGGTGCCATGCTGAAGTTCCCATTCACGGGTTTTGGGTGCTACCCGGCCTTGGATGATAGCATCCCTTCAGTATGCGGTCAACGAACCGCTTTTTAGCGGAGCACCGCAGAGCACTAACGAATGAGCGTACAGCAGATACAGGAGGAGGCTTTCTCATTATGGCTCATGAACTTCCCCCGCTCCCCTACCCTTACGATGCGCTGGAACCTTACATTGACACCCTGACGATGCAGATCCACCACGATAAGCATCATCAGGCCTATGTGGATAACCTAAACAAGGCGCTGGAGGGACATCCCGAACTTCAATCCAAGAGCGTTGAAGACCTCATCAAAGACCTCAATGCGGTTCCTGAGGAGATCCGCACGGCAGTGCGCAACCACGGCGGTGGCCATGCCAACCACACCTTCTTCTGGCTGATCATGGGGCCCAATGCAGGTGGCGAGCCACAGGGCGATCTGGCAAAGGCCATTGCCAGCACCTTTGGCTCTTTTGAGGGCTTCAAGGATCAGTTCACCAAAGCGGCATTGGGGCGCTTTGGGAGCGGCTGGGCATGGCTTTCGGTTGATGGCGAAGGCAGGCTGGTGGTGTCCAGCACGGCCAACCAAGATAGCCCGCTTTCAGAAGGCATGATTCCCATTCTGGGTATTGACGTTTGGGAACATGCCTACTACCTTAAGTATCAAAACCGCCGCGGCGACTATATCGCTGCGTGGTGGAACGTTGTAAACTGGAAGGCGGTCGCTGAGCGCTACGCCGCCGCCAAATCCTAAAAGGGACGGCCAGCCTTCAACGACCTGCAGTTGTCAGAATCCCCACCAAGTGAGAGGAGAAATCCCCCATGACTCACATTATCACAAGCTTGTGCCTGCGCGATGGCGCTTGCGCTGAAGTGTGCCCCGTTGAGTGCATCGTCCCCGGCAAGCCGGAAGACGAGTGGCCGTGGTACTACATTGACCCAGACACCTGCATTGACTGCGGCGCCTGCATCCCGGAGTGCCCCTATGAGGCTATCTTCATCCAAGAGGAAGTGCCCAGCGCTTACGAAATGAAACCGGGGCAGAAGCGCGTGCCGCACGATACGCGCAAGGAAGTCGTCGCCGCGGGTGGTGAGATCGTAGACCTGACCCCCGACATTCAGTGGAACTACGACTTCTTCCAGAAGGGGCCGGGCTACGACGCGTTGGGCTAGCCGATAACCAATGTCCTTCTGAGACAGACGGGAGCAGACCCTGAGCAGGCTGCTCCCGTTTCATCTGGGGACCTGCAGGGGTTGAAATAGCAAGGAGGGATAGCGATGGAAGAGTACCGTATTGAGAAGGACTCGCTAGGTGAACTGCGTGTCCCTGCCAACGCCCTCTACGGCGCACAGACTCAGCGCGCGGTGGAGAACTTCCCTATCTCCGGCCTCAAGCAGTACCGCGCCTTTATCTGGTCCATGGCGGTTATCAAGCGGGCGGCAGCGGAGGTCAATCTCCAACTAGGCCTCTTTAAAGATCGTGAAGTAGGAGGGCGCATTATCTCTGGCGAGGCCATTGCAAAGGCCATCATGGCTGCCGCCGAGGAGGTCATGAAAGGGCAATGGGACGATCAGTTCGTTGTGGATCCCTTCCAAGCTGGCGCGGGCACCTCGCATAACATGAATACCAATGAGGTCATCGCCAACCGTGCCAATCAGATCCTCGGCTTTGCGCTGGATGACCCCAACAAGCCGGTGCATCCCAACGATCACGTCAACATGGCGCAATCCACGAACGACACCATCCCGACGGCCATTCGGCTGGGCTGTTTGTGGCGACTGGAGGAGCTGACCGATGTGCTGGACGACCTGGCCGATGCCTTTGCCGCCAAAGCCCGCGAGTTTGACGACGTGGTGAAGTCAGGCCGCACCCACCTACAGGATGCCGTTCCGGTACGGCTGGGGCAGGAGTTCGGAGCCTACGCCCGTGCTATTGAACGCAACACGGATAAGATCGTGGAGGCCGCACGAGGGCTGCGGCGACTGGGTATTGGCGGCACGGCCACCGGCACCGGTCTAAATGCCCATCCGGAGTACCATACACGCATGGTAGCCAAGCTGGAAGAGTTGACCGGCCTTGAGTTAGAGACCTCCGACAACCTATTTGAGTCCATGCAGTCCATGCAGGACATGGTGCACTTCAGTGGGGCGCTGCGCACACTGGCGCAGGATGTAATCCGCATCGCCAACGACCTGCGCCTGCTGGCTTCTGGGCCAGCCACAGGGTTAGACGAGATCCGCCTGCCTGCTGTGCAGCCCGGCTCCAGCATCATGCCCGGCAAGGTGAACCCGGTAATCGCCGAGATGGTCAACCAGACCATGTTCCATGTGCTGGGAAACGACCTCACCGTTACGTTGTGTGGGCAGGCTGGGCAGCTGGAGCTCAACGTGATGATGCCGATCCTGGGCTACAACCTGTTTCAGATGATGGACATCACCATCAACGCCCTGCGCGTATTCCGCGAACGTTGTATAGAGGGCATCACCGCCAACCGCGAGAAAGCCGCCGCATGGCTGGCACGCAATGCCATTCTCGTCACCGCACTCAATCCAGTGATCGGCTACCTCAAAGGGGCTGAAGTAGCCAAAGAGGCGATGGCCACGGGGCGCACCATCCGCGAAGTAGTGGTGGAAAAGGGCTACCTGACAGAGGAAGAGGCCGACCGTCTGTTGGACGTGCGCCGCATGACCGAGGGGGGTATCTTAGACTAATCAGCCACTTCAATAAAGACATGGGCAGCGGCTTGCGCTCCCAGCGTATGCCGCTCTCCCCCTACCCCAACGCTGATCGGCCCGCCCGCTGGAGCAACCTCCAGCACCTCTATCTCCGCGCCGGGGCGGATGCCCAATCTGCCCAGGTAGCGCAGGAGAGCAGGGTCATCATCGTCCACGCGGGTAATAGCTCCCCGCTCGCCGATGGAGAGCTCGCTGAGCTTACGCCCCCTCTGCGGGCCGATATGACCATCCCTGGTGGGGATAGGCGCTCCGTGCGGGTCCGTAGCGGGATGGTCAAGTGCTGCCGCCACACGCTCAATAAAGCGCGGGGAGACAGCGTGCTCCAGCTCCTCCGCCTCCTCATGCACCTCATCCCAGGAATAGCCCAAGGCCTCCATTAGATACAGCTCAATTAGGCGGTGGTGGCGGATGACCTCCAGCGCTACCTTCTCACCCTGTGGAGTCAACGTCACGCCCTTGTAGCGCTGATACACCACCAGATTGAGCTCGGCCAGCCGCTTGATAACGCCGGTCACCGAGGCCGGTTCAACGCCCAAAGCCTTGGCAATGGACGTTGTACGCACCGGCGACCCACCCTGCTGGAGCTGATAGATGATCTTGATGTAATCCTCGCGCTCTTTGGTCAGCACGCCGGTCTCTTGAGTACTACCCATCTCACCATCGCGCCCATTATAGCACACGCAGGCCGGTGTTAGGGGATATAGACGATCTGCCACTCGTTATTGCGCACCTGCTGAACAGCCAACGCTCCAACCGAACAGTCTCCCCATTGGGTGCAAGTGAGTATCCCTGTTGCCCCGGGCCAGTTGGAGGTGCTGTAGAGGTTCTGGCGCAGCGCCTGCCGACCAATGCGTAGGGATTGGCCGTTCGCCACAGCTACATTCTCAATGGCCTGCAAGGCTAATGTCGCAGCGTCATAGGCAAAGGCGAAGAGGGGGCTAGATGGTTGTTCACCATACCGTACAGTATACGCTTGCACAAGGCTGTCATAGGCCTCGCCCTGCAGATAGGGGCCGACAGCATAAGTCCCGTTGGCCGCCAGACCAACCTCCTGCACAAACCACGCGCTGATGAAATGCCGCCCACCGATGAGGGGTGTCCCAGCCAGTGCTGTGGTGTTCAGCTGCAGCGCTACTCGCGCAGCCGGAGCGGGCAATAGTGGAGCATAGATCAAATCAGGGCGGCCGGAGGCAAGCTCAGCCAGCAGAGGGCGCAGGTTCTCCTCATTGCGTGGAAGGATCACACTGGAGACGATCTGCCCACCCTGACGGGCAAAACTGGCCTCAAACGCAGCGATAAGGTCGGCGGTTTCGGGCGTGCCATCGTGGATGAGCGCGGCGCGGCGTGCCCCCAGCTGGGTGTAGGCGAAGCGTGCCGCCACATCAGCCTCTAGTGCATCGTCATACATGGTTCGCATGAAAGCGCCCACATGCAGGAGCTCATCGGTGAGCGCCGTCGCGCTACATGCGGGTGAGATAGTGGTAAAGTACGCCTGCTCGTAGATTGGCGCTCCCGCCTGACAAGCTTCACTGCACACCGGGCCGATCACTACCGCCAAGTTGAGAGCATTCACCAGCACCTCGGCGGACAGCTGCCCTCCTTCAGCAGAGCATCCTGCATCTACAGTTAAGACTTCCACCGGAAAGCCTTTGATGCTAGGGCGGCGCTGTACGGCCAGCTCCACGCCACGCTGGTATTCCTGCCCTTCTGGGCCGAGCAACCTCAGCGGGGCGATGGCCACCCCGATTTGGAGAGGACGCTGCTGCGTTACTGTGATGACCTCCCACGCATCCACAACCTGCGCGCCACCGGTATCTTGAGCACACCCCCCAGCAAGCAATGTTAAGAGGACAAGCAGGCACAGGATAGAGAGCCTTTTTCGCATCGCCGCTCCGCTCCACTAGTAGGACAGGCTAGCCTATCTTGTCAGTCGTCTTCAGGCGAACGCCCCGCGAGGCGCCGCGTCGGATCATGGGAAGGCTGACCCAGCGCCACCGAGCGCTGATAGGCCGCCCAGATAGCGCGCGAGACCACCGTGCGCAGCCCCCCTTTCTCCATATGGTAGAGGGCTTCAGCGCTGGTCCCCCCGGGCGAAGTCACCTCATTGCGCAAGGTGGCAGGATGGCGCGGCGACTGGCGGGCATATTCCACTGTGCCGCGCATGGTCTGCAGCACCAGCTGCTGGGCGATACGGCGTGGGAACCCCAGATGCACCCCGGCATCTATCATCGCCTCCATGAAGAGCAGCACATAGGCGGGACCGGTGCCGCTCAGAGCAGTGGCCATGTCAAGGTAGCGTTCATCATCCACGTGCACCACCTCGCCCAACGCTCCGAGGATAGTATTGGTCTGCCCGATCTGCTGCTCAGTGACCTCAGCGGTGGCCGTCCACACGGTGATGCCCTCGCCAATCTGGGCTGGTGTGTTGGGCATAGCCCGTACCACCGCCGCATGGGCCAGCCCATCAGCGATGGTGCGGATCGGCACCCCTGCCGCAATGGAGAGCACCAATGCATCCGAGCGCACTATGCCGCGCAGCTCGGGCAGCACAACGGGCATCACCTGCGGCTTAACGGAGAGGATGACCACGTCGCGGTCGCGTGCTGCATCACGGTTGTTGGTAGTAGCCTTCACGCCGTATAGCTCAGTCAGCTCACGCCCACGCTCCGCACGGGGGCCCGCCGCGATGATACGTTCGGCATCTATCAGCTTTTGGCGCAACAGTCCCTTGATCATCGCCTCAGCCATGATGCCGCTACCGATAAAGGCAAGCTGTTTGTCTTTTAACATGGTTGACCTGCCGATAAAGTGATTTTGAGCAGTATATCACGCCCAGGCGTATTGATAAAGGTTTTTTCACCAACGTGTGGAGAAGATATACCGCACCAACCGCCATCCATGACGCTTGTTGCTCAAGTAATGATCAATTAACCCCATGTCAAAGGCCGCTGGACGGAAGCCAAAATAGCGTTCAACCGTGCCCAAGCCAGCAGTCTGCGGCGTGGCGAGCATCTCTACCCACTGCTCGGTGAAGGGCCACCGTGCGAAGAGGCCATCAAGGAACCAAGCCGCGGCTTGATGAGCCAGCAATGGCAACCCCACGATAGGACGCCGCGTGCGGATGGCGTGCATAACGCGCATCACCACGCGGCGATAGGAAAGCAGCTCCGGCCCCCCAAGGTTCATCGCCTCGTCTATCAGGTCCAGGTTCTCCAGCGACATAGCAAGGCAGGTGACGAGATCCTCAACCCAGAGCGGCTGGAGCATCTGCTCGCCATCATTGGGCACAAAGTAAACGGGGAAAGCCCGCACAAGCATAGCAATATGCTCGCTGAAGCGGTCGCCTGCGCCAAAGAGCACCCCTGTGCGCAGGATGGTGTAGGACAATCCGCTGCTGCGGATGGCTTCCTCAATCTGCCCCTTGGCGCGCAGCACAGGGAACGCTGAGGCGCGGTCTGCGCCAATGCGGCTGACGTAGATCAATCGCCCCACGTGTGCTTCCCGTGCGGCGTCAATCACCGCCTTCGCTCCGGCCACATCTACCTCTTGCAGGCGGGCATGGCGCCCGCGTGTCTGTGTGCCCACAAGGTGGATGACCGTGTGTACCCCTTCCATGGCAGTGCGCAACGCCGCCGCATCATCCAAGCGGCTGACGGCAACATGGAATGGCACACCCCGCGGCAGGCGCTCGGCGGTGGAGCCGGGGCGTAGCAGGACACGCACCTTCAGCCCGGCCTGTCCGGCCAAGCGGTGCACCAGCCGCCGCCCTACGAAACCGGTTGCACCGGTAATCAGAATCACGTTATCTCCATCAAAACCAAGCAGGGAGTAGCAGTCAGTACAACAAACAACGATAATCTGCTATAATTACACGACAAGCCAGTCATCCCGACCCTCTGCGCGCATACAGCCAGTCCATCCCTTCGCAGCACGGGCTCTCCTTTCTCGGGCAGATGGCACGTGGCAACAGGCGATTATAGCGTCAGCGGGCTTTCCGCCAAAGCGCCCGTTGTTGCGGAACGCCTTATGCGGATGAGGGTTTATATTTTGCAAGATTGGCTAGATGACACTGACAGCGATAGAGCGAGAATAACCATGAATACAAGGCGCGTCGTCGTCACGGGGCTGGGCGTTGTCTCACCATTGGGCAATGACGTCCCAACCACGTGGCAGAACCTTATTGCCGGGCGCTCCGGCGTGGGGCCTATCACCCTCTTTGATGCTTCCGACCTCAAGACCCGCATCGCTGCCGAAGTCAAAGATTTTGATGCCACGGCCCTCTTCGGGCCACGTGAGGCGCGACGCATGGACCGCTTCACTCATTTCGCCATGGCGGCGGCCATGCAAGCCCTCACCGATAGCGGCCTGCGCGTGGACAAAGAGAACTCCCACCGCGTGGGGGTAGTGCTTGGCAGCGGAATTGGCGGGATCAGCACACTGCTGGCAGAGGCTGCCAAGGCCTTTGAACAGGGTGCCGGACGTGTCAGCCCACACCTTGTCCCCATGATGCTCCCCGATACAGCACCGGGCAAGATTGCCATTGAGTTTGGCCTGCGTGGTCCCAATATGAGCATCGCCACTGCTTGCGCTTCAGGCACTAACGCCATTGGCGAGGCAGCGGAGATGATCCGCCGCGGCGTGGCTGATGTGATGATCACGGGCGGATCGGAGGCCGGTATCGTCAAGCTAGCCATTGCGGGTTTTAGCAACATGGGGGCACTCTCAGAACGCAACGATGAACCGGAGCGTGCTTCGCGCCCCTTTGACAAGGACCGCGATGGCTTCGTGGCTGGAGAGGGAGCAGCTATCCTCATCCTTGAGAGTGAAGAGCACGCCCTAAAGCGCGGTGCGCGCATCTACACCGAAGTACTAGGCTACGGCGCTTCGGCAGATGCTTACCACATCACAGCGCCACTGGAAACCGGCGAGGGGGCAATGCTGGCCATGCGTGCCGCGTTAGAAGAAGCCGGCATTGCTCCCCACGAAGTGGATTATCTCAACGCCCACGGCACCAGCACCCCACTCAACGACCGAGCCGAGACGCTCGCCATTAAAGAGGTCTTCGGTGAGGCTGCCTACAGTGTGGCGATCAGCTCCACCAAGAGCATGACCGGCCATTTGTTGGGAGCAGCTGGCGCCTTAGAAGCGCTGATATGCGTTAAGGCTATTGAGACGGATATCATCCCACCTACCATCAACTACGAAACCCCTGATCCGGAACTAGACCTAGATTACACGCCTAACGTCGCGCGCCAGCGGACCGTCCGCGTGGCAATGTCTAACTCGTTCGGGTTTGGTGGGCATAACGCTTGCATCATCATGGGGAAGTACAGCGATGGCCAGCGGCAAACACGCACCGCGTAGCACTCGCCCTATTGCCGGCACAGGGCGCTACGCACACATTGTGGGATGGGGCGTCAAGGTTCCGGAGAAGGTGCTCTCTAACCGCGATCTGGAACGTATGGTAGAGACCAGCGATGAGTGGATTCGAGAGCGCACCGGCATTGTAGAGCGGCGCATCGCCAGCGATCGGGAAAATGCCGTATCGCTGGGGGTGGCAGCTGCCCGCGAGGCGCTTAACCGCGCCAACATACTCCCCAATGACTTGGATTTGATCATCGTTGCCACTTCCTCGCCCGAGTACCTCTTTCCAGCAACAGCCAACCTGATTCAAGATCGGCTGGGAGCCACCCGCGCCGGAGCCTTTGACATCCTCGCGGCCTGTACTGGCTTCATCTACGCCGTAGGGCTGGCCGCTGCACAGATTCAGGCTGGCGTCATTGATACCGCCCTTGTGATCGGCACCGAAACGCTCAGCCGCATTGTGGACTGGAACGACCGCTCCACCTGCGTCCTCTTCGGGGACGGCGCAGGTGCATTTGTGCTGCGCGCCAGTGACATCCCCGGTGGGGTGCGCCACTTTGTGCTGCATTCCGATGGCTCGGGCGGCGACTACTTGTACGCCCGCTCCGGCGTGCGCTCTTCATGGAACGGTTTGAGCAAGCCGGAGCAGAGCATCGTCATGAACGGGCGTGAGGTTTTCCGCTTTGCCTCCCGCGTGATGGTACAGGCCACCGAAGAGGTACTTGAGAAGGCCGGATTGGATATTGACGATGTAGATCTCATCGTGCCCCATCAGGCCAACCTGCGCATCATTCAGGCGGCTGCTCGCGGCTTGAACTTGCCGGAGGAGCGTTTCTTTATCAACATTGAGCGCTACGGTAACACCTCCACTGCCTCCATCCCGTTGGCTATTGCCGAGGCTGTGGAACAGGGACGCCTGAAGCCCAACGACAAGGTGGTCCTGGTGGGCTTTGGCGCCGGGCTGACATGGGGCGCCATGTTGCTGGAGTGGCAAGTACGGCCCACGCCGCGTTCCTACTTCAGCGAAGTGCTACGCGAGGGTTGGTACATTCTGGCTCGCGTTCGCTCGCTGTTCCTGCGCCTGTTGCGTTTCTTTGAAGCTCTGCTATGGCCCGAGACGCGGCGCTGAGGTTCGCCTCTGTTAGGGACTGGCAAAACGATATTCCAGCACGGGCTTCTCCAGCGAACGCAGCAAGTCGGCTACGTCAGGCACTGCTTGCTGCGCACGGGCTTGATAGCCATACAGCAAGTTGAGCAGGCCCCCTTGAGGTGCCAGCTCTATAACGCGCGGCCGGCCGGAGATGCCTCCCAACTCAGCGGCTTTGGCAACAGCATCGTCAAAGTAACCGATGGCATCCACCAGCCCTAACTCAACTGCTTGCTGGCCTGTGACTACGCGGCCATCGGCGATGGCCCTCACGGCCTCCTCATCCAACCCACGCCCCTCAGCTACGACCTGCACGAAGCGATCGTGTGTCTCGTTGATGATGCCCTGCCAGTAGGCGCGCTCCTCTTCGGTCATCTGCCGGTAGAAGCCGCCAAAATCCTTGACTTCCCCCGACTCAACCACCACGACCTGAACGCCCAGTTTATCCAGCAGGTCTTTAGCGATGATGAATTCGCTGATCACGCCGATGGAGGCCGTCAGCGTGTTGGGAGCAGCATAGATGTAATCTGCAGCAGCGGCGATGTAGTAACCCCCGGACGCCGCCAGCGAACCCATACTCACCACTACCGGCTTATCCAGCTGCCTGAGAGCATGGTAAATCTCATCCGAAGCCACTGCATCGCCGCCGGGGCTGTCAATGCGCAGCACTACCGCCCGGATAGCAGGATCATCCTGCGCGCGCCTGATCTGCTCAATCACAAGCTCAGAAGGAGCGACGGGCATACTCACACCGAAGCTCCTGCCCGAGACGATCGTCCCCTCCACGCGCACCACTCCTACCGCTCCGCCTATGCCGCCCCAGCCGGCGCTGGGTTGGGTGCTACCCACCGCAAAAGCGTAGCCAAACGCCCCACAGGCGAGGATCGGTGCGATGACGGTAACCATGAACAGCGCCAACAGCCAAAACCAGACGCCCAGCCCGCGGCGCCGCGCCGATAGAACATCGGGCGGTGTAGATTGCATCATAGTAGCCAAGGCTCTACCTCCTTGCGTCTCGCCGTGATACCACCCGCTTAAGTCTAGCGCACGACCACAGGGTGGGAAATCCCTCCCCACCCAACCTTGCCATTTCCTCAGCGGGAGTGGATAACATCACGGGTACACGAAGTCCTTGACATGGGCAGGATAGGTTGGGTAACGGCGCTTGTACATCTGGCGGCGGTTCCAGG
>FWPU01003524.1_pt1 | contig 31896 bp, 17 predicted proteins | sample 2228361 | NCBI WGS metagenome assembly FWPU01 (sample SAMEA103939777, study PRJEB20133) | metagenome
CGAGATATAGGGGGCGCTGTGCTGGCACAGGAAGAAATTGAGCACTACATTGATTTCAAGGATGGCTTCGTTTCGGTAACTATTACGGCGCCTGATGGCACCAGTCTTGACTTGGGGACTAAGCGTTTTGTTGGCAAACGGAAAGGTGGCCCGGAATTAGAGAGTGGCGATTTCTATTACGATTTCAACCAGTGGGGCCTGTACACCGTCGTTATGAAGGGAGTCGTCAAGGATATCTTGGGAAGGACTATTGAGGGGGGTGGGACCTACGAAGTCTACATAGGGCGGTGGCTGACTTTTTCTTCTACGGTGAAACCAGGAACCAATTTTGTAGTAGGTGATACTTTTCCTGCAAAGCTTGAGATAAACCCACCTTGCCCAGCCACAGTGATGGTTGTCGTGGATTACTATCCCTTGTCAGACAAAACACGAAAGAAGACCTTTATGCTCGAAGGCAAGGCAAATACCTATGGTTACTTTTTCCCCCGACAAAGCGCGCAACCCATTGTATTCGACGAACCGGGTGAGTATCGTTCAGATTTTTTTACGTCCTTTTGTGGTAGGGACGGTACAATGTGGTACGGTCATCAGGTCTCTGCTGGGGTAATCGAGGGACACAGTTCAAGAGTGGCTTTACATGGAATGCGATCCTCTGATTTGGGTATTTTAGATCAGAGCAAGGAGAACTATGGTCTCATGGACCGATATGAACTCAACAGCGAGTCTTCGGTTGGTGTCAACCTCTTGGATGTAGCAAACTGCTATGATGTTATGATCCCGTTCAACACTGGAGACACCTTATACATCTCAGCGACCTACTCAGGCTTTGGGAATGTGGATTCCTACCTTTCTCTAGAGCCCAAGGACCCTCTCCTGAGGCAAGAAATTTTCCACGCCTTTAAACCGAGCCCCCTTCTCACCCTTTTCCCAACAACAGCGAACATGAAACGCCCGGATATGATGCTGCGAATGAATATGCTCTTGGACGTAACATATATTATTCGGGACGATGACAAGGCAGATATGGCTCCTATTCTTTTCCAGAATCGATATGGGTATCAGCCGTTCGACTTCCCTGAGTCAAATGATGTGGAGGCTTACACCTATTTTTCGTCGCTACGGCCAGGATTCACTGCTTTTGTGATAACGTCAGATTCGACAGCTATCGGGTCGTACTGGAGCACAAGCCCTAATGTGTACGGATCTCAAATCAATGCTGGCGTCAATGGTGATATGCCAAACGATATATATCGTGTAACGGCAGGGCTTGTGTACAAAGATTTGAAGCACGAGACCGTGGATTACGCAACCTATGCTTCTTCTGTTGTTGTTGAGCCAAAGGAAACAAACAACGTAAGGGTAAAAGCACCCTGTGAAGAGCCACTCTTTACTCTTAAGGGGAGGAAACAATGGATTGGACTGGCAATGGCGATTAACGAGATCCTTGAGGTTGGCGACAACATCTCGTTGGGATCACTCGTGTTTCCCCCTATTCCTGCAGAGATCAAGGCAAGCCTGACATGGCCTGACGGACGGGTGCAGGTAGTTGAAGGTACAGCCAGCAAGACCGGAAGTTTCAATAAAGGCATTTTCACTGTCGACATCCCCGGTGTATACCGAGTTGAGGCCCACGCTACTTACCGAGGAAAGACTGGTGTTGCATTTGGTTCCGGAGATGGGAGGTTTAATCATTATGTGGTGGAAAAGAATCATCCGAATTTTCTCCACATAGAAATGCCTCCTCTCTCACAATACGATGTAACAAAGGTTCTGGACATTCCGCTCCGGATCAAGGAAGGATTTCTTGACGCGAAGATCACCTACTCTGTAGTTACCCCCGGAATCATTATGGACGAGGGAGAATTCTTGGTTAAGAATGGGAGACACACCTTTCGCTTTATACCAAGTCAGTACGCGGTTGAGTTTCCGAATTTCGATATTACTAATTTTGGAACGGGTGAGCCTATGCTCAACGACTCGGTTTTCTTCATCTTTTTTGCTGAAGCAACCTCCCAGACAGGAGAGAAAGTGCATGACGTAAAAAAGATCATGATCCGGGGGGGCCATATCTACTATCTCGATCCTAATAACTTGTAGCAACACATGATAAGTGCCTGCCGTAAAGGTAACACAATCCGTTAACCGGAATGCGACTCTGTGCCTGAGCCTCTTCATTACGTGCCATACTTTCAAGACCGGGGATATGAGGCCTTTCTAGCCGCCCTCAAGACGCGCTACCCGGTTGGATTCTTTATTTGGCTCCTGCTTGCGTCTCTCCTCACTGTCTCATATGTCGCCTTGAAAAAAAGAAACAAGGGGTATGTCTACCCTCCGGGATACAGGAGAGGACCGCAAAGGCATGTCTGGCTTATCTCCTTGTGCCTTTTCATGCTCTCGCTTGGCCTGAACCTATGGAATATTGGCCAAGAGTCCTTGAGTTCCATGGAAGGGACCTATTTGAGCGAGGTTGCAACGAATAAGAGTCTCTATGATGCCATCCTGAATAAGTACGGCATCATAAACTCTCATTTGCCACTTTATCGAATAGTGGTCTATGCAGCGCTCGCCTTGGGCCATTCTATTGAGTATATAAGGGCAGTTTCAGCACTGTTCGGCGCTCTTTGTCCCCCGTTGTTGTACCTTTTCGTGCGAAGACTGTTACCTGGACCCACTTCCGTATGCTGCGCGTTGCTAATGTCAGTCTCACCTATACACGTGTATTTCTCGCAAAGTATCATGCCGTACTCGCTGCTCACGTGTCTTGTTCTGTTCCACTACTATTCCTACCTTTTGTTCCGCGAGCACCCGTGCCGGCGCCATATGTATGTGTACATCGCAAGCGTGGTCCTCGGACTTAATGCGCATCCTATTTTTATCGGCATCATGCTTTGCCCTTTGCTCGATCAAGTGATCATGTGCCTGCGCGCGACGCAAGGCGATCCACGCAACAAGAGACTCTTTTATCTGTATCTCGAGAAGACTCTACTGGGTGCATTGTTTTTTCTGCCCGCGCTTCTCGTTGAAATTTCTTACCTCACCTTCTACGCTCAAGACTTTAAGAGCTATATGGCATACATAGATGTCCTGCCCCCTATGTCTGAGCTCTCCCAGAGGAGCGCGTGGTTCCTCGTACATATAGTGAATCTCCTGTTGAGCCTTCCAAAAGGGACCCTTGGAGCTGGTGGGGCCGTATATGGTGGGATGCTTTTTATTGTGGCCTCGGTGGTCCTTTTGGTGCTACGTGGACCTAAAACGTTTTTACTTGTCTCTGGCCCAGTCTATGTTCTTCTGCTTGAGCAGTTTGTTGTATTTGCCTATCTTAGGCATCCGTTTTTCGAGGTCCGCTACTTTTCATCTGCGCCTGCCTTTTTCTGGACCACTACTGTGGGTGCAGCAGGACTGATCGGCCAAAGGATCTTTGTGGAACGTCATGCTGCTGGTTGGATCAGAAAAGCGTGTGGATTGGCGCTGCTGGTCATCGCCACCGTAACAGGAGCCGTTTTGTCTCTTTCGAGAGTGAATGCCATGTACAGAGAGCTCGACAACCCAGATGTGAAATCTGCAACAGGCTTTCTCAGACAACACATACGAACTGGCGATGCGCTATGTATCACGCCAGCCTCTTTCTTTGGCGACGTAGTTCTCTACCACCTTCACGAACCATGGGATGACTTCATGACGTGGGAATCCCGAATGAATGCCCTTGGCGTTCATCGCCTTCCCTCTGGCCAGGGGTATGTAGAATATTTTGGCTACATCACCAATCGATTTCTCCCATGGGAGGAAGCAAGCCAGAATCTTTTTTTCGAGAGGGTCTGGCTCATTGATATCAGAGAAGAAACCCTAGGATACCCCGAATATACAGATCGAGCGTTCAGACGGGTCAAGCGCTATTATGATACTGCCTTGGAGTTCAATGGATCCTGGCAGTTCGACGGAGTGACGCTATACCTCTATAAAACTCGGTATTCGATCCCTGGCTTCGAGTCAGATGAGTTTGTGTTGACGTTCGGGAAGGACGATTATCCGTATGTAAAAGGGTTTTCGCCGCCTGCGACCCAGATTGCGCCAGGCAGAATCATGACAGTAGGGTCTGGTGTAAGGATACCGATAACCAGGAAGTGGCAGGATGGTGAAGTCTTACGGATATCTTTGATATTCAAGCCGGACCCTTCAAGGTGTGTCTCACGTGCGTTCTCTCTGACCCTCAGGGTAGATGGCAGGGAGGTTACAAGAAACTACCTATGTACAGAAGAGCCTGTGCAACAGATCAGTGACCTCGTCGATTGGAAGGGACACGGTCAGGGCATGCTGGAGATCTCTTTTCACCCAGTGGGATCTGCGGCTGGAGGCGAGGCCTGCCTTCCAGAGGTAAGGCTTGTTGAACTGAGGATAGACGCTGTTACACAAGGCCGTTGAGACCACCAGCAGGAATCCGTGAAAAGCTACTATGCCAGAAGCACTTCACTATAGTCCTTATCTGATCGAGTGGGAAACCATAATTGCTCAAAGTTGGAAGACCGGCGTTGTCATCCTTATAGGCATCATCCTGTGTCTCTCTATCCTTTATGCGGTGCTGAGAAAGAAAAGGCGTGCATATACAAGCCAGATTACGGCGAGGAATCGTCTCTATAAAGGTAGGGATTATGTCGTATGCATGGGGCTGTTTGTCCTTTCTTTGATCGTCAATCTCGCTCATATCGAGCGGGAAAGTCTTTCCTCTATGGAAGGAACCTACCTGACCGAAGCAGCTCAAAACACAAATCTTGCCGCTGCCATTACGAATCGTGATGGCATTACCAATAGCCACATGCCACTTTATCGCACCCTGCTCTACCTGTGGATGAAAACCGGACAATCGGTTGCTCATGTACGAGTTCTCTCTGCAGTGCTCGGTGCCCTTGCCTCGAGCGCACTCTATGTCTTTGCCTTGAACTTTCTTGCCAGGCCGTTAGCGGTAGTAAGTGTAGTGCTTTTGCTCATCTCTCCGATCCATATCTACTTTTCTCAAAGCATCATGCCGTATGCACTGCTTTCCTTTTGTGTGTACGGGTACTATGCCGCCTTTCTTCGATGTATGGAAAACCCACGTGGGAGTGCGACGTGCTTTTATGTCACCTTTCTTGCCCTCGGATTGAACACACATGCAATCTTCTTAGGATTGCTCGTCCCGCCGTTTATTGCGGTGCTGCTCAGGCTTCGTCACGAGGCCAGCCGTAGCACAGAGGCCATGTTCACCCTCTACCTGTATCTCGAGAAGACACTCCTGGGGTTCTTTTTTCTCCTCCCGTTTGCGGCGATGCACCTTGCATATCTCAAGTTCTTTACCGATGTGTTCCCGACCATGATTGGTTACCTAGAGGCGATTCCTCATATATCCGAACTGTCGTGGAGGGGCCGCGTTTTCTTCCTCCACGTCCTAAGTCTGATCTCAGGTGTGTTTCCAGCGCATAGCATCGCCGCCCTGAGTACACTAGGTGTACTTCTCATATGCACGGTCACCCTTGTACTGGCACGACAGAAACAGGCCTTGCTATGTTGTGTCATGCCGTTGGCGCTTCTTGTCGCAGAGCAATTTCTAGCCTTTACCTATCTTAGCCAGGCATTCTTTGAGGTCCGTTATTTTTGCTGTGCTCCAGGGTTCTATTGGCTTACGTGCCTGATTGTCCTTGAGCTGTGTAGAAAACGACTAGGGCAATCAGACCTCCTTCATCCAATAATCAGAAGGAGGCAGCTCGCTCTCGGCTCGATCGCAGTAAGTCTTATGCTGACACTTCCGTCGCTTGTAACCTTGTATCAAAGGCCTCGCCACACCCTGCAGCCTGACCTTGCGTCCCTGGCTGGTTTCCTTCGTGCGTCACAAAGACCTGGCGATGCATTGTGCGTGACGCCGGCACCCTTTTTTGCCGATATCCTGCTCTACTACCTTTCAGGGCCTTGGCCCACGCTCTATGGCTGGACACGCGAGGTAGCCTCCTTGCAATTCAACGCCTTTCCACCGGATACGAGTGAATCCACAGCGCCAGCTCTTATCACCAACTGCTATCTCCCATGGGAAGAAGCCAGCAGGAACATGTTTTTCGAGAGGATATGGCTCGTCTACAGCGATGAACATACCCTCGGCTATCCGGAGTATAGCGATGCGCCCTACAGACGCGTACAAGCGTACTACGAACGTACTTGCGTCCGCGAAGGGAGCTGGTCGTTTCCGTATGTTGAGGTCACCTGCTACAGACCTCGGTTCAGGATACAAGGATGGGAAGACCGTAGCTTTGTCCTTGTGCTCGGTCGAGACGACTATCCTTACCTTAAGGGGCTTGCGCCTCCTATCACCATAGCGAATCCCTATCGATCTGTATGTGGTGAAGCTGGCATTCGCCTCCCGCTCTATCGGAGCCTTAAAGACCCTTGGGTTGTCATGTACGTGGCAAGAGAATCTTGTGCGAACGACGGAGGTGTCTTGCGTATCGCGTGTTCCGTAGGAAGCTCACGTACGCATCAGAGCTACCGATTGGGAGATCTTCCAATAGAGGCCGAACACCGCATTGAGATTACCTGCCCTGCTGACAAAGGACCATGGGTTGAACTCACTTTTTCAGTTGAAACTGAATCCCTGCGAGACAAAGGTACCTGCGCTTGCCCGGTGAGGCTGTACCGGATAGAATTTGAGGATCGGCAGTAACGCGTTTGGTGGGCAACGAGCTACGGACAGTTCTGCAAAGGCCCTTGCCAACTCTATGACACACATCTCCAATATCCACAGATTCCTCGGCCTCGGCGTAGTGCTCGGCTTTCTTCAGGCAACGCTCTATCGAGAACTGAGCCTCAAGATCCCCATCAATTTCTTTTTCGCCCATTTTATGATTCTTGGCTGTACAGGCCTTGCAGCAGGATCCCTGTATGCCCAACGGCTTCGCACCTATGTGGATCGTCACCCATACCGACTGGCGACCTTTCTTGGCCTTTTCCTTGTCGGCATATGGGTATACAAAGGCGATTCCATCTTTTTCTGGACTCTTTCACTGTACTATCCAATGCCGATACCAGAGTATGGCTGGTTAAAGGCCTTGGCATTTGTCTTTTCCCTATGTAGCCTTCCGGTTCTTTTTTGTCTCATCGGCATGTCCTTTGCGGTCCTGTGGCAGACAAGCGACAATCCAAGGGTGCATATCGGACTCTTCATAGGCGGAATGGCAGTAGGGACGGCCCTTTCGTACCCAGCCCAGTTCCTCGAACCGGAGCGAATGTTCATTGGGTGTTGTCTGGGGCTTCTGTTTCTATGCACCAGACGGCCTGGTGCCTGGGTCATGGGAATCGTCCTATGCGGCCTCATCGTTGTATACGGACAGATAAAAAAGAACTATCCGATCCTCCTCTCACTAAAAGATCATACGCTTTCTGCAAGCAAGGTAACGGACAACTACAAGATCGACTTCTATACGTTTCGCAATGATTCCTGCGTAGCCCTGGCAATCAACGAATTCATCCACGTCTATACCTGTAGGGAGTATGAGGATCTTCCTGTAGAGCTTTCGTACCTGAACAAGTCATTAGGGGCAGGACTCAAAGACTATCGTGCCCTTATTGTGGGTTGCTCTCTTGCCCTATATCCGTATCAGCTCTTTCGTGCCAATCCTTCTATGAGTAAGTGTGTGCTTGTCGATGTGGACCGCGGCCTTGCCTCTGCATCGGTCAATGCCCAGGAGGCAATCGGTTTGGATCTATACAAGGATCCTCGATTTGTTATCAAGGCCTTCGAGCCACGATACTATCTAGAGCTTGAAACCGACTCGTACGACCTGTTGTATCTCCACCGGGTAGGGAATGCCCTTATCTTTTACCCGTTCTCCATAGTGCCAATCGAGTACTATGTGCTCACTTCTGAATCGCTCCGCCATATTTTTGACCGCCTCTTGAAAAACGATGGCATCTACGTCCTAGACTGGGGGATTCCTAAGGAACACGAAGTGCGACAGTATGTGGGGAGTTTTCCTGAAGGGGTGTGCTTCAGGGTTTTCTGGACTACGTTATCCAACAATCCTTCTTCTGGTGCTCCACTTATGTTTGTGATTGCCTCACGGAACAAGGAAAGGCTAGACGAGGTTGGTAACCGTTTGTTGCAGGCAACCTATTTTCACGAAGTCAGTCAAGATCGGTGGTCAGATACATACAGGATCACTGACGACAAACCATGGCTCAAGCGAGATGTCGTGACCATACTCACCGTAGCTGTCATTCCATTCTTGATCCCTCTTGGAATATTGGTGTGGCACCTCAAGAGTCGGAAGCAGAATGGACAGCCTACACCGATGTCTCGCCTAAAACAGTACTATTTCATATTGGGGGTCGTGTTCTCCCTCCTTCATGCATTTGCCTTGGGAAGGGTCACTCGTCTATTTCCTCTCGGTGTCAATCCAGGGTGGCTTGTAGTAGAGGGTGTGTTTATAGTTGGGTACGGACTTGGTCTGCTCCAGCCAATCGTACGGCTTAGGAGCATCAGCACCATCTGGTTTGTGGTTTCAGTTGCTACCTTGGCCTTGGCCGGCAGCGTGCTATGTATACATTCGACAAAGGAGCTTTTCTACGGCGCCAGTGCAGTCCTTTTGTCTGGCTTTCTTCTAGGACAACTGTTTTCATGTCCGCTCTCGCGCATCGAGCCTTCTCAAAGGCATGAAGTATGGGGTGGTACGGCGATGGGCATGGCGCTCGGAATAGGGGTGTTCCAAATCTTTTGCTTTCTTATGGGGTTCCGTATAACAGGGCTTGCTGCAAGCGTACTTGTGGTGCTGGCAGGCATCTTTCTTGCTCAAGGCTTCTCCACGCCCTCCTCCTCGATTGCCAGTCCGACAGATGAACCTTGAGTCAGCTCTTTGTGGCTATGGCGGGCTTCTCTTACCAGCTTCTCAAGATCGACCTTGTGGAGCACCTCTGCAATTCTAAGGACAGGTACGGTCATGCCGCTATTGTCATATGCCCAGTTTACAAACTCCTGGTTGAGTTTCCTGTAGTTCCACGAGGCATAGATCTCCAAGGGGCCTTCTACATCTTCAGGAAGGACACATGAATAGGTATCCTGGACCTGATGGTTGACATGAATCTCCCTCTCTACGACCTTTTTCTTTATCTGCCAGACGCGGTTCTTTGTAACTAGGTGGTCATCCATACCGATCATGTACCCGCCAAGCTTGTGCGTATCATGGGGGATCGTATAGTCTTCAGTGAGCATGCCACTGGAAAACACAAGTCGTCCTTTTGCGTCTTTTATCCAGGTCTCGAGCCAAACCTCGATGAGATCCAAAGGGGCAGCCGGAAATGCGTGATCGAGTGATGTGTTTGTTGTCACGATTCTATACTCAAATCTCTGTCCAGCTACAGGCAGTACCAGAGGCTCTATCTGTACGAGGAGCCAAATGTCTTTTATCGTGCGCTCCTCTTTTGGGATAAGGCTCCATATGCCTCCCCAGCCTCGTAGTGCAAGTTCGAATTCTCCTCTGCTGTATTTTGTGTTGATCGTCATTGCGTCAGAATCTTTGAGATCTGCAGGACCGGCAAGGTTGGTGCCAGGGAAAAAGTGGTTACGCTCTTTGCCGTTCAAGCCGATCAATGAACGGGGCTGCATATGGCAGTCTATGCATTGCGCCTTCATAAAGCCGGTATTTTCTGATGGTTTGATCTGCAGGTGATGGCATACCTGACAAAACTCCTCCCTGAAGTAGAGGTCCTTGCGGAATGTCTTGGCGTGGGCCCGCGGACTGAGCCGTATCATGAGCTGGTTGAGAAAGGAAGGGCCGTCTTCGCCGTTGGATGAGGCGAACATCTTGAGATGCTGTACATTGGGTCTCAACACGAGGATCGTCTTTTCCTTTTCCTCGGTAAATAGTACTTTGTCTACGGTATGACAGTAGAGGCACGAATAGGCATCACGTGTCGCATAGTCACGGTAGGTCGTGTCCTTGAGAAAATAGGCGTTGGGAAAATGGCATCCTGCGCAGATATAGGTGTTGTGCTCCCCTATCTCCTCGGCCATGAAATCGAGATTCTTCTGAAAATAGGAGGTGTGGATACTGCGGTTGTGTGATGACCGGCGATGATCTTCCACAATCCCTTGATGGCACCCAGGGCCTCTTCCGCAGGTCTCGACAGAGGCCATAAGGCTGGCGTACGCAAACCCCTGGGGTATCTGGTCGACTTCATGTGGCTTTCGCTTTTCGAGGGGCACTGTTGAAAGATGGAAGGTGTACTGAACATCTTGTTCCTGAGGCTCTCTTGCCAAAAGCACGAGCGCAGCCACACCAGCTACGGCCAGGGTCATGATCTCTGTAGCCTTCGGCCCGAAACGTATCCCTGTCATAGGGGTCAGGGTATCCCACACCAGGTAGTCGCTTCGCAGTAGACGCGATGCAATGAGGTAGGTAACGATACAGACAAGGACAAGACCACTTAGTGTATGAATATGAAACAACGTGCGTATACTGTGCGTGCTGCTCATCAACACAATAAGGATTCCTGTAGCTGCGACTACGTACACGCTATACAAAAACAAACTCCGTATGAGGCCTGAGGAGGACAAACGGGTCGGGATCGGCCTTTTTATCTGTCCACGGAGTCCATAGCCAAGGACCAAGATTCCACAGAGGACGATAGCGAGTACGATCCATACCATACGAGCCGATAGGAATGAGGCAGCTATCCCCAGAAAGAGCAGACCTGCTCCTGCCGTATGAAACTTCAGCATTCTTCTTTTGCTACCTATCCCTGCCTGCTTTAGGCTCCACAAGATGGCAATGACCCACAGCACGCCGACAGAGGGGTGCAAGAAAAGAAGTATCCTGTGGAAGAGGTTCCATGAGGCGCTATGGGCTACGAACAGTCCGGAAAGGAGAGTGAGCAAGGTAAGTGTTGTAACAGGCATTGGCACCTTCCTCATTGAGAGGGCTTGTTACCGAAAGACAGAACTAATCTCTGATAACGTCACTCGTACTGTTCCTTTACGTACAGGCTGTGCTGGGTAGGATATTTGCAACGAGGATGCTATAGTTAATTATGAACCTTTTCGTATCGTTCGTCTACCGGAAAGGCAGCCCCATGCCAACGGGAACACCCTGCAAAGCATGACCTTATTACATGGTCCTGGAAAAGACCCTGGGCAGCAGATCGGGGTTTTTGTCCTGTTGCCCACAGACTTTGCTGATGCCAAGCGTTTCTACGAGGCCTTCCAGAGGCGTCCCCCGCTTGGCCTGCAGTACCTACAGGCAGTGCTCAAGCCCTTGGGTGTAGAAAGCATATTGCTCGACGGCGTGCTTGAACCGTTATCAAGGGAAAAGCTCCTTGCCCACCTTTCGCCCAGGCCCCTGTTTGTGGGGTTTTACGTGAGTTCCATGAACAGAAAAAGGGTGTGTCGTGCGATCCGTATCGTGAAACAGCAAGCGGATCTGCCAGTAATTGCAGGAGGGCCAGGGTCGATTCATGCACAAGACCTGCTCGATGCAGGGGCTGATGTTGTGTGTATGGGAGAAGGTGAGGAGGTCATAAAGGACTTTGTAGGGAGCCTACAGCAAGGCAGGGGATATACACACATCAAAGGGATCGCCTACCGTGAGAATGGAGAGACACGCTACACAGAGGCTCGGCCCCTCATCGCAGACCTCGACGGGATACCATTTCCTTTGAGAGATTCGAGGACGATTGGTAAGTATTGCGACTACTTCAATATCATGGTCCGTACACCATGCATCACCCTTACTGCGTCGCGTGGTTGCTACTACCGATGTAGCTTTTGCTTTTCCCACAGGTTTTGGCGAGGAAGGTACCGTGTGAGGAGTCCGGAAAACGTGATCGAGGAGATAGAGATAGCCAATCGAGCGTTTGGTGCGAACTACCTCTTGTTCGTCGATGACGTATTTCCCCAGAAGCATGATTGGATAGAGTCATTCGTGACGCTGTGGCAGAAAAAGGCACTCCACCTCCAGTGGATGTGCATCCTCAACCCGAACAGCTTTCAACGAGACAGGCGTGCCTTTTTCAAGATGATAAGGGACATAGGATGCAATGTGATATCGTTCGGTGCCCAGTCGGCTGTGCCGGAAATCCTCAGGAATGTGCACAGAAGGCCGGATGAGGCCCGTCAGCTCTACGACGCTGTGCGAACTGCCTCAGAATTGGGCATCGTTACGGTCGTCACTTATATTTTTGGGCTGCCCGGCGAGACAGAACTGACTGCTGCAACGACACTCCGCCACATCATGGCATTGCGGCCACATCTTATGGATGCGCACGTACTGGAAGTGCTTCCAGAGTCTGAAATTGCGCAGCTCTTCCCTAGTGGAATCGTGACGGACGTGCCCAGGGAGCGGCTAGAGCAGATACGAAAAAGGGCCTTTCGTCTGTTCTATGCCAATCTGCGAACGCTCGTTCGGCTGCTCACCCTCATTGCATTCAAGAATCCTCGCTGGATCCTATTGTTCCCCTTTAAACCAGTCTGGGCAGCATTGACGCGGAGAACAAACGATATTTGAACAGAAATGAGACGACTTCAGGTAGTGATTCTTCTATGTGGATGTCTTGTCGCGATCCAAACAGCTCTTATCCAGAGGATCATCCCCTTTAGAGCGCTGCTGAGCTCAGAGCCGTTCTACAACCAGGACTATGGGAAAACGTTCTACTATGCTGAGCTGGGCAGGGGGTTTCTCTCTCACGGTCTTAGGTTCAATGGGTATTCACCTGATTTTTACGCCGGCTATCTTACGCACCCCACATATCATGCGACTTCCTTCGTTCAAGTACTTGGTGCCTTGTTGCCCACGCTGCCTACTGAGCAGTTGATCAAACTGTGGGTGTATCTTTTGCCCATTTCTTTGCCCTTTCTTTATGGCGTAGCTGGATGGTTGTTCAGGCTCAAGCCTTGGGAACTACTAGCCGCCGCAGTACTGGGTGTCGTCTCCTTTTGGACGGCGAATTCGTTCTATCTCTATTGGGTCGGTTCTTTTGCTTTTCTATGGGCCCTTCACCTTGCACCGGTCACTGGAGGACTTCTTGTTGCATGGTTGAGAGAAAGGCGCACCTTTTACCTTCTGTGTGTAGGTGTGGTCCTCCCTATCCAATTCCTCGTGCACCCATTTGCCATCCTTGCTGTGGCTCCTTTCATTGTCGTTCCCCTGTGGGCCTACTGGCGATCAATGAAGGGCATTGACTGGCTCGGCATCGTGGTTGCCACACTGGTGACGCTCGCCGTGAATGCTGGATGGCTCGTTCCTTTTCTCACACCAGGCCCTGGGGTGAGCGATAAGCTCATATCCCTTATGAAAGAGGAGACATACTTTCACCGTGTCCCTCCTGGTATTACGTTCAGGCTGTTGTTGAGCCCGTTGTACGTCGCTTTTTACCTGTGGGCAGCAGTAGGATGTAGAACGATCTACAAAAGGGACCGCACACTCGGTCTCCTATGGATCGCGCTTTGGCTCTTCTCCTATGCATACAATATTCTCCTCCTTCTGGTTCCTCAGCTCTTTTTCCTTTCGCCTATCCGCTGCTTCCCGTCCCTTCTCGTCTATCTCACTATCCCAGGAGGGGTCGGTCTTGCATGGATGGGATCTACTATGCGACGGATGAGCCATGGTGTTCGCCTGAGAAAAAGGCTTGTTTACATCTCGTGCGTGCTGCTCTTTGCCGCCTACAGTCTGGCGTGGTTTGGCATCACAGGCTTTCCTTTGTTTCTGTTAGGGGTGCCACGACCGTTTGTGACCCATATGCCTGAGAACTTCAAGAAGCAGGCCCAGTGGCTCCTCGAACACACTGATACACGGGCAAGGATCCTCTTTGAAGATGATAAGATTCATACATTGTTCAACTGTAGGCGAGTTGTGCCTATCCAGCGGATGTGCAAAGGGTATTTCATCGGTGGTCCGAGTTGTGACAGTAATAGCCGAGCGCTCCTTATTGATTTTCACGATGGCAGGCTTGGTTTTAGGAAGCTGGAGGCGGTCTCGACTGAGGAGATTGAGCGCTTTATCGAGACCTACAATGTCGGATGGGTGGCATGCTGGTCTGAGGAGGCATCACGATATTTCCATTCCAGAGAACACCTGTTTCGATACGAAACCAGGGTGGACGACATGGATTTCTTTTCAGTACGGCGAGAGCCGAGCTACTTCCTTTTGGGGAAGGGTAAACTCAAAGCATACTATGATCGGCTTGAGCTATCAGAGATCGAGCCTGAAGACGGCTGTATCCGGCTCTCGTTTCATTTTGCGTGTGGTATGAGGCTCGAAGGAAAAGGGGTGCTGAGATACTTTTCTGTAGAAGGCGATCCTGTCCCTCTGATCGAACTGTGCGACTCCGGAGACCGCGCTACTATTTACTATGATCCGCCACTGTCTGCATTGGCCCGCTCGAGGTGTCCTTGAGCAAAGGCAAACTACTATTGAGAGGTGAGCACATCGGTAAGAGTTGATGTGTCTCGAGATACTCAGCGACCCAACGGGCGATCTTGCTGTATTCAGCATGTGTAGGATGCCATGAGGCCTGCTGAAAGGTATGCCTTCCTGTGAGAGGATCTTTTTCCAGGCGAGGGATGTCGATAAAAGGGACGTCGTGGCGTGCGCAAAAACTCTTTTGGATTTCATAGGAGTGAAAGCCGATATGGTAAGCAAGGACAATGAGCTCGATGTGGCGAGATGCGCACAAGGCATGCATCTCTGTCAGGTCCTCTTCTAGCCACTTGCGGTACAACGTGTACAAGCGAGGGTCCTTGAACGTAAGCGTATCCTCGTTGATCGTGTAGAGATCCTCTGCATGGGGAGACAGAGCACCCAAGAAATATAACATCCGATAAAGCTTAAGCCCTGTAAGCCACAGATACGCATGACCTACCAGCGACCCATGACCCATCTTTGTGAACAGTGTTCGTCGTAGTTCCCAGGGGTGATAGTTGTTGATTCCGGTAGCCACGATACACATGTCAGGTACTATCGTAGACACTGTTCCCAAAAACCGTTCCATGAGCCTTCGCACATCAGAGGAGGTATAGCCAGGTACACCAAGATTGAGGATTCTAATGGGCCTTGACCGGGGTCTTCTGTTAAGTAGACGTTCGAGTTGCTCTGGGTAGCCCTCGATCATATGGTAGTCTGCCTCTGAGCCCCCACCCCACGTATAGGAGTCGCCAAGGCAGAGTATGTTGAATTCCCCGGCCTCGAGGTCGCGAGCCTTTTCAAACCGGCCTTTAAAAAAAGCGTAGACAGCTAGATCTCCCAGCCCACGAAGGCATATCTCCAATAATACGCACGTAAGAAACACAATGATACATACCGTTCCAGCCGCCCTTCTTATTCTCCTGGCTGTCCTGCGTACGATCAGTCTTGCTCTCTTTTGGCTGTGCGCCAAGACCATACCTCATAGCAGTAAACAAAACGATATGACGTATCAGCCGTTGCCAGAGCGCTCGTAGGGGTTATCACTGCTCCTGAACAGGAGAGGATATCGATCTTAGAAACTCATCAGTATCGAACAAGAACAGGTCCAAGGTGGTACAATTCACCACCAGGGCCGAACATGAGACAGCGAGAGCCTGATCCTATATTCATCGTACCTAACAGTTGGCCATCGGAAAAACGGTAGATAGTGAGATTGCCTGAGATGTATCCGACCGTAGCGACACGATCCCTTGGAAAGTCTGCCGCAAAGGCACGAATCACCTCTGGTACCGGGATTGTTCTCTTGAGCTGCAGGTCACGATCATAGATTCTGATTGCAGGCGAATCTCCCCAGTGAGGTATTGTTGCCAGTATTCCATGTTCAGGGTCGACCTGCACTGCATAATAGCCCGACCACCCATCCTTGATCCGTTTGAGGGATTCCATGCCGCTGACGTCGAGCTTTTCAAGTGCGCATCTGCTCAGAAGCAGGCCTTTCAAAGGAGGGCCGGCATACGTGCGAAACATTGCGTCGTGAGTTGTAGCTGCCGATGTGAACGTCCACCAGCCGGCCACTGGGTGTGCCCTTGGTCGAATCGTGATGCGCTCGAGCAGTTTATCGCAACTCATATCGTACATATTGTTCGTCAGAATGACATGATCACCTCGCACAGAGATAAAGTCAAAATACTCCTCAATGTGGCCGGGGATTTCCTTTCTGGCAACAAGGTGTCCCTCTGGATCAAGAACGACAAGCTCTCTTTTCGGCAGGTGTTCAGGTCCAGGGTTGAGTTCAGGTCTTCGAACCAGACTGAGGTAGAGGTACCCAGGTGCCTTATCGAGCGCCATGCCGATGACCTCGGCACCCTTGAGATGGATAGTCTCGACATTCCCTGTGGCGGTATGGATCCTTTCCAAGGCTGCAAGGTTATAAGCGCTCGAAGTAAAGATCCGATACCGATAGCTCAGGTACAAGATGTGGCGTGTGTCGTCTAAGAGCATCATCCGAGGGACTTCTTTGATCCCCTTTGGTTTTTCCAAGCGGAAGACATGGTGCATATAGGAAGGAAGTGCACTGGTATCGAGCTTGCTCTTGCTCGGCATTGCGATCATGATATTGACGCCTACTGCAGTGGTCACAATTGAACAGAGAAGAAAAAGCTTTTGTGGCGGTACGTACCTCACATAACGCGCACCTGCTGTAGCCAATAGGAGCGGAAGCACGATGATAAGGCCGACGCCTACCAGCGTATGCGCACGAAGGGGAAACATCCCGAAATTGATGACGGACTGGTCGATGGCGCTTACAAGAAGTATGAAATAACAGATGGCCGAGAGGTGTCCGTTACGAAAAAGACCTCCTCGATTATAGATAATCGCTACAGACACAAAAAGGGCAGGTGCTGGCCAGCTACCCATGAATTCGGCATGGGCACCGCAAAGGATAAGGATGTCGACGAAAATGAGGGCGATCCTCTTTGGCCAGGAAAGGGAACGGAATTTCCTATATCTCTTGCCCTTTCTGCCGTGATACTTTTGCAGCATCGTACTGTTTTTCATTTTTTCCCAAGAACGTAAGCCATGCAAGAAAATTTCGTCGGATCTCTCGCATGGATCGTGACTGGATCACGTGCGCTAGGATTCGCATCAATTTCCTGGGCCGCAGATAAAATGCCACATATGCCTTCCTGCGCCAGCGCACGAGATCGTCTTCAGATAGGCCCTCCAATCTGATAACAGGATCTCCATGCCAAGAGTATTTGCTCCAGTCATACGTGGTGATAAGCCCTCGTGCTGAGTAGTCCTCAAAGACCCTTGTACCAGGGAATGGCAGAAGCACGATAAAAGAGCAGTAGGTAGGGTCAAGCTTTTCTGCAAGCTGAATGCTCTTGCGTATTGTCTCATGTGTTTCGCCGTCATTTCCCAGGATAAAGGTCGCCCAACTGTTTATTCGGATGTCGTGCAACAGGCGAAAGGCCTCTTTGATTTGCTCGACCGTAAGACCCTTGCCTGCACGTCTCAGAACCTCGTTGTCCCCAGCCTCGACGCCTACCTGTACCTCGACACATCCCGCCTGTTTCATCCTTGTGAGCATCTCTCGATCTACTGTATCTGCGCGTACGTGGCAGATCCACTGGAGCCGAGGATGAGACCGTTGTAGGTAGTCACAAATTGCAAACAGTCGTTTCCGTTGCGTGGTAAATACGTCATCGTCGAAAAAGATCAAATTGATCCCTTGTCGTACGATCCCATCGACTTCGTCGTATACACGTTCCAGCGAATGGTAGCGGACCCTTCCTTTCCACAAAAGTTCGTTCCCGCAGAAATTGCAATTGAACGGGCATCCCCTCGATGTGAACATCGTGGTAAATGCTGTCACATTGGGATAAGGGTATGAGTGAAAATACGAAGTGCTTCTGAGTAATTCGCGGGATGGGATCGGGATCTGATCGAGTGGTGTAATGAGTGGCCTTGGTTTGCCTTTAGATAGGATCTGGCCGTTGCGAAATTGTACACATCCAGGAATCGGCCTAGCCGAATCGCCCAGGACGGCCTCTTGAAGATACTCTGTGAACGAGATCTCGCCCTCCCCGAATATCTTGACATCCACGCCTGGCATGGGCTCCTCAGGCAGTGCTGTAATATGGGGACCGCCGGCAACGATTACGACATCTGGTCGGGATCGTCGAATGTCTTGGGCCAGGCGGGAGACAATATGAAAGGTGCCGGTGACAACCGAAAAGCCGACCACATGGGGCTCGCGCTTGAGGATGAAAGAAGTGACAGAGGCCGGATCAGAGAGATGCTCAGCCTCGCAATCAAGAAGGGATATCTGTAGCGGATGCTGTACCTGCTGTTTGAGATAGGATGCGAGATAGGCAATACCCAAGGGAGGCCGCGTATAGCTCTCTGAGCGAACCTTTGTTTTTGGAAAATATCGAAACGGTGGATTGACCAGTAGTATACGAAGGGGCCCTGTGTGAAGTCTGCTCAATGAGGCGTTTCCTTCCGTGAGAAAAAGTAATGCTGCACGATGGTAAGAAACGAGCGCACACCTGAACGTCGGATGTCCTGTAGCAGATTCAATGCCCGTCTCGGATTGGAATAGAATCTGACGTAGAATCGCCGCATCATGCTTCGCAATTCCCTGGCCGTCAAGTCGCAGCCCTCTCCGCCGAGGTAGTGATAGTACTGGTCCCAGCTCTTGGGCGCGTTCCCTGCTGCAGCCATCTGGTCGTAAAGAGGCGAGCCAGGATACGGTGTAAAAAGAGACACGTGGATGTGATCGAGCGGCAACCCACAGCCAAACCGTATGGTCTGAGCAACGGTGTGTCTATCTTCTCCTGGCATGCCTAGTATGAAATAGCCAAAGGTCGAGATACCGTTATTCTTGTATATCTGAAGGATTGGTGCAACCTTATCTAGCTTGACCGGTTTTTTCACAGCCCTCAATATATGTGGAGCACCTGATTCGATTCCAAAGCCCACCTGGTAACAACCTGTTTGCTTGAGCAACGAGAGCCATTCTTCATCGTAGGCGTGGAGCCAAATTCCGTTTGGCGTCTTCCATACAATGGGCAGCTTTCTCAGTGCCAGCTCTTGCAGCACTCGTTTTGCATAGGCAAGATCATAATTGAAATTATCATCGACAATATGGATCTCTTCAACGCCTTGATCAGCAACGAGGTCCTCGATCTCTTGAGCCACATCCACCGGGTCGCGATGGATGAGGGAACTTCCTGAGAACCTGGGTACAGCACAGAACGTACAGCGAAATGGACAGCCTTTGGTCGTATAAATGGGTGCAACACAAGGCTTTCGGCGTACATACTGCTGCGGCGGAAGGTGTTGGTAGTCCTTCAATCGTATCTTGGACCAGTTGGGTCTGACCGGCAGGGGTCTTGGGTGTGACGAATAACGATCGGCGTTGAAATGAAATGCCCCTTTGTCGTCAAGGGCTGCAATACCGACGATTTCCCAATAATCTCTCCTGCCTTGTGCAACCCATTGTGAAAACCAAAGGACAGCTTCTTCTCCACCTCCGACGCAGACTGCATCTACTCCAAGCTCTCTAAGCGATTGTTCAGGAAGTGCAGAGGCGTGTACACCTCCGAGCAACACTGGAACATCTGGGTTGATATTCCTTATCTGGCCTACCCATTCCCCGACCCAGGGAATGGATGGCGTAAGCGCAGTTATCCCGATCCAGAGATATTTCTTGCGCCTGACACCCTCCCAGAAGGCGGACTCTGATGAAGAGTGGGCTACGGCAAGGTCAAGTATTTCTGTGTGATAACCTTGGCGTTCAAGTACAGTGCTCAGGCAAAGAAGACCGAGGGGCGGGCTGAATGTCTTGGCCTGTGTGTGTGAGATAAGTGCAATGGTCTCTTTTTCATGGCGGGGTGTCATAGTATGTCTCACATAGATGCACGTTTCAAAGAAGGGATTCCTTGCAAGAAAGGAAATCGTTCATGGCTGGATCCTCGCAACTGCTGTAGCACTTCCCACAACAAGGGGCTCAATAGCTGGAAACGATTCATTGAGGAGCAGATCGAGTATCTTTGGCGAGATTCGATAGTAGCGCCATGTGGCGTTGATCGTCAGATCTCCCTTCATATCATCTGGAACAGAGAAGGTGAGTGTGTCGACCCGTTTTTCAAACGGTGCGAGCACTTGTTTGCCAATTGTCCCATGGGCTCGCCAGAACCTGTGGTCCTCTATTTTGTTACCTTGGGCATCCAAGAGTCCTCTGCAGCCCAGATACATGCCATCCTCAGGCACATCGCCTTGGGCATTGAGTCCGCTGCGCAACCATATGGTCCTCCCCAGAGCATCGGTGGCTGTTATCTCACACCAACACCGGACAAGATCGAGAGGACCTGAAGGAAACTCGTGGCCTACTCTGGCATTGGCCGTTGCTACCTCGATATCCAAGATTCTGACTGACTCTTTTTCGGTAACCTTTGCATCCAAGGTCACTGAAAGAAGTGGACCTGACCTCAAGTATTCCAGCATTCTCTTTTGGCGCACCATACCGCGACTCAAGGCAATACCCAACCCTACGTCTCTCACAGGATAGTCCAGTCGGTTGAGACCTTTCTTTGGCTCAAAGAGCATATCTTCCTTGGCCAACAACAGGGTGCCGTCAAGATATCGTTTCGTGAAATAGGAGTGGTTCTCGAGTCGTTCCTGATCCTCTTGAGCGAGCCTGAGGGCTAATGTGCCGTGGATGGTCGACAGTCCAAGGAAACGATGGTCCTTCGGTCTGTAGTATCTCGGTCCTATCTGGAAGATAGGCATATGACATTCCTGGCACGTAAAGCGCTCCCTCCAAGGAGACTCTGCCCACTGCTGGTAGAGAAGATGTAACCGAAGCGGCGCTTGATCCGAATCCTTTCGGTCCACAGTAACTAAATGACAGGGCACACAGTATTCAGACTGTGCAAAGGACCTTCCTGCCCGGTAGGTCCTTACGTGCTGCCGCGGGTCGCTTCGGACGAATGACTTGAATTTTTCGAATTCTGGACTTCCTATTGGCGCATCTTGGTACGGGTACTTTGTTTCTCTTGCAATCCGTATGACTCCATTGCCTTTCTCGTAATCGCCTCCTCGCATCAGATGGCAGACCTTGCAATTTACACCTTCGTCGTTACCCGGTTCTTTGTGGGGCCATGAAGCCAAACCAGCGTTCGATAAGGTGGCCACAGGATCATGACAGTTCACGCAGCTGCGAATTCCTTCAAGCCCGTTGTCTTCCCTGGCCAGCTCGACAACCCGCCTAAACAGTCTATTATTGGAAGAGAAGCGATGAGTGCTTGCGGCCCATTGATCGTAGTACACATTGTGACAATCCTCTACTCCGCAGGACCTTGATTGAAGGAGATCCGCGGGTTCAGGCCGTGAGCTGAGCGCGTTTGTCTGGCCAGGACCTTCGTTCTGGAATGTCTCTTCTGAATAGCTTCCAAAGTTCTTTTTGTACCACCACGGTATGCACACAAGGGCAACTGCCACAGCAGCCAAGGAAACCAGGCGTCTTGTGTGCTGGAGCACTCCAGAGGGTGTGCGAAGGCCTGCAAGTGCCAAGGCCAGACAGAACAATGGTAGGAGGGCGCACAGTCCGTGAATGAACGGTGCGATCTTCCATTGATCTCCTCCATACACCTCTATGCCAGAGAGATTTGCAAGCAGCGTAAAAAAGAGGAACAAGGCGGTAGCGCGAAAGGTTCTTTTTTGAAGCAACCACGCGACAAGACCTATGTGCAGAAGGGTCCATGGCAAGAGAAACGCAATCTTGAGATCGAAAAGGATCACTGCACAGGCGAACAAGACGGCCATCCACGCAATGAGGCGGACATGGATTCTGCGAGAGAGCCGGTTCACAAAGAATGCAAGACAGGTGGTGACTGCCACAAGTCCCACCAATGCGATCCCCTGGTGCAAAAAGATAAGATTGAAGTACGTTTCATCGAGCGACGGGTACAGGAGTACTGCAAGGCCTGTAGCAAGTGAACAGGTATAGAGCAAGGCCACTAGCACCAGGAAGACGTTCGATAGACGGTCCAGGTTCCTCATAGCACAAGGCTTACGCCGTAAAGGGTGAATCGGGTGTTCTCTTGCATATCCTACTCGTCACGCGGACCCCGCAATACCTCCAAGAAATTGTTTCCCAGTGCGCGGGGTGGACGAGATACATTGTGCACCTTTATGGCGTAGTCTCCTTTGTTGGCAGGGTCCTTTTCTATGGTGAAAGTGAGTGTAGAACGATCCAGTTCCACGATGGGCATCGTAACACCTTGATTGTCCCAGACCCAGTCAGCAATCCGTTGATTGATGCGCCGAAAATTCCATCGGATCTCTAGCGAGTACGTACCTTCTACCGGCGGCCTAATTGGTAAGACCAGCGTATCTTCGACTGATTCGAAAGGCCCGAGGACCCGTCTGTCGATTACAGAGGCCGCCTTCCAAAACTCGTGCCGGAGCAATTGTCGTCCTTCTGAGTCCTGTATACCCCTGCTTCCGAGGATAGGGGCATGAGGATCGACATAATGGCGTTGATCGACACCACCGATCTGGGCGATGGGCTGGCCTGCCTCGTTTCGAAGTACTGCCTGAAGCCATACCTCCTGCACATCAATTGGGCCTGAGGGAAAATTGTGGCCAACCCTGACATTGGTTGTCCTTGTATGGATCTCTAGACGCTGGCCTGGCTTTTCTATGTGCAGCCCTGTTACCTCGAGATTGAGGATAGGGCCTCTGGATAAAAAGGAAGCTGCGTACAGATATCGCATGATTTCAGAGGGATAAAAGAACAGCAGCGGATTTATTTGTCTGCGTGGATTTTGACGGAAGGTATAGGCAGCGGGCTCTGCAACAACCTCATATCTCCCTTTGGCAAGATCTCCTGCAAGGTAGCGTTTCGTAAAGGACGTATAGTCCTCGACGTAGGGTAATTCACTTGTAGGAACATCGGCTGCCAAGGCAAGATCGACATTGCTTCCCATAATCCTATGGTCGAAAAACGAATATCCGTGTACGTCCATCTGCATCCTGGGCAAATGACAATCCACACAGTTGGTCGCTTTTTCCCACTTGGAACCTCGCCACTGGTCAAAGAGGGTATGGAGGCGAAGCACAGGCCCGCCGGTAAGCTCTTCTGGGACAGTGATGAGGTGGCATGCGATACAATAGTCGGAGCTCCTGTAGAATGTTTTTCTTCGGTAACTTCTCAGGTGTCTTCGAGGATCAGCATGAATTGCTGCGTCATGGCGGCTTCGTTCTACAGAGCCTTCGGGGTATCCGTCGAATGGATATGAGAATGGGGCCTTTATTGTATAGAGGCCGTTGCCTCTTGTTCCATCAAATGCTGTTATTGTATGACATGCCTTGCACGAAACACCCTCGGGGTTGTCAATCTCGCCTCGTGCATATCGCTCCTCTGCATCCGGAAGCAGGGCAGTAGCAGGGTCGTGGCAATTGATACACGTGCGGACATACGTTGTTCCCTCCATTTCGATAAAGAGGGCTACCTGCTTCTGGAAGAAACGGTTGTTGACAGAAAAGCGATGCGCAGATCCTCGCCATTGGTCAACGAGGACTGTATGACAGGCCTTTCCTGAGCAGGAAGCTGAATCCTGCAGCATAGATGGATTTGCAGGTTTCAATAGGTGCCGGGATGCGCTACTCTCCACCGTTTGATATACATCAGGATAGGTGACGTCGGTCTCGTCATTACGCAGAATCTGTTTCCAGTAGTACAGAAAGCCACAGGCAGCTATGAACGCCACTAACCCCGCAGTTGCCAGCGCTTTGGGTAATATACGCAAAGAACGGATGTGCCTCACTGAAAACCAAAGTACAGCTGCCGGCAGGGTCAAGGCGTGAATTCTATGGATAGGCAAGAAAAAGGACAGGCACCCTATGTAGGTGAGCCAGCCTGTCATAGACAGTTGAAGAACTACGGCATAATCTAGGTAGAGGGAACGGGCCTGCGAAATCTTATCTGATGGTACGTGCATTCGTCGAAGCCGCCTTCGAGCAAGCCGCCAGTCGATCCACAGAAGAAACGTGGTGCAAATCATAATGAGGGAGCCGGTAAATGGCACGAGGAAAAAGAGAAAGATTACTGCATACAAGAACAGTCGTCCGATTGCGGCTTGCCAACCAAGGACACGTTTGAAGTGCAAAAGGGCCACGCTGACCACGAATATGATGTTGAGAAACCCCACTGCGATATGGAACGTAAGTCTGGTAAGGTAAGGGATATCGACATCCCGGAAGGGCATGAGGGTGAGACCTGAAAGGCCGGTCAGAGCCATGAAGACCGAGAACACGACCAAAGACCTTTTGCTCACAGCGAGCGAATCGGCGAGGATATTGGAACGGTTCATATCTCGAGCAGGGCCTTATACGGGTCTTGTTCTCGCACGCAACTGCTGGAAAAGAATTATACGTTGGTTGCGCTCTAGAGGCAAAGGAGGTGTACAGCTTTAGAGTAATGATGAAGGCTGCAGTCTGTCAGAGCGGCAATTTTGCGTATCGCAGCGTGTATCCGATTCATGACAGGGGCTGCCGTATGTACGGTTTGGCGATAGTGGATGTTAACTATGCTGTGTGTTCATAAAGAGGCTAAAGCTTGTAGGAGATCGTTCTGGCTTGTCAGTCTCACAAAGGCCGTGACTTTGGTCTTGAACAACCTATTTGTCCCGCTCCTGGTAGCCTTCTCCTTTCTGTATTGCTTTCTCTGGATAGCGGTTGCGCTATCGGCCATATGCATTGTGTCGTATAGCTTCTATGCAAAGACAGGTCGGCCGATGTACAAATGGATAGGCTGCTCCTGTGAACTCATGATGATGACAATCGGCCTTTTCTATATCTCTCATCTGCCCTTTTTCCAGGTATCCTTTGTCGTCCCGTTCTCTGCCTTCGTGCTCGTCCATGTGTTCCTCTTCCGACGTTATCCTCTGTTGTTTGCCGGGATAGATCTTACAGTTGTCGCAGGACTCATCCTTTTTCACAGGCACATGCTTTTTGCCTATATCTTTGCAGCCCTTGTTACAGCCATTGGCGTTCTTTGGGCGTTTGTGCATCTCGGCCTGAGGAGAGTCCGTACGATCTCCGCTGTGGTGCTGTTGATATTTGCCGTTCTCGACTTGAGGATTTGGCTGTTTTACTACGCCCCAAACCTGTGGAAACTTCCATCGATTGTTGCTCAGCAGGCTGTCGTTCTTCTCTATAGTGCTTCAGAGAAGGATCCTATAGGTAGGCACCTGCAACACGGACAGGTATTCTTCATTAGGGAGGCGTGCTCGCCAGATATCCTGCTCATAGGCTCTCAACGAGCAGCTAGAGAGTCTGCATTTGTGGCCTACAACAAGCGATCCAGCTCTTGGGAACCCATAGCCGGCATTATGGCTACTACTGACAATTGTCTGCTCGATTGCTCGAAGGACAGGATATATGTCGGCGATTTTGAAAGGGGACGCATCATGGCATGGAGTGCTGGCAGTTTGGGCCAGCCACTCTACGAAATCCCTATCCAGGCTAGGCGACCCATGAGGATCAACTGGTTTGCAGACAAGCGGCTCATCCTAGTTCATTCCGATATCCCGGATAAAGGGATGCATCTTGTAGACATCGAAGACAGAAAAGAGATCATGTCTTCCTAATAACCATGGAATGTACAGCAAAGCGCTTTTTGATGGACGGATTCTATGTGGAGAGGGAACCGAGCTCGTTGTGTATAAGCCTGACATTGAGACGCAGGAGTTCAGCAGGATCGTAGGTATCGAGAAGATGCATGGAGGGATCTCATTCCTGGGAGAGGATTTTGGCCTTTTTGATATCGATGAGACCAGGCACCGGGTATATGCCACTTCATGGCTGACAGGATATCTACACATCATTGATTATGAGGGTGCCAGAAACGAGAAGGTCTTGAAATTGGAAAAAGGGATCAAGTATGTGAGCGTAAGCAATGATAAGCGGCTGGTGTTCGTAGGAGGCTATATCTATGGGAACCTCTATGTGATTGATGCTGCAACCCTTGAGGTTGTTTCCAGACTCTACCTTGGCCCCAAGATCCGGTGGATATCCTTGTCTCAAGATGGGAACGTCGCTTATATCCCCTCGTCTGTCGGAGGATTTGAGGTACGGATCGATACCCTGCTCGAGAACGTGTCTCACAGGCAAGGACCTCCATCTCAGACAAGTGGAACAAAGTTCGTGGTGCGTCTGTCTGGGGATCCCACTCGACGGTAGTAGCGGTAGCAGGTGATCCAGCTTAGCCCTGCAATCTTTTTCTCCAAATACAGCCGCATCATATTGGCTAACCGAAAGACAGGATTCGGTGGAACGCGAAGGAGCCATTTGATCAATGGCAGCAGAAAGGGAAACCGAACCACCCAATTGAAGAAATAGTACAGGTTGGTCAGGCGATTAGCGTCTTGAGTAAGAATAAACGGCTTCGGTGGCTCTTGGCCAAGGTCTTTTAAGTCGTAAATGCTGTCTCCATAGGTTGCAGGCAGGTAGCCCTTTTCAATACTGTAGGTAGCCAATCGGGTCTTGGGGATGGGAAAACAAAAGCTTGTCCTTGCATAATCGGCCTTGATCCTTATGTTTATCTGCAGGGTCTTGAGGGCGTCTTCAAAGGTTTCTCCAGGATTGGCAAGCATATTGAATGTCACAAGCAAGATCCCTGCCTGTTTGATGAGATGCGCAGCAGCGAGAATGTCTTTATCAGAGATCCGTTTATTGAGTATTCTCCAGCGTTGTTCCTCATTCCCTGTTTCAATGCCAATTGCAATTGAACGGCATCCAGCCTGTGCGAGTAAGGTGACAGCCTTCTCGTTGATGAACTCGACCGAGCTATTGCAGCTAAACGGGAGCGTAAGTGCCTTTTTGTAAGTGTCGACGAACATCTCGAGCCAGGAAAGATCTGTAATGAACAAATCGTCAGAGAAGTGAGCAATGGTGATTGGATAGCGACGCTTCACATCCAGGATTTCTTCGACAACGCGAGCTGGACTCTTTCGGCGAACGTAGGTGCCTTTGTGTTCATACATCTTGCGAAATGCCGGTTGATAACAGTAGGCGCAGCTATGGAAGCAGCCCCTGCCACTCATGAATTTCTTCCAGGTGAACATGCGCGCACTCTTGTACCGATCGTAGTACAGGGCACGATCAGGAAGGCCGATACTGTCGAGATCCTGCATGAGGTTCCGTAAAGGATTCTTGTGGATGGTCCCGTTTTCTTTGACCCGGAGGTTCTTGATCGTATGGCCGGTCTTACCCTCTTCCAAGGCATTACAAAGCTCTAAGATGGCCTCTTCGGCTTCTCCGAGACAGATAATCTCCACTGGAGGATAGTGTATGATATCCGGATAAAACGTGGGATGCGTTCCTGCCAGGATTACTTTCTTGTCAGGATACCTCTCTTTCAATCGTGCACACATATTCATGAACCAGGAATGGGCAAGGATAGACGAAGGGATCAGGAAATGATCAGGATTGCATCTGTCTATCTCGCTAAAAAAATGCCTCTCTTCTTTTTCGATGAGGAGACAGGTCTCGTGCCCATTGCTCTTCAGGTAGGAAGAGAGTTCCATAAGGGCTAAGGATTCGTTAATGGCATTATCTTGAATGAATAGCAGCTTCAAAAAGAGAGCCCTCTTGCAAGAGTTTTTTTCTTGCCGACCGTTTCTACCGAAAGATGGCAAGTAACGAGGTCAGGCCATCGAAGACATCGCGCAGTCCCAAGGTGCGTATCTTGAACAGGTGCAGGAAAAGCATCTTAGGCCTCAAATAGAATTTGACCAGTGCCTTTCTCTGATAGGAGATGATATCTCTCAACGTGAGCCCTTCGGGCAAATATATCGGCGGGTTCTTCTTCGAGGGATAGTTTGTAAATCGCTCCCATTGCTCAGTATCCTGGAGTGTGCCTTGATTCATGAGCTCCTCGTAGATTTTCGTCCCAGGAAACGGCGAAAACACAGTGAACTTGGCAAAATCTATGTCGAGCTCCTTGGCAAAGGCTATGGTTCTTTTTATTGAATCGTGTGTGTCGCCTGGCACACCTATCATGAAGAATCCGATGATCTGGATTCCTGCCCGCCGAGTTAGTGCAACGGCGTCACGAGCAGCATGAAGGGTTGTATGTTTCTTGATGGAGGTGAGGCCTTCTGGACTACCTGACTCGAAGCCATACATTATTCTTCGTAGGCCTGCGTCCCGCATAACCTTCAACAGTTCGAAATCGACGAGGTCGACCCTGGTCTCGGTGATCCATACCAGTTTTCGGTCAAGTCCGCGTGATATCATTTCCTGAGAAAACGTCAGGCCCTCTTGTTTTGTGAAAGGAAAGATAGGGTCTGTAAATGAAACCTGACGGTATCCAAACCTCTGATTGAGCCAGGATGCTTCTTCTGCAATGTTGCCAGCAGAACGTCTTCTGCGGCGTTCTCCCATGATCTTGAGACAACAGAAGTTACACTTGTAGGGGCATCCTCTTGAGCCCAGGATGAGGGCGCCAGGTCGCCTCACTGATGCGAAGTTGAAGATCTCATACCTTTTGACAGGAAAAAGGTGCCACGCAGGATAGGGAATCGTATCGAGATCCTGGATGAATGGTCGCGCCGGAGTGCGGATGACAGTGCCGTCGACTCGAAACGAAATGCCTGCAACCCTGGTAAGATCTCCTCCTACTGCTATCGTTTTGACAAGCTCAGGTGTTGTTATCTCTCCTTCGCCGTGCACAATATAATCAGCGAGATTTTGTTCAAGAAGGCGATCCCCAAAGAGATCTGCGTGAATATTGCCCATCATGATCTTGATCGATGGATCGAACTGCCGTACGTCTCTTGCTAAGGCCTGGACGCCCTTGGCCATCGGCGTCACTGCAGAAAACCCGATGATGGTGGGCTGCTCTTGTCTGATGACCTGGAAGAATTTTTTTCGATTGCCTCTTTCCAGGTGATCGTCATAAAAAGCAACTGGTATGTCGTTGTGTTCGAGTGATGCTGCAACATAGGCAATACTGATCGGCGGCATAGTACGGAGAAACCGGCTATACCTGCCGGCAGTCAGACGGGGATCCTCATAGGTATTTACCAGAAGAACCTTCATGTTCTGCGCGAAAACGACTTGTGGACCGTAGTTATGGCGCCTGAGCAGTAGCAGCTCGCTTTCAGGTTGCGTCAGGATGTTCTAGTATCGCAATTGCCTCGATCTCCACAAGGAGATCTTCTCGGCACAGACGGGCCTCTACACCTGTCGATGCCGGTAACACGTCCAGCCCCATTTCCCTGTAAAACGCGGTTCTCACCTCGTTGAATTCGGCGTAATCCTTCATATCCCTGAGGTAGCAGGTCGTCTTTACAACATCCTTCCACGTTGCGCCCTCTGCTCGGAGAAGTGAGGTGATATTCTCAAAGGTCCTCCTTGCCTGAGCCTTGAAATCGCCGATGTGGACGGACTTGCCTTCATGGTCGACGCTCGCAGTACCTGATATGAAAAGAAACGTAATACCTTTAATGTCAACCCTCATCCCTCTTGAGAAGGAACTCGGCCTGGGATACTCATAGGCTTCGCACAAGGCTTCTGGCGCGCTGATTGGCTTCTTCTTCATCATAGCTCCCTTTGCGACTATGCCGTGGTGCCACAGCTCATACGTCGGTACAGCAAGGATTGTGACTGTTTATTTCAAGTATAATTCACAGGGCATAAAAAACAAACCTCGAGCCCTTAAGCCTTGTGGTGGAGGTCGTGTGGCAGCAATGGAACAATCAAGGGATTCGAGCCAGAAGATAGCTGTCGAGCAAGAAGAGAGAACAATTAGTTCAGTTTCTCCCACACCTCTGTAACGCCCTCCTGGCCGTGAAGTGGTCTCGTGCGGTCCTTTAGATGCCAAAATGTCGCAACGTCGAGTGGCCTACATTCTCCTTTCGTCTGGGTAAATTCAATGGTGTCTGCCACAAGACGAATGGTCCGCTTTGTGCTTATGTGATGCTCCAAAAAGGCGCAGGCCCCGTTGTTTCTCTCCGGATCCAAAAATACCTTAATAGAAAAACCATCAAATATGCTTCCAGTGGTCGTGAACGTACCGATTCGTCTGAGTTTACCTTGCACATTGCAGCATACACCTCCGTCCTTTCGGAGCACAACGATCTCGTGTGGGTCTTTGCTGCTCTTCCACCGGCCAACTAGATCCTCGTTTGACACCTGTGAGGTGATAAACGTGTGTGCCACCACAACGAGGAATCCATATGCCACATAGAGGGTATCGCGTGCATAGAAGTGGAGGTCCAGAAGGGGTCGCGGACCACTATACTGACGCTGACTACGGATACCCCTTGGCCATACCAACGGCCGATCGCTGTCATGAGTACGTGAAAAAAGCATGCCAAGCATAGTCACCAAGATGAACGGTATGGTCTCTTCCGCGACCAGCGTATATTCCCGGTTGGGAATCACCCCTTGTACCACGCGGTCAATAAAGCTGATGGTAAATGCCACAATGAAAGCATGAAGGCAAAGCCGTATAGAAATTGGCTCGTTCCTGTAGATTCTGTAGAGCAGCATACCGAGGGGAAAATAAAGGGCAAGATGAACCTTTTCGACGACAAACGGCATTGTTGCCCATAAGTAAGGGAGCATACAGCCAACGATAACAAGGATGGACATGTTGCGAAACAATCGTTTCCGTGCCATGCGAACAATGAGGCCCAGAAAAAAAAGCCATGCCACGAGCGGAAAGGTATCAGCAAGTACCTTAAGAGCCTTTCCTGGTTCCGTGAGACTGTAACGACATTCGACCCAAGCGAGCACTATTTCGCACAGGTACACGAACGCACTGTAGAGCATCACAGGGATCCACCTGGTCAAAGACCTCTCTCGCCTGGAATAGGGATCCATAGGTGCCTTTCTTATTGCATAGCAGGGGAGGCCGCCTTCCTGATCGTGTCGCCTGAGGTGCCCGAAACAGGAGGCCCGACGCACCGGACTGTCAACGAGGTGTCTTGAGGCATTTATAGGCCCAAGGACGAATACTGTAAGGTATCGATCTCAAAAATACCACAGCCCGAGCACACAAAAAGACGGCGGCTCTGTTGATGGTACCTGATGTTCCTCAACATCCGGCCGGCTTTAAATTCCCATAAGCTTTTCTTTGTAGTGAGATCGAGTGCCTGTACAATCCCTGCGTAAGATCCAACGAAAAGGACCCTTCGTTCCTGGTCGAGCTGTACATGGGAAAGACCACCTCTGACAGGGAGAGATGCGATCCTTTCAAGGGTTCGGGGATCTATTTCGAATACACTGTAGGTAAGAGGACTTGCTGCGTACAGTTTTTGTTCTTTATCGTCAAAGACAAGGCTTACAAGGGGCCACACAAGGTATTTGCTCCGAATGGTTTGGTAGGTGTTGGGATCGATCTCGAAGAGCTTGTCTCCAGGGCCGAAGCTGGCCTGATATACCTTCTCGTACTCACCGGTCGTTACGAGCTGACCATTGGCATCAGAATGGGTTTCGCGAGGCAGTGTCTTGACAATCTGGCGTGAGATCGTGTCTATGACCACACCTTTGTACCCTGCCTTGTCTGTCAGCGGGACAAAGATGTTCTTGTTTCTGATATTGGCAAACACATAAGTGGGCTCACCAGGCAAAGGGATACTACCTTCTTTGTGCAGAGATTCACTGTAGCCATTCACGACGAGTACTCTATAGTGACCAGGACTGTACACAAGGGCATAGACTTGGTCTTGCTCTGGATCTATGGCAAGTTGCTCGGGAAACTCCATCCGGCCGGGTTGGCCGTCCCCGACAGTGAGAAGCCCGACTACCGCTGCCCTCTCGACATCGATCTTCACCAGGGCACCTGGATTGAAGTCTATTCTTTTGAGAGAGGCGATAAGGTAACGGCCGTCATTACTTACAACCGTATCGTAGGGTAGGCTTTTTTCCTGTCCTTCAAGGGCCTGAATCTGGGACCTGC
>FWPU01004583.1_pt1 | contig 31868 bp, 22 predicted proteins | sample 2228361 | NCBI WGS metagenome assembly FWPU01 (sample SAMEA103939777, study PRJEB20133) | metagenome
AGCCGCGCTCGAGCGTCGGGCGGATTCGCGTGCTGTCGGGCGACCACCCGGTCCCCGGCCGGCGAAGCTTCGCCGCGACGCGCCGCCTGCTTGGCGCGCTCGCAGCGCGCCCGCCGGGCGACACGGTCCTGTTTCTCCTGAGCGGCGGCGCGTCGGCGCTGCTCGCGGCGCCGGCGGACGGCGTGAGCGAGGCCGACAAGACGGCGCTCGGCCGCTTCCTCCTGCGCTGCGGCGCGCCGATCGACACGATGAACGTCGTCCGCAAGCACGTCTCGCGGGTGAAGGGCGGCGGGCTCTTGCGGCTCGCCGTGCCGCGCACCGTCGTGACGCTCGCGCTGTCCGACGTCCCCGGCGACGACCTCGCGACGATCGGCTCCGGGCCGACGGTCGCCGACCCCTCGACGTTCGCCGACGCGCTCGCAGCGCTCCGCCGGCTCGCGCCCGACGGGCGCGGCGTGCCAGAGAGCGTGTGGCGCCGCCTCGAGGACGGGGCGGCAGGCCGGGGGCCGCGCGAGACCGTCGCGCCGGGCGACCCGCTGCTCCGCCGCTCGGCCGCGGTGGTGATCGGCTCCAACCGCGCGGCGCTCGCCGGTGCGGCGCGCGAGGCACGGCGGCGCGGCTACGCGGTGCTGCGCCCGCGCTTCGTCCTGCGCGGTGAGGCGAGCGAGGCGGGGCGTGCGATCGCCACCCGGCTACCGCGCGACCCCGTGGCGCCGAGCTGCGTGCTCGGCGGCGGCGAGACCTACGTCACGGTGGGCGACGCCGGGGGACGCGGCGGGCGCTGCCAGGAGCTCGCGCTCGCCGCGGCGGCCGGCCTCGAAGGAAGCGGCTGGACGCTGCTCGCGGCGGGCACCGACGGCATCGACGGCAACACCGACGCGGCGGGCGCGTGGGTCGACGGCACGACGCTGTGCGGCCGCCGGCGTGCTGCCGCGCAGGCGCTCGCCCGGCACGACTCGTACTCGTTCTTCGCCGCGGCCGGCGGGCTCTTCCGCCCCGGACCGACCGGAACCAACGTGATGGACGTGCTGATCGCGCTGCATCCCGGGCGGTGAGGACGAGGCGGCGCCGGTCAATCACCCGCGCTTCAGCGAGACATCGTTATACCTTCGATGCATCGCGTTAGTTGCAACATGTTCTATTGACAGGTTTTTTTGATTCTACTAGAGTTCGCGCGAGTTGGTCCGGACAAACACCATGTCACGCACGCACGGGTGTGCGCTCCATCCGGCGCAGACCCTGTCCCGCCCGCAGTCCGGTGGCCCAAGGTGAGACGTCGGCTCCCTTCGGCGACCGCGCAGATGGCAATTCTCCCATGATTTCAGCTTTTCTCGACAGTCAGGAGATCGCCGAGATCGCCGACGACTACGGTCTCGGCCGCGTGAGCTCGGCCGCCCCCGCCCCCGAGGCGTGGACGCGGCGCGGCAACCACCAGACCAACCTCCTGATCGACGCGTCGCGCGGCAAGGTGATCGTGCGCTTCGACGAGGTGAAGGGCGAGCTCGACGTGAAGCGCGAGATCGACCTTCTCCTCTACCTGCGAAAGCACGGCTTCCCGTGCCCGCAGCCGCTCGCCGACCGCAAGGGGCGGCTCTACCGCGAGGTACGCGGCGCCTGCATGATCGTCTACAAGCACATCGACGGTCGGCGGCCGCGCGTCGAGGAGCTGACGCCGGCGCAGATCGAGAACGTGGGCCGCGCCCTCGCGGATCTGCACGTCGTCGGTAAAGGGTACAAGAAGGGGATCGACAACCGCTTCAGCTTCGAGCGCGTCGCGGACCTCTACTTCGAGGTGCGGGGCCAGCTCCCGAGCTACTTCAAGAAGATCACCCGCACCCTCGACGAGGAGGTCGAGTACCTGGGCAGCTACCTCGAGGGGAAGCTGCCGAAGGGCGTGATCAACGGCGACCTGTTCGACGAGAACCTGCTCGTCAAGGGCGACAAGCTCGTCGGCATGCTCGACTTCGAGGCGGCTTGCCGCGGCAAGTTCATCTTCGACCTCGCGACCGCGGTGAACGCGGTTTGCTTCAGCGAGGGCAAGTACGACCTGAAGCGCTTCGAGTCGCTGATCGCCGGCTACGAGTCGGTGCGCACGCTTTCGCTAGCGGAGTGGGACGCGTTCCCCAACGAGCTCCGCTTCTCTGCGCTGCGCTTCACCGTCACCCGGCTGCGCGAGGTCCTCGCCCTGCCGGACGCCGAGCTCGGCCTCGCCGCGATCACCGAGGAGCGGGGCAGCACCTCGCGTGCCGATGGGCAGGCCGCCAACGAGGCACGCTGGCGGGCGGCCCGCGCCTTCCAGGACTTCTTCGACCGCCTCTCGATCCTCCGTCGTGAGCGCGAGGGCGGGATGGAGCCGATGCTCCTCGCGATGGCGACCGGCTACGACTACCGCAAGTACCAGAAGGTGAAGGCGGTCGAGAAAAAGGGTAGCAAGTAGGACGTGGAGTCCTACCTGCGCGAGATCCTGAAGGCGCTCGGCGAAAACCCCGAGCGAGAGGGGCTGCAGAAGACGCCGGCTCGCGTGGCGCGAGCGCTGCGCGAGCTCACCCGGGGCTACGACGAGGACCCCGAGAAGATCATCAACGGAGCCCTCTTCACCGAGGACTACTCCGAGATGATCATCATGAAGGATGTGGACTTCTTCTCGCTCTGCGAGCACCACATCCTGCCGTTCTTCGGCCGCGCGCACATCGCCTACCTGCCGAAGGGCAAGATCGTCGGCATCTCGAAGCTCGCCCGGCTGGTCGACGTCTACGCCCGCCGCCTCCAGGTGCAGGAGCGCATGACCACGCAGATCGCGTCGCTGCTCATGGAGAAGCTCAAGCCCGAGGGCGTCGCCGTGGTGGTCGAGGCCGAGCACCTGTGCATGCGGATGCGCGGCGTCGAGAAGCAGAACTCGTACGTCGTGACGAGCGCGATGCACGGCGTGTTCCGCGAGCGGCAGGAGACGCGCGACGAGTTCATGACGCTGATCGGGCACCGGCGCAGCTACTGAAGCCGGTGCGCGCCCGCGGGCGGCGTGCCCGCCGGCTTCGTGTCGCGGCACGGCCCCGCGCGGTCGCGCCTCAGACGCTCGCGCGAGGGGGCTCGGCGTAGCGCTCGAGCACGTAACGGGTCATCGAGAGCGCGAGCTCGTGCTCGCCGAAGAAGACCTTGCCGTGGATGTCGCGCTCGAGCTCCGTGAGGTCCTCGTCGCGGTGCGTCCGCACGGCGACCTCGATGCTCGGGTTCACCCGGCGGGCGATCCCGACCACCCGGCGCACGTCGACCGTGTCCGGCACGGCGAGCACCAGCATGCGCGCCCGGTGGACGTGCGCCTGCAGCAGGACCGTCGGCTCGGAGGCGTTGCCGAAGACCGCCGAGACGTCCTCCTCGCGCAGGCTCGCGACGACGTCTCGGTCGTCGTCGACCACGACGACCGAGATGCCGTTCGCGGCGAGCGTCGTGCCGATGCGCCGGCCGACGCGTCCGTAGCCGACGATCACCACGTGTCCGGCGAGCCGGTTCAGGTCGACGGTCATCGGCAGCGCGGAGAACGGGTCGTCGGGACGCGCGAGCCGGTGGGTGCGCCGGTCGTAGTGCCCGCGCAGCTCGTCGATGATCGTGCCCTCCCAGAGCGGCACGCCGACGAAGTAGGACGCCCGGGCGATCACGTGCGCCGCGACCGGCGCCGTGAGGAAGATGAAAAGGATCGTCGCGAGCGCCCGCGTCGTGACGCCGAGGTCGCCGAAGTGCATTGCGACGGCGAGCACGATGCAGCCGACGCCGAGCGTCGACGCCTTGGTGGCCGCCTGCATCCGCATGAACAGGTCGGGCATGCGGACCACCCCCGCGCCCGCGAGGAGGAGGAAGGCGGCGCCGATCAGCATCAGCAGGGAGCCGAGCAGCGCGCTCACTGCGAGCCTCGCTTCTCGATGTAGTACGCGAATGCCACGGTCCCGAGGAAGGCGATGAGCGCGAGGACGATGGCCGCGTCGAGGAAAGCCGCTTCGCCCGTGGTAACGGAGTAGGCCGCCGTGATCCCGACGGCGAGGATCGTGATCAGGTCGAGGGCGACGACGCGGTCGGGCAAGGTCGGTCCGAGGACCAGGCGGATGACCGCGAGCAGGATCCCGACACCCGCGGTCGACAGGGTGATCTGCGAGGTGAGGACCTGCAGGTCGGCGAGGCTCACCGCAGCACCTCGAGGACACGCCGCTCCATGTTGGTCTTGACGGAGGTCCGGTACTCCTCGAGGTCGTCGATGTACATCGCGTGCAGGTACAGGAACCGCCGATCGGTCGAGACGTCGAGCGTGACGCTCCCGGGCGTCAGGGTGATCAGGTTGGCGAGCATCGTGATCTCGGCGTCGGTCCTCGCCTCGAGCGGGATCGCGAGCACGCCTGGGCGGAAGCTCGGTCTGGGAGTCAGGACGTCGGCCGCGACGCGGAGGTTGGCCTTGACGAGCTCCCGGACGTAGAAGGCCGCGAAGCGCAGCGCGCGGCCGATGCGCGCGAAGTAGGTCGACGGCCCCATGATCGGCCGTGCGAGGAACAGCACGACGTAGCCGAGCACCATCCCGACGAGCACGTTGCTCAGCGCGAAGCGCCCGGTGATGGCCGCCCAGATGAGGGCGAGCGAGATGTTCCACAGGAGCATCCTCAGGACCTCCCCATCACGACACGGATGTACTCCGCGGGATCCATGAGCTGCTCGGCCGCGCGGCTCGCGAGCACGAGGATCGGCTCGACGCCAAGCCCGATCAACACCGTCACGACGGCGAGCGACGCGGTCGGCAGGAAGAGGAAGCCGGACGAGCGCGCGGGAGCCTCGCCGGGCGTCGCGCCCGCGCTCCCGTCGGCGTCCGGCGGCGCCTTCCAGAACGCCTCGGCCCAGATCTTGGTCATCGAGAACAAGGTGAGGAGGCCGACCGCGAGCGCGGCCGCGACGATCCAGTAGCGCCGCGCCTCGAGGCCCGCCCGGACAAGCAGCAGCTTCGCGAAAAAGCCGGAGAGCGGCGGCACTCCCGCAAGCGACAGCGCCGGAACGAGGAACAGCACCGACAGCCCGGGGCGCGCCGCGTAGAGCCCGCCGAGCCTCGGGAGCTCGTAGGTGCCGCGCAGCAAATGGACGATCCCGCTGACGAGAAAGAGGTTCGTCTTCACCACGATGTGATGGACGATGTAGAAGATCGACCCGGCGATGCCCGCCGTCGTGAACAGCCCCAGCCCGAGGATCATGTAGCCGATCTGGCTGATGATGTGGAACGAGAGCACGCGGCGGAACTCGTTCTGCGTGACGGCGCCGAGCACGCCGGTCACCATCGTGAGGCCGGCGAGCGCGAGGATGACCGTGTGCGTGAAGCCCGGGTCGTGCACGAAGAGCAGGGTGAACACGCGGATCAGGGCGTAGACGCCGACCTTCGTCAGCAGCCCCGCGAAGACCGCCGAGATCGCGACCGGCGGCGTGTGGTACGAGGCCGGTAGCCAGAAGAAGAGCGGGAAGACCGCCGCCTTGATGCCGAACGCGACCAGGAAGAGCATCGCGATCGTCGTCAGCAGATCGAGACGCGGCGCGGCGGCGAGCTTCTCGGCCAGGTCGGCCATGTTGAGCGTGCCGACGACGCCGTAGAGCATGCCGACCGCGGCGAGGAAGAGGGCGGACGCGATCAGGTTGATCGTCACGTACTTGATCGCGCCCTCCATCTGGGCCCGCTCGCCGCCCAGCGCGAGCAGGACGAACGAGGCCATCAGCATGACCTCGAACCAGACGTAGAGGTTGAACAGGTCGCCGGTGAGGAACGCTCCGCAGACGCCCATCAGGAGGATTTGCAGCAGGGGGTAGTAGCCGAAGGTCTCTTGTCCCTCGTCCATCGTGGCGAGCGAGTAGACCGCCACCGCGAGCCCCGTGAGCCCGGCGAGGACGACCATCACCGCGCTGAACAGGTCGGCGACGACGGTGATGCCGAACGGCGCCCGCCAGCCGCCCATCTGCGCCGCCTGGATCCCGTCGAGCCAGACCGAGCGGAGGAGGAGGAGCCCGGAGGCGAGAAGCGCGGCGGTTGCGGCGACGGCGATCACGCGCTGGGCCCGGCGCGGTGCGAGCATCGAGAGCACGGCGGTCGCGAGCGGGAGGACGATCGGGAGGATCAGGTGGACGTTCACCGGTCGCTCACTGTCGCTCACCGTCGCTCACCTGTCGGTCGACTTCATCTCGTCCAGGTCGTCGGTCCCGACCACCTGGATCACGCGATGGATCAGCACCACGGCGAACGCCTGCACGGCGAAGCCGATCACGATCGCCGTCAAGATGAGCGCCTGAGGCAGCGGGTCCGCGACCACCTCGGAGCCGTCCGCCGCCCCGCCGATGAGCGGCGGCCGGGCCCGCGTGAGGCCCGCGATCGTGAAGATGAGCAGGTTCGCCGCGTGGCCCAGGAGACCGAGGCCGATCACCAGCTTGACGGCGCTGCGGCGCAGCATCATGAAGAGCCCGGCCGAGTACAGCGAGCCGATGGCGAGCGCGAGGAGGGCTTCCATGACGGCTCCGGCTACTCCTCGGCGAGCGTGAGGATCATCGTCAGGGTTACGCCGAGGACCGCCAGGTAGACGCCGCAGTCGAAGAGCAGCGGCGTGCCGAGCTCGAGCGGTCCGACGCCCGGCAGGTCGACCGTGAGCCACAGGGCGGAGAGGAAAGGCTTGCCGAGCGCGAGAGGCAGCGCTCCGCTCGCGAGCGCGGTCAAGAGCCCGATCGGAACGAGCTTCCGCGGATCGACGCGCAGCAGGCGGCGCGTCGACGCGATGTCGACCGCGAAGGCGTTGAGGGCGAAAGCCGCGGCGGCGACCAGCCCCCCGATGAAGCCTCCGCCCGGCTCGTCGTGTCCGCGCAGCAGGACGAAGACGGAGAACACGAGGAGCACCGGCAGCAGGTAGCGGGACGCGGTCGAGAGGATCAGCGAGGTCATCGCTCGCCCTCTCCCCGCGGCTTGAGCTTGAGCAGGGCGTAGACGCCCGCCGCCGCGACCGACAGGACCGTGATCTCGCCGAGCGTGTCGAAGGCCCGGAAGTCGACGAGCAGGGTGTTCACCGCGTTCCGCCCGTGCGCGAGCGGCACGCTGTGCGCGAGAAAGTAGTCCGAGATCTTCGGGTGGAGCTGGATGTCGGACCCGACCAGCACGATGAACATCACGAGGCTGCCGAAGGCCGCGGCCATGACGGCGTCGCGCGTGAGCGCGGGCCAGCGCGACACGGCCGTGAAGCGGCGCAGGTGGTAGAACACGAGCACGAGGAGCGTCACCGTCAGCGTCTCGACCATGAACTGCGTCATCGCGAGGTCGGGTGCGCCGAACAGGACGAAGATCAGGGCCACGCTGTAGCCGACCACCCCGAGGGCGGCGATCGCGCCCAGGCGCGATTGCGCGGTGACGGCGGCCACCGCACCGACCGGGATCAGCGCGGCGACGACCACCTCGTAGAAGTGCAGGTCGACGAGCTTCGTGAACGGCGGCACGACGGTGGAGCCGAGCAGCGTGCTTCCCGCGAGGACGACCGCCGTCGCGACGACGGTGACGAGGTAGAAGCGCAGGTAGCCGTTCTGCAGGAGCCGCGTCTGCGCGTCGGCGAGGCGGGTCATGCCGTCGACGAGGAGACCGTACCAGCTCTGCGGCCCCCAGCCGGCACGGATCTGCAGCCGGGCGGCCGCCGGCTGAACGCGCCGCCGGCCGAGGTAGAGGGCGACGCCGCCGGCGGCCGACACGGTGCTCAGGAGGAGCGCCAGGCCGACGCCGTGCCACGACGTCAAGCGCAGATCCAAGGGCTCGCCCGCGCCCGCGCTCGCCGCCGGCAAGACCAGAGAACCGTCGATCAGCGACGGCCAGGCACCGAGGAGGGCTCCGAGCGCCGCGAGGAGCAGAGGTCCGAGCCACAGCCCCGGGCCGCCCTCGCGCGGCTCGCGCTCTCTGCCGGGCGGCGTGCTGCCGAAGAAGGGGTGGACGGCGACGCTCCCCGCGGCGGCGACGAAGATCGTGCTCGCGAGGACGAGCGAGAGCGTGAGGAGCACGGCGCCCTCCCGCGCCCCGAGCGCGGCCTCAAGGACGGTCTCCTTGCCGACGAAGCCCAGCGTCGGGGGGAGGGCGGCGAGCGACGCTCCGGCGAGGACGGCGGCCACGGCCGTGATCGGCAGGGCCGAGCGCAGACCTCCGAGGCGTGTCACGTCCCGCGAGGCGGCCCGGAGATCGACGATCCCGACGACGAGGAACAGGGCGCCCTTGTACAGCGCGTGGGCGAGCAGGAAGGCCGTGGCCGCGAGGAAGGCCTCGGGCGTCCCGAGGCCGAGCAGCAAGACGAGGATGCCGAGCGCGCTCACCGTGAGGTAGGCGAGCACGAGCTTCAGATCGGTGTGGCGGAGCGCCAGGTACGCGCCCAGGGCCGTTGTCGCGGCGCCGGTCGCCGTCAGGGCCGAAAACCAGAAATCGGTGCCGCCGAGGACGGGGCTCAGACGGGCGAGGAGGTAGACGCCCGCCTTCACCATCGTCGCCGAGTGCAGGTAGGCGCTCACCGGCGTCGGGGCTTCCATGGCGCCGGGCAGCCAGAAGTGAAACGGCACCTGCGTGGACTTGGTGAAGGCTCCGGCAAGGACAAGGAGCACGATCGGCACATAGAGCGCGTGCGCCCGGATCGCGTCGCCGCGGCCGAGGAGGGCGGAGATCTTCAGGCTGTCACCCACGTCGCCGAGCAGGAGGAACCCCGCGAGCAGCGCGAGCCCGCCCGCGCCCGTCACGAGCAGCGCCTGCAGGGCCGCCGCACGGGCCGACTCGCGCCCGTGATCGAAGCCGATCAGGAAGTACGAGCTGATGCTCGTGAGCTCCCAGAACAGGAACAGCGCGATCAGGTCGTCGGCGAGGACGAGCCCGAGCATCGAGCCCAGGAACGCGAGGATCCAGGCGTAGAACCGGCCGAGCTGCGGATGTCCCGCCAAGTAGTCGCCGGCGTAGACGAGGATCAGCGCGCCGATGCCGGTGACGAGCAGCGCGAGCAGCATGCTGAGGCCGTCGAGCGTGAAGGAGAGCGCGATCCCGAGCGACGGCACCCAGTCGTGCGAAGCCACCGGCACGCGGCCGGCGGCGGTGTCGGGGAGGAAGCGCAGGAAGTGAGCGAAGAGCAGGGCGGGCAGCACGGCGAGCAGCACGCCCGTCCACCGCCCGCTACGCCGGTGGAGCCACGGCGCGAGCGCGGCGAGCAGAAAGCACGACAGGACTGCGAGGATCATCGGTCGCTCCCCTCAACTCCGACGGCAGACGTGGTCGAGCGGCGCCCCGGAGACGCCGGGTCGGAGCCGCCCCGAGATCCGCAGACGACCCGAGGGAGTCTGACCCGCTTCCCCCGGCACTTCAACCCGCCCACCCGCGCCGCGAGCGTGCCCCGCGGAAGAGACGATGCCTTCGGACCCCGCGCGCAGCAACCCCCGCAGCGCCCCCGCGTCAACGGCCGCGCGTCAGAACCGCGCCCACCAGGGAGTGATGGTCTCGCCCCGGTTCGCCACCCGCACGTTGAACCGCTCGAGCAGCGTCCCCTGCGCGCGCTCGAGCGCGGCGAGCGAGTTGTTGTAGTCGATCACCGCCTGGATCTCGGCGAGCCGGGCGCGCGCCACCTGGTCCTGGAAGATGAGCAGGTCGGTGGTGGTCACCATGCCGACGTCGTAGCGCTTCGTCTGGTTGCGCAGGTTCTCCTCGCTGAGCTCGCGCGCCACGCGGGTCGCGGTGATGCGCTGCAGGTTCGAGATCACGTCGCCCACCGCCTGCCCGACCTCGAGGGCGACGTCGGACACGGTCTGCCGGTACGAGTACAGCGCCTGCTGCTCCTGGATCTTGCTCTGGGTGTAGGCGGACTTCGCGGCGGCGTTGCCGATCGGGATCTCGATGCGCACGCCGGCCTGGTAATAGTACGTGTCGCCCTCGAACATGCGCCCGAGCGCGTCGCCGTAGGTGCCGCCGAACGGGCTGAAGATCACCATGCCGGGGTCGCCGGGGTCGGCGGGATCGACGACCGGCTTCGGGTCGCCGCTCAGCGAGTTGATCCCGTACGCGCCGTAGAGGTCGAAGCGCGGCAGGAGCTGGTTCTTGTTGAGCGCGACGTTGAGCTCGTTGCTCTGCAGCGCGAGCCGCGCGGCGATGATCTCGTGGCGCTTCTCCAGCGCGATCGCGAGCGATTGCTCGTAGTCCGCGACCACACGGGAGACGACCGGGACGTCGACGGGCTCGACCGGCCGCGGGAGCTCGTTCGGCTCGCCGGTCGGCATGTAGACGATCTGGCGCAGCCGGCGGCGTGCCTGGCCGAGCGCGTTGGTCGCGACGATCACCTCCTCCTCGCGCCGCGCCGCCTCGGCCTCGCTCTCCTTGATCGCGACCGGCGGCAGGACGCCGACGTCGACCCGGATCTTGTTGTCGCGCACCGTCTGGCGCGCGAGCTCGAGCGAGCTCTGCAGCACGCCGAGCTGCTCGGTCAGGCGCACGACGTCCCAGTAGGCCTGGATCACCTGGGTGATGAAGTCGGCGACGTTCGCACGGTACTGCTCGATCGCGGCGTCGGTCGCCGTCTCGGCGATGCGGATGTTGAGCTGCGTGAAGTAGAGGCCGAAGCCGCGCAGCAGCGGCTGGTTGAGGCTGAGCAGCGCCTCGGGCGTGTACTGCGGCACGAGGCCCTGGAAGCGCGAGTCGCTCACCAGGCGGTTGTTCAGCCAGTCGAGGCGCAGCGTGCCGCCGGTCAGGAGCGTCTTCTGCGCGAAGAAGTTCCAGTTGCGGTTGGTGGTCGCGAGCAGCTCGGCGCCCTGCAGCACCGAGCCCGCCGGGACCTTCAGCCGGTCGAGGTTCAGGTCGGCGCCGAAGACCGGGTCGAACTGCGCCTGCGCCGCGAGGACGCCCGTGTTCTCGATCGCCGGGGTGAGCGACTGGCTGATCAGCCCGGGGTTGTTCTGGAGCGCCGCGAGCACCGCCTCGCGCAGCGTGAGCCGCGCCGGCGCGGGGCGGAAGGCGCTCGACACGTCGGGCGTGCCGGGCAGCGCCCCGAGCGGGGGCGTGTACTGGGCGCGGAGCGTCTCCCAGATCGACGGGATCCGCTCATCGTCCTCGCGCTCCGCGGCCGGCACGCCGGGCTCGGTCGCGGTCGCGTCGGCTGCGGCCTCGACGGCAGGCACCGGGCCCGCGCCGCCGCCGGGAACCTCCGCCGCACCTACCGCCGTCTGCGCGTGCGCGGTCCCGTGCACGACGCTCGGCAGCGCGAGGAGCGCGGCCACGACGACGGCGAAACGGTACCGTGCCTTCCCCTCACGCCTCGACAAACCCGGCACGAGCTTCGGGTATCGGCGGCACGAAATGTTGTCAACAGCGCTGGCGCGCTCCCGAGCGCTCGCGCCATGCGTTTCGTCGTGCGTGGATCATCGCTTGACTGCCCAAAGGGGCTCCGTTAGCCAGCGACGGCCGCCGCGCCCGCCGGCCCGAAATTGCTCCGTCCGATCGCAGTGATACCTTCTCCACGATGACATCCGGTCCACACAAGAAGTACTTGCTCGCGCCCGGGCCGACCCCCGTCCCGAGCGAGGTGCTGCTGCGCATGGCGGCACCGACGATCCACCACCGCACGCCCGAGTTCGAGGCGATCGTCGCCTCGGTACGCGAGCAGCTGAAGCAGGTGTGGCAGACGTCGCAGGACGTGCTCACGCTCGCCGCCTCCGGCACCGGCGCGATGGAGGCGGCGGTTGTGAACACGCTGTCTCCCGGCGACACCGTCCTGTGCGTGAACGGCGGCAAGTTCGGCGAGCGCTGGACGAAGATCGCCCGGACCTACGGGCTCGACGTCGAGGAGATCAAGGTCGAGTGGGGGCGGGCGGTCGATCCGGCGCAGGTCGAGGAGGCGCTCGAGCGGCGGCCCGAGATCCGCGCCGTGCTCGTGCAGGCGAGCGAGACCTCGACCACCGTGCTGCACCCGATCGAGCCGCTCGCGCGCCTCACGCGCGAGCGCGACACGCTGCTCATCGTGGACGGCATCACCGCGGTCGGGGTGACCGACATGCCGATGGACCGCTGGGGCATCGACGTCCTGGTCTCCGGCTCGCAGAAGGCGTTCATGCTGCCGCCCGGCCTCGCCTTCATCGCGCTCTCCGAGCGCGCCTGGAAGGCGAACGAGAAGGCGAAGCTGCCGCGCTTCTACCTCGACCTCCGGCGCGAGCGGGACAACCTGCACAAGAACACGACCGCCTACACGCCGGCGATCAACATGATGTACGGCCTCAACGAGGCGCTGAACATGATCCTCGGCGAGGGCCTGCAGAACCTGTTTGCGCGGTTCGCGCGGCTCGCCGCCGCGACGCGCGCCGGGGTGACCGCGCTCGGCTTGAAGCTCGTCGCGCCCGACGCGCCGAGCCCGGCCGTGACCGGGATCTACACGCCTCCGGGCGTCGACAGCGGCAAGCTGCAGAAGTACATGCGCTACTCGCTCGGCGTCGAGGTCGCGGGAGGGCAGGAGCAGCTCAAGGGCAAGATTTTGCGGCTCGCGCACCTCGGCTTCATCGACAACTTCGACATCGTCACCTCCATCGCGGCGCTCGAGTTCGCCCTGCAGCACTTCGGCTGCGAGCTCGAGTTCGGGCGCGGCGTGGGCGCGGCCCAGGCGGTTCTCGCGACCGGGCTGCCCGCGGCCAACGCCTGAGCGCCGGACGATGACGACCTACCGCGTCCTTGTCTCGGAGCAGCTCGCCCCCGAAGGCCTGCAGATCCTGCGCTCCGAGCCCTCGATCGAGGTCGTCGAGCGCCCGCCGCTCAAGGGCCCCGAGCTGGCAGCCGAGATCGGCGACTTCGACGCCCTCATCGTCCGCAGCGGCGCCAAAGTCACCGGCGAGGTGATCGAGGCGGCGAAGAAGCTCAAGGTCATCGGCCGCGCGGGCATCGGCGTCGACAACATCGACGTCCCCGCCGCCACCCGGCGCGGGATCGTCGTGATGAACACGCCCGGCGGCAACAACGTGACGACCGCCGAGCACGCGATCTCGCTCATGCTCGCCTGCGCGCGCCACATCCCGCAGGCGAACGCGTCGCTGCGCGCGGGCAAGTGGGAGCGCAACAAGTTCATCGGCACGGAGGTCACGGGCAAGACGCTGGGCGTGATCGGTCTCGGCAACATCGGCAGGATCGTTGCCGACCGCGCCTCCGGGCTGTCGATGAAGGTGATCGCGTACGATCCCTTCGTGACCCCCGAGACCAAGCCGCTCGAGGTCGAGCTCGTCTCGCTCGACGAGCTCTTCGCGCGCTCCGACCTCGTGACCCTGCACGTGCCGCTGACCAACGAGACGCGCAACCTGATCGACGCGGCCGCGATCGCGCGCATGCGGCGCGGCGTCCGGATCATCAACTGCGCGCGCGGTGGGATCGTCGACGAGCAGGCGGTCGCCGACGCGGTCCGCTCGGGGCACGTCGCCGGAGCGGCCTTCGACGTGTTCGCCGAGGAGCCGCCGCCGCCGGACCACCCGCTGATCCACCTGCCGCAGGTCGTCGCGACACCGCACCTCGGCGCCTCGACCGGCGAGGCGCAGACCAACGTCGCGATCGCGATCGCGGAGCAGGTGGTCGCCTTCTTGACCCGCGGCGCGATCACCGCGGCGGTCAACATGCCGGCGATCACGCCCGAGCAGCGCGAGCTGCTGCTGCCCTTCCTGCAGCTCGGCGAGAAGCTCGGCTCGCTCGTCTCGCAGCTCGCGACGATCGAGGGCCGCGGCGCCCCGGTCGAGGTCGAGATCGAGTACCGCGGCGACGTCGCCGAGCTCGGGACGAAGACGGTCACCGCGGCGATCCTGCGCGGGCTCCTCGTCCCGATGCTGGGCGCCGAGGTGAACTACGTGAGCGCGCCCGTCGTGGCGCGCGAGCGCGGCATCGAGGTGCGCGAGACCGTCTCGACGCAGCCGAGCGACTTCCGCAACCGGGTCGGGGTGCGCGTGCGCTACGCCTCGGGCGCGGTGCAGGAGGTGGCGGGCGCGGTCTTCGGTCGCAGCACGATGCGTCTCGTCAAGCTGAACGGCTTCTTCCTCGAGGCGGTGCCCGAGGGCCACATCCTGATGCTGCACAACCGCGACGTGCCGGGCGTCGTCGGTCAGGTCGGGACGCTCCTCGGCAAGCACAACGTGAACATCGCCGGTCTGCAGCTCGGCCGCGAGAAGATCGGCGGGCGGGCGGTGTCGCTGTTCCACGTCGACGAGCCGGTCCCGGACGACGTCCTCGAGGAGCTGCGCAAGCTGCCGAACATCATCTCCGCGGCGCTCATCTACCTGGAGTAGCGCGCGGACGGGGCGAAGATCGTGCCAACACTGGTCATCGTCGGCGCGCAGTGGGGCGACGAAGGGAAGGGTAAGGTCGTCGACCTGTTCGCGGCGCACGCGGACGTGGTTGCCCGCTTCCAGGGCGGCAACAACGCCGGCCACACGCTCGTCGTGGGCAACGAGCGGACGGTCGTGCACCTGATCCCGGCCGGCGTCCTGCACCGGCAGACGACGTGCGTGATCGGCAACGGCGTGGTGATCGACCCGGCCGTGCTGTGCAGCGAGATCGACGAGCTGCAGAAGCGGGGCTACCTGCAGGACCCCGCGCAGCTCCGGATCGACGAGCGGGCGCACCTGATCCTCCCGATCCACCGGCAGCTCGACATCGCGCGCGAGGAGCGCCTCGGCGCGCACAAGATCGGCACCACCGGGCGCGGCATCGGACCCTGCTACGAGGACAAGATGGCGCGCCGCGGGCTGCGCGTCGTCGACCTCTTCGACCCGGAGTACTTCCGTGAGCGCGCGGCGCGGCTCCTCGAGGAGCGCAACGTCGAGCTCACGCAGGTGTACGGCTGGCCGCCCGTCGACCTCGACGAGGTGTGCCGCGAGTACGCGGTGTACGCCGAGCGGCTGCGCCCGCACGCGACCGACACCGCGCTCTACCTCGCCGAGCAGGTCGCGGCCGGACGCCGCGTGCTGTTCGAGGGCGCGCACGGCACCATGCTCGACATCGACCACGGGACCTACCCGTTCGTCACCTCCTCGAACATCGTGACCGGCGCGGTCGGCACGGGGGCCGGCATCCCGCCGCGCTGCGTGAGCCGCGTGCTCGGCATCTCGAAAGCCTACACGACGCGCGTCGGCGGGGGCCCGTTCCCGACCGAGCTCGACGACGAGACCGGGCAGAAGCTGCGCGAGGTGGGCGACGAGTTCGGCGCGACCACCGGCCGGCCGCGGCGCTGCGGCTGGTTCGACGCCGTGGTGGTCCGGCAGGCGGCGCGCCTGTCCGGGATGTCGGGGCTCGCGCTCACCAAGCTCGATGTCCTGTCGGGGCTGCCGAAGCTCAAGATCGCGGTCGCCTACGACTGCCAGGGGACCCGGGTCGAGACGGTGCCCGCCGGGGCGCGCGCCTTCGCCTCGGCGCGCCCGATCTACGAGGAGCTCGAGGGCTGGTCCGAGGGGCTGGGCCAGGTGCGGCGCTTCGAGGACCTGCCCGCCGCGGCGCGCCGCTACGTCGCGCGGATCGAGGAGCTCACCTCGACGCCGGTCACCCTGATCTCGGTCGGCGCCGAGCGCGAGGAGACGATCCTTCTGCGCGACCCGTTCCTGATCTGACGCCCCAATTGACCGTCGCACAGGGGACGGCTAGGCGTCGGGTTGGATGTCTGCGGCCCTGGTGACGAAGGATCTACGCCGGTCGTACGACGGTCGCGAGGCGGTGCGGGGGGTTTCGCTGGAGGTGCACCAGGGCGAGATCTTCGGCCTGCTCGGGCCCAACGGCGCCGGCAAGACGACCACGCTGTCGATGATCTCGACGCGCATCCGGCCGAGCGGCGGCGACGCGTGGGTGTTCGGCAAGCACGTGGTTCGCGAGGTGCATGCGGCGCGGCGCCTGCTCAACGTGGCACCCCAGGAGGAGGCGCTCTACCCGACCCTCACCGCGCAGGAGAACCTCGAGTTCTTCGCCCGGCTGTACGGCGTGCCGAAGTCGGAGCGCCCGAAGCGTATCGCGGCGGCGCTCGAGGCGGTGGAGCTGACCAGCCGGAAGGACGACCGCGTGTCGACCTACTCGGGCGGCATGCGTCGCCGCCTGAACCTGGGCTGCGCGCTGGTGAGCGGCCCGCGGCTCGTGCTGTTCGACGAGCCGACGGTCGGCGTCGACCCGCAGTCGCGCGTCCACATCTTCGAGGCGGTGCGCAACCTGCGCGCTCAGGGCGTGACGATCCTCTACACGACCCACTACCTCGCAGAGGCCGAGGACCTGTGCGACCGCATCGCGATCATGGACGAGGGCAACGTCGTCGCGCTCGGCACGGTCCCCGAGCTGCTCGGCATGTCGAAGACCAGCGAGGTCATCGAGCTTCGCCTGCGGCAGCCGGCACCGCGCGTCGACGTGTCGACGGTCGAGGGGGTGCAGCGCTGCGAGCAGAGCGGCCCGCTGCTGCGCATCTACACGTCGCGTGCCGAGGAGGTGCTCCCGAGGCTGTGGGAGCTGCCGCCGCTCCGCGGGACGATCGTCCAGGTACGCGTCGCGCCGGTCTCGCTCGAGACCATCTTCATCGAGCTGACGGGGAAGGAGCTGAGAGACTAGTGGCCGACGGTGCGAAGAAGATGGATCGGGCGCGGGCGCGGCGTCTGCTCGCGGCCTGCGCGGCAGCGGTCGTGCTCGCCGCGGCGGTGCAGGCGGGGCGTGGCACGGCTCTCGCGCAGGGAGAAGGGCCGCTCGCCACGGTGCGGGCCACGCTCAACAAGTCCAACAAGATCGTCACGGGCCCCGGCGACCACAACACGAAGCTCAACGCGCTCAAGGAGCTGCTGCGCGACTTCCTCGACACCGACGCGCTCGGCCGCAAGTCGATGGGCAAGCACCTCGACGGCAAGAGCGCCGCGCAGACCCGCGAGTTCCTCGACCTGTTCCGCGAGCTGTTCATCCGCACCTACGTCCAGCGCCTGCTGCTCTTCGAGGCGCCCGACTTCGAGTACGGGGAGGAGAAGAGCAAGGGCGACACGGCGGAGGTCCAGACGTGGATCGTCACGCCGCGCGACAAGTTCGCGGCCGACTACCGGCTCGAGAAGCAGAAGGGCAAGTGGGTCGCGACCGACATCCTGATCGAGGGTGTGAGCCTCGCGGCGAACTTCAAGTCGCAGTTCGACCGGGCGCTCGCGAAGCAGTCCTTCGATGAGCTTCTCGAGCGCTTGCACGCCAAGCTGGACAAGAAGTCGGACGGCGACTGACGTCGCATGGTTGCGGTCTTCCTCAAGGACCTGCGGATCATCCTGCGCGACCGCTGGGCCCTTCTGTTCTTCATCCTCGTCCCGATCGTCGTGATTTCGATCATCGCGGCCGCGCTGTTCGACAGCGACGAGGGGCCGAAGCTCCTGGTCCCCGTGGTGAACGAGGACCAGGGGCCGGTCGCGAACGCGTTCATCAAGCTGCTCTCCAAGCACGCAGACGTGGTCGAGATGTCGCACGACGAGGCGGTGTACGTCGTGCGCGACCAGAACCGCGCGCCCGCGGCGATCGTCTTCCCGCCAGGAATGAGCAAGGCGTACCTGCAGGGCCGGACGAGCGAGATCACGCTGCTCACCGACCCGGCGCAGGCCGTCGACCTGCAGACCGTCAAGGTGCTGCTGCTGCTGATGGACAAGGAGGCGGCGGCGCTCGCCGACCCGCTCGAGGAGGAGCGCATCTCGCTCAAGGAGCAGAACCTGACCGGCAACCGCGTGTCGGTCACCTCGTTCGAGCAGAACGTGCCCGGCTTCTCGATCATGTTCGTGCTCCTGGCCGTCGTGTTCTCGACCGCCATGGGCCTCCACGACGAGCGTGACTGGGGGACTCTGCCGCGCCTGCTCATCGCGCCTGCGGGCTTCACCTGGATGCTGCTCGGCAAGCTCGGCGCGCGCTTCTGCATGGGCGTCCTGCAGATGCTGATCCTCTTCCTCTGGGGGCATTTCTTCTTCGACGTCTCGCTGGGCTCGTCCTGGCTCGCGTTCTTCATGCTCACCTGCGCGGTCGTCTTCGTGTGCGTCGCGCTCGGGCTCCTGGTCGCGGGGATCGCGCGGACGCGCGAGCAGACCCAGCCGATGAGCCTCGCGGTGGTGATGGCCTTCTCGGCGCTCGGCGGGCTGTGGTGGCCGCCGTCGATCACCCCGGAGTGGATGCGCACGATTTCGCCGGCCTTCTTCACCACGTGGGCGATGCGTGGCATGAACGACCTCGTGCTTCGCGATCGAGGAGTCTCGGCGATCCTCGAGCCGGTCGGCGTGCTGTTCCTCTACGGTCTCGTGCTGCTCGCGTTCGGGCTCAGGTTCTTCCGGACGCGTCACAGCGCACGGTGAGCGTCATGACAGGCAGCGCTCCGTCCCGGGCTCGCCGCATCGCGGGTGCGGCGGCGCTGGCGCTCGTCCTGCTCGGCGGGCTTGCAGGGCAGGCGCGGGCGGAGGAGGCGCCTCCTGCGCCGACGCCGTCGCCGGCCGTCGTGCCGACGCCCGCAGCGCGCCAGCCCGAGAAGCTCGGGCTCGAGGAGTTCATCCGCCGCGCCATCGAGGCGGCGCCGGAGCTCGCGATCGCGCGCTGGGACGTCGCGGTGCGCCAGGCGCAGCTCCGCGAGGCCAAGGCGTCGCGCTTTCTCCCGCAGCTCGAGGCGCTCAACCTGCTCGGTGTCGCGCCGGCCTACCGGGGCACCGTGCTCGACCCGCGCGACACGGTCGACACCGACCGCTTCGGCCCGTTCACCAGCGTCGACGTGACCTTCATCCAGCCGCTCTTCACCTGGGGCAAGCTCACCGCCGGGATCGCCGCCGCGACCCACGCCGTCGAGCAGGAGGTCGCCGCGAGCGAGGGCAAGGCCGCGGACGTCGCGCTGCAGGTGAAGACGCTCTACTACAACGTGCTCCTCGCACGCTCCGTCGAGGGCGTGCTGGTCGAGGCGCGCGACTCCTTCGAGGACGCGCTCGAGACCGCGAACCGGCGCCGCGAGGAGGGCGACCCGGAGATCACCGAGCTCGACATCCTCTACCTGCGTGTCGCGCTCGCCGAGATCGCGAAGGAGGTGCCGAGGTTGCAGGGCGGCTCGGTCAGCGCGCTCGAGGCGCTGCGCATGATGATCGGCGCCAACCGCAAGGACCCGATCGACGTGCGCGATCGCCTGCTCGAGCCGGTGCGGATCAAGCTCGAGCCCCTCGAGCACTACCTCGGCCGGCTCTACGACGAGAGCCCCGCGTGGAAGCAGATCCAGGCCGGGATCGCGGCGAAGGCCGAGGAGGTGAAGACCGTCGAGGCCGACTTCTACCCGGTGTTCTTCCTGACCGGAAGCTTCAGCTACAGCTACGCGCCGCGCAGCGACCGACAGCTCAACCCGTTCGCCTACGACCAGTTCAACTACCAGCGCGGTCCGGGCGGCGTGCTCGGCATCCGCTGGCCGCTCAACTTCCACATCACCGCGGCCAAGGTCGAGGCGACGCGCGCCGAGCTGGGCAAGCTCGAGGCGCAGCGCCGCCAGGCACACGACGGTCTCGCGCTCGAGCTCGAGCAGGCCTACAAGCGCGTGCTCGAGACCAAGGCGTCGCTCGACAAGATGGAGGACGGCCGGCAGGCGGGGCGGGCGATCCTCACGCTCGCGGTGACCAACTTCGACATCGGGATCGGCGACGCGAGCGAGATCCTGCAGGGCCTCTCGAACTACGCCCAGGTCTCGGGGCACTACTACGAGACGGTGCGCGACTACAACCTCGCGGTCGCGGAGCTCGAAAAGGTGAGTGGCAGCGAGATCGTGGTCCCGGCCGTCGCGCGCTGAGCGACGCGGCGGCTCAGCGGGCGAACGCCCGGATCAGCGCGGCGCCCGCGACGGCCGACGCGATCAGCACGAGCCAGGCGGCGAGGCTCATCCGGTTCGTCCGCGGGGCACGTGCGGCGTGAGTCCTTCAGGCGCCCAGGATGCTGAGCCCGGCATCGACGTAGATCACCTGACCCGTCACGCCCGCGCCCGCCGCCCCGAGCAGCGCGACCGCCATCGCGCCGACGTCATCGATCGTGACGTTGCGGCGTAGCGGCGCTCGCTCCGCGGCGAGGTGCAGCATGTCGCGGAAGTTCCGCACGCCGGAGGCGGAGAGCGTCTTGATCGGGCCCGCGCTGATCGCGTTGATCCGCACGCCGAGGGGGCCGAGGTCGTTGGCGAGGTAGCGCACCGCCGACTCGAGCGCCGCCTTCGCGACACCCATCACGTTGTAGTTCGGGAAGACCCGCTCGCTGCCGGCGAAGGTGAGCGTCACGATGCTGCCGCCGCCGGCGCGCTCCATGCGGGGCAGGGCGGCGCGCGTCAGCGCGACCAGCGAGTAGGCGCTCACGTCGAGCGCGAGACGGAAGCCCTCGCGCGAGGTGTCGACGAAGCGGCCGGAGAGGTCCTCGCGGTTGGCGAACGCGACCGAGTGGACGAGGAGGTCGAGCCCGTTCCAGCAGGCGTCGATCTCGGTGAACAGCTTCTCGATCTCCGCGTCGTCGGTGACGTCGCACGGCGCGACGAGGTCCGCGCCGATGCTCTCGGCGAGCGGCCGGACGCGGCGCTCGAGCGACTCTCCGGCGTAGGTGAACGCGAGCCGGACACCCTCGCGGGCCAGCGCCTGCGCGATGCCCCACGCGATGCTGCGCTCGTTCGCGACGCCGACGACGAGGGCGCGCTTTCCTTGCAGGGCAGGCATCGTGCGCTTATCGCACAGCGCTCGCGCGATGCAACATCCGCCCGGCGTGAGCGCTCAGCGTCTGCGGCGGCTGTCCTTCCCGTGCCGCGTCGTGCCGATCCGCTCCGGGCGAGGGATCGACGGCCGGTAGCCGCGACGGTTCTTCAACCGCTTGAGCTCGATCTCGCGCGGGAGCTCGTAGAAGTACTTGCCCTTGCGCGCGTAGCCGCTGCCGCCGCGGCTTCGCGGCTCGGGGTTCGGGATGAGTGCCGACGAGCGCAGCGGCTGGCGCTGCTCGGGCTCGGGGATCGGCGGGCGCGACATCTTGCGCCCGGGCGGACGCGGCTCCCGCGGCGTGCGGAGACGTGACGGCCTGTAGATCCGGCCACCGCTCTCCGAGCCCCCCCGGGCCCACGCGGGTGCCGTCGACACGCCCGCAAAGCCGACGAGAAGCGTGGCGGCGAGCAGGCGACGGAGGAAGGTCTTGCGGGTCATCGATGTGCTCCCAAGTCTGCCACGCCGACGTCCGGTTCACCAGACACCATTGCGGAGCCGCTGACGCCGAGGTTCGCGGCGAGATCGGAGCCCGCGTCGAGCGCCGGGCTGCCGTCTGCGACGCGCAGCTCGTCGTCGTGCCAGCCATCGCCGCCGAGCTCGCCGTCCGCGCCATCGGGGTCGCCATAGGGCGGGTCGCCGACGAGCGGCGGATCGGGCTCGACGGTCACCTGCGTCGCCAGCGTCTGGTCGACGGGGGTGCCGTTCTCGAAGAACAGACAGTGGTCGACGGCCATCGGCCGGTCCCCCTTGAGCCAGACGCCCGCGACGGGGTTCGCGGTGAAGATGCTGTTCGCCACCGTGAGGTTCACGTTGCGCGCGCGGATGCCTTGCGTGCCGTTGTGGTGGACGGTGACGAAGTCGAAGCGCGCGTCCTTGCCCTGCAGGTCGGCGCCCGCGAGCGCGTTGGCGTAGAGGTACGTGTCGCGGACGGCGAGGTTCTTCGCCTTCTGGGCGGTGATGCCGTTGCCGCCCGCGCCCGTGACGATCGAGCGCGAGATCGACACGGTGGCCGCCTTCTTGACGAAGATGCCGTCTCTCTTCGTCGAGCTCACGACGACGTCCTCGACCGTGAGGTTGTTCTTCGAGACGAAGATGCCGCGCTTCGAGTTGTCGATCCAGAGGTTCTCGAGGCGCACTCCCGGCGCCTTGACGCGCACCGCGTCGAGCGTCGGCCCGGTGGTGATCAGCACGTCGGACGGGCTCGCGCCGGCGCCGCGGATGGTCACGTCCCGCGCCGCGACGGTGAGCGGTGCGAGTTCGGCGTAGGTTCCCGGCAGGACCTCGATCGTGTCGCCGGGCAGGGCGCCCGGTGCGAGCGGATCGGTGGACAGCGCGCGGCCGAGCGTTCGCCACGGCGTGGTCGGAGAGGTCGCCATCTCGCGCGTGCGCGTGTCGTCGCCGGTCTCGCTCACGTAGAGCACCACAATGCCGGGCGTCGGGGTCGCGCTCGGGCCGGGGGGCGGCGTCGGGCTCGGCGTCGGCGTCGGGCTCGGCGTGGGCGTCGCGGCCGGAGTCGGGGTCGCCGTCGGTGCCGGCGTGGGCGTCGGGCTCGGCGTGGCGGTGGGCACCGGGGTCGGCGTCGGGCTCGGGGTCGGGGTCGGCGTCGTCGCGGCGGGCGGCGGCGGGGCGGGGAGGGCGCGCGGCGACGACGCGTAGTGGAAGCCGGCGTCGGCCGTGCCCACGTCGGGCGCGCCGCTGGTCGCGGTCGTCCCGCTGATGCCGAGCGCCGCGGCCGACGCGGAGCCGAAGTCGACGGCGCCGCTCTGCTCGCTCTGCCCGGCGCCGAGCTGCGCCAGGCGGAAGTCGTCGTCCGCCCAGCCGTCGCCGCCGAGCACGCCGTCGTTGCCCGCCGGGTTCACGAAGCGCGGCTCGACCTCGAGGTTCGCGACGCAGCCGTCGCAGAACAGATAGTCGTCCGGATCGAGCTGCCTCCCGTTGCCGCTGAACGCGTTGTGCAGCAGGAGCGCGCCCGGCGTGGTCAGCGAGATCCCCGACCCGGGCGAGCCCACGAGCAGGTTGTCGCGCAGCTCGCCGATCGCGTTTGCGAGCCGGACGTTGCCCGTCGTGTTGAACGCGAGCGTGTTCTCGGCGATCAGGTGGCCGGTCGAGAGCGGCTGGTTGGCGGCACTGCTGATCAGGATCCCCCACTCGCCGTTGTCGTAGGCGAGGTTGTTGCGCACGTAGCCGTTCCTCGTCCTGCGGAGCGCGATGCCGGAGTTGCCCGAGCTTGCGGCGATCGAGTTGATGATGGTCGCTCCGTCGAGGTCGACCGCCCGGATGCCGTCGTTGCCGGAGCCGATCGCCGCGCAGTTGCGGATCGTCACCCCCGACGCGCCCTCCTGCGCGACGATGCCGTGGTTCGCCGCGTTGCGCACGATCAGGCCGTCGACCGTGACGCCGGTCGCCTCGATGCTGATGCCGAAATCCGCCGGCGGCTCGACAATCACGGTCCCGGGCTCCGCCGCCATGAGCGTCTGGTTCGCCTTCTGGACCTGCACGGACTCGAGGTAGGTCCCCGGCTGCACGACCACCGTGTCGCCCGGCCCCGTCTGCTGCAGGGCGTGGGTGATCGTCTTCCACGGGGTCGACGGGTTGCGCGCCGTCGCCGGCGTCCGCAGGTCGTCGCCGTTCGGACCGACGTAGTAGGTGAACGTCGCGGGCGCGTCGCCCGGGCTCGCCGACGGCGGCTTCGCGACCGCGTGCGGCGCGTCGTAGTGGAAGCCGATGTCCGCGACGCCCGTGTCGGGCTCGCCGTCGATGCGGGTCGTGCCGCCGATGTCGCGCGTCGACACGTCGCCCGAGCCCGCGTCGACCACCGGGCTGTCGAACTCGCCGCCCGCCGCGAACTGCTCGAGGCGGAAGTCGTCGTCCGCCCAGCCCTCGCCGCCCAGGATGCCGTCGAGCCCGGCCGGCTCCTCGTAGCGCGGGTTCACGCCGATGTTGCCCCAGACGAAGATCTTGTCCGCGTACTGCGACTCCTTGTCCCGGTCGCGGCCGTTCGCCGAGAAGTTGTTGTGGTGCACGAGGATGTTCGGGCCGGCGAGCTTGAGCGCGAGGTCGACGTTCTCGGTGAAGTTGTTGTCGCGCACCTCGCCGCCCGCGCGGACGAACTGCACGCCGTTGCCGTTCTGGTGGATGGTGTTGAACGCGACGATGTGCCCCTGCGAGCTGCCCGAGTCGTTGTCGAACGAGATGCCCCACTCGGCGTTCGCGTAGATCAGGTTGTTGTGCACGTAGGCGTTCTTCGACCTCTGGTCGAAGAGGATCCCGTGCGTCCCGGCGCCGGTGACGATCGAGCCGTCGATCCAGGCGTTGTTCGTCTTTCGCACGCGGATCCCGACCGCGAGCGGGTTCACCACCACCACGTTGCGGATGCGCAGCCGGTTCGCGTTGAGCGCGGTGATTCCCTGCTGGCCGCCCTGGATGAGGATGTTCTCGATCCGCGCGTCGACGAAGCCGTCGACGTTCACGCCCGAGCCGATGGGCGGCACGATCACCACGTCGCCGAGCGCGCCCTCGCCGATCAGCGTGAGCGCGTCGCGCGAGAAGTCGGCCTGCTCGGCGTAGACGCCCGGGCGGAGCACGATCGTGTCGCCCGCCGACACCTGCGACATCGCGTGCCCGATCGTCTTCCACGGCGTGTCCGCCGAGCGCGCCTGGACCAGCGAGTGCGCGTTCGAGCCCGCGACGGGATCGACGTAGTAGGTCGGGCCGCTGCCCGGCGGCGGCGGGCCGGCGGGCGGCGTGCTCATGGGAGGCGGGCCGGTCGTCGGCGCCGCGCCCTGGTGCCGGCCGAGGTCGGCAGTCCCGGCGTCGGGTGCGCCGTCGGTGCGCGTCGAGCCCGAGATGTCGCGCGACGCAGGGTCGCCCGAGCCGGCGTCGATCGCCGGGCTGGTCGTCGCTTGTCCGGCGGTCGCGTCGGCGAGCCGGAAGTCGCCGCGCTCTGCGTCGACGAAGCCGGGATCCTGGCCGAGGATGTTCGCCCACGCGGTGGGCTCCTGGCCGCTCTCGGTCTCGAGCTCGATGGCGCTGCCGGCGAGCAGGTTGTGGTGCACGAGCGTCGGCGCGGTGTCGGTCTCGATCGCGATCGACGTGTTGTCCGCGAGCACGTTGTCGCGGATCTCGCCGGTCGTGTTGTCGAAGCGGATGCCGCCCGCCGTGAGCAGACGTCCGCTGCCGACGATCGTGTTGAAGGCGATCACGTTGCCGGCGGACGGCACCTGCTTCTCGCTGTTCTTGAACTCGACGCCCCACTCGCCGCTGTCGCGCACGAGGTTGTTGCGCACGTAGCCGCCGGTCGACTTCTCGACGAGGATGCCGCGCTGCCCCGCGCTGAGGACCCGGTTCGAGTCGACGATGAATCCGTCGGTCTCGAAGACGTAGATGCCGTTGAACTGCTGGCCGGTCGTCGTGCAGTCGCGGATCACGACGCCGTGGGCCGACGAGGCGCGGATGCCGTGCAGGCCGCCCTCGATCGTGAAGCCGTCGACCACGAAGCCCGGGTGGTCGATGGTGAGGCCGATCTGCCCTTCGGGGGGCGCGACGATCACCTGCCCCTGGGCGACGAGCGTGATGTTGCCTTGCGAGCTCCTCGCCGCCTCGGGGTAGGTCCCCGTCGCCACCAGGACCGTGCTGCCGGGTGGCGCGCCATCGTTCCTGAGTGCGCGGCCGATCGTCTTCCACGGCCGCGCCGGGTCGAGCGCGTCGGCTGCGCTCCGCAGGTCGCTGCCGATCTGCGCGTTCACGTGGTAGGTCGTGCCGTTCGGCGGCTGCTGGATCGCCGGGACGCCGGTCGACGCAGCCGCGCCCTCGTGCCTTCCGACGTCGGCGTTGCCCTCGTCGGGCATGCCGTCGATGCGCGTCGAGCCCGAGATGTCGCTCGCCGACGGCGGGGCGGAGCCCTGGTCCTTCATCGGGCTGTCGGTCGGGTGGCCGGTCGCCTGGTGCTGCAGGCGGAAGTCGCCGTTCTCCGGGTCGACGAACAGCGGGTCGTCCTCGACGTTCGACCAGACGACGGGTTGCGCATCGGACTCGATGCCGATCGGCGTCGGGTTCTGGAAGAGCCCGTTGTGGTGCACGTGGGTCGGCTGGGTGTCGGTCTTGATGCCGACCCCCGAGCTCTTGACGACGATGTTGTCGCGGATCTCGCCGCTCGCCTTCTGGAAGCGGATGCCGCCCTGGGTGGGATTCGTGCCGTTCTCGTAGACCGTGTTGAAGGCCGCGACGTTGCCGCCCGACGAAACCGTGTTGTCGCCGTTGTCGAAGTGGATGCCCCACTCGCCGCTTCGCACGACGAGGTTGTTGCGGGAGTAGTTCCTCTCGCCGTTCTTGAAGATGATGCCCGACTGCGTCGCGTCCTCGACGACGTTGCTGTCGACGACGACGCGGACGCCGTTGCGCACGCGGATGCCGTTGGTCGCGATGTGGCCGCCGAGCCCCCGCACGTGGACGTTGCGGACGGTCACGCGCTTGATCGCCGCGCTCGAGTTCTTGCTCGCGACGATGACGCCCTCGCGGTCGCTGCGGACGACCAGCCCGTCGAGCACCACGTGGTTCTTCTGGAGGCGGACGCCCGGCTGGCCCGGCGGTGCCTGGATCTCGGCGAGCCCCCGGTTCTCCGCCCGGAGCGTGACCTTCGGCTTGGCAACCGTCACCGACTCCTGGCAGACCCCGTCGCGCACCAGGATCGTGTCGCCGTTCTTCACCTTCTTGACCGCGTGGGCGAGCGTCTTCCAGGCGTTCCAGGGGAACTGCGCCTCCCACTTCTCCGAGGCGTCGGAGCCGTTCTCGCAGTCGACGTAGACGGTCTTCGGGTTGGGCGCGGGAGCGGGTCCGCCGGGCGGGGCCGACGAGGCGTCCGCGTTGCCGTGGTAGCCCATGTCGGCGATGCCGGTGTCCTCGACGCCGTCGGTGCGGGTCGTGCCCGAGATGTCGACCTCGAAGACCGGGCCGCTGCCTTCGTCGACCACCGGGCTGTCTCCCTGCACCGGGTCGCCCGTGTCGCTCTGCTGCAGGCGGAAGTCGCCGTCGTCCGGATCGACGAACATGGGGTCGACCGAGAGGTTCGACGCCCAGAGCTTGAAGCCGCTCGGGCCGTCGTAGTTCGTCGTGTGACCGAACGAGTCGTTGTGGTGGACGATCGTTCCGAGGCCGGGCTGGTCGAACTTGATGCCGACCGCGCCGTTCATCGCGGCGATGTTGTCGCGGATCTCGCCGCTCGAGTTGACGAACCTGAGCCCGTTGTTGTTGCCGTAGACCGTGTTGAACGCGGCGATGTTGCCGGTCGCGACGGGCGGGTGGCCGCCGTCGTCGGCGGTGTTGTCCAGGCTGATGCCCCACTCGAAGCTGGCGCGCACCAGGTTGTTGCGCACGTAGGCATTGCTCACCCGCTTGAGCAGGATGCCCTGCTGCCCCGCATCCTTGACGATGCAGTCCTCGACCGTGACGTCGGTCGCGTCCCGCACGGTGATGCCGTTGCCCGTCATCGTGCCCGTGCCGCCGTCGGCTTCGGACAGCGGCTGGACGAGGAGCCCGCGCAGGACGACGCCGCGGATCTGGCTGTCGCTGTCCGAGTGCGCCGCGAGCACGCCGCGGACCGTCACCTCGATGACGAAGCCTTCGAGCACCACCTCGTCGGCCTGGATGTTGAACGCGGCGCCGCCGGTGCGCCGGACGGTCGTGCCGAGCGGCTGCGCCGCGCGCAGCGTGATCCCCGGGTCGTCGATCTCGACCTCGTTGGTGAGCTGGCAGACGCCGGTCGTCGAGGCGCTCACCGCCGCGACCTCGCCGAACGACAGCGACCTCGCCGCCTTCTGCATCGTGCGCCACGGCGTCGCGGGGTTCTGCGCCTGTGCCTTGCTGCGCGAGTCGTCACCGAGGTCGCAGTCGACGTAGTGCACGGTCCCCTGGCCCGGCCCGGGTGACGGGGTCGGGTCGGGCGGCGTCGGCGTCGGCGTGGGGCTCGGCGTCGGGGTCGGCGTCGGAGCCGGCGGAGGCGGCGTCCCGGCCGCGGGCACGGCGCCCTCGTGACGTCCCATGTCGGCGACCCCGGTGTCCGGCGTGCCGTCGGCGCGGGCCGCGCCCGAGATGTCGAGCGCCTCGACGTCGCCCGAGCCTGCGTCAAGCGCAGGACTCGCCGCCTGGAGGCGGTAGTCGCCGGCGCCCGGGTCGGCGAAGAGCGGGTCGGTCGCGAGGTTCGCCCAGACGACGGGCAGATCGTCGTCCTCGAAGTCGTAGGGGATCGCGCTGCCTACCACGTCGTTGTGGTGGATCAGGACCGAGCCGAGGTCGACCTTGATGCCCTTGCCGCCGCTCGTCGCACCGCCGTTGCTCACGACGACGTTGTCGCGGATCTCGCCGGCCGCCTTCTGGAAGCGGATGCCGCTCGCGGTCGAGACGGTCTGGCCGTTGAACGCGACCGTGTTGAACGCGACCACGTTGCCCGTCGCGATCGGCGCGGTCGAGCTGTCGAAGTGGATGCCGTTGTCGCCGTTCCGGACGACCAGGTTGTTGCGCACGTAGGCGGCGCCGCTGCGCCGCAGGAAGATCCCGCTTCCCCCCGCACCGACGACCGTGTTCGAGTCGATCGTCGCGCCGTCGCTGTCGATCACCGAGATGCCGTCGGTGGCGGCATCGCGCACGGTGCAGCGGCGGATCGTTACGCCGTTTGCGTTCGCTGCCCGGACGCCGTGTGAGCCGCCCTGGATCGTGAAGCCGTCGAGCAGGACGTCGGTCCTCTCGATCGAGACGCCGGCCTTGTCCGCGGGAGGTACGATGATCGCCGGGCCGTCGGCGCGCACCGTGATGCCCGGCGTCTCGATGCTCACCGCCTCGGCGTAGGTGCCCTCCGCGACCACCACCACGTCGCCCGGAGCGACACTACCGTTCTGCAGCGCACGGCCGATCGTCTTCCACGGCGTCGCCGCCGACTGCGCCTCGAGCCTGGTGCGCGAGTCGAGCCCGGTCGCCGCGTCGACGTAGTAGGTCGCCGTCCCCGTCTCGACCGGCGGGACGCCCGTCGAGGCCGGCGCGCCCGCGTGGAAGCCGCGGTCCGCGATCCCGGTGTCGGGCACCGTGCCGCCCGGGCTCGTCGAGCCGCCGATGTCGAGCTCCTCGACCGGGCCCGAGCCCGAGTCGACCGCGGGGCTCGACTCCTGCACGAGCGCGAAGTCGTCGTCCGCGAAGCCGGCGCCGCCGAGGACGCCGTCCGCGCCGTCGGGGTCGACGAACAGCGGATCCGCGACCAGCGCGCCTCCGCCGATCACGTAGTCCGGCGGGGTGAGCAAGGTCGGGCTGCCGAAGATCAGGTTGTGCTGCACGTTCGTCCCCTCGGGGGCGAGGCTCAGCCCGACGTTCTCGTTCTGGTAGAGCACGTTGTCGCGCACGTGGCCGATCGCGTTCTTGAGCCGGATGCCGCCCTGACCAGGCGCGCCTCCGTTGAACGCGACGGTGTTGAACGCGACGACGTTGCCCATCGAGAGCGGAGCGCCGTCGTTGTCGAAGTCGATGCCCCACTCGAGGTGGTCGTAGACCAGGTTGTTGCGGACGTAGACCTCGCTCGAGTGGTCGAGGAAGATGCCGCGCCCGCTGGTCTGCTGCGCGCCGCCCGTGGTCGAGGCGACGATCGAGCTCTCGATCGTCGCGCCCGTCGTGCCGACGACCTTGATCCCGGTGAAGTCCTGGCCGACGACCTGGCAGGCGCGCACCACGAGCCCGTCCGCGCCGGTCGCCTGGATGCCGTGCGTGCCGCCGACGATGCGGAAGCCCTCGATGAGGATGCCCGGGTTCTCGATCTGCAGCGCCGGCTGGCCGGCGGGCGCCGCGATGACCACCGTGCCCGGCGCGCCGTTCGCGATCAGCGCGACGTCGGCGAACTTGGACTGCGCCGACTCCGCATAGGTTCCCGGCTGAACGAGGATCGTGTGCCCCGGCTGCACGTTCTGCAGCGCGTGGTGGATGGTCCTCCACGGCGTCGACGGCGACTGCGCCTGGAGCGGCGCGCGGCTGTCGCTGCCGATGTCGTCGTCGACGTAGAACGTCAGCGCCAGAGCGCTCGATGGGAAGAGGAGGAGGAGGCAGAAGAGCGGGAGAAGGAAGAAGATCTCCCAGGAACGCGATGCGAGTCGATCAGTAGATCTCACGATGTGGTGGTGGCGGCGCGAGCGCCCGCGCTTTCCCGGCTCCGGAGCCGACGCCGGCGCACCCGATCGTGCCGCGCGCCGGATCCGCGAGCCGGCTGCGGGCGACGAAGCGCCAACCTCGCCGCCCGCAGCCGATCTCGATGTGAAATGAACCTCAGTGACCTGAAGGGCGCCCGGCCGTCCGCCCACGTGCGACCGGACCACACGACGCCGCACGACGTACCCTGGATCGCGCCGCGTCGCTGCCCCCTTGGCCTTACGAGCCACTCCCTTCCCATGTCCCAACGCCGCTACCGGACGGCGAGCCCGCGAAAGCCCCCCTGGGCTCTCCAGCGGGGAACGGACCGCACCCGGGTCGGGAGTGCTCACGGTGTGTGAGCGCGGTTAGCCGGGGCGAATGGGTGGCTCGAACGGGGACGAGCGGACGTCGCCGAGCGCCAGCGCAGGGGCGATGGCCTGGCCGTCCGTGCTCGGGTGCAAAGGCGCCCGCGAAAGAACCAGGTACGGGGTGAAGGTCTTGCCGGTGAGGACCGTGTCGATGAACGGCGGGGAGGTCGTGAAGTAGCCGTCCGGCGCGGTCAGGATCTCGTCACCAGCCGCCCCCCGATCCGTGGCCTGAGACACCTCGGGCGTCGCCACGTGGTCCGGCATCGGCTGGACGAAGGCGAAGCAGACGACCGCCATGAGTGTGGCGACCGTCGCCCAGGCCCTGACGAAGGAGCGACTCATCCGACCCCCCGCGGTGTGCAACACCAGGGCCACAGGTGGTCCCGCCGGTGGGACATTTTGCTCCGCAAACCCTTGCACTTCCGCATGATCGGGCGCGCGTGCGGGAAGAAGGCGCCGCGGTCGCCAGGGCGAAGGCTCGGCTTCGGGAGAACCTCGAGGTTTGGCACTTGTTCGTCCGGCGGAGAGAGTGTTTCCCGAGAGAGGCCTCTGTGCGGCGCCAGCCCGCCGTCTCAAACAAGGAGTGCAAATGACAAGAGGTGGATGCTTGGTCAATATGGTTTTGCTGGGAATGCTTCTCGCGTGCCCCGCGAGCGCGCAGCAGGGTCCCACCCTCGACGGCGGCAACACGGACTTCCCCGACGACACCCTGGTCATGCCGTTCGCGGCCGCCGGCCCGCGGACGACCTTCCTGTCGATCAGCAACGTGGGCAGCGGGATCATCACCGCCCACTGGGAGTTCTTCGACGCGTCGGGCGAAAAGGTCGACGAGGTGCAGCGCGACATCTTCGGCGAGGGCGGCACCGACCTCGTCGACGTGACCGCCATCCGGGATCGGATCATCGACGACTCGGGTCGGTTCCAGGAGGGACCGGCGCGGAGCCTCGCCGGGCGCAACGGCTTCGTCGTCGTGACCGGGATCATCGGCGAGCCGCGCCTGATCGGCAACTTCACGATGGCCAACCTGACTACCAGCTCGGCCTTCGGCGTCGACGCGACCGGGCTCGGGATCGTCGGGGCGCTGCGCCAGGGCGGCTTCCTGCTCGGCACGACCTTCAACCCGACGACGCTGCAGGACAACCTCCTCGTCCTGCTCGCGATCAACTGGCCGCAGGTGACGTCGCTCACCAACGGCGCACCGCCGCCCGGCCAGCCGGTGTTCGAGGTCGAGATCTTCCTCCAGGGCAACGACCCGGACAGCGCGACCATTGCCGAGACGGTCGTCCCGGTCACCGGCTCGGCGCTGTTCATCACGCTCGAGGAGCTCTTCCCGGGGGCGAACCTCGACGGCTCGGCGTCGATTTTTGTGCGTGCGGTCGAGGGCGCGGGCTACCGCGGCAGCGGCTTCGACCCCGACGGCGACGACGGCGTCGGCATCATCGGCTACTACGGCCAGGCGCTCGGTCCGTTCGGCGCGGGGCAGGCGCTGCGCGCCGGCGCGTTCTTCGAGTGAGCGACGAGCGGTGCGCGGCGGTCGGCGAGAGGCGCGCACGCGCGGCAGTCGGCCGCCGCGCCCGCGTGTCGCGCTCGCGCCGATGCTCGCGCGCCGCG
>FWPU01004588.1_pt1 | contig 31854 bp, 26 predicted proteins | sample 2228361 | NCBI WGS metagenome assembly FWPU01 (sample SAMEA103939777, study PRJEB20133) | metagenome
TCTATCAAAAAAAATTTATAATAATATGGAGCCTTTTCAAAAAAACAATGGACTTAAAATTTATTTAACTCAAAAAATGATTTTTAGTTTTAATTTCTCAAATATATAGAAGTATTATAAATAAGTAAAAAAAATCTCTGCCTCTGGTTTTTAACTACCTAAGTACTGATTTATTTTTTCTAAGATATAAGATTTGGCATCAGGATCAAATGGGTCAGAAGGAGGTGTCCAGGATGGGTCAAGTTCAACAAGAACCCGAACACAGAAGCCCATATAGTTAATCTTATAAGCAGTATAGGCTAACAAGGCTATAGACTTTTCATAATCAGTATATGGATAATGTTCGAATTTCAAAGATGTGTCCGCAAGATTTCTTAAAACATTTCCTGCAACAATTGCTGAAAGAAAATCCTCATTTGCCATATAGGTTCCCACAAGTCCTGCATAAGATAGGTAAATATTTTCAGGGACATTCCCGGTAGGCGGCTTAAGATAGTAATAGTTTAAGAAAAATGTATCCTGAAGGGTATCTGTAATATCTGGGTAAAGGGTATCTTTAAAGAAAATTAAGGAGTCATTTATGTCAAAGTATTCAGGTTCTACATATTTTTGACCTTTTTTGATTTTGACAGATGAGTAACATAAAAGAGGCACATTGCCCACCTTAACATGCCATATAGCCTCACCTCCACCAAGCATTGAATCAATTCCCCAGAGAGTAGTGTCAGCCTCACCAAATATCTCATTAAACATAGGAACATCAAATCTCTCAATACCCTGCTTGAGTGAATAAAGTATCAGTGTAAAACTATAAGCAGAAGCAGCTTCATCAAACTTTGAAAGTTGAGTTGCACTCCATGCTTTACCAAAATAAGCTTCTTCATAAAATGCATCAAGAGTTATTGCAGAGTCAAAAAGAGTAAGGGCACCAGAGAAGTCACCCGCATCATATTTATCCCATGCTTCATTAAGTATATCTGGAGCCACAGGAGGTTCAACATCCGGAGGATTCTCTTTAACCCCACAGGAAAAAGCGAGCATCACTAAAAATAAAAGTGCTATTTTTTTCATCATTCTATCCTCCCTTAGAAAACAATCAATTTAAATTTTTTGAAAAATTTGTTATCCTTAGACTGAACCATAAAATTCATAAAGTAAATGCCTTGTGTAAGGTTGTTTTTTAATGGAAGACTGAAGTTGTGAATTCCCGGATTCAGGTCTTTCATATTCATCTCTTTAACAGTCCTTCCGATTATATCGTATATCTTCAAGTTAAGAGCGGATTTTGACGGTAGTAAAACAGAGAATTTAAGCAAGGAATTTTGAGGATAGATATTCTTAGAAAGATTGATGTCAAATTTTGTAGGTAAAACATTGGGTTTTCCTTCCATAACTGCAAATATACCAAGAGAAGTGGTATAAGTGTATAAAGTAGTTTCTCCTTGCTTATAGGTTTCACATTCTACTGGCACACCCTTTTCAATTCTGTATATGGAAATATCATCTTTATTTTTAAATTTCTCGCTCTGAATACTCACTTTTACAGGTTTTGAGAAAACAATCTCCGAATGCCCTAAGGAATGGACAGTTAGAGCATTGCCTGTTTTAACATAATTTTCCGGAAGTGAACTTGAAAAAATTATTCCACTGAATCCCGCATTCTCAGGTATTTCAAGGGTAACATTACCACCAAGAAATGAATAGAGACCTCCACCTTGTATCTTTCTAACACTAACTGTATCATAGAAAAGCACCGTGGTATTGCCCACGAGGTCCTGAGCATAACTGTAAATCAGAATATCTCCTTTTATATCAGAACTCAAAGAAACTGTTCCGCTATAAATGACAAGAGTATCTCCTGTTTCAACTGGAGAAAGTTCTGCTGAGATTGAAGATAAATTTTTGTCCAGAGGTCTGAAAATAACTTGCGGATAGAGTCCTCCTTTTGAATCTCCAAGCAAAGTTTGACCTGTTTCACCGATCACATAAAAATCAAGGGCACTTGTTACAACAGGATTTTGAAGAATATATTTGTTAAGCCAATTAGGAACACCCTTTTCGACAGAATATGCAAAATAACCCTCAGCCAGAGAAGTGTTTACAAGAACATATCCATAATCTCCTGCAGCAAGTGAATCATTTATCCGGTTAAGGGCTTTCTTAAAAATTTCTATGGTATCATTACCAACCACTATGTATTCTATTGTTGTATCAAAAGGAATTTTTGTAACACTAATAGGGTCTCCAGCTGTGTCAAATTCAATTCTGTATATTCTAAACCCATATTCAGGACTACCAAAATTATCTTTAAGGTCAAATTTATAAATCTGTTCAAGAGTATCAGACCTTGTAAAATACATTGCTGAGTGAGATAAAATTACATTTGAACTTGTAGCGGAATCAGGAATCAGGCTTCTATAAGTAGCTGGGTTAGTATAGTCAAATATGCTGTCAACTGCGTTGTAACCGTACAAACCACCACCAAGGGACGGGTTATCAAGCCAATTGGCAATTGCCCATGCTTCAAGAACATCTCCAAATGTCATGCCTATGGTTTGCGTGAGATATTGTTCAAAAAGAGTTTGCCCATCATTTTCTTTATCTCTTAACATTTCCTTAAAAATCACACTATCTGCTAATGCCTCACTGTTCAATGTACTTGCAAGCCTTTCTCTTATATAGAGGAACCAGTAAGCCATTCTCTCCCTATCAAAATCCCTTGCAACAGGTGACCTCAACCAGTTTGCAGTATAATCAAAAAGAGGTTTACCAATTCTTATTATACTTGAGGAGAAATCTCTTCCGGGCTTAATGCCAATATTTTGGTCACCAGTAAATATATTAAATCCTGCAAGATGAAGAGCAAGCATTGAAAATCCAACTCTTACAATCTTGGACTCATCGTGTTCCAGACTCCAGCAAGCATATAAATTAAAAAGATGAGAAAGATATTTTGCAAGCAAAAGTGTATCAAGAACCCCTGTAAGAGTATCAATATAAAATACTGATGGATCATAGTTAAAATTCAAAACAAAAATTTCTTTTAAACTGGCATCAGGATTTGAAAGGTCAAGGTCATAATCGTCAAAATAACCATAAAGAGGTTTTACCTTATTTAAACTTGAATCTCCTGAAGTTTCAAGAGGATAGAGGACAATGTTAATTACAGAGTCAGCATTTATATCCCAGAGTTCCTCGTCACTAACTCCTAAAACAGTTTTCATTTTGTTAAATAAGTTTTCTCCCATGTAGTTTTCCATAGTGTACTTCACAGTTTCAACTTCTTCGTCAGGAACAAAATTCTTAATATTTCTACTGAAATTCTGCCACCTTCCCTGAGCAGTATCAAACTTCCACACACCCTGTTCATTTGCGATAAGTAGAATATTCTCAAGATTATCAAAATAAACCACTTTACAATTCAAGGAACCAAAAGCACTTAGATAATCAAATCCACCATTTATTTCTTCCCAGGTTCCTCCAAGGTCCTGCGCTCTCAGAACACCATTTCCAAGAGAAGCCACCCAGAAATAACCAAATCCATAATCTATATCATAGAGATTGTAGCCTGAAAGAGTTGAGTTCCATGTGTTTCCGTCATCAAAAGAATAGAATAAACCATCAGTTGTAAGAACAACTATTGTATCAGAATTGAATACTTTGATTTTATTTATGCTATAAATGGAGATCGAAGACCATGAACTTCCATCCCATCTCCAGAGACTATCACCACCAGCATAAATCTGCCTTGTCACAGGGGAAATAGCAACCGTATTCATTCTCTCAGTTAAATTCCCAAGATGAATCACTTCTGCCAAGGTATCTACATACTGAACAGCCTTTTTTGACACCCTGACTTTATACACTCCACTGTCTGTTGCTGCAAAGAAAACTTCAAAAAGGGTATCAGGTGAAGTTGAGGTAATAGGACCTACACTATCAGGGTCAAACACTATTGAATATACAGGCTTGTCAATAAGACCTATTTTGCTGAAATTATTATCAGGTGGAACATTCTGTTTTTGGGAATAAATGCCCTTATTGGTCGCAAAATAAAATACCGCCCAGTTTCCAGCATTTGCAGGAGGATTTGGATTTGTAAGTAGTTTGTACACTTCAACATCATCCCCTAAACTGTTAATTCCTCCGGTTGTCTGTCTCCAGTAGAATCCTTTACTTGTTGAGTAAAAACAATAATCAGAGAGACTGTCCTGCAAACCTGTTGCAACAAAATAGGCAAAACTATCAGGATAAGCAAAAAATGTCCAATTCCTTCTCGCAATATCATTAATAGTTATCCTTTCTCTCAAAGTCACGATTGCAAAGTTCTCGCCAACATATCTGACAATCCCTGTTTTTAATTCCGGGTCTCTGGATAGAATAAGATAGAATTGATTAACATAGAAATCCACTGAATCTCCTGGATTGGGTTTGATAGCACCCAAAAGGCATACTATCCCGGTAATAAACAAGAGTACCTTTTTCATCTAAACCTCCTTTTAAAAGCTAAAGGAAAGCCCTACCCTGTGAATATCAGGTAAGGCACCAAAATCTGAAAAAGCATAATCAATTCCTATTCTTTTTGCAGGATATACACCAAAGCCAAAGGCAAGTCCGCCCTCATCAAGATTTAATGTGTATCCTCCTCTTAAATAGAGTAAGTTCATATAGGAAATTTCGGTTCCAAAAGAGAAATACTCCTCATTGTCATTAGGGTGAGCACCATCAAAGGACACTGTCCATTTAAACATGGGAGTTTCAACCATCTCCATTGCTGCACCTATGCGGAAAATCATTGGAAGCGAATAATCCTTGTATTCTTTTTCTATATCTTCCTTTAAAGTGTATTTAATATATTTACCTGTAGGTTTTAGATTTGGTCCCAGGTTCTGCATAGACATTGCAACTCTGAATGACCTCCAGCCTGTCCAGAAAAGGGTCCCTGCATCAATTGCAAAGGAGTAGGTTGATGTAACATCCGCATATCTTTCATAAATCATTTTCAGGTTTATACCAAAAGAGAATTTTTTGGTGAACTTTTGAGCATAGGTTATTCCTGCTTGAATAGCATTATATGAAACTTCTTCACCTGTTAGATAAGGTCCAGTATTCTCGTCCACTAATGCTTTTTGAAAACCGGGACTGTAAAGATAACCGGAAAATACACCCAGTTTACCGTAACCCATATAGTCCTGAACATAGGAAAATCCGCCGAGATAGTTTTCAGCAATATAATGGGTATATGTAAAACCCAAAGACCTCGGAGATGTAATTTCAGCAAGTCCTGCAGGATTCCAGAATGTGCAGGAAGGTTCACCAAAGAGTGCTGTATAAGCATAAGAGAGACCTGCCCCTCTCACAGTTATTGGAATAGATAGGAATTTCGCTCCTGCGAAACCCACTTTTCTTTGGGCATTCAGAGAGAATATTAATGCACTCATCATAACCAGCATAAAGATTTTTTTCATAATTCCCTCCTTACCTTAAAATCATAAATTTACCAATTTTATAATTTCCATTTTTGTCTTCAACCTTGTAAATGTAAATTCCGCTGACCACCTTCAATCCTTCTTCATTAAGAAGATTCCATGCAACTGCTCCCTCACCTGTAGTGTTTTGAAGGGAAATTACCTTGTCTCCTGATAGAGTATAAATTGTGATTCTTGCCTCACGAGGAACATTTAAAAACATAATCTTGTCAGCAATCTCTGATGCTCTTAACCATGGTGCAGAACCTTTGTAAGGATTTGGAGCAACGAAAACACTATCAACAGTTGGAATAACTACGATTGCTTTTCTCAATTCAATTGCCAGAGGGTTTCCATTTGCATCTTTTTTGTAGTTGTTATTAGCACTTTCAAGGCTGTCTTCATCATAGGCTGTAACTGTATAGTAAACAGGGAATCCAACTAAGGCAGATGGATCAACATAACTTCTTATAATTCCCTGGTCAAAGGGAAGCGAGTCAATCAGCTGCCATCCTCTTGGTTCATGGTATGCTCTGTAAACCTTATAACCCCTTGTGTCCACTACACCTTTAAGGGGGTCAGGAATCCTTTCTGCAACATCGTCCCATACGAGTTGAACACCAATTGGGGTTGCTGTATAGTTAAGATGAGGAGAAGGTGGAGGCACAGGAACATAGAAATGAACATCCTCATTCGGCGCAGAAGGATGAGCAGGGTCTGAATTTTGAGTACCACCATAATAAACCTGTAATGCCTTTTCAAAAGTTTGAGCAGCACCCATGAGCCATCCTCTACCCCAATAATCGTCATTTCCCCCATAAAGTCCCTGTCCAACTCCTGAAACCCAAACAAAATGGAGCGTATCTTTGTCATATAAGGTATAAGGTCCAACTGAATTTAAAAATCTATAGTCAAATTCTGCTGCACCCAAGTCATAAGGATGTGGTGCATATCTATATCCCTGAGTTGCTGGATGGTCTCCTTTCTGATAATCGTAAACCTGGTCATCAGTTCCTGGGTCTGACTCCCAGTTCCACCACTGATGGGACCAGGGTCTTATAAGCCTGAATGTTCCAGGACCTATGGAATCAGAAGGCGCAGGTGGGGTATAAAGCCATCCACCAAAATTATAGCCTGCACTTCCACCCTCTTCTCCTATGTCATTACCAGGTGCTGCCGGATTATCACCATCATATATATATGAGATACCCCTTGGGATAAGATAAACTGACATTTCTTCTCCTTTCCATGGAATATATATATTCACCGCATCATCCGGGTTAGTAACAACTTCATCCTCTTCATCTCCCCATACAAGGTAATGGTCATTTATTCCATCAGGTTGACTCTGGATGAATGAATCAGGTGTTACAGTATATTCATCCACAGGTTCTCTTATCACAAAATCAGGATCATTCCACTCCTCCTTTGTCCATCCGTTAAAACCGACAAGGTCATCAATATGTGGGTCTGACTTGTCAATCCCTGAAACATCACAGTCATACCACATTGAAACATAAACAGAATCAAGAGATTCACCAACATCTGGTATATCACACTGGTCCTTGTTCCACACAACTTTCATCCAGTAGATTACAAAATCATTATAGGGTTCATGGGGCCATTGCATTGCCCTTACAATCCATACAAGTCCTGTGTGTCTTCCTGCAGCATTTTTTGTATTAGTTAAACTATCCGGCCAAACAACAACTATGTCATGAGGAGAATATCCCGGACCTTCATACAAGACAGGACCTTCCCACCATTCTCCATCAGGATAATTGTGCATGCTTACATAAGCTTCACCACCCTCTTTACATCCTACTGTGAAATATGAAAGCCATAAATAGAAGTTATTCTCAGCAGCTCCACCAGGCCATGTTAAACCCAATAGTCCATTGCCTGCTTCTCCTCCAAGACATCCGTAATTGGTTATATAGTTCCACGCTTCTCCATCGGTCTGATTTATAATCACTTTGTCTCTGAGAATCTGAAAACCTGTTTCATTCTGATTTTTAGCATAAAGAAAGGTTAAACACACCACTATTCCCAAAATATAAACAAGATTTTTTTTCATCTCTATCCTCCTTTTAAAATCCCTTTAATCTCATTTCAACACCAAATCTTGTTCTCCTTCTTGAACTCCATACTGTAGGGTTTCTTTCCTCACCTTCAGGGTTGTTAAAATACTCATAGTATTCAACATTGGCAAAGGTTGAAAGGTCTTTTCTGTTGAAAATATTGTAAATGTCCATAAAGAAATTTAAATAAATCTTTTGTACAGAAACTCCCTTTGAAAGTCTTAAATCAGTGTTTTGATAACTTGGTAATTTTTGGGAATTTATGTTTTCAATTGCTTCGCTGATTGTTCTTATTGGGGGTGTGTAAGGGAATCCACTTCCATAACTGTGAACCACCATAAGATTAACATCATCCAGTCCAGGTATACCAAAAAGAGGTCTACCCTTAGGCACATTATAGGCAAGTGTTAAAGTTACCTTATGTCTCTGGTCCCAGTCAAGGGGTGATTCATGAGGAGGAATAGGATATCCTCTCCATGCCCATTCATAAGCATCTCTTGGTGCAGAGAAAGAACCTCTTGCAACCTGGAATGTATAAGCAATTGAGCCACTGAAATTCGGCAGGAGAGCACCACCGGGTCTTTTTGAAAGTTCTAATTCTATACCTCTTGAAGAACCATAATCTTCATTAACATAGGTAGAGTAGTTCTCACCTGTAAGTCCAATAGGATACATCGTTAGTCTTGTCCATGAAAATATATCTTTGTAAAACGCAGTTACATCAGCAATTAGATTTTCTGTAAATCCATGAGTTATACCAAGTTCATAGGAAATATTTTTCTCAGGTTCAATATCAGGATTACCAATAACAGGGAAAGCACCACTGAATACATAAGAAGTTAAGAGCTGGCTGAATTGGGGTATCTGATAATAATGCCCATAGGTAAAGTGCAGAACATCCCTTTCTGTAATCGGGTGAGATATTCCTATTCTTGGAGAGATATACCATTTTTTCTCAGTCTTTTTCGCATCTTTAAGAAGTCTTACTCTTTCAGAAAGCCATAGTTCATCCATTGTAAAAGGTTCATCAGGGTCAGAAAATACAAATCCTTCTGGTGAATAGTAATCAAGTCTTAAACCTATCTTGGCAACCATTCCTTCAATCTCTATTTTATCTCTTATATATGCGGCAAAAATCCATGGATATGATGGGTTGTCATTGAACCAGTCTACAAAATTATAGGGGTCATTTGGTCTTGTTTCAAGGTCAGGATTAACAAGAGTCATATATATGTTTCCACCAGATGCATAGTCCATACCGTATCTTTTGGTTTGAACTCTTTTGAATTCTGCACCGAGAAGAATCTCATGATTTTTCGTAATCTGAGATTTCATATCCCATTTTAATGTAAAGAGTTTTGAATCTCCTATATAATGCTGTCTTCTTGGATATGTCCATGGAGTCGGGAGATACTGATTTCCTATTAAAAGGGTGTCAAAAGTAGGTGGATTGGTTGAGTAGTTTGGAATTAAAGCAAAGGTATCTATATTTGTTCTCTGACCCCAGCCATAGGTATTGTATTTGTATATATTTGGTTTTCCATAAACTGTATCAATTTCACCTGCGAGAGGGTCTGTTATCGGTGTATCAGAAATTATAGGCTGGAAAAGTTTGTAATAAACATAATAGGTATCATTCACGGTTGGGTCAACCCAGTATCTCTGGCGTGGCCACCATGAAGGACCAGAACCTATTGTTGGATAAATTGTCTGTGCCTCATATTCCCACCAGTAAAAGGGAATTTCAACATATCCCTTATCCCTGTAATATTTTACAAGGGATGGGTCATACCTCGAATTATCTGCCCATACTGAATCAGGAGTAATTTCATACCATCTTTCCTTTATTGAATCTATTCTACCACTTGTTCTGAATGTATCCATTTTTAACTTTTTGAAATAATCAAGGTCAACTTCTATAAATCCATCAAGGTCTCTATCAGCAAAATCATCAATCCCATCGTTATCAACATCTTCCTTGGCACTGTTGTCAAAGAATCTGTTATAATACCCTGCTCTGAGTTCCATAAATGTTCTTCCCAATAGAAGGTCAAAACCACCTATCACTTGCAGGTGCCTATCTCTTAGAGGCCAATAATGCTCAAGAGCCAATCTCCACCCCGGGTCATAATCATAATCAACATTCCATCTGTAAAATCCACTTGTAAATAATTTAAAAACTTTTGTTATAGGAATAGAAACTTTCCATTGATAAGATTCTGAAGTGCTCTGTCTTTCGTCAAAAGTGTAAATTGGATAGTCTTCATAAGTATAATACCTTTCTCCAGAAAAGAAGAACTTTGCTCCTTCTCTCCATATAGGAAAAAGAGGTCCTCCAACTGCAAATTCAAGTCTTTTTTCTTTACTTTTCCATCTTCCAGTAAGACTATTAAAATTTCTGTTTTTACCTAAGAGATAATCATAATAAGGGTCTCCCTGTTGACAGTCAAGGAAATTAAATATATCATCTCCCAAGAAGGATAAGTCTCTTGTAGAATATCTTACCTGAGCATCGTATCTATCAGTTCCTTCTCTTGTTATTATTGAAATCGCACCTGACGAAACTGTTCCCTGGTCAACATCAAAACCACCTCTATCCACTGCTGCTTCTTCAAGAGCTAAAAGAGGAACTCCTGATTGAGTGTAGTTTGAATATGGGTCTCTTATTTCAACTCCATCAACCACATAAACAACCTCATCAGGTCTGCCACCTCTTACATATATATCTCCACCTCTTAGAATAACACCAGAAGAATAACTTACAGCCTCCTGAACCTGAAAAACCGGTAATGATTGAATATCTTCTGCTTTAATAAGGGTTCTTGATTCTGTTTTGTCCTTTCTTATCACAATCTCTTTTGCCCTGATTTCCTCAACTTCAAGAACAATTTCTTTTGGTTTTAATGGGAAATTAACTTCCACAGTTCTATCCGCTACTAATGATATATTCTCAACTTTCAAAATCTGATAACCGGTATATTGAGCAGAAAGAATGTATTCTCCAGGAGGAACATTGAGAAATACATAGTAACCATCCAGGTCAGTGATTGCTATCATCGTTGTTCCTTCTATTTTTACTGCTGCCTGAGGGAGACCTTCACCGGTCTGGAAATCTGTAACACGACCGCTTATTTTACCGTACAGTCCAGCATAGACCTGGACTCCCACACCCAACAGCAAAAGAATTGCTGCTGAGGCAAATATTTTCCTCCAGTTCATATTAACCTCCTTTTATTTTTCAAGTTTAAATCTATAAGGGATTATCACCCTCACTGTAACAGGCTGTCCAAGCTGTTTCCCTGGTTTAAACACCCAATTCCTCACAGCCTCCAGAACCGGCTGATTAAAAACTTCATGAGCACTCCTAACTATCTCTGCATACTTAACTCTTCCATCAGGTCCAACTATGAGCCTCACATAGACCATGCCTTCAAGTTTCAATTGTCTTGCAATCTCAGGATATACAGGAGGAACTTTTTTTATAACAACAGGTATCTCTTCTACTTCATAACTCTCATAAACTTTCATTTCAGGCAGAACGGGTGTCTCCTGAACTTCATTGAACTCTGTTGTTGGAGCTATTTCAACCTCTTCTTCTTCCTCCTCGGTTACTGTTATTTCAACCGGTAAAAGCGGTTTGGGAGGAGGAGGGGGCTCTTTTAAAACATCAATTTGCTCTTCAATATTTTCAAGTATTGTCTCCTCAACATTTTTTGGGAGATACGCCTTTAATGCAAAATGTTTTATAGTGAGAAAAGCAACAATTGTAAGAATAAGGGCAATGGAAAGGGATACCTGAAATATAACATCCTGTCTTTCTCTTATATCTTTCTTCATAACTAACCACCTCCTCTTTTAAATTCTGTAGAAAAAGTTATTCTCAAAGCCTTTGCTTCTCTTAAAGATTCTAAAACACTGTCAACATAAGCATACTTAACATCCTTATCAAACATAAGCATGGCAATCAGGTTTGGGTCTTCAAGAACCTTCAATCTAAACTCATGCGATATTATTTGAGGATTTGTTCTTTTATCCATCACATATATCTTGCCATCTCTTGTAATCCATACATAGGCAAGATGCTTTCTTTTCAGTATTCTCTCGGTTGATTTTGCAAGGGGTAGAACAATCTTCTGACCCCTTTCTTTTCTGAAAACAGTTGTCAGCATAAAGAAAATTATTAGCAAAAATGCTATATCTGCCATTGAAGCAGTCGGTATAATAACCTTAGGCTTTGCAATTCTCTGTATTTTCATTATCCTCCTCCTTTTATCGCCTGAAGGGCAACCTTATCCGCTCCTGCTTGAAGAACCTCATCATAAACTTCTATCATTTTTTTATATGGTGCCTGAATGTTGGTTTTAATAAGAACAACTGTTTTCGGATTTTCCCTTATCCTCTCCTGAACAAGTTTTTGAATCTCAGTAATAGGTGTTTCAGTGATTGCATCGTCTATGAACAATTTGCCTTCGGGATTTATAAAAATTCTCATCATATTTTCAGTTTTAATTTTAACTGTTTCTTCTGCCTTTTCAGGAAGAACCATCTTCAAACCTTTTGCCCTGCTGAAAATGGTAGTTAGCATAAAAAAGATTATAAGCAAAAACGCTATATCTGCCATTGAAGCAGTCGGTATCTCAACTTCCTCTGTTCCTCTTTTCCTGAATTTAAATGCCATACTTAAACTCTCTGTTTTTCAAGTAAATATTCAAGCAACATATTTGCTGATTCTTCCATATCTCTTGTATAAGCATTTATCCTTGAGGAGAAAAATGCGTGGGCAAGAGCAACAGGTGCTGCTATTAAAAGACCTGTTGCTGTTGTTATAAGAGCCTCTGAAATACCAGCAGCCACATAGGTGGGCTCAACTTCTCCCATCTGTGCCACCGCATTAAATGCTTTTATCATTCCTGTAACTGTACCCAAAAATCCAAGAATAGGGGCAATGGTTGCAAAAGAACCAAGATAAATCATTCCCCTGTCTAGAAATGCAAGTTCAGAGGCGGATTTCTCTGCAATTGCCTCTTCTATTACTTCTCTTGGCTTTTCTGCTTTTTCAAGACCTGCAAGACATATCTTTGCCACAGAACTTGCATGAGAAGAGCAAAGAGCTATCCCCTCATCTATTCCTGCATCCTCTACTGTGTTTATTAATCTTTCAACAAACTTCTTGGGTTTGGTTCTTATTTTAAAAAGAGTGTAGAGTCTTTCAATTACTATTGCAAGTGATAGAACTGCAACTGCAAGCAAAAGCCACATCATTCCACCACCTTTTCTAAAAAGGTCCACAAGGGTCCATATCGCGCCCTGCCCGGCTTCAGCCTGAGATATAATATAGATTATCAAATTTACCATTTTACCTCCTTCACACTCACTTTAATTTTTCCTATTTTTTCAAAGAAAAATTTTCACTATTATAAAGTTAAAAAAAAATTTTTGTCAACTATCTTGATATCCATGTGACATAAATCACGGATGTCAGAAATGTGAAAAATCCTGCAATGAGGAAAAGTAAATTCTCAAGAAAGTTTATCTTGAAAGACAGGACGAGAAGATTGTAAAGATCAAGTCCTGCAATTGCGAGGCGTGGATAAATATATATCATTTTTATTCCATGAACAATAAGAATTATTAGAAAGAGTAATCCTGCAATAACAGGAAAAGAACTAACAAATCTGGGTTTACCTATGAGTTTAAGGAGCCTTGTTAAGATTCTGGTGTAATAGAATAATGCAAAAACAAAAAGTAAAATTGAAACAAAAAAAATAATTTCTGCTCTCAGGTCAAATCTCATTTCCCTCCTCCTTTAATCACCTTGAAGAATTGAAAAATACCAATAGAGGTAAGAATTCCTGAAAGCATGAAAAAACCATAAGAGATAAAAGTCTGCGATATGTTCATTTTTACCATTTGTTTTAAAAGGGTTGCGTATAACACTATAATACCGTATATAAAAATTCCAGTAGGTGCAAGCATTATGAAAATCCATCTTGTTGACATTCTCAGAACAACCTGGAATTTTCTCGCGATGTTTCCCAGAAGCAGAAAACCTATCCAGAGGAGAAAGATAGCTCCTATTAAAATATAATTTGACAACTTTATATAGAGAAATTCCTGTGAAGGTTCTAATTCAAACATAATAATACATTATAAAATAAATTAAATAAATTTGTCAAATCAATCCCATACTCCTGCAATATTAAAATTACAATATCCACATTTGCCATTTTTAATCTTTAAATCATAGGTAGTGAAACCCCTTCTTTTTATAACAGTTTTCCCGCAAGAAGGACAACAGGTATTTTCCCATTCACTCAAAGCTCCCAAATATATATTACCTATATAAATATAGAGCAGTCCCTCATTTTTTGCTATACTTGCAGCTTTTAAAAGAGATTCCCGTGAAGTGAATTCTCGGTCCCGCATTTTATAATCAGGGTGAAATGCTGTAATATGCCATGGAACTTCAGAGGAAACATTTTTAATAAACCTTACAATACTTTTAAGCTCTTTTTCAGAGTCATTAAAATCAGGAACAAGGAGAGTAACAACTTCAATCCAGAGTCCTCTTTTTTTCGCATATTTTATTGATTTAAGAACAGGCTCCAGTTTTGCACCAAGAATTCTGTAATTTTTTTCATCAAAAGATTTCAAGTCTACCTTGTAAGCATCCAGAAAAGGTAAAATATAATCAATTGCCTGTTTTGAAAAATAACCATTTGATACAACAGCTGTTTTAAGCCCTTTCTTTTTTGCCTTTTCAAATATTTCTTTGGCCCATTCTATTGTTATTGCAGGTTCATTATAAGAAGAAGTAACAGAGGAGGAATTGTAATTTAAAGCAAGCTCCACAATTTTATCAGAAGAAATAGTATAAAGCTCATAACCTGCTCTTTCATCCTTTAAAACTTGTGAAGAAAGCCAGTTCTGACAGTAAGGACAATGGAAATTACATCCGAACATACCAAATGTCATTGTATTTGTTCCGGGTAAAAAATGATAGAGAGGCTTTTTTTCAACCGGGTCATTGCCCAGACCCGCAACATATCCATAAGGAACATAGAGTTTCCCATCTTTATTAAACCTTACCTTACATATTCCTCTTTTACCATTAAAAATTACACAATAATGAGAACATGCAAGGCACCTTACCTTATCATTCTCCAATTTTTCGTAAAGTTCACCTTCTTTAGAATATAAATCAATGATTTGTTCAAATTTTTTTATCATTTATAAAAATTATAAAGTATTTGGTTTGACTTTAACAACTTTTTTAGGTATAATTTATACACTTTAAATTTGGGCGATTAGCTCAGCGTTGGTTAGAGCGTCACGTTGACATCGTGAAGGTCGGAGGTTCGAATCCTCCATCGCCCATAAATAAAAATTATATGAAAATTTTAAGTGAGATAACATTATTTAAAGAGCTAAAGGAAGAAGAACTACAGGAGATCTTTGAAAAGATGGAATCAAAGGACTTTGAAAGTGGAAGAGTAATATTTGAAGAAGGTTCACCCGGGGCAGAAATGTATATAATTAAAGAAGGCAAAATTGAAGTCCGGTTAAAAAGAGGAGACCTCATATTGGTACTTGCAGAATTAAAAAAGGGAGATTTTTTTGGAGAGTTCAGCCTGATCTCTGAAGCAGAAAGGAGTGCCACATGTATAGCAACACAGAATTCAACCCTGCTTTCCCTCTCCAAAGAAAGCTTCTGGAAAATAGTGAAAAAAAATCCAAAGATAGGCGTAACTGTGCTTAAAAACCTTGTAGAGGAAATGGCTGAAAGGATAAGAGAAACCAATAAGAATCTTGAAACCTATTTTCTGATAAATCAGGCGATAATAGATAATGAACAGTTTAGAAAACTTTATATTTCTGCCAAGAAGAAATTTTAAAATATGGCCCCATCGTCTAGCCAGGTCAGGACATCGCTCTTTCAAGGCGGCGGCAGGGGTTCAAATCCCCTTGGGGCCATTCTTAAATTCAGGAGGAAAAAATGAAAAAATCCTTTATGAGTATCATATTTATTATATCTCTGTTATATGCGGTTCCTAACTTTTACGGAACATCAGGATACTTCCGTAATATGAAAGGACTTCCCCATGGGAGAGGTCATCTTTCTTTTAACTTATATACCTCTTACTTTTTTGAGAACTTTAAAAATAGGGATCCTGAAGTATGGGACTTTGACTCAACCAAAATCCCGGTAGAGGACCGAAGACACTGGATAAGAGGTAAATTTGGTCTAACATACTCTCCATTTGATATATGGGAACTCGGAGCAAGGGGAGATTTTGATGGAAGAATTATAGAAAAAACTGATTTTTCAGGATTACCAAGAAATGACATTGCATTAGTTGCTTATAGAGGTATAGATATATTTACAAAACTGGGCACATACCTTTTTAAAGATGAAGTTTCTCAAACAAGCGTGGGTTCAGGTATTCTTCTTGGTGCCTTTATTCCGAACCAGGGGTACCAGAAAAGCAGAGAAACAGAATTTATATATGAATACGGATTTACTCCCTTTGTAAGAAGATGGACTCAGGTCCATGCAAACTTGGCTACTGACTTCACACTCCAGATTCTAACGATTACAGGAAATGTGGGTTTTCTTTTCTTAAACAAAGTTTTTGATAAAGCAGACTCTCTAATTCCCTATGTAACATTCAATAAAAATAATGGAACAAAAACTGTTGACACATTAAAACTTGAAGACACAAACGCTCTGACATGGGGAGTGGGAGTGTCCTTAGCACTGGGGGACTATGTAGATTTGATATTTGACTTTACAGGAGTTTACTTCACAGAATGGCAGGAAAATTTGATTTCTTTAACCCCGGGAGTAAGATTTAAAACACCTGGAGGAATAAATTTTGATTTTGCGGTAGATACAAGAATACGAGAGGTACCTGACACCCTTGGTTATCTTGCATCAACTGATTATTACACGAGAGAATTTGCGCCTGACTGGAGATTTATATTCCAGATTTCAAATGTTGTAAATCTCATGCCCGCACCACCTCCACCTCCTCCTGCACCTGTTATAACAAAGGTAAAGGTTATGGGCAAGGTAACTGATGAACAAACAGGTGAACCTCTTGGAGCACAGATTTCATTTCCAGGGACAGAACTTCCACCTGTTGCTTCTGACCCTGAAACAGGAATCTTTTCTGTTCAACTTGATCCTGAAACTTATAGAATTCATTGTGAAAAAGAAGGATATAAATGGAAAGAAAAAGTAGTAAATTTAAAAGGCAAAGAAGAAGTGGTTATTGACTTTGCTCTTAACAGGAAAGCCCTGATAATGATAACAGGTAAAGTGATAGACAATATAAATGAAACACCGCTTGGTGCAAACATATCTATACCAAACACAGATTATAAAACCATAAGTGACCCTGCTACCGGTATATACAAGATAGAATTACCCCCGGGCTCTTATGTTTTACATGTAGAAGCAGAGGGATATGTCCCAGAAGATGAACCAATTATAATTAAAGAGGGAATTCCTTTTGTTAAAGACTTCAGACTTAAAAAGGTGGCAAAGAAAGGAGAGAGAATAAGACTTCAGAACATTTATTTTGATACGGGAAAAGCAATAATAAAACCCGAGTCTTTCCCTATTCTTGATCAGGTTGCAGAATTTTTAAAAGCAAATCCAAAAGCAGTTGTTGAGATACAGGGGCATACTGATTCTGTTGGTTCTGATTCCTATAATATGACTCTATCACAGGCAAGAGCAGAGGCAGTCAGAACCTACCTTATAACAAGGCACGGGATAGATGCATCAAAACTTACGGCAAGAGGATATGGAGAATCAATGCCAATAGCATCAAATATATCCAGAGAAGGAAGAGCAATGAATAGAAGAGTTGAGTTTGTTATAATAAAAACCGAGTGAATCAGATTTCCACTTCAAAGGGTTTTGAAAGATAAAATCCCTGAGCGTACTTGACACCTAATTTTAACAGAGTGTCATATTCCTCCTGTGTTTCTAACCCTTCTGCGATTACAGGGATATTAACACTCTCGCCAAAATTAAGAACCATTTTAAGCAGTCTCTGCTTTATCGGCTCCTTATGTATATCTCTTATAAGTATCATATCGTATTTAAAAAAGTTAGGCTTTAATTCTGCAAGGGTATGCAGGGAGGAATAACCTACACCCACATCATCAATTGACAGAAGAAATCCCTGTTCTTTCAAATACTCAATATTCTTCTTAAGACTTTTAAAATCCTTTATGGCATATCTCTCGGTAAGTTCTATGACTATTCTTTCCTTGGAGTAACTCAGTTCTTCAATAACTTTAATAAGCTCTTCATTTAATCTTGTGTCCTCTATTTGTAAAAGTTTTGAAGATGTATTCAGAAAAAGAAATTTATTATTGGTATTCTCTATTTTTTTATAACCTATAAGTGCTTTCCAGTGACATATTGACTCTAACTTAGAAAGCTCATCAAGAGCATCTGCTATTGAAAATAACATAAGAGGTTCTTCAATTTCTGTGCCTGCTGGACCTCTTGAAAGAGCTTCATAACCAAAAATTTCTTTTTTTTCAAGGTCATAGATTGGCTGGTAAACTGTTTTTATCTCTGCTCTTTTAAGAGTGGTTTTAAAAATAGCCCTCAATCTTATCTCCATCTTGCTTTCTTCTCTCAATCTCTCCATCTCGAGTTTTTCCAGGATTCTCCATATAACTCTCTCCACTCTATTTACGGGGTCGTAAACTATGGGTAAATAACTAACTTTACAGGAAACAGGAATTTCTTTCATTAAGAGCGCGTCTATTTCCTCTTCAAGTAATTTGCCCTCTTTAAGTATTGAAAAAATAAGTAGGAAATGGTCACTCCTTGGTTGAAGCATAAAAAGAATGGGGTTTTCAAGAGGTGTGAACCTCTGAATTACTAAATCTTTTAAAATACCCGCAATTTTTACAATCCACTTATCATACATACCAAATCCATATTCACCTTCAAGTTTTTCGCCTTCCAAAAGTTTGATAGAAATAATACCGAGTTTTTTTTCGGCTTCAAGCCTTTCTTTTAATTCATTGAAAACACCGGCTATGGTAGGCAAACCTGTGAGAGGGTCATAAATAACACCTTTAAATTTTGTGTACTCATCCACTATTTTTTTAAATTCAATAGGGTCAAATCCTCTCATATTATAATCCTTTCAGTCTAATATTTTTTTAATTTTCTCTTTAATTAAATTAAAGTCTTCTGTTTTTTCAACAAAGTCACTGGCACCTTCTTTTAAAATTCTGTAAAGGAAGTTAAGGTCACTATAATTGGATAACACAATAACTGGAATCGGATTGAGATTTCTAAGGCTCTTCAAAAATTCAAGAAATACCACACCCTCTTTTAGATTTTCTTTAGGAATATCAATAATCACAGCTAAAGGATTGATTTCTTCTATCTTTTCTTTTTCATCATAAAAAAAATCATAAACCCTGAATTCTTCTCCGAATTCCAAATGTTCCTTAAACCTTTCTTTAAAATTTTTATCCTCAGAGATTAAAACCAATTTTTTCATAGAAGTTAATTATAAATCAAACCAGCTTGATTGTCAAATAAAAAATGAAATAAAATAAAAGGGTGAAAAAGATAAAAATAAACATTTCTGATGGTATAAAATTTCCTCATCCTTATATTTTAAAGGCCAGGATTCTGGAAATTCCTGTAAATATCCAGAAAGGTGAAGAGATAGTATTGATAAACAAGCAGGGTAAAATAGTGGGCACAGGATTCTATAACCCTGATACCTATAAAGCTATTAGAATTCATACATATGGGGAAGCAAAATTTCTGGATTATAAAGAAATAGAGAAAAGGATTAAGAAAGCCTTTAAAAAGAGAAAGGAATTTTTTGATGAAGAGGAAAGTTTCAGACTTATATTCAGTGAAAGTGATTTACTAACAGGACTTATAATAGACAAGATAGGAAAAGGATTTGTAATTCAGATAAACTCTGCTGGTATGGAGACAAAAAGAGAATTAATAGTTAAGGCATTGAAAGAAATTTTTGAGCCTGAATTTGTATACGAGAAAAGCGATTCTTTTGCCAGAAAAGAAGAGGCACTTGAAACCATAAAAAAACTGCACCACGGAAGATTGAAAAACCCGTATCAGATATTTACAGAAGGACTTTTTTTTCTTGTTGATATAGAAGATGGTCAAAAAACAGGTTTTTTCCTTGATCAGAAGTTTAACAGGCTTGAAATGGCAAAATATGCAGAGGGAAAAGTTTGCCTTGACCTCTTTTCTTACACAGGTGCATTTACTACACATTTTTTAAAAAATCGGGCAGAAAAAGTATTCGCAGTTGAAATATCAGAAAAGGCAATTAAACTCCTTAAAGAAAATGTGAGAATAAATAATCTTGATGAACGAAAACTCACAGTAATAGAAGGTGATGTTTTTGAAAAACTCAGAGAAATAAAACAATGGAGAATAGGATTTGACCTTATTATAAATGACCCTCCCTCTTTTACTCACAAAAAGCGTAAAAAGGAAAATGCGTTAAAGGGTTACAAGAATTTGCATTCAGAAATATTTGACATTTTGAACAGAAGAGGCATTCTTGCCACTTTCTCCTGCACCCATGCTATTGATATAAAGGATTTAATTGGAACCGTATCAGGAGTTCAAAAAAACAGAGATTTTGTAATAGAGGTCAAGAAACTTTTATTCCAGAGCCCCTGTCATCCAGTAGTTCTTTACTTTCCCGAAAGTTTTTATTTAAAGGGTGTTGTTTTGTCAATTAGTTAAAATTACTTTAGAATAAAAAACTTTTTAAGGAAAAGGAGATTGAAAAATGGAACCTGAATTAGTTTTTGAATTAACTAAGGAGGAAAAAAGGGGTAAAGAATACGATTTAATAATAATAGGTGCTGGTCCTGGAGGACTTTCTGCTGGAATGTATGCGGGAAGAAGCAGATTAAAAACTCTTATACTTGAAAAAGAAGTTATAGGAGGACAGCTTGCAATAACAGATTTTGTTGAAGATTATCCGGGTTTTTACGAAGGAATTAATGCCCATGAACTTATAAGCAGATTTGAGGAGCATGCAAAAAAATTCGGTGCTCAAATATTAATGGAAGAAGCAAAAGAAATTGTTCTTGATGGAAATTATAAAATAGTTAAAACCCTCTCAAATGAATACCGGGCAAAGGCAGTTATTGTTGCAACGGGTGCAAGATACAGAAAATTAGGTATTCCAGGGGAACAAGAATTTACAGGTAAAGGAGTTTCTTACTGCGCTATATGTGATGGACCTTTTTTCAGAGAAAAGGATATAGTTGTTGTGGGAGGAGGAGATTCAGCAGTAACAGAGGCTCTTTTTCTGACAAAGTTTGGGAAAAAGGTTTACATAGTTCATAGAAGGGATAAATTCCGTGCAGCAGATATGTATGTGGAAAGAGCAGAGAAAAATCCAAAAATAGAGTTAAAAATGGAAAGTATTGTAAAGGAAATTTATGGTAAGGAAACAGTTGAAGGTGTTATTTTAGAAAATGTTAAAACAAAGAAAGCAGAAAAACTTGCCTGTTCAGCGGTATTTGTTTTTATAGGACTCATACCAAACTCCGACCTTTTAAAGGGTCTTGCAAAATTTGATTCACAGGGTGCGGTCATAGTAAATGAAAAAATGGAAACAGGAGTTCCGGGAATTTATGCTGTTGGAGATGTAAGGAGCACCTCTTTGAGGCAAGTTGTTACATCAGCAGCTGATGGCGCAATTTCTGCAATGATGGCTGAAACCTATATGGAGGAAAATTTCAGATGAGAGAACTCGGAAATTTTTCTTTATTCTCTTCCCTGATATTTTCCCTTTTATCTGCAGTTTTCTATTCTGCAGGCTTTTATAAAAAAGAAGATACACTTTTCAAAAGCGCAAAAAGAGCCTTGCTTTCTTCAATATTTCTCATAATAATATCTTCTGTTTGCCTTGTTTATCTCCTTTTAACAAAAGATTATTCAATAGAATATGTGGCTCATTATGTAAATAACACTTTAAATTTGCTTTACACCTTTTCAGCGTGGTGGGCTGGAATGGAGGGTTCACTCCTTTTCTGGGTATTTATTCTCGGGGTGTATGTGCTCTTTGTATTTTACGAGAATAGAAAAAAAGAAATGGAAATTGAAAGATATTCCTATTTCTTTTTAAACTTTATAATTCTTTTCTTCTTAATATTAACCAGCTTTTTTGAAAATCCTTTTAAACAGCTTTCATTCAAACCCCCGGATGGGCAGGGATTAAATCCCCTGCTTCAGAATTACTGGATGCTTATACATCCTGTAACCCTTTACTTAGGATATGTTGGATTTTCAATTCCCTTTGTGTATGGAGTATCATCCCTTATCCTTAAAAAGGATGATAAGTTCTGGGTTAAAAGAATAAGAAAATGGACGATTATTTCATGGCTCTTTTTATCTGTAGGAATAGTTTTTGGTGGGAGATGGTCCTATCTTGAACTGGGATGGGGAGGATACTGGGCATGGGACCCTGTTGAAAACGCATCTTTCCTGCCCTGGCTCACAGCAACTGCTTTTTTACATACAATAGCAGTTCAAAAAAAAGAAGAAATATTCAAAAGATGGAACTACTTCCTTATATTTTTAACATTTTTCCTTGTAATTCTCGGAACATATATAACAAGAAGTGGAATACTCTCATCTGTTCATGCCTTTGCAGAATCAAGGATAGGTCCTGTTTTTATAACTTTTTTAATCCTCATAACAGCCTTTTTTATATATCTTTTTATCACAAGGTATAAAAGTCTTGAGGGTAAGAGAAAAATAGAAAATATATTCTCTCTTGAAGGTAACTTTTACATTTTATCTCTTATCCTTATTCTGATAATGATAATTGTAACTGCGGGAACTTTTTATCCGATTTTTTCAGAACTTTTCACAGGTCAGAAATTCACACTCGGACCTTCTTTTTTCAACAGTGCAACCGTGCCTTTTTTCCTGATACTTGTTTTATCAATGGCATTATGCCCGAATCTAAGTTTAAAAAAGTTCAATTTAAAAAAGTTTATTAAAAAATCATATATTTCAATAATTCTTTCAATTATCACACTAATTTTGCTCTTTATACTGGGTATAAGAAAAATCTATCCCCTTTTATCCTACACATTATCCCTGTTTTTAATATATACAATTGTTATAGATGTTGCTAAAGATTTAATCAGTAAAAAGATTATTTTATCAAAATACATGCCCTATTTAATACACTCAGGAATTGTAATAACCGTCATAGGGATAACAGGTTCAAGTGCTTATAAAGTCAAAAAGGATGTTGCCTTAAAAGAAGGAGAAAAAACAGAAATTGATGGATTTGTTATGAATTATAAAGGTATTAAATTTATAGAAAATCCAAGTTATGAGGCAGCAAGAGCAGATGTTGAAGTTATAAGTAATGGAAAAACTATTGGTCTTTTACATCCTGAGATGAGATTTTATAAAAATTGGAAAGAGCCATCTGCAGAGATGGATGTTCTGCCGGGTATAAAAGGAGACCTGTATGCTGTTTTGAAAGGTTTTGACAGGGATGGAACCACATATTTTGAGTTTCATTCAAATCCTCTGATTCATCTTGTATGGAATGGAATAATATTTGTGCTTATTGGCGGAATTTTAATCTTAATAAGAAGAAAAAAATGATAGGATACATTGCAGGAATAATCTTATTTTTATTTTTGCTCTATTTTATTCTTGAACCTCTGTTTCAGAAAAAGTTCTGAATGGATGAAAACTTGAAATTCATGTCAACCTATGGGGTAGGGATTGAAAAATTTTTAATTCAGGAATTAAGTGAATTCGGATTTAAAAACATAAAAAAAACTTTTAATTTCAGAGAAAGAGTTTTATTTAAGGCGGAAAATTTTGGAGGATGAAGCCAAGATAGCATTACTAACCCCAAGAAGAGAGTGGGTTTATGAGTATGCCTACCAGTTTGAATTTAATATTAAACATGTAAAGCTCGGGTAGAAGTTGAAAGGTATAAAGTTGAAAATAAAAAACTTCCCTCCCCATCATACAAACGAGAAAAATGAAACTAACCATGAAACATAATCTATAAACTACCTATGTGTTAAACCCAACAGAAATTTTTAATTTAAAAACCTTATAATATAAGTGTTTTAAAAGGAGGAAATATGAAGGGTCATAATAAAATAATTGATATGTTGAACTCTTTACTTGCGGATGAACTCACCGCTATAAATCAGTATATGGTTCACTCTGAAATGTGTGATAACTGGGGATATGATAAACTTCACAAAGCAGTTGAAAAAAGGGCAATTGATGAGATGAAGCACGCAGAAAAACTTATAGGTAGAATACTATTCCTTGAAGGAAAACCAATTGTAACAAAACTAAAAAAGATAAAAATAGGGGAAAGTGTTGAAATGCAGTTTCAAAATGATTGGGAAGCAGAAAGAGAAGCAATAAAGGCTTATAATAAGGCAATAAAACTATGCAGGGAACTTCATGATAATGGAACAGAAGAACTTCTTGAAGAAATCTTAAAGGATGAAGAAAATCATATTGACTGGATTGAAGCACAACTTGACCAGATAAAACATATGGGTATTAAAAATTATCTTACAGAGCAAATAGATTGACAGAATAAAGCCCGGATTTCTTTTTCTTAATAAAATCTATTATTTTATCTCTTATTTTTCTAAACTTTTGTATCTCTTCATTCTCATCTGCCTCTTCAGTGTCAGGAAAACCTTTATAAACAATTTCTAAAGTTATTCAGGATACCTCTTCAAGTCTTAGGGAAAATATCTTTGAAACTCCGTCTTCCATTGAAACACCATATAGAATATCTCCTGATTCCATTGTCCTTTTATTATGGGTTATTATAAAAAGCTGTGTTTTATAAGATAATTTTCTGATGAAATCAACAAATTTTAAAGTATTTGCATCATCAAGGGCTGCATCAACTTCATCAAGAACACAGAAGGGTACAGGGCTCACCTCGTGCAGTGCAAAAATTATTGAAAGAGCAAGAAGAGCCCTTTCACCTCCTGAGAGAAGGGCTATTGTTCTTACCCTTTTACCAAAAGGGCTTGCCTTTATCAGGAATTCTGAATTTAGAGGGTCATCAGGATTTTCAAGTTTAATGTGGACATCACCTTTCAAAAGACTATCTGCAACCTCTTTTATGTTCTCTTTAAAATTATTATAAACATTAAAAAATCGCTTCTTTGCTTCTTCTTCAAGAATTTCTATTGCTGAACTTATTTTTTTCTTTGATGATTTTATATCATTTAAAGCATGTGTCATCTTGTCATATTCTTCCTTCTCTTTCTCATATTCCTTCTCGGCTGCAAGGTTTACATCTTCAAATTCATAGAGTCTTTTCTTAAGCCTTTCTATTTCCTCTTCTATTTTCCTTACACCTGTATCAGGATAGCTCTCTTCTATATCTTCAGGAAATTCAGAAAGTTTTTCTTTTACCGATTCAATTCTAACTTGAATTGCAACAATGTCTTCTTTTATCTTCTGTAAATCAGTTTTATTCTCTTCTATTTTTATTAGAATTTCTTCTTTTTTCTCCTCCAGATTCCTCTGTTTTTCCAGCAAGTTTTCTTCTTTTCGTTCAAGTTCTTTTTTGACTTTTAAAATTTCTTCTTCTTTTTTTTCAAAAATACCTATTTCTTCCTGAATTAATTTTTCTTCTCTTTCTATCTTCTCAATTCTTTGCTGGATTTCTTTTAATTCTTTTTCAGTCTCTTCTTTTGTTTTCTGCAGATATTTAAATCTTTCAACTTCTTTAAACATCCTTTCTAAAAATCTATATTCTTGCTGAGCCTTATCCCTTTCAGCTTTTTTCACATCCAGAAAGGCTGTTATCTCCCTTGCTTTCTCCTGAGCATTTTCCATTTTATTTTTTAAATCATTCAAACTTTTTTCATCCTCATCAACTCTTTTTTTAAAATCTTTTATAGAGAGCCTTAGAATTTCAATTTCTGTTTCTTTTATTCTTAATTTTTGTTTTTTTTCAAACAATACTTTTTCAATGTTATCAAGGGTATTCACAAGATTTTTCTTCTCCTCTCTTGCATTCTTTTCCTCATTCAAAAGAATATCAAGTTTTTCTTTTTCTTTTAAAATATCTGTCTTTAGCTTCTTTATTTCCTTTTCTCTTTCAACTTTTTCCTTTTTTAATTTTTCAATAATAATTCCATCTTCCAGAGTATATCCATCTTCTGTTATATAAATTTTGTCTTTTTCAAGAGCATCAAGATTTTTCAATACATCTTTTAATTTTCCCGTATATTCAATTTTTAAAATACGGGAATCTATAAATTCTTTTATTTTCTCTTTTATTATAGCTTTCTTTTTATCAAAATTTCCAGAAATAATTTCTTTGAGATTTACAACAGGATAGTAAAATAATTTATCAAAGGTTATTATTCTTTCATCGTTTAAATCGATGAACTCAAATAAAAATTTATCATCTTTTTCATTTCTTTCACTCTCAAGTTGCTTAATTCTGCTTTCAAGGTTTTTAAGAGAAACTTTGGCTCCATCTATTTTTCTCTCCAGAATTTCAAGTTTTTCATTAATGGGTGCGAGGTTTCCAATTATTTTTCCCCTCTGCCCCGTTATTTCATTCTCTGTTTTTCTTATATCTTCTATTTCTTTTAAAAGGGCTTTTTCTTTGTTCCTTTCTTCTTCAAGAGAATTCTTGTTTTTTGTCATTCTATCTTCTATGGTCATCAGAGATTCTTCAAGATTCAGTCTTTTTATCTGAAGATTATTTTCCTCTCTTTCAAGAGTTAAAATTTCATCTCCCAAATTTTTTAAACTCTTCTCTTTTTCCCTGAACTTTTTCTCATCAAAGCCCTCTTTATCAAATTTGATTTCTTTTATTTCCAGATTAACTTCATTAAGCACATCAGAAAGAGTGCCTTTCCTGCTTTCAAACTCCTCTTTTCTGATATTAAGATTTTGCTTTCTCTCCATAAGTTTGATTTTTTCAGTCAGGACATCTCTTTCCTCATCAAAAATTTTCTTTTCACTCTGTTCACACTCTTTTAAATTCTCTATAATACTGGAAATTCCTTTTTTCACGCCTTCCAGTTCATTCATATATTTTCTTTCCCTGTCCTTATACACCTCTATCTCTTTTAATTTCTCTTCTCTTTCTTTTTCCTTTTTTACAAGGTCCCTTTTTATATAGTAATAACTTATTGAAAGCTTTTTTCTCTCAAAAAAATTAATTTTTTCTTTTATATCCCAATAAACTCTAAGTCTTTCAACCTCCTTCTCAAGCTCTTTTATCCTCTTTGTTTTTTCAAACATCAAATCTTCTATTCTCTCCATCTCTCTCTCAACTCTTAAAAGTCTCCTTCTCAGGGTCTCTTTTTTTCTTTCAAAAAGTTCTATGCCTGATGCTGAGTGAATGAGTTCTTTTAAAACTTTTGGAGCATCCATTATAATTTTTTCTATATCCTCATTTTTAAAAAGAGCGTATCCTTTACCCTGCGGGAAAATTTCATATATCCTGTCATTCCATTTCGCATGGGATACATACTCTCCATTTATATAGTTCTCCACTTTACCATCCCTGTAAATTTTCCTCCTTATTTCAAATTCCTCGCCATTTTCTTCAAGTGTTATTGCAACTTCTGCAACACCACTTCTTGAAGTCTTGTCATTTCCCGAAAATATTAAATCCTGCCATACGCTTCCCCTTAAGTTTTCAGATTTTTTCTCCCCAAGAGCAAAAAGGACTCCTTCAAAAATGTTTGTCTTACCACAACCGTTTGGACCAACAACTATTGTAATCCGTGGAGATATAACTATCTCGGTTTTGTTAGGGAAAGATTTAAATCCTTTCAATTCAAGCTTTTTAATTTTCATTTAAAATTCTTGCAAATTTAACAAGATTCCTGCCTATGGTTTCAAGCTCTATCAATGTTTCCTGATTTTCTGATGAGAAAAGGTCACCCCTTGCATAGGCTATTGCAAAGGGTGGGATTAAAATGCCCATAAAGTTGAGGGGTATGATTATTTGAGAAGCAGCATTTATTGCTCCATCTTCTTCCATTGAAATAACACACCCTGCAACTTTATTTTCAAGGACCTTTTCTATATTTTCCAGAGCTGTTAAAAGGTCTATGAAGTTTTTAATAAGTCCTGAAACACTAAACCAGTAAACAGGTGTTCCAAAAACATAGGCATGAGATTTAACTAACTTTTTGTAAATATCAGGTAGCATCTCTTTAAAAACTTCAGGATTACAGAGTTTCTCATATTTTGAATAGCAACCCAAACAATGGGAAACAGGGTAATCCACAAGATGAATAATTTCTACATTCGCTCCTTCATTTTTTGCTGATTCAAGCACACTTTGAATCATCAAAGCTGTATTTCCATCCTTTCTCGGTGAACCGTTTATCCCCAAAAGCTTTATCATTCTCTTTCTACAGGATACCTCCAGTCCTTATCAAGACACATTTTTGAAATTTTTGTAATTGTAGGGGGTCTTCTCTTATGCTCATTTTTTACAACTTTCAAATAAAGGTCTTTCACTGCTCTATGAGGTAAAGATAGAATTTTAGATGTTTCCCTAACAGAAAGCTCAAGGTCAATGAGACAGAAAAGAACAGAATCTATCTGGCTATATGTATAACCTATTTCTTCTTCATCGGTCTGTCCTTTCCATAGACCTGCTGAAGGAACCTTTTTGACAATGCTCGTAGGAATACCCAAATACTCTGCAATTTGCCATACCTGTGTCTTGTATAAATCTCCTAAGGGATATATATCCGCTGCAAGATCCCCATATTTCGTGCCATAACCTAAAAGAAGTTCTGTTTTATTACTTGTTCCAATAACAAGATAATTAAGTGTATTTGCATACATATAGTTTATTATCATCCTTACCCTTGGTTTTAAATTATATATTGAATATTCTTTCTCCTTCTTAGTTCCTCTTTTTAAAATCCTGGCAAACTCATCAATAAATTTGTTTATTTCTAAAATTTCAAAATCTGTTTTTAACTTTTTAACAAGTTTAAAGGCATCTTTTAAATCCTTTTCAGGGGTAATTCCTTTTTCTGGCATTATAAGGGCAATAAGATTTCTACCCAGGGCTTTTTTTGCAATGCATAAAACGCAAGATGAGTCCACACCTCCTGAAAAAGCAACAACTCCTCCCTTCGCACCTGATTTTTTTATCCTTGTTTTTATAGATTCAACTAATATCTTTTCTATGAGGGGTAATTCTTCTCTATCAAATTGAATCTTTATCATTTGTCATTTCCTCAAAGGCTTCAAGAAGGTCCTCAAGAACTTTCTTCCTCACCTCCCTTAGTCTTATATCTCTCCTTCTGAGTCTTTTGTATTCATCAAGGTCTATGTCAAAAACAATCATATCTTCCTCTGTTAATTTTCCCTTTTTTACAATTTCTCCCTGTGCATTTACATACATACTGAATCCAAGATATGTTACACCATCCTGACAACCTGCCTGATTGCAGAAAACCACTGGCAAAATATTGTCATAAACCCTCTGTTTTAAATAATTAATCCATATCTCATCTTTTTTTCTTTCATAGGGAGATGCACCTATCACAAATAAAACTTCTGCACCTCTCAATGCCATTGCTCTCGGAGGTTCTGGAAACCATACATCCTCACATATCAAAATTCCTATTTTACCAAACTCTGTGTTAAAAACCGGCATTTTGTTTCCTGGTTTGAAATATCTTTTTTCATCAAAAATTCTGTAATTGACTAGTTGAACTTTTCTGTAGTTACCTATTATTTTTTTCTTATGAATTAAAGCGGCGGAATTGTAAAAAAATCCTTTATTATCCTCCTCTACATATCCGAGAATTAGATAAAAATTTCCTACCCTTTTCTTTATTTTTTCAACTGCTTTTAAATTTTCATTAACTTTGTCAAGATATATATCTCCTGAACCATAACCGAGAGTCGCAAGTTCAGGAGTAACTATAATATCAGCCCCCTTTTTTCTTGCTCTTTCTATACCCCTTATAATTTTTTTTGTATTTTCTTCAATTGCACCAAGCTTTGTTGAAAGCTGTAAAAGAGATACCTTAACTTTCCTCATATTCTCTTAAAAATTCTCTAAAAAGATCGAAGAGAGTATTCAGAGAGGAAATATTGACCCATTCATCTCTTGAATGAACCCCTGCCCCGAGAGGATATATAGTAAGGACAGGAATATTCTTTTCCGAAAAAAATCTACCATCAGTTGCACCATGTTCTTTACCAAAAATTATATCTTTTTTCAGAACCCTTTTGTAAACTCCTATGAATTTCTTAATGTAGTCATTTTCAGGAGAAGTATAAACCGCAGGTCCTGTGGACATTGTCCTGTACTCAACACCATCATACTTGCTTAAAACTTCCTTGACTTTGCCTTCAACATCAGAGAGAGTATAAGGATGGGGGAATCTGAAATCAAGTTGCATTGACGCATGGTCAGGAATTTTATTCACTGCGGTTCCCCCATTAATAACCCCAAGATTGAGGGTTGGGTGCCAGTGTTTTGCATTTTTACCCTCGCTCTCTTTCAGAACCCATTCCTTAAGCTCTATGTATATATCAATTAATTTATCTATTGCATTCTCGCCCATCCAGGGAGTTGAACCATGAGCAGACTTTCCCTTTGCATTTATCTCACAATGAAAAACTCCTTTACCTTCTATAACCGCAGTAAAATCAACCCCACCATCGGGTATTATTGTAAAACGAGGTGTGAGTCCTTTTTCTTTTAATATATATTCAACACCATCTTTACTTCCTGTTTCTTCATCAGTTGTAAAAAGAAGTGCAAAATTACCCTGCTTATTCTCCTCTTTGATATCAAGGAATAACCTTATAAGAACCGCACATGTCCCTTTCATATCCATCGCACCTCTTGCAAAAAGTCTATCTCCTTCTATTTTCGGCATCCATTGTTCTTCAAAATCAGGAGGAACAACATCAAGATGCCCTACAAAAAGAATTTCTGGTGTATAAGTTTCTTTAAAGGATATGTAAATTGAATGTTTTTCATTTTTTTTCAGCCTCTCTATATAAAACCCTTTGTCTTTAAAAATATCTTCCACAAAGTCCACTATTCCTCTAAGTTCTTCGGGATTTGAAAAGGTAGTTCTAAATTCAAGGAGTTTCAGAAGAATATCTGTTATATTCATTGTATTGAATTATATTGAAAATTAATCTATTTTGTCAAAAAGAAGTTTGTTTAACATTACAGAGAAATTAATTTAAACTTCAAGAGTCTTCTGCCCAGTTTATAGAGAGGGTGAACCAATCTCCATATTGTAATACCCTGTTTTTCACATCCGAAAGATTCTTTAAAAAACAATGTTCCTTGGCTTTCAGGAGGAGTAAGTCCAAATGAAAAATATTTAAACTTATTCTGTTTATAATACTTTATAATTCTGTCAAATATAAAAGAAGACACTCTGTAATTATAATAATCAGGGTCGGTTCCTTGAATAAAAGCCAGGGAAAAATCTTTCTTAACATGTAAACAAATAACTCCGGTGGTAATTTTATTTGAAACCTCAGCAACAAAAGCATCAGCCCATTTCGGGATAAGATTATCAAAAATGCTTTGCATGAAACTCAGGGGATAAGGACTCTTGCCAAATTTTTTAATACTGAGTTTTTGATATATAGAATAAAACTTGTCCAAATCTGTTTTCTCCATTTTTCTAAAAACCACACCCTTTCTTTCAGCCTGTCTTATTTGTTCTCTCAAAGATTTTTTATAGGAGCGATTAATATGGTCTGTATCTTTTTTTAAATCAATGTACTGGTAAAAGGTGTTAATTTTAATAAAATTGGAAGACAAATTCAGCTTATTTTCAAAATCAACAAGTTCCATAAAAAGAATTTTTCTTAACTTCTCAAAAAAATGATTGAAATCCATATCCTTTTCAAACCTGTAAGGAGTTGTAAAAGCAGAGAAATAAAAAAGATAAAAGAAAATCCTTTTTTTATAAACAAAAGGTAAAAAAGATTCTTTATGCTTTATAAACCCTGTTTTTAAATCTTTTATTCCCTGTTCAAGAGTTTTATACCATATATAGTTGTTAAAGAGAAAATCCTTTGATAATGTACTTGATATAGCTTCTTTATTTTTTTCAAATATTATTTCCATTTTTCTTTTTTAAAGTCTTTTTTATATAAGCGATTTCCTGCTCTGTAAAGGGTTTAAATACAAAAGATAAAATTATAAATATAATGTAGAAAATAATTAAAACAAAAACAGGATGAATAATCTCATGAA